>Ga0316226_1003072_pt1 | contig 14757 bp, 11 predicted proteins | sample TBH18017metaG_FD_206009 | JGI IMG/M metagenome (GOLD analysis project Ga0316226, IMG submission 206009) | Freshwater microbial communities from Trout Bog Lake, Wisconsin, USA - TBH18017 | ecosystem: Environmental > Aquatic > Freshwater > Lake > Hypolimnion/Profundal zone | place: USA: Wisconsin... | reverse complement strand
TGGGTCTGCCTGGCCCTGATGCTGGTCACGGAATTCTTCCTGTGGCGCTCCAACCAAGAGCGCGACGCCGCCGTGGCGGAAGCGCGCGACGCGCGGCAGAAATTGCATGAGACCGAAACGGCCTTGGAGGCACTGCAAAATTCCAGCGCCGGCGGGCAGGCGCTGGTCGCTGCCAACTTGCGCAAACAAAACGACGCGCTCGCCGCCAAGGTGAGCGCCCTGCAGAAGAACCTGGAGCGAATTCAGAATGAGAGCCAGCAAAACGCGCAGCACCTCAACACCGCGCGCGACGCGCTCGCCATGCAGCGGGAACACTTGCAGCAGCTCCAGGCGGAGCAGCAGCAGGCGGCGATGGCCGCCAACGCCAATGCCTGCATCAACAATCTCCACCAGCTGGCGCAGGCCAAACTGCAATGGGCGCTGGACAAGGCCAAAAGCACCGCCGACGTGCCCACGGCGCAGGATTTGACGCCGTATTGCAAGGACGGGGTGTTTCCTGTCTGCCCCGACGGCGGCACTTATACCATCAACGCCATTGGCGAAGCGCCGACCTGCTCCATTCCGGGCCATGTGCTGCCGACGCAGTGAAGCGGGATCATAGGATTATTGGATTGGTGGGGGCACCGCCGAGTGGGGACACATGGCGCCACGCGGTCCAAGCCTGCCGGCGGAGAATAACCTTTGTGTCTTTGTTCCTTGGTTGTTCAACCGCGGTTTTCAGATTAAATTATGGCCATGAAAAAACTCATCAAAGACCGCTATGGGCGGGTCTTGAAATTCTCCCAGGAAAGGGTGGAGGATCTCGTTTATTTCAAGCTGGAGTTTTTGGAAGGTTGTGCGGCCTACGTTAATTGTCAGATTGAAGGCGACGTGCTGGTTTTGGCCGATATGTTTGTGGAAGAGCATTGTGTGGTCCGGCATCCCAATCTGCTGATTCGCTGGTTCGGCCGAAAAATCCTCGAGGTCAATTTCCGACGGCAGGGGATCGGCAGCCAACTATTAACGACCGTGCTCGCCTACACGAAGAGCAAAGGGCTCCGGCGCTTGGAGTACAGAATGCCGCCAGAGGATCCAACTCCAAATCCACAGCTCCAGCAATGGTTTCGGAAACGGGGATTTACAGTGACGGAATCCACTGTGTTTAAGGATGTGGCGCTTGGTCCAAAGGACGATTTGCGGTATATGCCGAAGGGATGAGACTTGACAGCATGTGCCGCCTTCGGACCGCGACCGGTCCCCGGTCGCAGCACTCCGAATTCACGCATGAGCTTGGTCACCCGCCTGCGGCGTTATTCTCTTTTGCCTCCGCAGCCAACTTGGTAGCGTTGTTTGCGAATGAATCCAGCCGCGCTTTTGCAAAAAGGACTGGCCCTGCAACGTGCCGGCCAGTTGGCGGAAGCCGCGGCGATTTACCGGCAGATGCTTCAGCGCTGGCCCAAGCATCCTGATGCTCTCTATCTGCTTGGCGTGGTGGTCCAGAAGAGTGGCAACCAGGCGGAAGCGGTCGGGCTGTTTGACCGAGCGGCCAAGGCGAGCCTCAAACCCGCCCGCGCCCACTTGCAGCGCGGTTTTTCCCTGAATGCGCTGGCCCAGCCGGCGGCGGCGGCGGCGGCGTTCCAAGCGGCCATTGCCGGTGAAGCAAAACTGGCGGAAGCTCACCATCAGTTGGGCAATACCCTCCGCGCGCTTCGCCGCTTGCCGGAGGCGCTGACGAGCCTGCGGGAAGCCACCCGGCTTGCGCCCTCGGACGTGGTCTTTTGGTTGAGTCGGGGGGTGGCATGCCTGCACAGCCAGCAATTGGACGAAGCCGTGGAGTGCTTTCAGCATGCGGTGAAGCTGAACGCCTCGCTGCCCGAGGCCCGGGAGATCTTAGGGCAGGCGCTCATGGCGCAGCGGCGGAACGACGAGGCCAGGGTACACCTGCACGAAGCGCTCCGGTTGCGGCCCGATTATGCCGCGGCGCACCATGATCTGGGCCGGATCTGCGCGGAAGAAGGCTTATTGGCGGAGGCCGCCGCGCATTATAGGCACGCGCTGACTTTTAAACGAGAGCCCGAAACCCAGACCAATCTCATCTTCGTGCTCCATTACCTGCCCGATACCGAACCGGAACAGCATTTCGCGGAACATCGGCAGTGGTCCGAATGGTTTGAGAAACCGCTCCGCGCTGCTTGGCGCCCCCATGTTAACGACGCCACACCGGCGCGTCGCTTGCGCATCGGCTACGTCTCCCCCGACTTTCGCGATCATCCGGTCTCCTCGTTCATCGAGCCGATTCTGAAGGGGCATCACCGGGAAAACTTCGAGACATTTTGTTATGCCAATGTAAAGGCGCCGGACGGGGTTACGCAGCAGTTGCGGCTCCTGGCCGGCCAATGGCGGGACATCCAAGGGTGGCCTCCGGATGAGGTGGCTGAATTGATCCGGCAGGATGGGATTGATATTCTGGTGGATCTGGCCGGCCACACGACGGACTCCGGGCTGCCGATTTTTGCCCGCAAACCGGCTCCGGTGCAGGTGACTTGGATTGGTTACCCCAATACCACCGGCTTGGACGCAATGGACTATCGTCTGACGGACTGCCTCACTGATCCGCCCGGACAAACAGAATCCTGGCATAGTGAGCAGCTCATCCGTCTGCCCAACACCTTCTCCTGCTACAGCGCCCCAGTGGAAAGTCCGGCGGTCGGACCGTTGCCCGCGCTGGCCAACGGCCATGTCACCTTTGGTTGTTTTAATAACTTCCGCAAGCTGAGCGACCCGGCCCTCGCGCTTTGGGCGCGGCTCTTGCGCGAAATGCCCACCGCCCGGCTGCTGCTAAAATCGCAGGGCCTGGACAATCCCAAAACGGCGGGGCGATTGCGCGACGAATTCGCCTGCGCGGGCGTGGGCGCCGACCGCCTCGAACTATGCGGGGCGGGCCTCGCCAAGGCACAGCACATGGGATTGTATAACCGGGTGGATCTCGCATTGGATCCCTTCCCCTACAACGGCACCACCACCACCTGCGATGCATTGTGGATGGGCGTACCGGTGGTGACCCTGGCGGGCCGGACGCATGTGGCGCGCGTTGGGCATAGCTTGGTGTCCCACCTTGGGTTCCCTGAATGGAGTGTGGCAACCCCGGATGCCTATGTGGCCAAATGCCGGGAATTGGCCGCTGATCTGCCCGGCTTGGCGGGCTTGCGTCTCCGGCTGCGGGAGCAAATGCGCCGCAGTTCGATCTGCGATGTGCCGCTGTTTATCGGCCACCTGGAAACCGCCTACCGCGCTATGTGGCAGCAGTGGTGCGAACGGTAACGGGGCCGGGAGAGTTCTGAGGATGGAGGTCAGAGGTCAAAGGTCAGAGGATGCATCATACGCGGCTTTACCCTCCACGTGAAGGCTTGCGCAGGCGGTGAACGGTAAAATCACTTTGTCATCCGGCCTTTCTGTTTTTGTTCCTTGGTTGTTCAACTGCGGTTTTCAGGTTAACTGTCCCAAGACACGGACCACGGTTGAGGGATCAAATTAGAGCTTAGGTTCGCGGTCCCATTCCCGGATGCGGTCGCAGGCGGCTTGAAAATAATCGCCGAAGGGGTCCAGCCAAAAAATACGGGGGTCGCGCTTGAACCAGGTGATCTGGCTCTTGGCAAACTGGCGGATGGCGATGACGAGCTCATGGCGCAGGTCGTCGAGGGTGGCCAACTCGCCGCGGAGATAGCGCGCGATGTAGCGGTACTCGAGCCCCAGATGTTCGAGCCGCAGGTCCGACACGCCGCGGGCGCGCAGCCCGACAACCTCTTCGATCATGCCGTTGGCCAGGCGCTCCCGGAGGCGTTTCTCGATTCTGGTTTCCAAGACCTCGCGCGGCCAGGTCAATCCTAATTGCAGGCAGTGGTAGCGGGGGGACTTTTGGTGGGCGGCCGCATGCGCGCGCCCGCCGGCGGCAATCTCGATGGCCCGAATGAGGCGGCGCCGGTTGCTTTTGTCAATGCGGGCGGCGGCGTCCGGGGCGCATTTTTCCACCCGCTCGACCAATTGCGGCAAGGAAAGCGCCTCGAGTTCCGTGCGCAACGGGTCGTTGGGGGGAACATCCACCAGTTCATAACCTTCGATGATCGCGCTGAGGTACAGCCCGGTTCCGCCGACGAGGAAGGGTCGCCGGCCGGCTTCGGAAATGGCGTCAATGGCGCGGTATGCGGCCCGCTGATACTGGGCCAATGAGTAATACTCGGACAGGTTGGCAACATCCAGGAGGTGGTGTGGCACCGTGCCAGCTTGGGCTGGGGTGACTTTCCCGCTGCCCAAGTCGAGGCCACGATAAACTTGGCGGGAGTCGGCGGAGACGATTTCGCCGCCGAGATGGTTGGCCAGGCGAATGCCCAGCTCGCTCTTGCCGGAGGCATTGGTTCCCAGGATGACGACCAGGTTTGGCGAGCGCATGGCGACAGCTTAACAGGTGTTGGCTGAGGCGACAACATTGGGCTCAAGCCAATTCGGAATCTGCCGATACCCGAGGGGAGAGCGCCATGGCCCTCCGCTGCCATGCGGCAGTTATGTCGGGCAAGGCAATGGCGCCAGCGCAGGTACTGCATGGATTTATTGCTTGAAAAACTATGGAATTATGTGGCCCGGGACAAGTCGTTGACCTTGCGGCAGCGGTTGTTCCGCTTGACGTGTATGGTCGAGGCGATCTTATGCCTGGGCATTATTCTGCCGATTAATGTGCTGCTGCCCGATGTGCCTTTCCTGGTCAATTTGGCGACGCTCTTTCTGGGGCTGTTCGGCCTTTTTTGCCACCGCGAATCGAGCAAAGGCAAATATTATTTTGGCGCGCTTTTGGCGGTGATTGTTCTGACGTTGAATCCGGTTTGGTTTTTCAACAACGGGATGATCGGCTGCGTCAATTTCTACTTTTTCCCGCTGTTGATACTGTCGCTGATGTTCTTCCGCGGCCGCGTGCGATGGGTAGTCTTCAGCCTGATCGTATTGAATGTCTGCGGGCTGATTTTGGCGGACCACTTTTATCCTTCACTAGTGACCCGGTTCCCCACGCGCTGGGCCCAGACCTTGGATCTGCTCACGGGCATGGTATTCACTTCCGTTGCGACCATGCTGCTGGTCTGGGTGATTCTGAGCAATTATGATTGGGAACAGGAGCAGCTTGCGCATTATGCCAGCGAGCTGGCCATGAGCGAGGAGAATTACCGCAGCGTGGTGGAGAACGCCATAAATATCATCCTGCGAATTGATGCGGAGGGCAAAATAACTTTTTTAAATAAGTTTGCAGAAGACCTGTTTGGGATTAAGCGGGCGAAAATAATTGGCCGGCATGCCGTAGGCTGCATTGTGCCGGCATTTTCGGCGAAGGGTGAAGACTTGGCCGCGAAGTATGCCGACCTCATCCGGCAACCGGAAAAATATTTACTGACCGAAAATGAAAACGTCTGCCAGGATGGCCGACGCATATGGGTCACCTGGACCAACAAGCCCATTTACGACGAGCGAGGCCGGCTGCGGGAGATTCTTTGTGTTGGCGCAGACGTCACCGAGCGGGTTGCCCTGACTGAACAGCGCCAGCAACATGAATTGGAAATCCAGCAACTGCAGCGGCTCGAAAGCCTCGGCGTCCTTGCCGGTGGCATCGCCCACGACTTCAATAATCAACTTACAGCCATTCTGGGCAACATCTCACTGGCCAAAATGGATCTGTCGCCTTCCTCGGAAGCCTTCGAGCTGCTGAAGGAGGCTGAAATCGCGTCCGGCCAGGCACAAGGGTTGACCTCCCAATTGTTGACCTTCGCCAAAGGCGGTCAGCCAGTCAAACGCACGATCAACCTCGATCGGGTCATCCGCGACAGCACCGGTTTTGCCTTGCGCGGGAAGCAGGTCAAGTGCGACCTGCAGTTGGCCGCTGGACTGTGGGCTGTTAATGCCGACCCACACCAACTGTCCCAGGTGTTTAACAACCTCGTCATTAATGCCTGCTAGGCCATGCCCGAGGGCGGGGACATCACCATCACTGCGCAAAACCAGTCCCTCATCCTGCCGGACAAATCCAGCCTGCCTTCCGGCGATTATGTCCAAGTGGCCGTGCGGGATCAAGGCGGCGGCATTCCCCCGGAAAACCTGCGCCGAATTTTTGATCCCTATTTTACGACCAAGAAATCCGGCACCGGCTTGGGCTTGGCCGTCGTTCATTCGATCATCCGAAATCATGGCGGCATGGTCGCGGCGGAATCCGCGGTTGCAGTCGGCACCACCTTCACCCTGCTGCTGCCAGCCGCAGCGCAAACCGAAAGCAACACCGGCTTGACGGAAAAGTCGCCGTCCCTGGTGTCCCGCCGCATTTTAATCATGGATGACGAGGCGATGATTCGCAAAGTTCTGTCCAAGACGCTCGCCAAAATCGGTTACGAGGTGGAAACCGCCAGCGATGGTGCAACCGCATTACAGCTCCATCAGCAGGCTGCCGCGCAACAAAGACCTTTCGATCTGGTAATCATGGATTTGACCATCCCGGGCGGCATGGGTGGACAGGAAGCCATCCAGCGGCTGTTGGAAATTGACCCGCAAGCCAGGGCGATTGTGTCCAGCGGCTATTCCGACAACCCCGTCATGGCTAATTATGCTGCTTTCGGCTTCAAGGGGGTTGTGGCCAAGCCATACACTACCGAACAAATTCAGGCCGCAATCCAAAATGCGCTCAAGGTCTGAAGACTATTACTAATTCATACCATCCACCGGAATGCCAGCGGCAGTTGCGGCCACGCGGAGTTCCGGAAATGGCGGCACCGGTTCGAGGGGCAAAAGTAAACTCGTGGCTTGTCCGCTGGCAGCTGAGACCGCTCGTAGCATACAGAAAAACGAATGGACCACCTTCACCATGCCAGTATGCCTGATCCTGACACCAAATGGAGAGCAAGTGTTATCGAGACAGGTTCTGCATCAAAAATGACTGTCATTCCAGCTTCTTCTTCGCCTCATCGGGAATTTCGATTTTGGTGGTGCCGACGGCTCTGATCACCGTGGTGGTGGTGCGGTCCACGTCGCGGTCGTTGCCGTTGAAGCTGACGGTGCCACTGACGTGAGTCTGGATTTTCAGGAGCTTGCCGTCGGCGATCCAGAAGGTCACGGTGCCCTTCGGGTTGGTTACGGTGGCATTGTCGTTGAAAGTCATGGAGTACGTCGTATAGCTGTCTTTTTCCGTTTTACCCTCCGTCGGGCCAGGCCGGAAGCGCGAATTGTTGCCGACTTCAACCGTCGTCCGCCATGAATAATTCGGCTGGTTGCCTAGCGCGGCAGCCGCACTGGTGACGTCGTCCTTGAGACTGGCATCGGCGGCGAGCAAGGAACCGGCCGCGAGCAGGGTGAGGCTGAAGAAGAGTTGTGTTTTCATATTTATTGCGATTATCGTTGGGGAACGACTGTGACTGTGCGCCGTCCTCCCGGGAAGTGCAACCGGAAAATAGCGCACCGGAAATTGGCGCAAGCAACCTGGGTGAAGAGTCACCCATCATCATGCTCTGGATCACAGGCCACGACCACTTTGCGGCTTTTGGATTGACCGGCGGCGTGCTTCGAGGATGATGACAGACACTATGACGAATCCACCCGCGGCCTACCAAAAATTGTTACGGCGCATGCGGGAGGTGACCTGCTTAAAAAGCACCTCCTGCGCGCTGGAATGGGATCAGGACACGTACATGCCGCCGCAGGCCCTGGCGTATCGCGCGGAACAATTGGCATACCTGCGCGGACGAGCGCACCGGCTCTTTGCGGCACGGACGGTGGGCGCATGGATTGCGGAATGCGAACAGCAGGGCTTGGCGCCGGACTCGGTGGAGGGGGCGAATGTGCGGGAGTGGCGGCGTCAGTTTGAGCAAGCTACAAAAGTACCGGCGGCTTTTGTGGAGAAACTTGAGCGGGTTAAGGCCCTGGCGCACGAAGCCTGGCGCGCCGCGCGCGCCCAATCCAAATTTGAATTGTTCCGGCCGCACTTGGCCAAAATTGTGGCGCTGATCCGGCAAAAGGCGGATTATCTCGGCTACGAAGTTTCGCCCTACGACGCGCTGCTGGAAGAATATGAGCCGGGCGCGCGCGCCGCGGGGATCGCGAGTTTGTTTGCGGACCTGCGTCCGGCGATTGTATCGGTGCTGCAACCGGCTCTGCAAAAATCGGCGGCGGTGCCGGACCATTGGCTGCCGGGTGCTTATCCCCTCGCGGCGCAGCAATTGTTCAACCGGCGGGTGGCGGAAGCCATTGGTTTTGATTTCGCGGCCGGCCGGATTGACACGACCACGCATCCGTTTTGCGCCACATTGGGTGCGGGCGATTGCCGGCTGACCACGCGGTACAACGAAAATGATTTTACGTTTTCGCTTTTCGGCGTTTTACATGAGGCGGGGCATGGTTTGTATGAGCAGGGATTGCCGCCGGAGCATTTCGGCCGGCCGGCCGGGGCGGCGGTGTCGCTGGGCATTCATGAATCGCAGTCGCGGCTCTGGGAAAATCATGTGGGCCGGAGCCGGTCGTTTTGGGAACACTGGCATCCGATTGCGTGCGAATACTTTCCGGATTTGCAAGCGCTTTCGGTGGAACAGATCCATGCGGGAGTGAACCGGGTGCGGTTGTCGTTCATCCGGGTGGAAGCGGACCAGGTCTCGTACGATCTCCACATCATGTTGCGGTTTGCCTTGGAACTGAAGTTGGTGACCGGGCAGTTGGCGGTGGCGGATGTGCCGGGGTACTGGAATGAACAATTTGAGCAAATGTCTGGTTTGAAAGTCACGAAAGACGCGGACGGCTGTCTGCAAGACGTGCATTGGTCGCTGGGCGGGATTGGTTATTTTCCGACGTACACGCTGGGCAATCTCAACGCCGCACAATTAATGCAAAGAGCGCGGCAGGAGCACCCGTCGTTGAACGAGGAATTGGGCCGAGGCCAATATCAAACGCTCTTGACATGGCTGCGGCAGAAGGTGCATCAGGCCGGCTCACGGTATCGTCCCCAAGAATTGATGCAGCGGGTTACGGGCGAGCCCACGAGCATCCGGGCCCATTTGGAGCATCTGCGCGAGAAACTAACCTGACGGGGGGATTATTTCTTGATCATTACTTCAAGCCGATGGCCGAACCTGCCGAAAGCAACATGGTACTTATTGATGCAAGTTAAAGCCAATCGCCAGGCCCTTCAAGTTTTGCAATTTGAAAGCGTCTCCTGACAACCATGCCGCCACCGGCCCGCGCCAGGTTGCCGAGGCGCCGCTCAAAGCGAAAGCGGCACCGCGCCGACCGCTAAACGAGGTGGAATTACGGGTGCTCCAGCACGAGCTGGAAGTGCGTCAGATGGAATTGGAGTTACAGCACGAGGAACTGCGGGCAGCCCGGGCGGAGTTGGAAACGGCCGGCGGCCGGGACCACTGGACGCCGAATGCAGCCAAAGACATCACCGAACGCAAACGGATGGATGAATCCCATGCCCGGCTCGCCAAGGCCATTGAGCAGGCGGCCGAAACCGTGGTGATCACCGACACGAAAGGCACGATTTTCTACGCAAATCCGGCGTTTGAAAAGACCACCGGCTATGCCTGCGCCGAAGCGCTGGGCCAGAATCCGCGCCTGCTCAACAGCGGCAAACATGGCCCTGATTTTTACCGCCAGATGTGGGCGACTCTCCAGCGCGGCGAAGTTTGGACCGGCCACTTTATCAACCGGCGCAAGGATGGCACCCTGTTCGAGGAAGAAGCCACCATTTCGCCCATCCGCGACGCGGACGGTGCCATTATCAACTATGTGGCCGTGAAGCGCGATGTGACGCATGAAGTGCAGCTCGAGGCTCAAGTCCGGCAGTCACAGAAAATGGAAGCCATCGGTACGCTCGCCGGCGGTATCGCGCATGATTTCAACAATATGCTGGGGGCCATGTTCGGCTACGCGCACCTGCTCCAGCAGGATACCGTGGGCAATCGTTTGGCCCAGGAAAGCATCGAGGAGATCCTCAAAGCTGCCAACCGGGCCAAAGAACTGGTCCAGCAGATTCTGACCTTCAGCCGCCAGCGCGAACCAAAGCCGCAGGTCATCAAGCTGGACCTCGTCGTCAAGGAAGCTATCAAGTTTCTCCGCGCCTCACTGCCGGCGCAAATCATGATTGAGTTGGATCTGGACGACGGGACGCCTGCCGTGCTCGCCGACCCCACGCAGATTTATCAAGTGACCATGAACCTGGCCACCAACGCGCTGCATGCCATGGAAAACCGGCCCGGCCAGCTGCTGATTCGGCTCGAGGTGGTGCAGCCGGATGCGAAACTGCTGCATGCGCAGCCGGAACTAAAACCGTTGCCATATGCGCGTCTGACCGTCGCCGACACCGGCCACGGGATGGATGCCAAAACCTTGGAGCGTGTTTTTGAACCGTTCTTCACCACCAAACCCGCCGGCAAAGGCACGGGCCTTGGCTTGGCCATGGTGCATGGGATTGTCCAGTCGCACGGCGGCGTCATCACGGTGGAAAGTCAGATCGGCCAAGGCACCACGTTCCACCTGTATTTTCCCGCGCAAGCCCAGGTGGAATCTTTGGCCGCCGGCGTTGCCAGCACGGCGCCACACGGCCATGGGCAGAAGATCCTGGTGGTGGATGACGAACCGGCTTTGACCTCCGTGCTGCAGAAGATGTTGTGCCGGCTGGATTATCAAGTCACCGCCACCACCCAAGCGCGCGAAGCCATCCGCCTGATCCGCGAAAACGCCGCGCAATTTGATCTGGTCATCACCGATCTGACCATGCCGGAAATGGACGGCCTGGAAGTGGCGCGTCAACTGCGCGTCATCCAGCCGGAGCTGCTGGTCATTCTGGTGAGCGGGTACGGCGCCGTCGTGGATGACGACAGCCTGCGTGAAGCGGGCATCTGCGAGCGCTTGGAAAAGCCGCTCTCCTATTCCGACCTTGCGGCGGTGGTGGAACGCGTCTTGAAGAAGTCCAAAAGCGGTTGAACAACAAAGGAACCAAGGAACAAAGAGGGACCACGGGCTATGGACCGCGACCGGTCCCTCGGTCGCAGAGATCCGGATTCACGCAAAAGCTCCAGAGGTTCGCCGAACGTCGCTTGTTTTTCCAGCCGCTGCGCGCCGGGACGGCGCGCGGTCCGCAGACACCGGACCGCGACCGGTCCCCGGTCGCGGCGCTCGGGATTCACGCATGTGCGTGGGTTTCAGGCGGCGGGATTTTGCATAAAGGCGATTACCGACGAATCCACAGGAGGGGTGGCCTGTTGCGCGGCTTGAATGTCCGCCGCGCTGTAGCCGGAGACTTTGGATTCCTTGATGGCATTGATGATGGCCTCGGGTTTCACCCCGGCGGCGGTAAGGGCCTTGATGTCTTCCACTCTTAGCGGGGTGGGAGCTTCGGCCGGCGGCTCCGGTTGTCCGCCGGCGGGAGGTGGCGCGGCTGGTTGTTGGGCCACCTGATCATTGTGCTGGATGGTTTGCAATGTGTGCGGCGAAGATTCCCGCAATTTCGCCTGCTGATCGGCATTGATGCGGTCCATGACTGCGCCGGCGATAGCTCCGGCGGCGACTCCTATGGCGGCGCCAATGAGCATGTCCTGACCGCCATGATACCGGCCACCGGCGGCTGCGCCAGCCAGGGCTCCGATCGCGCCGCCGAGCAAGGCTCCCGAGGCGGTATTGTTAGGGGAGCCGTCCGGATTCACGCAGCCCGTCATCACAATTGACAGGCAAACGACGGTGATGCCAATAATTCGTTGCTTGATGTTCATGGTATGATTGTTCTGTGGTGCACTGACATTGTCAGTTCATCGGTTTATGCTCCCGGTTAAGGGGCATGGAAAAGCTGGCTTTATTTGGAATTGGCCTGCATGCAGGCAATGACCGCCGGGTCAACCTTCGCAAGCTGGGCGGATGCGATGTCTTGCGCACTGAATTTGGAGTTGGTGGATTTGATTTGGTTGGTCAACGTGTCGGGCTTGACGCCGGCACTGCTGAGCTCCTTGATCTCGTCCACAGTTATTGGGGCGCCGGACGATGGCTCCGCCGGTTCGGTGACTGGAGGCGTCGTCGGCGAACTCGGCGCAGGCTGGTGAGACGCGACGGGGGGGGGAACGCGAAGGCCTTGAACTTGGCGCAGATGAATCGCCGCTGCCGCGTCGCCTTGGGCGGCGGAAAGGCGATACCATCTCGCGGCTTCGGCGAAGTTTTGCGGCACCCCGCGGCCGCTGTAATAGCAAATGCCCAGATTATCTTGTGCGGACGCATTGCCTTGGGCCGCGGCCTGGCGATACCACTGCACGGCTTCCGCGTAATCTTGAGGCGTGCCAAGACCCCGGTAGCAACAGACGCCCAAGCGATTTTGCGCCGGCGCGTAGCCTCGTTGGGCCGAGAGGCGGAACCATCTCACGGCTTCCTGGTCATTCCGTGGGACACCCCGGCCGCTGGCATAGCACGAACCCAGCGTAAACTGTGCCACGGCGTCGCCTCGCTCGGCCTTCTGTACCAGCGACGGTGGGGGCGGGACAATGACGACCCGCGGCGGTGGCGGCGCGACCACGACCGGCGCTGGCGCGACCACCACGGCCGGCGGGGCAATCCACACCCGCCCATGCCGGTCCACGACGCAGCCGGTGGTCAATCCCAACCCCAGGCACGCCAGGGTTAGACCAATTGCTCCATGCTTGATATTCACAGTCAGTCGCTTTCTAGTTTGTTTTCTGCGCTGGCATTGGTTACTTCTTCACCGCCTTGCCGCCACCACCGGCGTTGCCTCCACCTGCGTTGCCTCCGGCCGTGTGGCCACCCGCCGTGTTGCCGCCGCCGCCGCCGCCGCCGACATTACCTCCACTGGAGGTTCTTGATGGGGTCGAGCTCACTGGCGGCCGGAATACCTTGCTGACGGAACTTGAAGAACTTGAAGCCCCGGACCCTGGATGACCGGCACCGGCATTTCCGCTGTTTCCCGTGCCGACAGTGCCGCCAGCAGTGCCCCCGGCATGAGTTCCTGTGGTCACTTCACTGCCATGTCCCGCACTTCCGACGCCGGTATGTCCGGTATTGCCCGCGCCAGCAGTGCCTCCGGCATGAGTTCCTGTGGTTACCTCACTGCCATGTCCCGTACTGCCAACTCCGGAATGTCCGGCATTGCCCAAGCCGTTACCGCCCGCATGCGCTCCTGAGTTCAATTCACTGCCGTGTCCGCCGCCGCCTACCCCGGTATGTCCGGCACCAGCCGTTACCGAACGGGTTTCCCGTTCTTTGGCCAGTTGATTGCGGTCTCCAACCGGATGTCGTTCCTCAAAACCTGAATGCGCCAATCGTCCGTGGGTGACCTGTTCCATGCGCTCGCGTCCAATGCCATTGTTGACAAACCGGCCGTGTTCATCCCGGCGAAATTCATTGTGGATCACGCTCCGGCCATAAAAGCCATGCAACCGTTCGTGGGCGATGTGATAACCCCATTCGTGCCCGCGCATCCGAAAAAATCCTTCATGGAAATGATCGTAGCTAACGAAGGTGAAACAACCTTCGCCCAAGCCAAATTCAAAATCCACACCAACGCGGACGCCGTTGAAAAAGAAGGCGTCGCCCACAAACACTGCGCCCACCGGCAACGGGGCCCACCCGATGGCTCCGTCCCCTTCCGCATGGCGCCAGAATACCCATGCCGGCCCCCAAGTATAATCCGGTGCCCAGAGCCAGCCGCGGTACGGGTCCAAAACCCAACGGCCATAGTGAAAGGGGATATCACCCCACGTGTAATCAGATTGCCAAAACAAGCCATTGTCGGTTTGCACCCACTGGCCCATGTCATAGTACGGACGCCAGTCGGGATTGGCGGCGATGGCTTGATCTGGATGCCAATACATCACACCGCCAATGTTGACCCAAGAGCCAAAGGGCGCCAATTGCGTTTGAAAATAGTCAAAATTGACTTCCGGTTGCGGCGGCGGGGCCGGCGGGGCCACTTCAGGTGCCGCTCCGATGTCCGGGGACGGGACGTTGGCAGGCATCGCAGCTGGCACGGGCGGCGGCGGGGCGGTTGGAGCCTGATAGGCCGGGGCGGGAGCAGAGACAGGCTGGGCGGCGGCGGTCGCTTGCAGCGCGCTAATGACGCTGGGAGAAACACCCTGGCTGTTCAAATAAATGATGTCGTCCGCGCTTAGCGGGTAGGCTTTCCCGGTACTCGCAATAAAATTTTTGATGACATCGTCCCCCATTCTGGCTTGGGCAAGTTTAACCACTTCCTGCAAGTCGGGCGACATACCGGGGGCCGGGCTTTGGGCCTGGCACACATTGCCGGGGCTCCAGCATAGCCAGGCGATAGCGGCGCAGGCGGTGACAATGGTCAGGGTCGAGCTTTTATTTTTCATATCATTTCTGGACATTTTAACGTTTTTGTTCGCCACGTCATTAAGTTTTTGTGGCCTCACGAGGCTATACCAGTTTATTTGCGAGATCTTGCAGACAATCCACCGCCGTCACAGGCGGCAGGTGGTGCCATGCCTGATGCCCTGAAATTTGGGTTTCATGCGGAAGGGCGGGCTGTAATGCCCGCCCTCCAGTTACTGTCGGTCCTCCCAGACCCTGCTGCTTGGAATTTAATTTATTTTCCGCTTTCCTGCACCGCTTGAAACTCTTTTGAACCCGAACTCCGAAGTAAGAAAAAGGTCGCTTTGCGGGAAGGGTTGATGGCATAGAGGTTGATGCTTAAACAACCCACGCCGACCCTGCACAAAACGACCCGCCCTGAAATTACCTCCCTTT
>Ga0316226_1003069_pt1 | contig 14765 bp, 26 predicted proteins | sample TBH18017metaG_FD_206009 | JGI IMG/M metagenome (GOLD analysis project Ga0316226, IMG submission 206009) | Freshwater microbial communities from Trout Bog Lake, Wisconsin, USA - TBH18017 | ecosystem: Environmental > Aquatic > Freshwater > Lake > Hypolimnion/Profundal zone | place: USA: Wisconsin... | reverse complement strand
AGCCAGCTGGAGCCCGGCTTCCGGGTAGACCTTCCGTCCCGACTTGGTGTCAGCGAGATAGGTTTTCCCCTTGATCTCCGCGATCCAGTCCAGCGTCCCCGCGTACCCGTAAGTGCGGGACCAGACCGTGGTCTCGTTCTCGATGAACCTCGGGCGCTTCTCCGACAGGAAGGAAATGTAGCTGTTCAGGTAGGAGCCGACTTCCTTCGGGTGGTTATGCGGTTTCCCCGTGGCCCAGTCATCGATGGCGGAATGGACGGCAGTGCCGAGGTCGGCGGCCCGCTGCCGCTCCGCGTCCGGGGCGGCCCTGATCCTCTCGATCCGCTCCCACGACGCCAGCGGGGTCAGCTCCGCCCAGTTCGCGTCGGCGTACTCGGCCGACAGCCGGTCATGCCAGCCGCAGAGCGCGATTTTCGGGATGCCTGCCGCGATGATCGTGGTGACCGAGGGGGCGGTTTCCCCGGTCCGGGGGTTCCGGTAGCACCGGGTCCCGTCGGGCATCTCCACCGCGAGTGCCGGGCTGGTCACTTGTGCCCCTTCCCGCAGACGGGGCAGGCGTGGCCCTGCCAGAGGATGTCCAGGGCGTTCTCGATGACGGACTCGGTGAAGTACCCCGCGACGGGAGTCATGTCCTGCATGCCGGGGAGCATGTCCTGCACGTACCCGGTCTCCTCGGGCGGGACGAAGAGGGGAAGACCGGTCATGTTCTCCCTCCGTGCTCATCGCAGAACCACCCGCCCGCGTACAGCCGGGTCTCGGCATTCCCGCAGGAGACGCAGGCCCGGGTGACCCGCCGGTCGATGGCGTCGCTGATCGCCGCCCACTCGTCCAGCTGCCGCCGGGACAGCCGGGCGCCGATGTCCATCGGGTGCTCCCGGGGCAGGCAGCGCTCGCAGCCGCAGCCCCAGCGCTGCCCCGAGCCTTCGCAGTCGAGGAGGATCCCGTCCTCGGTGGGGGTGATCATACGAGCCCCGAGACCTGGTGCATTTCCTCGTTCATCTCCTCCCAGGCATCCTGGATCCGGCTCCACCGCCGGTACTGCTCCACCGGGATGAGATGGGAATACTTATCGTAGGAGTAGCTCAGCGGGCCGCTGCTCCAGGGGTAATGGTTAGGGCATTCGTACGCGGGACCGAAGATGAAGACCTTGACCCGCTCGTGCGGAAGATCCTGAAGGTGCTCATCGAGATTCTTGTAGAGGCTGCCGCATTCAGGGCACTTCTCCCCGTCCCATCCCGGCATCGCTCTAATCCCCGTCCAGCCCGCAGGTGCCGCACAGCCAGCAGCCCTCGCCGTCGCTGCGGATATCATCGCCTTCGAAGATGTCGCCCGCGCAGTAATCGCATTCGCTGTCATATGATGCGGTGAACCAGGGTCCGTAAGCCATTACTGATCACCGTGACCTTTCCCAGGATCCTTTCCAGCGTTTTCAGCGCCAGCGCCGCTGCTTTTCGCAGGCGACAGCTGGTCCAGCCGGGCGTAGAGGTGCTCCTGGATGGTCAGGTTCCCGTGCTTGTCATTGAGCACCCCGAGAATCCCCGCGTCCTTCCAGGCGGCCCGCAGTTCCTCCACGGTCTTCGCGGCGGCGATCTTGCCTGCGATCCCGCCGGGGGTGAGAGGCTTCTCCTGCGCTGTCCGGCCCCTGGCGGATACGGGCTTGGACGGCTCCGAGATCGCCTCTGCCGCCCTGAACTCCGGTTCCTCGGCGGAGACCACCGGGACATCGCTGGTGTCGGCAGCGGGCTTCTCAGCGCCTTCAGGGTGCACGAGGGTCCACCGGACGATCGCGTCGAGGGAGCCCTTGTTGTACAGGCTCAGCCCGAACTGGTCGCCGAGGTTGATGGCGCAGCGGCGCAGCGCGTAGGTCTCCGAATTCACCAGGGCATTGCCGTGGGCCTCCCCCCGGACCGGATGAGTGGATTCCCCGACGTGGGATCCCTCGTAGCGGGCCAGGTAATACCCGTCCGGGGTCTTCACCGTCAGGCGGAGCCTGCTGCGGTAGATTACGTACCACGCGGGCTTCCCGGCGTTCGTCTTGACCTCGGTCTCGCAGATAAGGGACTGGTCGAGGATCTCCTGCTCCCACCGGCCGAACCCGAAGATGCGGTTCAGCTCGGCGCGGATATCGAATCCCTCGACATAGGACAGGCCCTTGAGCTGCAGCACCCTATTCGGGTGGATGGGCTTCAGCAGCAGGTCCACCTGCTTGTCCGTGAGGTATGAGAAAGGGGTCGGATCGCACGCGAAATCCATTCAGGGACCCTTCGCCGTCTTGCGGGGAAATGCCAGGGAAACGGCACCGGCATTTCTAAGCGTATCCCCCGCGCCCTGCCCCGGCAAGCACTCTCCGGGCCGCAGGGCAAGCCCCTGACCTGCAAGAACATGCAGAAACCCCCGGCCAGGATGACCTGACCGGGGGGGTTTCCCTTTTCTACTCTGTCCAGCGGTACTCGTAGCCGCCGCCCTTGCCGTCGGTGCGGACTCCCGGGCGGCGCTCCAGCTTCCCCTCCCTCACGTACGCTTGCAGCACGCCCCGGAACCCGCAGTGCGAGGCGTTCCTGACGTACTTGTCCGGGAACAGCGCGTTCCACGCAAGACGCGCGCTGTCGGTGGAATGCCACCCGGCGGTGCGGACCCACGCCCGGTACCAGTCGGACTGCCCGCCCATGACGGGCTTCCCGTCTTTGCGCGGGCGCCCGCTGCCCTCCTTCCGGACCGGCATCGACGGGTCCTTTATCGCCGCCGACAGGATCGCCGAGATCCCGGCGGCCTTGTCCCGGGCGCGGATGAGCACGGGCAGACCGGGACTCCTGTCGAGGAACTGAGCGAACTCGGTGATCTTCTGCCAGGCTTTCACCACGGCGTCCCGCGCCCCCTCGTCCCACGTCGAGGCGAAGGTCACCCGCACCCGCCGGTCCGAGCCGTCCCAGTGGCGCAGCACGGTCAGCTGGGTATCCGGGACGACCTTCTCGGTCGGGACCCAGAGGCCCCCTTCCTCCCGGATGAACCCCTCGTCGCGGAGCCCGAGCAGGACGTCCTCGCAGAAGCGCTCCCAGGAGCCCCAGATGCCCCGGACGCGCTCCTCCTTATAGGACACCTGCGCCCGGATGATCTTATGCAAGGTCCCCGGCGGGGAGCCCTTCGACTCGTGCAGGGTACGGAAGACCTCCCGGTAGATCTCCGGGAGCAGCAGCCCCCCGTTCCCCTTGCTCCCGAGCAGCCGGACGATGCGCTGCTGCTCCGGCGCCAGCTCGCCGGTCACCGGGCGAGCTGGTTTTCCATGCGGACCTGGCGGTCGTAGGCCTCCTGCAGCGCCCTGATGGCGGTCTGCATCATGCTCCGGTGCAGTTCGAACCGCTCCGGGTTGGTCTCCAGCAGGTCCCCGGGGTTCTTCCCGTTGACCTTCCCCAGCGCCTGCCGGAGCTGGGACGCCTGGTTCGGCTTGCTGGCCCGGCCGCTGGCGATCCCCTCGGACCCGCCGAGTTCGCCCGCGATCAGGGCCAGCTTCGCCGGTTCGGTGGTGGCGGCGTCCAGCCGCCGCAGGACATCCCGCTGCTCATTCGAGCTGAGCTTCGCCTTGACGGTCAGCTCCATCAGCTTGACCCACACTGGGTCGAGGATCTTCTTGTCGGCCCGGCCGAGGTCCGCCAGGTGCGTGCGGGTGATATGCGGGGCGCTGATATCTACGAGGTTCCCTTCTCTGCGCAGGCGCTCGGCCCGCGTCCGGGCTATCCGCGCCCACGCGATCCCCTGCACCGTGCTCCGGGCGATCCCCAGCTGCAGGGCCAGGTCCCGGGCGGAGGTGTCGTCATCGAGGAGGCGGTCCACGATGCCCTCGATCTCCCCCCGGTCCAGGTTGTCCCCGTGCTCCAGGTTCGAAAGTGCGGCGAGCTTGGTGAACTGCTTCACCAGGCTTGCCGGGGCGTTGTCGTAGGGGTAGCCGAGGATGAACGCCGGGTACTCGGTCCAGCCGAGCTTCCGGGCGGCGGCGGTGCGGGTGTTGCCGTCGATCAGCCGCCCGTCGCCGGAGAACACGACCGGGGGCATCAGCAGCTGGTCGCGCCGCAGGGTGTAGGGCTCCATCGCGGTGGCGTAGCGGTCCACCTTCGCGTTCTTGGCTATCCCCTTGATGTTCCGGACCTGGACCACCCGGTCCGGGTCGGCCAGGCCGTGATGGGAGTCGTAGGCCCAGGTCCCCTGCGGGAACCCGGCGAGGGCCAGCCGGGCGGCGGTGATCTTCGCCGAATCCGGCAGCGACCTCGGGTTGGTGATGAGCGTCATCTTTTTCCTGTTCTCGGAGTACGGGGGGAAGTTTCCCTTGGGGCAGACTGTACCGCACGCTGGCTGTCAGGTGCCAGTCAGATCGCGTGCAACCTGACTGGCACCTGGTTTTCCGGGGACAATGCCGCCCCTGGCCTGCGGGTTCTCCCGTTGATAACATTCCGGTAACTATGCGGGGCTCGGGTAGTGCCCCGCCGAGTGATCGAGGAACGCCACCCCCCATACCGGGTCGTCGCGGACCGTCAGGGTCCAGGAGACGTAGTTCTCCTCCCGGACCTCCAGCACCTCGCAGCGGGGGCACCACCCCCCGTCCGCGAAGGTCACGCTCATCGGCTGCCCGCAGGAAAAGCACTCAGTGTCTTTGCGCATAGGCCTTCCTCTCCTTCTCCGTCATCCCCCCGTAAATACCCGCACATTTATTTTCCATCGCGAATTGCAGGCACTCCCTTATCACCGGGCATTCCCCGCATATTCTCTTCGCCATTGCCACCCGCTCCCTGTCGGCGGTTATCCAGTCCCCTCCCGGGGGTCCCCCGGCGCTTTCCGCCGCGAACCACAGCCCCAGGCTCGTGCCCCGGCACGCCGCCAGCTCCCGCCACCTCGTGAAGATGAGCCCCTCCCCTTCCCTGGCCACCTGGCCAGCACCGACACCAGCTCAGGACCAGGACACTAGCGCCCTCCGGGCACGCTGGCAAGATCCTTCGCGGCGCGTCGCGGGGGGCGGGCGCGGAGCGCCGTCACGGGCTATCATGAAACGGAGAGACAGAAAGGGAACATCCGTGCCGGAAATGACGTACCGCGAACTCCCCGCAGGGCGGGACACCCTGAAATTCACCGGGGAGTTCCTGCATAAAACAGACACCGACACCGGGGAGCGCCTGCGCTGGGCGGAATTGCAGCTGTGGCGCCTCCTCGGGACCGAGGGGGCGGACGCGGGGAGGATCATGTGGCTGCTCTACACCATCGGGCACTCCCTCGTCTACCATGAGGCGGGCGGCTGCACCAAGGGCGTCCTGGTCGCGGCGCGGGACTTCCCGGCGAAGGCGGCGGAGCACCTGGAGGACCTGGAGCCCTGCGCGGACTGCCGTCCCGGCGACTGGCGCGCCGCCTCCCCGGATGACCAGTTCGACCTGGAGATCCTGTGGTATGATCACACTCTCTGCCGGACCCCGGAGGAGGTGCTGCGGGCCCTGTCCCGCTGCAGGAACTGCCGGGACAAGCCGCACGAGGGGATCACCTGCCACCGCTGCGGCTGCGTGTCGTATAGTGAGGTGCTGTCCTCCCCGGGGGCCAGGCTGATCGAGCGGGTCAAGGAACTGGACCCCGCGATCGCGAAGGCCGCTGCGCGGGAGCTGAGATTCTGATGTGAGGAACGATATGAGATACTGCGATCTCGCTTGCATCCGCTGCGGGAAGGCGCTCACCCCGTGCGGGCCTGACTTTGCTTCCACTCCCCCGGGTGCTTCCACTCCCCCGGGTGACGCGCTGATCTTCATGGCCCGGGGTAACTACGGCAGCACCATCTACGATCCGCAGTCGGAGATGGAGTACCTGATCGTCGTGATCTGCGACCCCTGCGTCGTCGCGCAGGCTGCCGGGGGGAATGTGATGCGCGTGCAGAAGCGCGTTGCCCCGCCGCCCCGGCAGGAGCCCTGGACGCACACTCCCTACGAGGAACCGGAATGACCGAGATATGGGAACTGTTCCCCTTGCAGGCCCCGGCGGTCACCTGCGGGCTGCGGGCGGACCTCCCGAAGAAGCAGCGCCGCCATGACTGGTGCGATCTCGGGGAGGATGTGCGGAACTTCGGCAGCAGGGGGTTCTGCACCACGGTGATCAGCGCGTGCACCCGCTGCGGGAAAGACCAGAAAGGACCAGCGATAGATGAAGATGACTCCAGGCGAGCAGTGGGCATCTAGGTGAGCGCCTCCTGGCTGATCCCGGATTTCCCGGATTTCCCCGGGATCATCAGCGCACATGACCGCAGGGAAAACGAGCGGCTCTGGTTCGAGGACTCGACGCGGCTGTACCATGCACTCATCGGGGGTTTCTATGATCCGCCTTCTCTCATGACCGGCCAGGCCCGGTTCGACATGGAGATGAGGGAGATCCGGCGGCAGCACGACGAGATGCGCCGCCAGCTCCGGGAGATGCACAAGCACTTCCCGGAGCAGGTCGCACAGGGAGGGGGAGAGAAGATGCTGAAGTGCCCGAAGGACTGCATCTGCCCGAAGTGCCTGGATGCCCGGTGGCCTGCCCCGAAGTCCGGCAAGGCCGTCGCCGCCCAGCCGCTCCCCCCGGGAGTCCACCTCGCCGCCCGGCAGCGCGTCGGGGATGAGCAGCGGGGCATTTTCCTGGACCGGCTGCGGGGAGCCTACGAGGACGGGTACATTGACCTTACCGAGTTCGGCGCCCGGCAGGACGCGGCGATGAAGGCGGTGACGGAAGATGAGCTGAAACTGCTGGTAGCAGATCTCCCGGAGATGAAGGCGAAAAAGATCCCGGAGGTTTCCCGGGAATCCTCCGCTGTCGCCCGGTGGTTTCATTCACCCGGCCTGTACCTGGCCTGCCTGCTGGCGAATATCTGCTGCGCGGTCTTCACCATCTTCTTCCTGCTCCCGACTCTCGCCGGACAGATACTGCTGCCTTTCTCCTCGGGCCTGGCGGCAATCTGCACCGTTCATCTCCTGCGGCCGCTTTACAAGAAAGGAATGACAGACCCCGGCAGGTAATGCTACACTGGATTTCAGCTATGCCTGAAAGGACATTGTGAGTTACAACATCCTCATCAAAGCGGAAAACAAGCAGCTGACCGTGACCAGTTCTTCCGGGGACATCCCCGACGGGATTTTCAGCATCACCGGGCACGAGGGCGGTAACTGGATTACCATCGGGATCGCCCGCTCGGATACGACGGGCCTGCAGGTCGCGCAGGCGTCCGGGTCCGCACAATCACAGGGAGTCTTATGAAGTTCAGGGCACTCGCGGCAGCCGCCGCGCTCACCCTCGGAGGGCTGGCGTTCACCGCCCCCGCGTTCGCAGCAGCACCCACCATCGCCAAGATCAACAACACCGCCAACGGCGAGGCGGGCTACTTCGTCAACGACAACGGGTCCACCCGGATCCGCGACGTCCAGGCCAGCACGGTCGTCACCCCGCAGATGGAGAACCTCAACGGAGTTAACCTCCTCGGAGGTACCGGGGTGGAACTCTGCAACGACAACACCGGGGACGCCGCCCAGCTGGGCCTGGAGTGGACCGGCACGGCCTTCACCGTCGAGTACGGGTACACCCCGCACTTCGCCCAGCTGACCGCGCCCGCCGCCTCCGCGACCAACCCCGACCCCGACCCGTGCGCCGAAGGCGGGCTGCTCAACGGGGGAACGGGGATCTCCTTCCCGAACAGCTTCATCCCCGCGATCGGCGATACGATCCACTTCGAGGTGTATTACAACCCGAAGGGGAACCACACCCACAGCCTGAAGTTCCTGGCGGAGGATGTCACCCAGGACATCACCCGGGTGCAGACCGTGCAGGTCCCGGAGATGGACTTCTACGAGGCGGGCGTCGGCGTCCTCACCGACGGGCAGACCCTCACCGGGGGTCCCGTCAATCTCGTCAACGCGTTCACCGGGACGAGCTTCAACTGGTACGGTAACAAGGGTGCTGCCCCGGACAGCATCCTGTCCTCCAGCTGGGACACCGAGATGGCTGATTTCGTGAATGCGAGCAACCAGGTGACCCTGAGTCCCAACGCCTCGCTGAACTCTGCGGGCACCGGGTTCTCCGACTACGAGGGCTCGACCAGCCCGTAGGCAGGCTCCCCGGCCGGGGGAGACTCCTTCCTCTCCCCCGGCCGGGGGATTTTCCCCTCCGGGAACCTTCAGGTCTGGTAAGGTCCCCGGGAAGAACAGAAAAAGATGACAATCCTACGCAAAGGATAAAATGACAATGCGCATCACCAAGCTTCTCGCTGGTATCGCTCTCGCAGGGTCGGCGCTGTTCGCGCTCCCCGTGGCCGCCAGCGCCTCGGTAGCTCCCCGCCCGGTCACGCCCTGGCAGCACTGCAAGACCGAGATCAAGCTGGTCCCCGAGACCGTCTGGACCTGGAAGCACCACCACCGGGTTCCCGAGATCATCCTGGTCCCGAAGCTCGTGGAGGTCTGCACCCCGTGGCAGGGTCAGCCTGGCGGCGGGAACCAGGGCAACGGCGGCGGCCAGCAGTCCGGCGGTCAGGGTAACCCTGGCAAGGGCGGTACCGGCAAGGGCGACGGCTGCAAGGTCGTGACCTTCACTGTCGGCTCCCCCGTCGCGGGTCCTGCGGTCACCGAGGCCCATGACGGCCCTCCTGTCACTGACAACGAGGAAGTCACTGCCCCGGAGTTCAGTGCCACGGACTACTGGATCTTTGATGTGCACACCTCCGGCGGAACGACGACCTTCGAGCTGTCCACGACTCCCGGTCCTTCCTTCAGCACCCCGTGGCCCGAGGGCGCCAATGCCAACTGGTCGCTGACCACGGTGTGCCCGACCACCGCAAGCTAGCTTACTGACCGGGACCCCCGGGTGGCCGTGGATGACATCCGGGGGTCCCATCTTTCCTGACCATCCACATAACAGGAAAACAATCAAGGAGCATCATATGTGCTGGCATCACGTTGTCGCCGTCGTCACCGATCCCTGCTGTCACCAGTCCGTGCGTCACTGCTGGGACCAGTGCCAGCAGCAGTGCACCACCCTGGCGGACCACTGCCGGAGCCTTAAGGGCACCTGCGGCCAGTTCGCCCGCACCTGCGGGCAGGCCATCAAGAGCCGCTGCGGCCGGTAGCTGAACGGAACCCCGGGGGCAGTTCAGGCGCGTCCTGCTCCCGGGGTTCTTCTTTTGATTCTGCTCAGTTCAGGTGATACAGTTCAGGGATACTGAAAAAGAAACGGAAGGAAATGTCATGACAGAACGTACCGAGACCGGAGGTCCCGACCGGACCCCGCGTTCCGAGATCACTTCCGTCCGCAAGCGGAACCGCTCCTACGAGCCGGTTCTCCTGCTGGACCTGTCCACGAGCATGGACTGGGGCGCCGAGGACGAGAACGACGACGCCCAGCTGTACCCGAGCCCGATGAGCCGCCGGGCCATCGTGATCGCGGCGCTGCCCCTGCTCGTCAAGGCCCTCGCGGCGGAGGACAGCGAGGCGGAGAAGGAGCAGGCGGGCGGCTCCGATGAACTCGGGGGGCTGCTGACCTTCGGGTTCGCGTCCTCCCCGGTGGAGATCGGGGACCTCAACGAGTCCAACCTCGAACGGCGTCTCGGATCCATCGGCTGGGGCGGCGGTACCGAGGTGGTCCCGGCGCTGAAGCTGGCGTTCAAGGACTACAACGACGAGTTCGAGGACGACGAGGATGACTCCCGCGTTCACGAGATCCTCATCGTCACCGACGGGCAGGCCAGTGACTGGCAGGCCCTGGAGCCGTACCTGCTGGCGGCTGACGCGAACCGGGTGTACGTGGTTGCCATCGTCGGGCACGGGGCGAAGGCCCTCGCCACCTACAACGAGTACACGAAGGTGGCGCAGGAGAACAAGGCGAAGGACAAGTTCGGGAAGGGGCATGTCCATGTCGTCCTGTTCGACGGGGTGACCGACCCGAACGAGATCGGCGAGGACCTGGTAGCTCTCGCCAGCTGACCTTCTGGCCGCTGCCAGGGGGGAGGCTAGGTCCCCCCTGGCAGCTCTCCTCAGGAAACCTCATGTTCCTGCTCTTCCCGAAGAAAAAGAAACGCAAGCACCGCCGCCTCGGGCTCATCGTCTTCGCAGTCACACTGGCCGCGCTGTTCACCGCAGGAAAAACCGTGGTGACGCAGGTGAGGAAACCTTCCCCCGTCACGTCCTCCTCCTTCCAGTCCTGCGTGATCTCCCATGAATCAGGCGGGGACCCGCAGATCTGGAACAAGCAGGGGTATCCTTACTGGGGCCTGTACCAGTTCGGGAAGCCCCTGTGGACAGCCTACGGGGGAAGTCCTGCCAGCTGGGGTCACGCGGACGCGAGCACCCAGACGCAGGTCTTCGATAGCGTGATGTCCCACTATGGTGGCTGTCAGAACTGGTTTCCCAGTGACGGGTGCCGCTATCCGGCGAACGGATGCTGAAAAGAGAAGACATGATTGCCGCCGCAGTTAAAACAAGTACCTACACTCTCGCCACCGCCCCGCACATCTTCGGGCTGATCCTCCTGTTCACCGCCCTGTTCTCTCTCATCGGGGTCATGCGGGGAAGGGCTGTCACCCCGGAGCTGGTGATCGTCCTGGCGGCCATCTTCTGCGCCGCCGGGATCTTCGCAGTAGCATGGCATTAGGAAGGAAAAGGAAAAGAATGCATCACATCCTCGCGCTCGCTGCACTAGGCCATCCCCCGGGGGTGTTCAGGGCCTTCGGGTACAAGCTGCCCACGATCATCGGGCAGCTCTTCCACTGGATCGCTGCCGACCTCTTCCCCTGGGCAGTCAGAAGCGTCAAGCTCCTCGCGTCGCTGTTCATCATATTCCTGATGATCCGCCGGGGCGGCAGCATCTGGCAGCTGGTCTTCGCCGCTATCCTCGGCTGGCTGGTCCTCCCGGGCATCCTGCCCGCGAAGGCCTCCTCGGCGGTGGCGGGCTTCACCCGGGGCAGTTCCGTCGGGCACACCGGGGCCAGCATCGGGATCATCGCGATCCTGGCGTTCATGGTCGTGTTCATCCTCATCCTCCTGCCGGTCCTGCGCCGCCGCAGCGAGGCAGACAAGCCAGGCGGTGAGTGATGACGAAGAACCAGGGAATGGTCAGCAAGACCAGCAGTCACCCTGCCGCTCCCCGGGTCAGGAAGATCAGGGAGATCACCATCGGGACAGCGCTCGGGATGGGGCTTGCCTTTCTCGGATTCACCCTTTTCGGGTTCTACGGGATCTGTCTCGGCGTGATCCTGGTCCTCGCGTGGATCTTCTGGAGGAGATCATGATCATGGCACTCTCATCGTCACACGAGACCCCCGTCGGGGTCTTCGGGATCGTGCTGGTCGTCATGCTTATCGTCGGCGTTGTCCTGATCCTCAAGGGGCGCAGGTGAACCTGAAGACGATCCTCGGATGGGCTCTCGTCGCAGTTATCGTCTGGTGGGTTGTCGCGCAGCCGACAGACGCGGCTCACCTTGTCCACAACACCGGGCACTTCTTCTCCTCAATGGCGGAGGGACTGTCTCACTTTGTTGCGTCCATCTAGATCCCAGGCGAAAGGCCCCGCCATCCTCATCGCGGTGGCGGCCTCCGGGGTGACGATGGCAGATCCCCGGCTGCATGACATCACCGCAGGCATCTTCACGGTTCTCGCGGTGTGGATCATCTTCTTCTGCAGGCGGACTTGACAGCCAGTTTCCCAGGGTGTACCGTGAGGGCATGACGACCACGATCATCCAGCACCGGGGGCTAGGCTCCTGGTGCAAGCCTGCTATGCGGTTCCCCGGGTAAAGGCAGGGGAAGGCCTTTCCCGGGGGACTGCGGATCAGGAAAACTGATTGCGGCAGTCCTTTTTCATTGATATAACTGAAGACATGGGGAGATAGTTCAGAGGCAAGAACATCCGGCTCCAACCCGGAAAACGTGGGTTCGACTCCTACTCGCCCTGCGGTTTACCACCCTACGGGGGGAATGTACTCGTATTTTGAGAACTGCATAAGCTTGAATACAGGCCGGAGAAGAAGGTACGTTACTGCTCTCCGGCCCATGGGGGCGACGCTCGGTAGCGGGCGCGCTTTGCAAGCGTTGCTGCAGCGGGATCAGCACCCGCCGTCTCCACTGGCTATCCTAGGGGTGTAATGGTCGTACATGCATCTCTTGAATAGGTGCACGGGAAGGCATTCCCGACAGGGGGTTCGATTCCCCCGGAACCGAAGAGAACGAGAATACTGATCACGCTTGTTCCTGGATAGTCTTCATTCACAGTTATGGCAAGGTGGCGCAAGTCCATGACTGGTCCCGAAAGGGATACTGGCGGTGTGCCCTGCGTGTTACGGCTAACTTACCGCAGCTTTCGCGCATAAGTGGCACGGACGGATACCGAACGCTAATTCCGTCAGGGATACGGCCCCGGCCTAAGTCCCATGGGGTATTAGCTCAGCAGCAGAGCGCTTCGTTCGCAGCGAAGAGGCGCCGGGGCCAGCACCCGGATACTCCACGTCATCAACAGGAAGGAAATGATATGTTTTCCAACGGGAACAGCTTCGGCAACGGGCAGTCCCTGGAGATCGGCTCTCCCGTCAGGTCCACGGAGATGTGGATATTCCGGCTGATGCAGCCGCTTCAGGACCGGGGGGATGTGTGACCTGGCGGACGAGTTCCTATAGCCAGGCGAACGGCAGCTGTATCGAGACAGCCTCCTGGCGGAAAAGCTCTTACAGTCACGCGAACGGGAACTGCGTCGAATGCGCTGCATTCAGATCGTCCACGTTCTGCGCCAAGACTGAGTGCATCGAAGCCGGGTCGTGGCGCACCAGCAGCCACAGTACCTATCACGGGTCCTGCGTCTCCCTCGGGCGCGGGGAAGCCGTCATCGGGGTCCGGGACACCAAGGACAACGGGCAGGGCCCGGTGCTGGAGTTCACCCCCGCCGCCTGGATCAGGTTCACCGGAGAAATCAGGCTTGACCTGGTACCGAAACCCTGATAGATTTCCTGATGTGAGCCCCGGTGGTGCCTCTGCACTGCAAGCGCCCCGGGGCCTTGCATGCCAGGATCGTTCAAGGTGAGGACGCGTACCCTGATGAGGTACGTACGGAGGTATCAAATCCTCCTCCTGGCTCCACATGGGGATATAGCGCAGCCAGGTAGCGCAACTCGATGGCATCGAGTAGGCCCGGAGTTCGAATCTCCGTATCTCCACAGAAGGGACAAGATATGAGATTCAGCGGAACCAGGGTGGTCTTGCTTCTCGCAGTAGCACTGGCGGTATTCCTCTGCCTCGCTGCCGCAGGAGTGATCCATCCGAGTGCGGGATAGTTTCACATCAGGACGTAGCTCAGCTTGGTACGAGTGCCCCGTTCGGATCGGGGAGGCCGGGTGTTCAAATCACCCCGTCCTGACGAGGGGAGAGATGCGGGCGGCGGATCCCGTCCTGGCTCTGGGAACGGAGCCTGGTAGCTCAATCCGGCAGAGCGCTCCCCGTTTTACGGGATGTAGTGAAGTGGCATCACGCCTGGCCTGGGACCAGGTAGCGGACGTCCGATTCGTCCTATCCCGACGAGCTGGTGTTCGCGAGGCTGGTGATAGCAGCCTCCTTCCTCCTGGCAGGAAGGCCAGTATCCTGATATGCATGAAACGATCAGTGCCCTGCCATCCGGACGGTGCGCAAGGGTACAGGCTCGGGTGCTGCATCACCCCGGAGCCCTCAAGGTCATTTAGCTCAGCCGGTAGAGCGTCCGTCCGAAAAGCGGAAGGGCCCCCGTTCGACTCGGGGAGTGACCACGGGGTAGTCGCCCCTGCGTCCTGTCCTTTCCCAGGGACTGACGCCATACGGCGGCAGGTGATGTGGTGCCAGGGGAGATCCCTGGCCGGGTTAGTCTTTTCCCCCATGAATCAGCAGCCTGCCGCCTTCTCGCGGATGTGATCTAACGGTAAGATCTCAGCCCTCCAAGCTGATGATGCCGGTTCGATTCCGGTCATCCGTTCAACTGGAGTATTAATCACACGCAAGGGTGATATGATGCACAGATGCCGCGACTGCGGGCATTACGGATTCAACGTGAGGGAAGCCACGGTCGCGGCCCCTTCCCGGTTCGGCGGGAAGTGGATCTGCCGGAACGGGGCGGCCTGCTCCAGGCGGCGACTGAAACGATGGAGACGTCAGCGGAAATGATGCACAGATGCAGGATCTGCCATAGGATAGGTTTCGGGATGAAGAGATTCATCACGAACTACGGCGCCCGGAAATGGATCTGCAGGAACAGGGGCGCCTGCATGCGACGACAGGCAAGACGCGCCGCATGATGCACAGATGCCGCGCCTGCGGTCGCCGGGGCCTGCGGATGAGGAAATCCCGCAGCAGGATCCCCTCCCGGTGGGATAGTAAATGGATCTGCCGGAATAGGAATGCCTGCTGGCGGCGGCTGGAAGGAAAGTAACGGGTTCGAGGAAGACGGTTAATCCACCTGGCTGGGGGCCAGGGAACACCCGGTCCGACTCCGGGGAACCCGACATGGTGAAACGCAAGGATAACAAGAACTGCCGATGCAAGTACGCAGGTGATGAGGAACCCCTTCATAGCCCCTGCCGCTTCGGGTACTGCACGATCATCCGGTGCCCGGGCTGCGGGATGATCCTGATGCAGTGGGGGCCGGTCGCCTGCCCGCATAAGAAGAACGAGAACGGAACCCTGCGGTGGTTCAAGTACCCGGACATGGACACGAAAACCCATGTCCCAGTGAAGGAGAGCATCATGCGAAAGCGGAACCAGCCCCGGAAGTGGTAAT
>Ga0316226_1003066_pt1 | contig 14773 bp, 21 predicted proteins | sample TBH18017metaG_FD_206009 | JGI IMG/M metagenome (GOLD analysis project Ga0316226, IMG submission 206009) | Freshwater microbial communities from Trout Bog Lake, Wisconsin, USA - TBH18017 | ecosystem: Environmental > Aquatic > Freshwater > Lake > Hypolimnion/Profundal zone | place: USA: Wisconsin... | reverse complement strand
TCGAGGACGTCGACGCGCAGGAGCGCGCACCAAGAAGTTCATTCCTGACCTCGAGTGTCCTCTGCGAGTGGGCCAACGGTCAACCGTGGGCGTGCCCAGGGTGAGATCCTGCGACGCGCCGGCGCGGCGCCACGCTCACCATCACCGGCAAGAACTTCGGCGCCAGGCGCGGCAGGAGCTACGTGCTCTTCGGCTTCGTCAAGTGCAAGAAGTACCTCTCGTGGAGCAAGACGCGCATCACCTGCAAGGTCCCCAAGGCCGCCAAGACCGGCCGCGTCGCCGTCACCATCAAGACCGTGGCCGGCACGAGCAGGGCGAAGTACGTCAGGGTGCGGGGGTAGGCGGAGCGGGGGCGACTGCGACCACCTCGACGCTGCGCGCTTGCGCCGTAACGTCCACCACCACCAAGGCCATCGTCTCCTGCGGGGGCCAGTCGTCCACCTGTCCGAGGCCGACGCGGTGCGTCAAGATGCGGGTAAGCACCGGGAGTCTTCGTGGAGGGACCTCGAATGTCCGAAGAGCGGCACGGATCGCGCGATAGCGTCGAGCTCGTCTACGGCCTCGCGCGAGCGGCCTATCGCGATCAGTTCGCTCAGCGCGACCAGCAGCGCACGCGCTGCGGAGCGCTGCTTGCTTTCGCGGGCATCCTGGCCACACTGTCCGTCACTGCGGCGCGGGACGCCCGCGGGAGCGTCCTCATCTTCGTCGGCATTGTCGCGCTCATCACGGCTGCGGGGCTCTTCTTCGCCGGCATCGTCTGGTTCAGCCTGGACACCACGCCTCGCTTTCGCAAGCTTGCGGACCAGTATCTGCTCTCGAACCCACGCGACACTGAGCTGCAGATCCTGGAGAACACAATAGGTGTGATCGATCGAAATGAGCGCGCCCTGCAGCGCGCCGACTCGTTCTTCGGCTCCGCGGTGCTACTCTTGTTCGTGGGTACACTCCTCATAGGAGGACGCGTCGCTGTGTCGCTACTCTAGGAGGCGCCATGCGCAAGGATGTCCAGAAGAAATCCGAGGCCGCGAGCCCCGGCGATGCGCCGCAGGAGGCCCGGCCGCAGGGCAACGAAGACGGTCCTCGCAAATCACCGCTTCCGCCGCCGGATCCAGAGCTCGACGGTACACAGAAGCGCGGCTTCGCCGTGTTCAAGCGCGGGCCGGGCGCTGTCTGAGTGGAACTGTGCCCCATCTGTCGCCAGGGCGAGATGCACCCGGGGACGACGACGGTCACGCTCGAGCGCGGCGAGCTCACGTTTGTGGCCAAGGACGTCCCTGCCATGGTCTGCGCCAATTGCGGCGAGGAGTATCTGGACTCCGCCACCACCGAGCAGGTACTGCGCATGGCCGAGGAGTCCGCCGCTTCCGGCGTGCAGGTGGACGTCCGCGCTTTTCGGGCGGCGTAGACGCGCATCAAGCTCGACGAGAACCTGCCACGGCAAGCTGCGCTGGTCCTGCCCGGCGGAGCTGGCCGAGGACTCGTTTATGCACTTCACTCGCGCGAGATGACTTGCATGAAGCTGAGACGCCGTGCAAAGTTCGAGTCAGGAGGTGCATCATGCAGACTGCGGTGACCAAACGCGGGCAGACCGTCATTCCGGCGGCCATTCGCAAGCGCTACCACATAGACGGCGACGTTCATCTCGTCTGGCTGGACGACGGCGAGACCATCAGGGTCGTCCCCGTGCCCAACGATCCCCTGCGGGCCCTCCGCGGACGGGGTCGCGGAGAGCGTCTTACCGAACGCCTGCTGGCCGAGCGTCAAGCCGATCGCGATCGTGAAACGCGCCCCTGAGGGCCCCGGGGCAACCGCCGCCAGCGGAACACGACCCTGGCTGCTGGATACGTCGGCGCTGCTCTCGTTCATCGAGGACGAGGCGGGCGCCGAGCGCGTCGAATCCGCGCTGACGGAGCCGACGACGATCATCCCCTGGCCGGTCCTCCTCGAGACGCACTACATCTCCCTGCAAGAGGACGGTCAGGCCGAAGCGGATCGCCGCATCGCCCTGATCAAGCAACTCCAGGTCGAGATTCCGTGGGGCACGGACGAGTCGACTCTGCTCACTGCCTCGAGGCTGAAAGCCGAGCATCGTGTGTCACTGGCGGACGCCATCATCGCGGCATTCGCCATCCGCCGAGGGGCGGTGCTGCTGCACAAGGATCCTGAGTTCGACGCGCTGGCCGGCCTGCTGCCGATGGGGGCGCTGCCCTACAAGGCGTGAGGAGGCGCAGGCGTCGTGGCGCCGCACGCTCCCACAACGGCTCGAGCCTGGCCCCCACGACGCGGACTTGCCTGGGGACTCACTTGGCCGGGACTCAACCGGATCCCGGGCGAGGACTTTGGTGTTGGCCTGGCGGGAAGCAAGGCGGCAATGCGGTAGGGACGACGTGCCGCCTTACTCCCTTGCCGCATTGCTCCTCCACTGCGCACAGGACACCGACCATGCCGCCGCGAGGGCGCGGCTGGTCGGGGAGCGGCGAGCAGCGGCGGCGCTACCCGCCGATCAGCAGCGCCGGCACCAGCAGGGTCAGCGTCGCAAGGGCAAGGCCGCCGATGGTGATCACCGCGGCCGCGGCAACGCCGCTGAGCGCCAGCATCTCCCGGTCCTCGTCGGGCTCGTGCCAGATCTCGTTCTCGCGCTCGCGCCAGTCGTCGATCGTCGTGGTGGTCATCGTCCGCTCCCTTCGCAGCCACTGATAGAGAGTGCATCGGAGGGTCGCGCGAGGGCCACATAGGGCCGCGTGCCCGACGTGGATGGGTACGGGGCCGGAGGGCCACGCTCGGCGAAGCTGGAGCGCGGCTCGACTAGACGTACGTTCCAGAGGACTCTCGTCGGGCGCTGCGAGGACCGCCGAGCTACCCTCGCGCCGCATCCTCGACAGTGGCGACGGTCAGGAACATCGCGACGGGCCGCGGCCGAACTGCAGAGTGCCCGCTCGAAAGCTCGAGCTCGGCGAAGCCAAGGGCAGAGTAGAAATCGACTCGGCCGGGGAGCGCGTCGACGACCACGCCGACGCAACCTGCGGCGGTCTTGATCTGAAGCGCGATCGCGAAGGCGTAGGCGGTCAGCCTCGCGCCGAGGCCTTGCCCCTGGGCCGTCACGTCGACAGCCAGACGCGCCAGTCTGAGTACGGGCAACGGGTAGCCTGGCAAGCCGCCTCGATCGGCCTCTCGCAGGTCGTCGCGGTCCAGCTGGCCGACGGCCACGGTGACGTACCCCACGACACGGGTGCCGTCGAGGGCGGCGTAGGTGGTGCCGACGAACAGGCGGTCCTGGTCCTTCGCCGCGTAGCGCTGCAGGAAGAGATCGTACTCGGGGTCGCCACAACGAAACCGGCTCGTGTCGTCGCCGGGCAGCAGCCGGCGGATCGCGAGCTCCCCCACCGCCTACGTTTGGTCAGGCGACTCGAGCGTGCGCATGAGGCGCACGAGCTCGGGCGTGGCCGGCGGCGGCGCGGCCAGCGCCCGGTCCACCGCCGCGGCGCCCTCCGGCGTGAGAACCATGCGCGCCGGCACGAACGCGCTCTCGGGCAGTTCGCGGCGCGCGCGGACGTAGTACCACAAGGCGTCCTCGACGATGCGGTTCTTCTTGATCCCACTCGCATCGGAGAAGTCATCGAGCAGCTGTTTGGCCGAGGCCGATACCTGCGCCGAGATCTGCGTCACGTGTGCCATGAGACGACTATACCCCGTAAGCCATGTTTAATCTAGGTTTACATAGATGGTGCATGGGAGCCTCGAATCGGCCGCCGCGGGGCTATGCATTCTCCCACGGCGTCCGCCAGCGAACGCTGGGGAACCGGGCGAAGTCGCGGTCGTAGGTCACCACCGTCGCTCCCGACTCGACGGCCAGGGCCGCGATCACGGCGTCGCTCACCAGGTCTCCGCGCGCACCGGCGGCGGCGCAGAGCTCCTGCAGGAGGCGCAAGTGCGAGCGTCCGGGGTTGACCCAGGCGGTAGCCGGGTGCGCGGCCAGATGCGCGATGAAGGCGAAGACCTCGTCGAGCGTGCTCGGAGGAGCGAACACCCTGGGGCTCGTGGCGACCCTGATCAGGCCCGAGACGACCGGCAGGCACAGAGCAACCGAGTCGGCGCCGCCAAGGGCCGAGACGAGCCAGGCGCGCGCCTCGTCGTGCTGCGGGGCCGCGGAGCGGTGCGCGGCGACGAGCACGTTGACGTCTGGGAGCAGCACGTCAGCGGGCCGGCATGTCAGCGGGCCGGCATGTCAGCTCGCCAGCACGTCAGCGGAGCTTGTCGAGCGGCAGGCCGTCGTCCAGGAGCCGCTGCACAGCCGCGTTGCTGGTGAGGTCCACGCCGGGCAGCACCGCTCCGCCGCGGACGACCGGCAGGTCGGCGGCGGACGTGTGCGCGAGGGCGCGGCGGCGCGCCAGTTGCTCTCTGAGAGCGTCCTCGATGACGCCGCTGAGCGTGCGGTGCGTGTCGGCGGCGACGCGCTTGAACTCGCTGAGCACGTCGGAATCGATCGTGAGCGTGGTGCGCATGAGCAGCTCCATGTGTCGAAGCATACGGCTCGCGCATCATAGCATCAATGCATCACGAGGGTGACGTTGAACGAGCCGCCGGGTGCCACCCGCAAAGCAGCCGTCGCATCGCGGGCTGGCCCCCCGCCTAGGCTTGGTCGGGCGACTCCAGAAACCGTTTGGCCGAAGCGGAGACCCGCGCCGACATCCGTGTCATGCGTGCCACGAGGACTGTGGCCCGGAGGCTACGCCAGTGGATTCCGCCAGCGAAGGCCCGGGAAGCGCGCGAAATCGCGATCGGTGGTGACGAGCGTAGCGTCGAGGTCGATGGCGATGGCCGCGAGATAAGCGTCGGCGACCAGGTTGCCTCGCGCGTTGGCGTCCACGCAGAGGCGCAGGAACGTGCCCACGTGGGAGTCCCCGAGCCCGGGCGTGACCGCCGCTGGGGCAGCACGCAGCACTCCCACGTATTTGGCCGCATCCGCGGGAGGCGCCGGGACCGGGAACGCGCGAGGGTTCGTGACCACTCGCATGAACCCGGAGATCACCACGCCCGGCAACGCCACGGGCTCGTCTCCGGCGAGCGCCGCAGACAGCCACGCGCGATGGCGCGGATGTTCGGCCAGATCATCGCGAAAGGCGTAGAGGAGCACGTTGACGTCCGGTAGGATCACTCGTCTTCCATGAGGTCGAGCAGGGCGGCGTTGCTGTCGAGATCGACGCCGGGTCGCACGCCACCGCCACCCTGGAAGACGGGCAGATCGACGACCGGGCTGCCTTTGCGTTTGTCTCGCGCCGCGAGCGCCTCGTGCAGCGCGTCCTGGATGACCGCGCTGAGGCCGCGATGACTGTGCGCCGCCAGTTCCTTGAACTCTGCCAGCAGCTTCTCGTCGATGTTGAGCGTGGTGCGCACTGGAGCCTCCATGCGTCAAAGCATCACATGCGCTGCATCATAGCATCAATACCCGCCATGGTTGACGTTGAGACGCGGTGGCAATGGGGCCGAAGGCCGCTCTGGACCGCGCCCACCGCCGCGAAGTACGCTGGCTGGGCACGGGGGCACGCAGCCAAGGAGGCCGGCGCTGAGCGAGGAGACACGCAAGCCGCAGCTTCGCGACGCGCTCCACCTCGTGGACGCGGTCAAGCTCGTCTACCGCGCCGCCCCCGGCTGGACGATCCTCAACTTCTCCATCGCCGTTGTCGGCGGGATCCTGCCGCTCCTGGCCGTCTACCTCATGAAGCTCATCGTCGACGCCGTGACGGCAGGGATCACGCAGGCCGACCACGCCGCGGCGTTCAGGACGGCCGCCCAATGGATCATCCTGGCGGCGGCCGTCGGCCTCCTGATGGCCCTCCTGCGCTCGCTCGGCGCCCTTGTGAGCGAGGCCATGGGCCAGGTGGTCACCGATCACGTGAGCGACATCATCCACTCCAAGTCCATCGCCGTGGACCTGGAGTATTACGAGAGCTCGCGGTACTACGACTCGCTGCACCGCGCCCAGCAGGAGGCGCCCTACCGGCCGATGCAGATCGTCACCGACCTCACCAGCACCGGCCAGAGCTTCGTCAGCATGGTCGCCATGGCCGGCCTGCTTCTGACGCTCCAGTGGAGCATCGCCGTGATCGTCGTCCTGGTCGCCATCCCGGGGGCGCTCGTGCGCGTGCACTTCTCGCGGCGCATGTACGGCTGGCGCCGCGAGACCACGATGGCCGACCGCAAGTCGTGGTACTTCCACTGGCTGATCACGGACGGGACGCGCGCCAAGGAGGTGCGGCTCTTCGGGCTCGGCGAGCTGTTCCGAGGCATGTACCGCGACCTGCGCCAGATCCTGCGCAGGGAGCGCATCGGCATCGCCACGAGGCGCGCCTGGGCCGACTTCGCCAGCGGCGCCCTGGCGGTACTGGCCATCTTCGGCACCTTCGCCTACATCGTCTGGCAGACGATCAGCGGCGCCATCAGCCTCGGCTCGATGGTCATGTACTACCAGGCGTTCCAGACCGGCCTGAGCTCGCTGCAGAGCGTGCTCAGCGGGATGGCGGGGCTCTACGAGGACAACCTCTTCCTCACCTACTACCACGAGTTCATGGAGCTGGAGCCGCGCGTCTTGGCGCCGGCGCAGCCGGCGCCCGTCCCGCGGCCGATGCGCGACGGCATCCGCTTCGAGGCCGTCGACTTCGCCTATCCGGACACGGAGCGCACGGCCCTGGCCGGCATCTCTCTCACCGTCAAGCCGGGTGAGGTCGCCGCCCTCGTCGGCCCCAACGGCTCGGGCAAGACCACGCTCGTCAAGCTGCTGTGCCGGCTCTACGACCCCACCGCCGGCGCCATCACGCTCGACGGCGCGGATCTGCGCAGCTTCGACGTCGTCGAGCTGCGCCGCCACATGAGCGTGATCTTCCAGGACTATGCGCAGTACCAGTTCACGGCGCGCGAGAACATCCGTGTGGGCAACGTCGACCTCGCGCCGGACGACCCGTCCACCGACGCGGCCGTGCAGGCGGCGGCGCGGGACGCCGGCGCCGACGCCGCCATCCGCGGCCTCCGTAACGGCTACGACACGATGCTCGGCAAGTGGTTCGACGACGGCGAAGAGCTGAGCGTGGGCGAGTGGCAGAAGGTGGCGCTCGCCCGCGCCTTCGTGCGCGACGCGCAGGTGCTGGTGCTCGACGAGCCCACCAGCGCGCTCGACCCGGAGGCCGAATGGCGCGTGTTCGAGCACATCCGCGCGCTCGCCCAAGGCCGCGCCGTGATCCTTATCAGCCACCGCTTCAGCACGGTGCGCACCGCCGACCGCATCCACATCCTCGACGGCGGCCGCATCATCGAGAGCGGCAGCCACGAGGAGCTCATCGCGCTCGGCGGCCGCTACGCCGGCATGTACGAGGTGCAGGCGCGCGCGTATCGCACCGGCGCGGCGGAGTAGGACCCGGCCGCTCCGTCGCGGCCCGGCTGCGCCGGCCAGCTGTGCCGGCGGCCTCGCACGACTCGCGCCGGCGGCCTCGCACACAACTCGCACCAGCGGCCTCGCACGACTCGCGCCAGCTTGTCTGGCGAGCCACCGAGGCCTGACGTCAACCTTGGCCGGAACACATTGTCGCCGCGGCGCACCGGAGAAGGCACAGACGCCTCGCGCGCGACTCGCTACGCTGGGTCCCATGTGGCGGGGCGCACGCAGGCAGTACTTCTCGGGGTCATGCGGGCAGCAATGCCGCAATGCAGCAAGACAACAAGGCAGCAAAGCGGTAAGGCGACAGGACGGCAAGGCAGCAAGGGGCACTACCGCGTGGTCGCCTTACCCCCTTACTGCGAAGGAGGCGCTCCGTGACGACACATGCCGCCAGTCGGCTCACGAGCAAATACCAGATCACAGTGCCGGCGCCGGTGCGCAACACCCTCAAGCTGCGCAGGGGGGACACCGTCGGGTTCGAGATCGGCGACGACGCCGTGATCACCGTGCGCAAAGCCTTCGTCCCGGACATGCCCTTCACGAGAGCCCTCGAGCCACTCCTCTCCGAGTGGGACGACGATGCCGACGAGGAGCTCTTCGGTGCCCTTTGAGCTGTGGACCGTCGTCGTCGTGCCGTTCCCCTTTGTCGACGCTTGGGCCGGCCGGCTGAGACCAGCGTTGGTCGTCTCCGATCCGCGGTGTTTGGGTAACCACGTCGGCCTGTCGGTGCTCGCCATGATCACGAGCGCCACGCACAGCCCCTGGCCGCTCGACGTGCCGGTCACGGACCCGGCGAGCGCGGGGCTGCCCGGGCCAGCGCTGGTCCGCATGAAGCTGTTCACGCTCGACGACCGCTTCGTCGAACGCACGGCGGGCACGCTCGCGCCGCCGGACTCGGCGGCCGTCGCGGCTTCGCTGGGGCGGCTCATCGGGGATGGCGTGCCGGCGGCAATGCCGAGCTAGCTGCTGGCGGGGGCCGGCCCGAGGTCCGGGCTGAGGCGTCGATGAAGGCGCGGGCGGAGGCCTGGCCGGAGGCGCGGGCGCCGAAGCGGGTCGGCGCCCCTCTCCCCTACTCGAACTCGACGACGAAGCCGCCCGGGCCGATGGAGGGCTTGAGCCCGCCGGGGCTGTCGAGCGCCCCCGCGACGGTCGACATCAGTGCGAGACCGGCCGCGCGCCGCGCGTCGTCGCCGAAAGGCCCGCTGTCGAACGGCGGGCTGCCCCAGGACCCGATCTGCCAGCCGCGCGCCCAGCCGCCGCCGGTGTACTCGAGGCGGAGCTTGGAGAACGAGAGCGTGCTGCGCGCGGCGTCCGACTCGGACAGGTACGAGCACGGCTCGGTCGTGAGCTTGAACAGCTCCGGGCCGTAGTCGAGGATGCGCTCGCCGGACGCGGCGATGCAGCGTGAGTGATCGAGGTCGGGGCGTTGCTCGGGGTCGTTGCGCCAGATCCACTCGGTGCGTACCTTCATCGCGACACTCCCTGCATCGGCCTTGGGGCCAGCGTGCCGTCGTGTGAAGCCGCGTCGGTCTGACATTCCTAGTATACGCGCAGGCAAGCAGAGGCGGGTGGATCAGGACGCGCCGGCGAACGGATCCTCGACGCGCAGGGCACCGGCTTCGCCGACCTCGGCGCGCAGCAGGCGCGTGTCGTCGGTGTAGAGCAGGGTCGCGCCGGCCTCGAGCGCCGCCTCCACGATGAGGGCGTCCCAGATCGAGAGGCTGCCGGCGGCGCTGCCCGCGGCGGCGCAACGGCCTGCGGCGGCGCGCAGGCCGGCGAGACCAGGCGTCACGACAGCCTCGTCCGGGAGCTGCCCGATCAGCCACTCGGCGGCCTGCCCGCTCAGCGGCACTTCGCCCTTCTGGGTGACCACGCTGAAGTACTCCGCGAGGACCTGCGTGCTCGTGCACAACGTGCCCGCGCCGAGGTGTTCCAGGATGAGCGCGCGAGCCACTTCGCGCTTGGGCGGCGCGCCGGCGTCGTGAGCGTAGACCAGAACGTTCGTGTCGAAGAACGCCTTGCCGGGGCGCGACGCCGTGGTCTCGACTGCCGTCGGCGCGGAGGCCGCGGCGCCTTCTTGCGGCGTCATCGTTCGTGCAGCTCGTCGCGGGTCCAGCCGACGCCGCCCGAGCGATAGGTGGAGGCGTCGAGGGCGGCGCGCACGCGCTCCACGACCGCCGCCCGTTCGTCTTCGTCCCGCGTCCATCCCGCGAGGAACTCGCGGATCACGGCATTGACGCTGGTGTGCTCGTGCACCGCCTTGACGCGCGCCTTGTGCAGCAGCGCGTCGTCGAGCGCCAGGGTGACGTTGGCCATGTATGCCTCCTGGTTCCGTCCGGTCGGCGGCCTCTGCGCCGCCACGGAGCTTGGCAACACGGCATCAGTGTAGCACGTATCCTGTGGTGCGCGGAACGGTCGGGAAGCGACGTCCACGATCCGCGCGAGAATGCCGGCCTGCGCGGGGCGCCCTATGCGGCGGAGCCGCGCGCGAGCGCGAGGAGCGCGTCGACCAGCTGCCCCTCGGGCAGCGCCTCGACGCGCTCGCCGTGGTCGAAGAGCCAGCCCTCGCCGGCGCCGGCGGCGATGCCGTAGTCGGCGTGCCGCGCCTCCTCGGGGCCGTTGACGCGGCAGCCCATCACGGCCACGGTGATCTGGCGCGCCGCCAGCTCGGGATCCGAGCCGAGGCGGCGCTCGACCTCCTCGGCGAGCGAGACGATGTCGACCTCGGTGCGGCCGCACGTCGGGCAGGAGATCACGTCCGGGCCGCGGCGGCGCAGGCCCAGCGCGGCGAGGATCTTCCAGGCGACCCGTACCTCTTCCACGGGGTCACCGGTCAGGCTCACGCGGATCGTGTCGCCGATGCCTTCGGCGAGGAGCGCGCCGATGCCGACGGCGCTCTTGATGGTGCCGCCCCAGAGCGTGCCGGCCTCGGTGACGCCGACGTGCAGCGGCGCGTCGGAGCGCTCGGCCAGCAGCCGGTAGGCGGCGATGGTGGCCGGCACCGACGACGACTTGACGCTCAGCTTGTAGGCGGCGAAGCCCCACTCATCGAACTGCGCCGCCCAGCGCAATGCGGCCTCGACAAGCGCCTCCGCGGGCTCACGCTCGGCCTTGTCGCGCAGGTCCTTGGGCAGCGAGCCGGCGTTGACGCCGATGCGGATGGCGACGGGGACCTCAGTGACGCCCGCCTCTTCCCCACGCCCGGCGGGCACGCGAGCGTCCGCCGCGGCGCGCACGATCTCGCGCACGTGCTTCTCGGCCATCGTGCCGGGGTTGATGCGGATGGCCGCGGCCCCGGCCTCGATGGCCGCCAGGGCGAGCCGCCAGTCGTAGTGGATGTCGGCGATGATCGGCACGGGCGCGGCGGCGCCAGCCGCGGATCCGCTCCAGGCGGCGCCAACCTGCCGCGGCGCCGGGGCCTCGCGCACGAGGCGCGCGAACGCCGGCGCCTCCTCGGCCGTGGGCAGGCTCACGCGCACGAGCTCGCAGCCGGCGTCCACGAGGGCGCGCACCTGCGCCAGCGTCGCGTCCGCGTCGCCGGTGCGGGTGCACGTCATCGACTGCACGCTCACGGGGGCGCCTCCGCCTACGGGCACGCTGCCGACCATGATGCGGCGCGCGCTGCTCACCGGCTGTACCACTCCCACGTCTTCGCAAGGCCTTCCGCGAGGTCCGTCGTCGCCTTCCAGCCGAGGACCCACTTGCTGCGTCCGGGGTCGGCGCGCGACGCGCGGATGTCACCTGCGCGCGGCGGCGCCATGCGGCGTTCCAGCGCAACGCCGGCCGCGCCTTCCACGCGCTCCAGGAGCTCCAGCACGCTCGTGGGGGTCCCGGTGCCCGCGTTGAGCACCGAAACGCCCTGGAGAGGCCTCTGGAGGGCCCTGACGAGGGCGTCCACGAGGTCACCGACGTAGACGAAGTCGCGCGTCTGGCCGCCGTCGCCGAACACCGTGACCGGCGCGCCGGCCGCGGCGGCGTCGAGAAAGCGGCTGATCACGCCGGAGTACTCGGAGCCGGGGTCCTGGCGCGGGCCGTAGACGTTGAAGAAGCGCAGGCAGACGGCGGCGATCTGGCCGGCGTCGGCCGCGGCGGCGCACACGTCTTCCGCGGCCAGCTTTGACTCCGCGTAGGGGCTCATCGGGCGCGGCGTGCTCGTCTCGGCGATGGGCAGCTCCGCCGCATCGCCGTACACCGCGCAGCTCGAGGCGAGCACGAAGCGCGGCACCTCGTCCTGAACGGCCGCGCGGAGCACGTTGACCGTGCCCCCGTGGGTGACGCTGTCGGCGCCCGCGGGGTCGTCCAGCGACTGCTGCACCGAAGCGACCGCCGCGAGGTGGCAGACGGCGGCGGCGCTGTCCACGGCGTCGCGGACTTTGAACTCATCGCGCACGTCGCCGGCGATCAGCTGGAAGCTGCCACCGTGCTCTGCCGCGAGCGCCTCCGAACCATGGAGGTTCTCGCGCTTGCCGGTGCTGAAGTCGTCGAGCACGCGCACGTCCTCGCCGGCGCGCAGCAGCGCCTCCACGAGGTGAGACCCGATGAAGCCGGCGCCGCCGGTGACGAGGATGAAGCCGTCCATGCGCTCAGGATATAGCGGAACGGGCGGCGGGCGCAGCGCGCGCGGCCGAAGGCGCCCGCGCGCCGTGCCGGCGGGCCCGTCGCGCGTCCGGCCGGCGGGCCCGTCGCGCGTCCGGCCGGCGGGCCCGAGAGGGCCCCGCCGCCGGCCTATCCGCCGAAGAGCTTCTTGACGTCGTTGAACGTCAGGAAGATGAACAGCAGCACGAGCAGCACGGTACCGAACGCGAGCATGCGCTCGAACACCACGGCGCTGAGCCGCCGGCCGCGCACCTTCTCGAGGAGATTGACGGCGATGTGCCCGCCGTCGAACGGCAGGATCGGCAGCAGGTTGATGAGCCCGAGGTTGAAGCTCAGGAAGGCGAGCAGCACCGGGTACCAGTCCTGCTTGACCGCCTGCTGGCTCACCTTGATGATGCCGACCGGCCCCGCGGCGCCGTCCGGCCCCGTGGCGCTGATCTTGCCGCTGGCGAGCCACCAGAAGCCGGTGAACGTGCCCACGACGATATCGCGGAAGCTCAGGAGGCCGAGGCCGAGAGCGCGCACCGGCCCGGGATGCTCGCGGACGACGCCGGCCGCGACCCCCAGGTAGCCGTTGCCCTTGGCCTGGGGGTTCTCGACCAGCGTGACGGCGACGGTACGCTCAGCGGCCGCGCCGTTCGCGCCAGCCGAGCCGTTCGCGCCCGCTATGCCGCCCGCCGGCAGATACGTGAGCTGGATCGTCTGGTGCGGGCGCGCGCGGAAGTACGCCGACGCCTGGTCCCACGTCGTCCAGCGATGACCGTCGGCGCCGACCAGCGTGGCCCCGGCCGTGAGCCCTGCCTTCGCGGCCGGGCTCCCGGGCACGACCTGATCGAGCTTGAGGCTCGCCTTGGGGATGCCGGCGATGCCGACGAACAGGACGATGATCACGGCCGCCGCGAGGAAGTTCATGAACGGCCCGGCGGCGATGGTGATGTTGCGCTTCCAGACCGCCTGCTTGTAGTAGGCGCGGTCCTCCGTCACGGGGACGTCGACCATCTCGCCGTCGGCGCCGGCGACCTTCATCGTCTCCTCCGGCGTCATGCCGATGATCTTGCAGAAGCCGCCGAGCGGGATGATGCCCACCCCGTACTCGGTCTCACCCCAGGTGCGGCGCAGGGCCGCGGGCGGGAAGCCGATGTAGAACTTCTCCACGCGCATGCCGAACGACTTGGCGGCGATGAAGTGACCGAACTCGTGCACGGTGATGAGCGCCGCGAGGCCGAGAATGCCGATGACGATCGGCCACTGCCCCAGGAGCAGCGCCACGAGGATGGCGGCGGCGAGCAGGAGCGACCAAGGGCTGACGACGCGCGGCTTGGCGTCGCCGGAGCCGCGCGAGGCGCCGCGCCGGCCGCCGGAAGGCGCGCCGCCGCCGGACGTGACGCGTCGGCCACCCGAGGACCCCCGGGGTCCGTCCGCCTCGTTCGCGGCCGGCGTCAAGGGGTCGCTCTGGAGCACCTCGATCTCGTCGTTCGTGTGGTCGTCTGATCCGCTCATGTGCTCTTTCGTCGTCGTGACGCGGTGCGACGCGCACCGCTCCAGCCGCATCGTTGGTCTTTGTTCCCGCAGGCAAACGCCGGCGTCCAGAATAGCGCACCCATGTTGAGCGGGGATTAACGGCCGGTTGCGGCGCTCGCGGGTCCGAGACCCGCTCCGACTCCCGTCCCGCGCCGGCGCCCATCGCGCGCCGTCCCTGCGGCGCGCCACGCCGCGCGGACCATCCGGCTAGGAAGCGCGGCCGGTGGCCTCCCGCGCGAAGCGTCGCGCCTCGTCGTCGCAGGCGTACACGTCCTCGACGCTCTCCACGGGCTCGTCGCCGAGCCACGTGAGGCACTTCTCGACCACCTCGGCGATGCCGAGGAACGGCAGACGCCCTTCAAGGAACGCCTCCACGGCGACCTCGTTGGCCGCGTTGAGCACGATCGGCGCCGCCACAGTGCGGACCGGGCAGACGGCCGCGGCGCCCCCCAGGCCGGCCGCTCCGTCCCCCCCGCACTCCACGATCGCCGCCTTCTTCCCCGCCTCGATGGCGAGCTCGAGGCAGCGGAACGTCTCGAGGTCCGGCGCGTCGAAGGTGAGCTGAGTGGCGAAGAGGTCGAGCCGGCGGACCATGGGCAGCGCCGGCCGCTCCGGGTAGGCGAGCGCCCAGCCGATGGGCGTGCGCATGTCGGGGACGCCGATGTGCGCGAAGACGGCGCCGTCGGTGAAGCGGACCATGCTGTGCACGACGCTCTGCGGGCTCACGACGACGGTGATGCGCTCGTACGGCACGCCGAAAAGGTAGTGCGCCTCGATGATCTCGAGGCCCTTGTTCATGAGCGTGGCCGAGTCGATGGTGATCTTGGGGCCCATCGACCAGTTGGGATGCTTGAGCGCCTGCTCCGGCGTGACGTCCGCGAGCTCAGCAGCCTTGCGGCCGCGGAACGGACCGCCCGAGCCGGTGAGGAGGATCTCGTCGACCCACGGGGCCTGGCCGGCGGCAGATGCCCCGCCGGGGCAGGCCGATGCGACTCCGTTCACGCCGGCGACCGACGCTGTCGCGGCTGGGGCGCCGGCGGCCAGGCACTGGAAGATGGCGCTGTGCTCGCTGTCCACCGGCAGGATCGCGGAGCCACTCCGGCGTGCGGCGTCGAGCACGAACGGCCCGCCCGCGACCATGCTCTCCTTGTTCGCCAGGGCGAGCGTGGCGCCGGCCTCGACCGTCGCCATGGTGGCGCGCAGGCCGGCAGCGCCGACGATCCCGTT
>Ga0316226_1003063_pt1 | contig 14786 bp, 11 predicted proteins | sample TBH18017metaG_FD_206009 | JGI IMG/M metagenome (GOLD analysis project Ga0316226, IMG submission 206009) | Freshwater microbial communities from Trout Bog Lake, Wisconsin, USA - TBH18017 | ecosystem: Environmental > Aquatic > Freshwater > Lake > Hypolimnion/Profundal zone | place: USA: Wisconsin... | reverse complement strand
TCGGCGGAAGATACCGTACGGATGTCGGCCAAGACTGAATTGACGGTGAGCGATGTCGAAGGTGCGCCTGCGAATACGCGGCGGATGATCCGCCTGGCAAAGGGCAGGGTTGATCTGTCCGTGCGCGATGTCCTGCCGGATAATGCCGTGACACTGGAAACTGCAGTCGCATCCTGCAACGATTTTACCGGGCATTGTTCCGCGGAGTTGTCGAAGATCCGGAAGTCCTCCCGTGACAAGTTGGATCTGAGCCTGGTGGTGCATGCGGACAATGGCGCTGTCCGCGTATTCGGCCCGCAATTCAGCATTCCCAAAATGAAGGCCGGATCCACGGTCCGCATCGAATCGTCGTCGGATCGCAGCATCACCCGCATCGTCAACGAGGCGAACGAATACAAGGTGAATATTGACAACGACACGGATACGCCCGTGGCCTCGCTGGATATGAACGTCCGCAGCATGATCCGGATCAGCCGCGAGCACGCCGCCGTGGGCGGCAAACTGGCGGTCTCTGTTTTGGCAACAGCGCCGGATGGCTCGGGCAAGGAGAGCATTTCATTCGTTCCGGGTGAACCCGCGTTGACGGTCAATGGTCTGCGCCAGACGGAGACGCATGACGGCGCGGCGGGTTCCTCCACCAACGCTCCGGCCATGGAGCAAAGTCTCATCAAGTAATCATTCGGGGCAGGGGCTGCCCGCAAAACGGGTATCCGCCGGGCGACATGGAGTCGTCCATCCCGCACAGGAGAATCGGCGCGCACGCTGGCCGTCAGCCTCCTGCATCCAATCAGCGTGCACCTGCGCAGGACACTAACCGTGTTTATCTATCATTTTCACCGCATCATCCGCCATCGCGTCGTGTGGGGCCTCTTCGCCGTCATTGTTTCGCTGGCGTTTTTGTCCGTGGATTCGTGTTTTCGCTCCAGTTCCAATGTCAATAGCGTGGCGCAGATTGCCGGCAAACCCGTCTCGGAAGAGACCTTTTCAACCATGGAGCGTGAGATTCGCGGCCTGGGCCGAAACCGCAAGGAAACGCTCGCGGTATCCGAAATCGCCACCCAGGTCTGGCGGCAGGTCGCCGCACTTCAGGTCGCCGACGAACTGAAACTGGGCGCCACGCGTGATGAAATCAAGGCCGCCGTGCAGGAGAGCATCGGCGCCACGGAAGGCTACGACAGCGTCGTGCATGCCAATTATCTCGCGGAATTGAAAAAGCTGGGCCTGCAACCAGCCCAGTACGAACAATACCTGGCGCGCCTGCTGACACTGCGCAAAATCGGCGCCATCGTGGACGCCGCCGCTTGGGCGACGCCGGTCGAAGTGGACGATGAACTGGCAGGTTTGACGGACGAAATGACTGTCCGCATCATGACAGTCAGCAATCGGTTTGCCTCCCTCAACGCCACCGAAGCGCAGATCCGTGCCTTTTTCGATGCCCACACCAACGCCTTCCGCCTGCCGAAACGCGTCGCAGTCCAATACGTCTCGCTGCCGATTTCCAATTATCTGTCCACTGTTTCGGTGACCACAAATCAACTCCGCGAATACTACGACGATCATGGCGACAAGTTCACGCGCAGCAATGGCACGGACTTGCTGACCTTCGACGAGGCCCGCCCGCAGATGCTGGCCATCTTGAAACACCAGAACGCCCGGCAGGACGCTTATACGAACCTCGCCAACGCATTCCTCGGCATTGCCGTCAAAAATGGCGACCGCGGTTTTGCCGCCGCCGCTGCCGCGTTCAACCTCCCCGTGCACCGCACACCGCTGTTTGCCGTGGACGAGACCCTGGCAGGCATTGACGCCGGCAAGGATTTCCGCGATGCCGCCTTCGATCTCGATCCTTCCCAGCCGGAAGGACGCTATGGCGTTGTGCAGGGCGAAAATTTTGTCTACGCCATGACGTACCTGACCAACAGCCCCGCCCATATGCCCAAATTGGACGAAGTGATCGATCGTGTTCGTCCGCTGGCAGCAGACAAAGTCAGGGCGGATGCCTTCCACGAATATCTCGAAACCCTTCACAAGGATCTGGTCAAGGGGCTCCGCGCGAACCGTGATCCCGTGGCTGTGGCACAGGCCAGGGCGCTGAACGTTTCCACTTCCATCACTTTTTCCGTGCACACGCTCGCCCAGAACACGTTCGACAATTACATGTCCGTGGCCCGCGCCGCACAACACCTGCAGCCAGGTGAGCTATCGGAAGCCGTCCTGACGGAGGACGGCGATGCCGCGCTATTCGTCTATATGGGCAACCGCCAGGCGGGAGATCCGCTCTCCGCGGAAATGCTGCGCCCCCGGGCCCGCGTGATCGTCGAGCGCGCCCGCAACCAGGGATTGTCTGCGTCCTGGATGGATTGGAATCTCACGGGAAAAGGGCTGGTTCTGACACCCGGGATGGTCCGGCGGCTGGCGGCTCCGATTGAAACCGCCCGCGCGGAGGATTAACGTATTCCATCCCGGGACCGCTCTTTTTTGTTCTTTTCCTGTTGCGTTCGACAAACGATTATTCTAGGCTCCACGTTCACACATTGAGAAGCGGTGAGCGCCGCTTTTAAAGGGTAATAAACGCCGCCAGTAGCGACTTAATGTATGTAAGGAATTCGCCATGGGCACTCTTCTGCGAGTACTGGTCATCAGCATTCTGGTTTTGAGTGGTTCGGCCCTGTTTCTGGCCGTCAAACTCTACGGAAAAAGGGAACTTCTGGTTAACCGGACGCATCTGCTCGAAGAGCAGGTCCGGAAGATTGCAAAAACCATCGAGGCGGCGGAAACTCCGGACACCGCACAGCCAAGCTTCCCGGCCAAGGACATTTCCCCGGTTACCGGCGCGGATGTGGAAACCCCTGAGCGCTCCACTTTCTGGAGCACCTATCCGTACAAGCTGGAAACACCCAACCTGCCTGCAATGAATCTGGATACGGAAGCCAGGCAACTTCAGCTCCGGAAATATTACCAGACGAAAACCACACCGGAAGGCAAGGACGAACTAGTCAAGGATCCGTTGAATCCCGGCGAGTACTCTACCAAAGGTCCCGGCACCATGCAGGAATTGCTGGACCAGGTGCTGGATCGCGCGGTCAAGCAGAACGCCACGCTGAACAAGACGCGCGTGGAATTGCAGAAGGTCCGCGAAGAACTCGTCGCCACCATCGAGGACTACAACAAGATCAAGCAGGATGCGCGCGCTGACAAAAAGGGCGCCGCTGCCGCAACCAAGGATGTTGAAAATTCCAAGGACGAAAACCGCACCCTGGCGCGCAAGGTCTCTGGTCTGGAAGAGGAAAAGAAGACGATCGCCGGCGATCTGACTGATGCCAAGGCTGAAACCGAAAAGTCCAAAGCCGTGGTTGAAGGTCTGACCCAGCAGATCAAGGACCGGGACAAGGACATCAAGAAATTGTCCGAAAAGAAGGCCCTGGGCATGAAGGAACCTGCTTCCGCCGCTCCGGCTGTCGAATCCTTCCAGGGTGCGCCAGGCGACAAGGGCAAGATTGTGGCTGTCGACGAGAAGCTCAAGTTTGTGGTCGTCGAACTGACGGATGAGGCCATGACCGAGCTGGTTGGCAAGGATCGCGACCGTCCCATGCCGCAGGTTGATCTGATGGTCCGCCGTCCGGGATTCAAATCAGCTGCAGGCGAATTCATCACACGCATCAAGTTCCGTCAGATTATGCGCCAGAAGAATCTCGTTGTGGCCGACATTCTGACCGACTGGCAGCAGGCGCCGGTGGAGAAGAACGATGTGGTGTTCTTCTAGGACTCGGTCCGCCTCCCGCATCCTGGCCCTGGTGGTGGGCGCGGCAATCGCTGCGCTCGCCACAGGTTGCATGTCTGATCCCGCCGCCGGTGATTTGCCGTGGGCCAAGCAGGAGTTGTGGGAAGGATCCCCCGCCCTGCCGGCCGGCATGCTCCAGCAGCAGCACTGATGTTCGCCCGACGCGTATATTTTAACCCTGAGCCTTATAGGCTTCCAACGCTGCCGGAAACGGCGCCAGCACCCGCTGCAGCACGCCCTGGGTCTGTGCGATGCAAAGGCCGTAATTTGTGATCGGCACACCTGCCGCCTGCGCCTGCTGGATGCGGCTCAGCACTTCGCGCCGCGTCACCATGCACCCGCCGCATTGCACCACCAGTTTGTATTTGGAAAGATCCGTCGGAAAATCGCGGCCCGCAGTTGTGTCCACCTGCAGCGTGGCGCCGGTGTACTGGCGTAGCCAGCGCGGGATCTTGACCCGGCCTATGTCATCCTCGAGTGCGTGATGACTGCACGACTCGGCCATCAATACCGTGTCGCCGCTGCGCAGCCGGTCCACTGCCGCTGCGCCTTCCGCCAGCCGTTGCAAATCTCCCTTGAGCCGTGCGAAAAGAATTGAAAAGGTGGTGCACGGCACCGATTCCGGCGTGTCAGCCACCACCTTCTGCACGGCCTGGGAATCGCAGATCACGAGGTCCGGGGGAACTGCGAATTGACGGAGCATGTGCGCCAGTTCGCGTTCCTTCACCACCAAGGCCGCCGCATCATGGTCGAGCGCATCGCGCAGGGTCTGCACCTGCGGCAGGATCAATCGCCCCTTGGGCGCCTGCAGGTCAATCGGCACCACCAAGACCACCAGACCACCCGGTTTTACGAGATCGCCAATCAGGGGTGGTGGCTGGATGAAATCGTCCGGACACAGCGCGAGCAGCGCCTGCCGCAATGCCGCGCGAAAAGCTTCGCGTCCGGCGGTGTTGATCGTGGAGACCTGCAAAACCTGCGGCGTGCATTTGCGCACCATTTCCAGCCACGTGTCCGCAGGTGTCTGCTGATCGCATTTTCCAACCACCGCGACGATCGGAAGTTTGCGCGCTGCGGCGCGCGTCAAAAGTTCATCTTCCACCGGGCCCAACACCCCCGATTCCAGCAGGAGGATCGCGATGTCGGCGCGATCGAACGCCCGGACGGTGCGCGCCACGCGTTGCTCGCCCAGCGCCGTGGTGTCGTCGAGACCGGCGGTGTCGAGAAACAGCACCGGACCCAGCGGCGGCAATTCCATCGGTTTTTCAACCACGTCCGTGGTTGTGCCGGGGATCGGCGCCGTGATGGCCACATCCTGCCCGACGATGTAATTCAGCAGGCTGGACTTGCCGACATTCATGCGTCCCAGGATCGCAATGGTCAGCCGCAGGGATTTGGGAGTGGTTTGCATGTTGGTGATGAATCTGTGTTCACTGAGTGGCCCCGCCTTGCCGAGGCGGGGTCTTGCCCGGTTCTGGCAGAACCGGGCCACTTTGACCACGATCCGTATGGCCATTCATCCGCCGTACGCACCAATCCTGCGCGTACAGGATTATTCCGGATATACGATGTAATCCGTTTCGTTTCGTCTGCACTGCGCGACCAGTGATCAAACCATTCTGATTGCCAGAAACATCCACTGGAGCGTCCCAGTATTTTGACTGCTCCATGCCCCGTCCATCGTTTGAAGTCACGCATCAACCGTCGCATGCCAACGTTTCCTGCAACGTACAGAATATGAATATGCGATGGCATGATGACCCAATGTAACAGATTCCAGTCGCCATGAGCCGCACGAGTTTCCAAGGCATCGCACAGCAAGGCGGCCATTTGCGGATGAGTCAACACCGGTGATGGCGTTTCGCGATCCAGCCAAGTCTCCATATTGCGAAAGATTAGTCGCATCCGGTTCGTCCGATCTGTTTCTTCCGTAGAGTGTAATTTTAACGCTTCCGCATGAATTTGGGCGGCGGCCTGTGGTGGGATGACGCCAGCCACATGAAGCGTTAAAAAGATTGGGCGATTCAGAACATCCCAATGCGGCAAATCACTACCCCAGTAGGCGCATGTTTCGGGACGGCCTTCGTACGAGATTTGAAAGGGTTGCGCCATACAACAAGGCTAACGCAGCAAGCGCGGTCTCGGCAAGACCGCGCCACCTCGCAACTTCATGATTCTGCAGTTTCTCTTACGCCCGGTATCCCAGCGCCAGCAGCGCTTCCGGCCGCAGCATCTCGGCAACCTTCTCCGCGCCGAATTCGCGTTCCAAAAATGCGCGCCAGTTTACAACGCCTTCCGTCATTCCGCGCTGCACCAGCTTGGTGGCCGCCTCATAACCGATCACGGGCACCCAGGCGGTGACGATGCCGGCACTGGCGTTCAGATGGCGGGCACATGTTTCCGCGTCAGCCGCAATGCCATCCACATGTGCCGCCAGCATGCGCGCCGCCGCGTTCAACAGGTCCAGCGCGCCCAGCAAGGCCTGCGCCAGCAGCGGCAGGAACTCGCAAATCTGCAGAGTTCCCTGACTGGCGCACTGCGTTACGAGCGCATCCTCGGCGCAGACGCGCATCCCCGCCTGCATCACGCTTTCCAGCAACACGGGATTCACCTTGCCCGGCATGAGCGACGATCCCGCCTGTACGGACGGCAACCGGATCTCGCCCAACATGTGCAGCAAGCGCAGATCGCGGCTGATCTTGATGAGGTTCACGGCCGCGGCCTTGAGAATGCCGGAGACTTCCACATACACATCCGCATGCGCCGTATCTCCCGGCACATTTTCGGCGCGGCTCAATCCCATGCCGGTCACCTGGCGCAATTTCTCGATCACGAGGAAGATGTAGGCGCGCGGCGCGGCCAGCCCATTGCCGATCGCCGTGCCGCCCAGATTCACCACGCGCAAACGCTCCTCGCACTTGCTGGTGCGCCAGCGGTCGCGCGACACAGCTTCCGCCGCGGCGCCAAACGCCTGTCCCAGCGTCATCGGCACCGCCCCCATGCCTTCTGTGCGTCCCAAAGCCGCGATTCCGGCAAACGCCTGCTCGCGCCGTTGCAAGGCGCCCTGCAATGCCTGAAACGCCGTGCTGGTCTCGCGCAACGCTTGGATCGCCGCAATTTTCAGCGCCGTGGGATACGTGTCGTTGGTGGACTGGTGGCAGTTGACATGGTCCAGCGGATGCACGACCTGCCATGAGCCGCGCGGTTTGCCCAGGCGATCGAGCGCCAGGTTGGCCAGCACTTCATTGACGTTCATGTTGGTCGAAGTACCGGCCCCGCCCTGCAGGGCATCCAGCGGGAACGCCTCGGCATGGCTGCCGGCCGCGATTTCATCACACGCACTGGTGATTGCACCGGCCATGTGGGCGTCAAGATACCCCAGTTCCGCATTTGCCAGGCAACACGCCTTTTTCACCCGCGCATAGGCCCGGATCAACCGGAGCGACACCCGTGCGCCGCCCAGCGCAAAGTTGCGCCGCGCCCGCTCCGTGTGAATGCCCCACAAACAATCCGCCGGAAGCGTCAGTTCTCCCAGCAGATCGTGTTCCCGGCGCGTTTTGATCGTGGTATCACTCATGTGTGCCGCGTTTCATTGCGCAATGATGAACCATTTTTACCGCCTTGTATAGATCGGACGGATGCTAATTTTATGCTGGTGGCGTTTGCAGGCGCCTTGTGTTTGTGGCGGCAGCAAGCGTTCTGCTGAATCTCTTTTGGCACAGCGACCTGGACTACACGGCCATGGCCCTGTCGTTCCGCCACAAAGCGGATTGGCCGCTTCACGCCGGATACGTGTAGTTTGAAGTTAAAATCGTGCCAGTGCTCCTGGATCGCACACGCCAGCCAAGATGAAATGTTCATGGAACAAAAAATCTGGCTCGAACCTGTTTCCTTTGTGTAATGTGTCGGAACCAATGGGAGAGCCGCCATGAGACGAACGATCATATGGATATTGCTGGTGGTCGGATGTTGTGCGGCAAGGGCCGCGACGACCACCAATGCTCCTGCTGCGGCAAAGGCCGCCGGACCGTTTATCGTCGTCAAGATCGTCGATCTTGAACGAACAGCAGATTATCAGATCATGAATCCCTCCGAATACAACACGCTGAAAAAAACAGTTGGCAACGAGTCGGTTGTTTTTCCGACGGCGCTGGAACTGGCCAAACAGGCGTGGGCAATTGATGGCGGTCACGCCGCGGCGGCAACGGGAAAACCCGGCAAAACCAGCGGTGCGCCGCTGCCGCCGACTCCGTTTCCATCCAGCCTGTTGTCCCCCCGCGTGTGCGAGGAATGTGGTGTTTTTGCCGATAAGAGCGAAGCGGAAAGCCGTCTGAAGCAATGCAAGCACGAGCTCAAGAAAGAAACACAGTCCGAAGTGAGACATCAGCACCTCTCAAGACTCGGAAAAGAAGAAGCTGCCGAAGTGATTGCAGCGCGAATCGCAACATCAAATAATGTCATGCGGGCGGGAATAATCCTGCAGAAAAAAATGGACGCGTTGCTCAACATTCCTCGCAGCAGCAGCGACAGTATGCCGACCATTGATCGCGCGCGGAGCGTTGTTTTCCAGCTGCCTAAGCCCCTTGAGCTAACGTAGACCTTGTTCCAGCACAAGCGCCTTTGTATAATGGACTGCCATGAGCAAAAAATTCCTGCTGATCGTACTGATGACGTTAGTATTAACCGTCGTCAGCCTTTCCAAGGCTGCCGATGCCGCCAAGCCAGCAAAAACGGCCGAACGATATGTTGTGGTGGAGATTACCGATCTGGACATACAGCGGGGAACCGTCTGCAAAATCATGTCGGTGTCCGAAGCCAAGAGCCTCCAAAGGAAGATTGCCGAAGAGGTTTATGTTTTTCCCAAGGCGGAAGAATTAGCCAAAAAGGAATGGGAGGCCGCAAACGATGTTCCCACGAACAAGTCCGCGGCAGCAGTAAGCCCGATGGCCAAAACCATACCAAAGCCATTCCCCGTTGATATGCTGCAGCCCCGCAAATGCACGGAAAGGGGAACGTTCGGCGATAAGGCCGAGGCCCAGAAGATACTGGGAAAAGTTCAGAAGGAGGCGGATGCGGAGGTGATCAACAGAAATAGCTATAAAAATACGCCGATTCGCGGATTGAGGGGGGACGCCTTGACCCGGATTAACGCGGAAAACAAGGCCACTTCGAATAATGCCGTACGTGCAGCCGCCTCGCTGCAGCTCAAGATCGATGCGTTGCTTCAAAACGTTCCCGGCGGCGGCGCAGCATCCAACCATGTCACGCAGGCGACGAGCCTGCTCCAAAATCAGCTCGACGAACTCGTCAAGAATACCCGCCCGGCTCTATCCTGAATACGGATTGCGACGAAGATAAATGAAGGAACATCACACGGGCGCTCTGTTAAATTTGGATCGCAAGTCGCGGGGACAGGCGGCGCCCCAGCGGCCACGGATGACGAGCGGATGGGTTTCGCTGACCGGGCGGCAGATTGCCGGTGCGGGTGCGGTGACGAATGACGAGGAGTTGCTTCAACCGTGGTTGCGTCCCCTGCCCCTCTGGCTTGCGGCGTTTCGCTCCGGGCGTCTGCCGCTTCTCTGGGCGGCCGAGAAGAGCCGCCGGAAAATTTTTCAAAAACAGGTTCAGCTGAAGCATTTCTTTGCCATTCAATATGTCGCTCCGCCCGCGAGCCTGCTGGATGAACTCGCCTGGCTGCGGGAACTGGGGGTGCAGCAGGTGGTGGTGCCGCTGGAACAGGGCGCATCCGATGTTCAACAAGTGAAGGCGCTCGGCGCGATTCAGAATTTGCACATCGAAAATTGCCGGGTTGCCGCTGTGTTGCGGCCGAAACGAGGCGCTCCGGAGGAACCGGAAGTTTGGCATCAGTTTTGTTACTGGATGCTCTCACAGGCGGGTTGGCAGCTGGATGCGGTGCAACTCACGGACGGCCTGGATGACGCGATTCGGGAGAGCAAGGATGGCGCGGAGCTGGCAAAATTATTTGCGCATGTGCCGCGCTTGCGCCGGGATTATCCGGGCGTGGCCTTGCTTGCGCCAGGGATTGAGCGGTTCGATGCGGTCTTGCCGGTGAAGGCCCTGCAGAAATTACTGCCGGAAGCATGTGCGTGGGACGGCGTGATCTTGCGGATGCCCGCATGGCAGGCAGTGGAAAGCGTGGGCCGGGAGGGTGTTATGCTGCGGCGACTGGTGCTGGCAGGTGCCGTGGCAGCGCAACCCGAAATCGACTGTGGCAGGGTGCAGGCATGCTTTCCGGCGCCGCCGTCCGGATGCGATGCAGCGGCGGCGGAGCGTATTGCTGGAAGCGTGGTCAGGCGGTCTGTGCTGGTGCTAGCCTCCGGGGTGGTGGAACGGGTGGCGCTGGAGATAAATCCGGCGATGCATGTGGACGAGCGACAGGTGCTGTCGACGGCGATCCGGGAATTGGTGTCGCAGCTCGCGGAGGCGCGGTTTGAACGGCGGTTAAGGCTGGGCGATGCCAATCGTGACTTTGTATTGGAATTCTCGCGGTCGGGCAAACCGCCTGTGTTGATTGGCTGGACGGATGGCGATCCGAAGTTGGTTTCAGTCCCGTTCCGCGTCGGCGCCGCCAGCGATTTCCTGTGCCGGCAGGTGCCGATGATCCCCCATCCCCGTATCCGCCTGACAAGGGACATGGCGTATTTTGCCGGGGAATGCTTGGGCAGCCGGTAGCCGGGTTTTTCTCGCGCGGAGGCGCAGTGGCGCAGAGAAAAGAAATGATTTTTTGGGGCTTTTGCGTGAGCCTCCGCGCCACTGCGCCTCCGCGCGAGAAATCCTCACTGATTAAAACCGACGATTTGTTGTACCATATCCATCATGCAGTCCATTTCGCATCCCGATACCATTGCGGCAATTGCCACGGCAGAAGGTCCGGCCGGCGTGGCTGTGGTGCGTATTTCCGGAACGGAAGCATGGCCGGTGGCGGAACGGGTGGTGCGCTGCCAGGGGCGGCGATTGACCGCGCGGCCGGCAGGACATTTTTTTCATGCGCAGGTGGCGCAATCGCAGGACGGTAAAATTGTGGACGACGGCATTGTGCTGCTCTTCCGCGCGCCGGCAAGTTTTACCGGCGAGGATGTGGTGGAAATCCAGGGACACGGCGGACAAACCGCATCCCGCGCGGTTCTGCGGGCGGTATTGACGGCGGGAGCCCGATTGGCGGGACCGGGGGAGTTTACACGGCGGGCTTTCCTTAACGGACGCATGGATTTGACCCAGGCCGAGGCCGTGATGGACCTGGTACATGCGCGGTCTGAACGCGCGGCACAGGCGGCGCGCGCGCAACTTGCGGGGTGTTTGGGAAAAGAGATTGAAGCTTTTTATGCCGAAGCGACCGCACTTTGCGCGGATGTGGCGGCGCAACTTGATTTTGAAGCCGACGAACTTCCTGCGCGGGTGCACGGCGAAGTTAATGCACGCTTGGACCAGGTGCGCGGCAAGGTGGCGCATCTGCTGGCCACCAGCCGCGAAGGGCATTTATTGCGTGACGGTGCTCTGGTTGTGATCGGCGGATGCCCGAATACGGGAAAATCCTCATTGCTCAACGCGCTTCTGGGAACAAAACGCGCTATCGTTAATGCAACGGCTGGCACAACCCGGGATACAATCGAAGAATGCCTGGTTTTGGATGGTATCGCTTTACGTTTAATGGATACGGCCGGCTTGCGGGAAACTACCTCCCCCGTTGAACAAGAAGGGGTTGCGCGCGCTCAGCAGGTGCTCCAACAAGCAGATCTGATTGTCTACATGATTGATGTCTCACGTCCACTGGACACGCAAAGTTCGGCGTTTTTGTCGAATACCATTAAGACACTTGTGGTGCTGAATAAGATGGATTTGCCTCCCTTGGTGCATGAAAGCGAAATCACAAAAGCATGGACCGAAAAAGGCTTTCCGTCGCCGGTCGTCCTGCGATTGTCGCTTTTAACGGGGGCGGGTCTGACCGAACTCAAGACGGCCTTGGTGGAACAACTGGGTGTGGAACGCCAGGCGCCAGTTCAGCCGACGATCACAGAGCGACATCGCGCCGAACTGGTGCTGGCAGACCAGGCGTTGGTCCGCGGTCGCGTTTTACTGTGTGATGATGATACCAAACTGGTGCTGGCGGCCAACGAACTGCGTCAGGCGGCAGAGGCTCTGGGACGGATCATTGGCCGTGATTATACCAACGACCTGCTGGATCGAATATTTTCAACTTTTTGCGTGGGTAAATAGAAGCGTGGCAATTAAGCGATCAACAGAACGTAGCTCTCCGGAAACCTGATCATAAAAACGAACCGTGAATGATAGATCTGCCAGTGCCATTTCGTGATCAAACCCCTTTATTTTTATGCGGTTTTGCCCAAAAAACGAGGCTGTTCATCGGCTGTTGATAAGGCGTTTAAAAATATACGGTTAACCAAGGGGATGCTAGCGATAAACTAACAATCTTGAATCGTAACAATATGAGACGCAAAAGGTTACGCAAACGATGCGAGTTTAATTGCCGAATTTGGCGTGCTCATTTTTAACCTGTTGAGCAATGCGGCGCAAGGGAACGAATTGAGGTGCCGGGAGCGCAACCATTTTGTTGATTGAGACGCACATCGAAATGTTCGAATCTGCAATAAAACAGATACGCTTTGAGATTTCCAGATCTCACGCGTACAAGATAGAATATGGGGCTTCAACTCGAAAGCGAATTAGGCAGCATGAGAAAGATTTCGACCGAATGTTTTGATGTGATTGTCGTCGGCGCAGGGCATGCTGGCGTAGAGGCGGCCTTGTCTGCATCGCGAATGGGTTGCAGAACGCTTCTGGTAACACAGCTGCGTGAAGCAATCGCACGTATGCCCTGCAATCCATCCATTGGCGGCATCGCTAAGTCACACCTGGTTTTTGAATTGGATGCTCTGGGAGGAGAAATGGCACGTACGACAGATGCCACCGGGATTCAATTCCGGGTGCTAAATGCCAGTCGTGGACCAGCCGTTCAAGCCAACCGGGCGCAATGTGATAAATTGCACTATGCAGCGCATATGCGGCAGGTTGTGCAGGAAACGCCGAATCTGACGGTTTTGGAAGACGAGACTGTGGCCGTGTGGATCGAAGGGGTTAACCGGCTGCGCGGAATCCGTACAGCTCATGCGGGAGAGATTCAGGCATCAGCGGTTGTTTTTGCAACCGGAACAGCACTGACTGGCAGGATTCATATCGGCAGCGAGGTTCTTCCTGGAGGTGGCGATGGGAGGCCGGCAGCCGAGGCGCTTTCGACTAGTATTCGAAAAGCCGGATTTGAACTGCAACGGTTCAAGACCGGGACGCCGCCACGGTTGGATGGACGCACGATCGACTGGCAAAAAACGCTGATACAGCCAGGTGATATGCCAGCACCGCTTTTTTCATGGGCGTTCAGAAGACAAATGGCGAGTGGAAGTTGGCGTGTTGGCGAGAATGTCCGGAAAATGTTCCACATGGAACAATCAATTGGTGAGTCGGCATTGTTCCACGTGGAACATCGTGGTCAGGACGGTCAAATTCCTTGCTGGTTAACACATACCACGCCGGAAACACATCGGATCATTCGTGAAAATCTGAAGCGCAGCGCTCTTTATGGCGGCGGTATTACCGGAACGGGTGTGCGCTACTGTCCCTCGGTGGAAGATAAGATCGTAAAATTCCCCGACAAGGACGCACACCATGTTTTTCTGGAACCGGAAGGTTTGACGAGCAAGAGCATCTATCCCAATGGCCTCTCCAATAGTTTGGAACGCGCTGTTCAGGTCGATTTGGTACATTCGGTTCCAGGATTGGAGCAAGCCGCATTTCTGGAATACGCTTATGCGATTGAATACGACTGCATCGATACTTTGGAATTGAGCCCGACGTTGGAGGCCAGACGGGTTCCAGGGTTGTATTTTGCCGGACAAATCAACCGCACGACGGGTTATGAAGAAGCCGCAGCGCAGGGATTCATGGCAGGTGTGAATGCCGCCTTGAAAGTACTTGGCCGCGAACCGTTGATATTGAGTCGCCAGGATGCGTATATCGGAATATTGATTGACGATCTGGTCACTGTCGGAACCAATGAACCGTATCGTATGTTTACTTCCCGGGCTGAACGACGATTGATTCTGCGTCAGGACAATACCCGGTTTCGACTGGAGAAGCATGCAGCGCGTCTTGGAATCGCATCGAATGAGTTCATGACAGAGACGGCTCAATTTTCCGAATGCTTGGCGCATGAACTAACTCGATTGGACCATGCGCGTGTTAACGGCGTATCGCTGGCAACGTTGCTGGCGCGTCCGAACACACGATACAACGACTTGCCCGGGGCGCAACTGGATCTGCCGGAGGAAGTCAAAGAGCAGATCGAAATTCATATCCAATATCGCGGATACATCGAACAGGAAATACAATCCGTGCGGCGCGCACGTGCGGACGAACAGGTGCAGATCCCGGCATGGTTGGATTATTGGAAACTGCCGGCGTTGCGATATGAAGCACGCGAAAAACTACATGCCCGGCAACCGATCAGTTTGGGGCAGGCATTGCGCATTCCCGGCATCACACCGGCAGACATTGCAGTGCTATCGATAGCTCTAAAACGTGGGCCGATAGAACAAGCGCAGTCATAGTGTAGGCGCAAAACAAATCAACCTAAGCCGTAACGATTCAGTTGCGCGATGCGAATCTCAGGGTGGCCCGCGCGTTCCGCCGCGCCTGAGGACGGGCGAAAAAACCGCAAAGAAAGTATTTCGAGCACTCCATGGGCATGTTAGATAACAGAAAAACGAAGCTACGGATTGCGCGGATCTCGCGGATTTTTTGTTGGTTGGCGACAGCACCCATCCGCGCGATCCGCGTAATCCGTAGCTATAGCATTTCATATTGACATTGGGACATTATGTGCTAGGCTTGTGGGCATGAAAGCTTATGCACTGGACTTGCGGGAACGGGTCGTGAAATTCATCCGCGAAGGCGGCTCTAAAGTTGAAGCCGC
>Ga0316226_1003061_pt1 | contig 14789 bp, 17 predicted proteins | sample TBH18017metaG_FD_206009 | JGI IMG/M metagenome (GOLD analysis project Ga0316226, IMG submission 206009) | Freshwater microbial communities from Trout Bog Lake, Wisconsin, USA - TBH18017 | ecosystem: Environmental > Aquatic > Freshwater > Lake > Hypolimnion/Profundal zone | place: USA: Wisconsin... | reverse complement strand
TTCCGCTCGGCGCTGACGTGCGACGCGGCGCAGCGGATGGGCTACAAAAAAGTCCACTCGCTCATCGGCGGCTACAAGGGCATGGTCGCCGCCGGCTGGCCGATGAAAAAAGAATGAAGAAGGATGAATTAAGAATGCAGAAACTTCCGCCCGTTGCGTTTCTGCATTCTGCATTCTTCATTCTGCCTTTTGCAACGCGGGCGAGTCGTGAATCGTGAGGTTTTTGACGTTGTCGCCGAACAAAGCCGCTTTCACGCCCTCGGCGACCAGTGGTTTCAGGTTGTCGATTTCCAATCCGTCAATGTCCGCAAACATCGCCGCCGGGCGCAGATCGTTCGTCCGAAAATCCACATGGATGTTGGCGAGTTCCAGGTCGCGGACATGGCGCGCAAAAATTCCGTAGGCCGGCAAAATGCCGAGCTTGGCCGCTTCGGGGTAGCCGTCGCCAAGCTCCTTGGGAACGCGGGCGGCGTCTTCCGCCGTGCCGCCGCCTTTGCTCGTGAGCCGGATGTTTTCCAGGCGCACGCCTTCAATCGGCTGTTCCGGCAGACCGCAAATTTGGATGCCGCTCGTCTTGTCCACGCCGTCGGCGATGACATTGGAAATCAGAATGTTTCGCATCCGGCTGTTCGTGGCCAGGTTCGGCGTGCGGTTGCGTTTGCCAGTCGTGATATAAATCGCGTAATCGCGCACGTCCATCATGGAAAGATTGTTGATGGTGATGTTTTCCAAAATGCCGCCATCCACCTCTTCGAGCGCGAGGCCGTGGCAACTGCGGAAGGTGCAGTTCGCCACCGTGCAGTTGCGGAAGCCGCCGCTGGATTCGGTGCCGAACTTGATGCGTCCGTAGCCGCTTTTGGCCGGCTTCATCGTGCCGTCAATCAAAGTGCCTTCGACAAATCCGGAGACCTGGCAGTTGACGATGGTGAGATTTTCCGTCAGCCGGATTTCGCCGAGCGCGTAAGTGCTCTTGGGACAGATGCCGTCATCGCGCGGCGAGTTCACGCGGCAATTGGAAACCATCGTGTTGCGGCAGCAATCAATGTCCATGCCGTCGCGGTCGGTGTCGATCGTCACGTTGTCAATCGTCAGGTTGTCGTCGCCGGTGGCGAGAATCCCAAAATGGCCGCCGTGAAAAATCGTGATGTCGCGGATCAAAACATTTTTGCAGAGCTTCAGCGCAATGGCCTTGTTGCCGAGGCGGACGGGCGGAAGCGTGTTGGTGTTCGGCGTTTGAAAATGTTCATAGCCGCACATCGCGTCGAGGATTTTGGAATCGCGCGTCAGCCCGCCGCCGTTGATCGTGCCGTGGCCGGTGATGAAGACATTCGTGAGATTTTCGCCCCAAATCAGGCTGTTGTGAAAATAACTATGCCCGCCGTCCTGATACGCGATGCCGGGAAACGGCTCGGTCTCGTCGTAGGCGTTCAGCTTTTGCGGCGCACCGAGAATCGTCGCGCCGGCGTCAATCAGCAGATGGATGTTGCTTTTGAGATGGATCGAGCCGCTCAAATAAGTTCCCGCCGGCACCAGCACCGTGCCGCCGGCGGCGGCCGCCGCCGCGTCAATCGCCTTGTCAATCGCCGGACTGTCGAGGTTCGTGCCGTCGCCCGTTGCGCCGAAGTCGCGGACGTTGAAGACATTTTGCCCGGCGAGCGCGCCGACGGCGAAGAGGCAACCACAAACCGTCAGGGCGGAAATGATTTTAGGCGGCGAATTCAGCTTCATGATATGGGGCATATTTGACTGTTTCAGACCGAAATGGGCAAGCTGCGGTTACGCGGCGGCGCATCAACAGAATTGTTTCAAATTCGGGCTTGCCACAAAATTGCGTGGCTGCTATTGTTCGCGACTCTTTTTGAGAAACTATTGATTTATGCGTCGTCCCAAAGGCATCAAGACCAAAAAAGCCGCTGCGAAGCGGTTTAAGATCACCGCCACCGGCAAGGTCCTGCGTTCACGCGCCGGCCGCCGCCACCTGGCACAAACCAAAAATGCCAAGCGCCGCCGCCGCCTCGGCAAGGCCGCCGTGCTGGACAAGACCGACATGTATCGCATCACGCAAGCCATGCCGTTCAGCCACCGCGGCTGATTGATTTAACCGATTCAACTTTAACACCGAACTACCATGCGCGTTACCAACTCCCCCGCTTCCCGCAAACGTCGCGGAAGAATGCTGACAGCCGCGAAGGGCTTCCGCCTCAAGCGCTCCAAACTTTACCGCTACGCGTCCGACGCCGTGGATCACGGCCGGCAATACGCCTACCGCGACCGCCGCACGAAGAAGCGCGTGTATCGCTACCTCTGGCAGGCGCGCATCAACGCCGCCGCCCGCACCGCCGGCATCACTTACAGCCGCCTCATCGAAGGCCTGATTGCCGCCAAGTGCGAGCTTGACCGCAAGATCATTTCCGATCTCGCCGCAACCGACAACGCCGCGTTCCTCGAAATCGTGAACATCGCCAAGAACGCGCTGAAGAACAAGCCCGGCGCCGTTTTGGCCAAGGCTTAAGCGGTTCGAATAATTAATTCTACGCGGGCGACCAGCAATGGCCGCCCGTTTTTCTTTTCTTCCATTCGCCATCGGCTATTCTCCATCCACAATTCTATGGGATTCCTGAATGACATTGAGCCGCTCAAACAAACCGCGCTGACCGAGTTGCAAAACGCGCCCGACCTCGCCGCTTTGGAACAAACCAAGGGCGCGTGGATCGGGCCGAACGGCAAGTTTACCGCGCTGATGAAACAGCTCGGCACGCTCTCCAAGGAAGAAAAGCCCGCCGCCGGCAAACTCATCAACGCCGCCAAGGTGGAACTCGAAGCCGCGCTCGCTTCTCGCCGCGAGGAATTGGAGATGAAAGCCGCGCTACCGAAAGAGCCGACCGATTTCACGCTGCCCGGACGCCGCCGCGCGCTCGGCAAATTGCATCCGCTCACGCAGGTCACGGATGACATCGTCCGCGCCTTCCGCAAGATTGGCTTTGCCGTGGCGGACGGGCCGGAGATCGAGGACGAATATCATTGTTTCGACGCGCTCAACACGCCCGCCGACCATCCCGCGCGCGATTCGCAGGACACGTTTTACTTGGCCTCTGCCTCAAGCCCCGCGCCCAACGCCTCGCGCCTCTTGCGCACCCACACCTCGTCCGTTCAAATCCGCGTGATGGAAAAGCAAGCGCCGCCCGTGCGCATCATCGTGCCGGGGCGCGTGTATCGCCGCGACAACGCCGACGCCACGCACAATCCCACCTTCCATCAGATCGAGGGACTTTACGTGGACAAGAACGTCACCGTCGGCGACCTCAAGGGCACGGTGGAATTCGTCTTCCGCGAGCTCATGGGCAGCGACGTGAAGATCCGTTTCCGGCCGCATTATTTCAGCTACACCGAGCCGAGTTACGAGATTGATTTCACCAACGCGCTCGTGAAAAAGATGGGCAAGGACTGGCTGGAGATCGCCGGCTGCGGCATGGTGCATCCGCAGGTGTTCGAGACCGTCGGCTACGATCCCGCCGTCTGGACCGGCTGGGCGTTCGGCTTCGGCATCGAACGCATCGCCATGCTCCGCTACGGCATCAACGACATCCGCCTCTTCTACGAAAACGACGTGCGGTTCTTGAAACAGTTCTGACCGTCGCCGGCAAATGTGATTTTCACCGCCGGCCACCGGCTGAATTTGCTTTCACCGGCTGGCCGTGTTTGCTAGATAAACGGCGTGCGCAAACTCCTTTTCATTTTCAGCCTCGTGCTGGCCGTCGCCGGCGGGGCGATGGCGGCGACGACGGTGACGCTGACGGACGGCTCGACGCAGGCCGGCGACATCGTGAAGTTCAATGACAACGGCCTCATGCTCCGCACGGCGGCCGACACCTACACCAACGTGTCGTGGGGGCAGATGTCGCAGGAGTCGCTGAAGCAGCTGGCGGAAAACCCAAAAATCAGGCCGCTGGTCGAGGTGTTCTTCGAGCCGGACGCGTCGGCGCGGCCGGCCAAGGCGGAAATCAAAACTGGCCCGGTGACGCGGATGGAGCGGCCGGCGCAGCCGTCGCTGTTCGGCGGGCTGGCGGGGTCGCCGGTCGGGCTGTTCCTCCTGCTGGTGCTTTACGCGGCGAACCTTTACGCGGGGTATGAGATTTCAATCATCCGCGCCCGTCCGGCAGTGCAGGTGATCGGCCTGGCCGCGGTGCTGCCGATCATCGGGCCGGTGGTTTTTCTGGCGCTGCCGATGAAGGTGGAGGCGCCGGTTGAGGAAGTTCATTTTGCCGCGCCCGCCGGCACGGCCGAAGCCGCCGCCGAGCGGACGCCGGAGGAAATCCAAATTATCGAGGCCTCATGGCGGACGGAGGAAAAAAAGCCGGAGGCGCAGGTGTTCGCGCGCGGAAAATTCACGTTCAACAAGCGGTTCGTGGAGACCAAGTTCGCCGGCTTCATCGGCGAGCCGAAGGGCGACGCGCTGAAATTCTCGATGGAAGTGAAGACGGCGGCGGCGCTCTTTGCCGTCGAGCGCATCATGCAGGTCGCCGCGACGGACGTGATTTTTGAAACCACCCAGCCCGCGCAGGTGACGGTGCCGCTGAACGACATTCTGGAAATCAAGCTAACCCCCAAGCCCGCTTGAAATATCGCAGCATCCTTCTCTTCGGTGCGCCGGGTGCGGGCAAGGGCACGCAGGGCAAGGTGCTTGGCGTCATCCCGAATTTTTTGCATTGCGCGTGCGGCGACGTGTTCCGCAACCTGCGTTCGGACAGCCCGCTGGGGAAGGTTTTTATCGAGTATTCCAGCCGCGGCCAGTTGGTGCCGGACGGGACGACCGTCAGGTTGTGGCGGCAGTTCATCCACAATTCCACGAAGATCGGCCGCTTTCATCCCAAACACGACACGCTCGTGCTGGACGGCATTCCGCGCAATGTGCCGCAGGCGGAAATTCTCCAGGACACGCTGGACGTCGTCGCCGTGTTTTATCTCAAGAGCGCGGATGAAAAAAGCCTCATCCACCGCATCCAGCGCCGCGCCATCAAGGAAAACCGCCTCGACGACGCCAACCTCGAAATTATCCGCGAACGGCTCAAGACCTACGAGCAGGACACCAAGCCGTTGCTGCAATTTTACGGGCGCAAGCTCGTCCACCAGATCAATGCCGACCAGTCGCCCGCCAAGGTGCTGTCCGACATCCTGCGCATCGCCGCCAAAAAGTGAACGTCCGATGACGCCGTTGCGGATCATCTTCATGGGCACGGCGGAACTCTCCTGCGCCAGCCTGGAACAACTGGCCGCCGACAAAAACTTTTCTGTCCTCGCCGTCGTCACGCAGCCGGACAAGCCCAAAGGCCGCGAACTCAAGCTCACGCCGTCGCCGGTGAAAATTCTGGCGGAGAAATTGAAGCTGCCCGTCTTGCAGCCGCTGAAGGCGCGCGATGAAAAATTTATTTTCGAACTGCGCGAACTGAAGCCCGACTTGATGGTGGTCGTGGCCTACGGACAGATTTTGCCGCAAAGCATTTTGGATTTGCCGCCGCACGGCTGCCTCAACGTCCACACCTCGCTGCTGCCAAAATATCGCGGCGCCGCGCCGATCCAGTGGGCGATTGCCGATGGCGAACCGGAAACCGGCGTGACCATCATGCAGATGGACGCCGGCCTCGACACCGGCGCGATTTTGTCCACGCGCCGCACGCCGATTTTGGCGACGGATGACTCGCAAAGCCTGCACGACCGCCTCGCACAGCTCGGCGCGGAACTGCTGGCGCAGACGATTCCTGATTACGTTGCCGGAAAGATTTTGCCGCAGCCGCAGCCGGCGGAAGGTTCGACTTACGCTGCAAAAATAAAGAAGGAAGACGGCAAAATTGACTGGAGCCGGCCGGCGGTGCAAATCTGGAACCGGCTGCGCGCCTTCACGCCGTGGCCGGGCGCGTTCACATTTTTGAATGGCAAAATGCTGAAGATTTGGAAAGGCAGCGTTGCAAAAGAAGTTTGGAACGAAGAGAACATGTTTCTTAAGGCTGGAATGAAACCCGGAACAGTTTTATCGGCTGATAAAAGTGGAATCATTGTCCTTTGCGGGAAAGATTTTCTGCATATCGCAGAATTGCAGCGCGAAGGCGGCAAACGGCTGGCGGCGGAGCAATTTCTCACCGGGTTTCCGTTGAATGCCGGCAGCCGGTTTGAATAGCATTTGCGCTGTCTTTATGTGCTTTCGCCGCAATTCCCGGCAAAATTTGCCCGTGGAAAAAATAATCGAAAATATTTCACGCCGTTCCCTTGACAGACTGGGAAAGGGGACGAAGCTATCAGTGGCTGGTGTGGACGTGAGGGTCGGTTGACAGTAGCAGGCAGTGTTAGGCGATAGTTGCAGGCAGTTTGGTTGCAGTATCGGTTGCGGTGTCTGATCGGTCAGTTGGTAGATGCGCCCACGCCAGCCATTCTTAATTCTTCGATGGTGTTTTTCTGAAACCCGGTTTTCGTCCGGCTACTGTGCATCCCGCAAACCGGCGGCGTAGGCTTCAAACACGCGGCGCATCTCGTCGCGAACGGTGCGGAAGCACTGCAAAATTTCCTCATCGCTGCCGGTGGCTTTCGCCGGATCAAAGAACGGCCAGTGGTGACGGTTCAACTGGCCGGGGAAAATCGGGCAGGCCTGGTCGGCGTTGCCGCAGACGGTGATGACGGTAGTTACGGGCTGCGCCAGAAATTCCTGCAAGTGCTTTGACCGGTGTGCAGAAATATCAATGCCGACTTCCGCCATCACCTTGATGGCGAGCGGATGAACGAATCCGGCGGGCTTGGAACCGGCGCTCTGGACATTCGCGCGGTCACCGAGCGCGGCGCGCAAAAAACCTTCGCCGAGGTGGCTGCGGCACGAGTTGCCGGTGCAGAGGATGAGGATGGTGGGTTTCATGATTGAATTGGAAAACATCGAACAACCAACATCCAACACTCAACATCCAGAGAAAGAGAACGCGCGATTCCAACATTGGTTGTTGGATGTTCGATGTTGGTTGTTGGATGTTTCATTTTATTCACGCTGATACCAGCCGCGCGACTGGTTGCAGATTTTGCAGACTGAAAGCATCACCGGCACTTCCACCAGCACGCCGACGACCGTGGCCAGTGCCGCTCCGGAACCCGCGCCGAACAGCGTGATGGCCACGGCCACGGCCAGTTCAAAAAAGTTGCTCGCGCCGATGAGCGCACCGGGCGCGGCGACGTTGTGTGGCACGCGCAGTTTGCGCATGAGCAGATAGGCGAGTGAGGAGTTGAAATAAACCTGGATGACAATCGGCACCGCCAGCAGCAGCACCGCCAGCCAGCGCGTGGTCAGGTTTTCCGCCTGAAACGCGAAGATCAAAACGAGCGTCAGCAGCAGCGCGAAAATGGTTACGGGATGAAATATCGGTAGAAATTTTTTCTCAAACCAGTCTTTGCCGTGCGATTTGAGCAGCACGGTGCGCGTCAGCCAGCCGGCCGCCAGCGGAATGACGATGAACACCACGACGCTGGTGATGAGCACTTTTGACGGCACGACGACGTTCGCCACGCCGCACAAAAACATCACGATGGGTGCGAAGGCGACGAGCATGATGAGGTCGTTCACCGCCACCTGGACGAGCGTATAGACCGGGTCGCCGTCGGTGAGATAGCTCCACACAAAAACCATCGCCGTGCAGGGCGCGGCGGCGAGGATGATGAGACCGGCGGTGTATTCCTTCGCCAGCTCCGGCGAAATCCACGCGCTGAAAATGTGCGACATGAACAGCCATCCGAGAAACGCCATACTGAACGGTTTCACCAGCCAGTTGACGAACAGCGTGACGGCGAGGCCTTTCGGCTTGCGCGCGATGCCGCCGAGCGCGGTGAAATCCACCTTGAGCATCATTGGATAAATCATCAGCCAGATGAGCACGGCGATGGGTGCGTTGACATGCGAGCCGGAGACAAATTCCACTTTGCTCAACGACGAAGTGACTTGCGGCGCAAGTTTTCCAAACGCCACGCCGACGACCATGCACAGAAAAACCCAGACGGTCAGGTAGCGCTCAAAGAACGCGAGCCGCTTTGGATTGGCAGCTTCATTGCTCATGATTCGCAGCCGTCGCCTTTGGGTTTCACGGCCTGAACTTCCAGGCTCGTGATGTAGTCCGAAGCCTTCGCGCCAGCGGGCAGCAGTTCCACGATTTTTTTGTAAAGCGGATCCTCAAAATCCAGCATCGCTTCGATGTAATCTGATTTGACCTTGAGCACGATGTCAGACAAGCCGGCTGCCTTTGCCATCCGTCCAGTTTCTGAAACCAGCGTTGCGCCGGCGACACAGCCGACGAGCGCCTCGACGATTTTCAAAACTTCCGGCGGCAGCCGTTTGACCAGCGCCATGTCGGACACCGCCACGCGCCCGCCGGGTTTCAACACCCGCGCCATTTCGCGCCAGACCTGCGCTTTGTCCGGCGAGAGATTGATGACGCAGTTGGAAATGATGGCGTCCACGGAATGGTCGGCGACGGGCAGATGCTCAATTTCGCCAAGACGAAATTCGACATTGTTCAAGCCGGTTTCTTTGCGGTAATGCGCGATGTTGTTGCGCGCCTTGCCGAGCATTTCCGGCGTCATGTCCACGCCGATGGCGCGACCGGTTGCGCCGACCTTGCGTCCCGCGATAAAAACATCGAAGCCGCCGCCGCTGCCGAGATCTAAAACCGTTTCGCCCGGCGCCAGCGCGGCCAGCGCGGCGGGGTTGCCACAGGAAAGCCCCATGTTCGCGCCCTCCGGCAAAGCCTTAAGCTCCTCGACGGTGTAGCCGAGTTCGCGCGCCAGCTTGTCAGCATCCGGCGGCGCGGAACCGCAGCAGGAAACGCCGGGAGCGCAGCAGCCGGCGGCGGTGTCTTGCGCGATTTTGGCGTAGCCTTCGCGCACGAATTGACGCAGGGAATCAGTTGGCGGCGGGACGGGCAGGGAAGTATTCATAATATCAGCAGCATTTCTGGCGGCGGCAGATGACGGCGAGGTCGGTCTGCAAAATCTGTTTCAGCTTCTTCGCGTCGGCCTTGGTTTCATGCGTTTTGGCGAGCGATTTGTGAACCCAGTCCAGCGCCTCGCGCACCGCCACCGGCGCGGCCTTGTCCGGCAGCCGGTAATAAACCCAGCGCTCCGACTTGCGCGACAGAATCAGCCCGGCGTGGTGCAGGATGGAAAGGTGCTTGGAGACCGTGGACGGCGCGAAGCCGAACAGCTCCGTGATCTGGCAGACGCACAATTCGCCGCGCCGGAGCGCGAGCAGGATGCGCACCCGGTTCGGGTCGGACAGTGCCTTGGTGATGGCCATGAAGTCGCGCATAATGTTATTTCGTCAAATGACGAAATAATGATGCGCCAGAAACAAGGCTGTGGGCAAGGATTGTTTTGCGGAAGCCGTCCGACTTCAGAGCCAGCCAAACGCGCGGGCGAGTTTAACCAGCGCGTAGGCCACGGCGGCGCTGGCGGGCAGCGTCAGCACCCATGCCCAAAGAATGCGTTCGACGACGTTGAGCTTGAGCGCGTTAAAACCTTTCGCGCAGCCGACGCCCATGATGGAGGTGGTGATGGCGTGCGTGGTGGAGACGGGCATGCCAAAATGCGCCGCCGTGAACAGCACGCTTGCGCCGGTGGCTTCCGCCGCGAAGCCGTGGACGGGATGGAGCTTGGTCATTTTGTGGCCAAGCGTCTTGATGATGCGCCAGCCGCCGGCGGCGGTGCCGGCGCACATCGTCAGCGCGCAGAGAACCGTAATCCAAGCGGGGATGAACTGCGCCTTGGGATCTAGCTTCGGCGGCGCGTAGCCGAATTGCAGCCACGCCGGCAGATGCGCGATGACCCACGCGACCGGTGGCAGGTAGCCTTCGGGCGTGCCTTCGGGCGTTTGCAGCCACGTGAGCCAGCCGGGCGCGGAAACCAGCAGCCCGGTCTTGGTGGCGACGACGAGCGCAAGCGTGATGATGCCCATGGTTTTTTGTGCATCGTTCGTGCCGTGGGCGAAACCCATGTAGCCCGCGCTGAACAATTGCAGCTTGCCGAACGTGCGATTAACCGTGACCGGCCGCCAGTTGCGCAACAGAAAATACAGCAGTCCCATGACGAGGAAGCCAACGACAAATCCCACGAGCGGCGAAGAAATCATCGGGACGATGACTTTCCATAAAATACCTTTGCCCTGCCACCAATGTTCCTTGCCGGGAATGGACCAGATGATGGAAGACCATTTTCCCGAAGCCGCGAGCACCGCGCCGCACAGCCCGCCGACGAGCGCATGCGACGAGCTAGACGGCAGCCCGAACCACCACGTCAGCAGGCTCCAGGCGATGGCCGCGATCAGCGCGCAACACAGCACGGGCATGGTTGCAACTTGCGCATCCACTAGGCCGGACGCAATCGTCGCCGCGACGGCGGTGCCGAAAAATGCGCCGATGAGATTGGTCACCGCCGCGAGCATCACCGCCTGGCGCGGCGTGAGGACTTTCGTCGAGACGACGGTGGCGATGGAATTGGCCGTGTCGTGGAAGCCGTTGATGTAGGTGAACACCAGCGCGATGAAGATGACGAGCAGGATGAGGAGCATATTCAATGCGGAGTGCGGAGTGCGGAGTGCGGAATTGAATCAGCGGGCGTCGTCTGGTCAGCCGCGCGGTTCTTTTTGGAGGCGACAACTATTGCGACCAGTTCGTTGCATTCCTTAAGCAGGGATGCGGCCTTGCTCTCGTTCAGTTTTCCGGTCGCGACCAGCAGATCGATCCAGAAACCCGACTCATCCGCCTCCTCTTCCACGATTCCCATCTTAAAAATAAAATCGGCGGGCGATTTGGCGCGGCAGGCGGCGCGATAATTTGCACCGACCGAAGTGCCGGAGCGCAGCAGTTGCCGGCCGAGGACATCGCACGTTTTCCCCGGGGGCAAAGCCTCAACCAGCTTGACGACTTCCAAGGCAAACAGCTTCGTTCGCTGTTTCAAATTATCGTTGTTCATAAACGGTGCCGCAAAGGGATTCCGCACTCCGCCTTCCGCATTTCAAGAGTTTTTCAGGACGATGTGCATGACCACGTTGCCGGCATCGTGGCAGCGATCCACGACTTTTTCCATCAGCTCATAGACGTCGCGGATGACGATGGCGCGGATGGCGTCGTATTTGCCGCTATAAAGGTCGCGCAGCAGTTCGTTCATGTGCCGGTCGGACTCGACCTCGACGAGTTGTAGCCGGTCGTTGAAGGCCTTGAGCTTTTCCATGTCCTCCATGTTGCGAAGCTGCCTGACCATTTCGCGGATGGCGTCGGTGGCCTTGGTCATCATGTCGGCCTGCTTGGAGAAATCAATTCCATCCAGATGATGCCCGGCCATCACGAGCCGTTCGGCGAGCTTTTCGGCGGCCTTGGGAATGCGGAACAGCCCGCGCGCCAGCGCCTCGATGTCCTCGCGGTCGAGGCCGGTGATGAAAGTCTTCACCAGCTCGGTGCTGATCTGCGCGGAGATTTTCTTTTCCTTGCGGCGGGCGAGGACAAGGTCGTCGAGGTTCTGCGTGTTGCGCGGCGACTTTATCAGCTCGATGACCAGCCGGACGCTTTCGTGCGATTCCTGGGCGGCGGCCTCGAGCAGTTCCTGAAAGCGGTCGCCCTTGCTGAAGAATTGCTGGATGGAAAACATACGCGGCGGAGTTTTTCAAAAAAAACTCCGCCGCGCACGAAAAAAATTTCCGTCCGTCAGTTCTTTAGCGCGTGCCGGATGTCCTGCGCCTCGCAGAGATAAACGACTTCCTCGGCGATGTTCTTCGCATGGTCGGCGATGCGTTCCAGGCTCTTGGCGGCGACAATCCAATGGAGGCAGCGGGCGATGGTGTCGGGGTTGGCCATCATGTGCTCCGCAAGCTGCTGGTGGATCACCTTGTTCAGTGCGTCCACCTCCTTGTCGCGCGGGATGAGGTCGCGGGCGGCGGTGGCGTCGCGATGCACAAACGAGTCGAGCGCGTCCTTGACCATGGCCAGCGCGAGGTTGGCCATGTGCGGCAGGTCGAGCGCGATTTTCACCGGCGGCTCCTGCGAGAGGTCGCGGGCGCGCTTGGCGATTTTCGTCGCCTCGTCGCCGATGCGCTCAAGGTTCTGGGAAATTTTCATCGCCACGGTCACCAGGCGCAGGTTGGTGGCGAGCGGCGCCTTGGTGAGCAGCAGGATGGCCATCTCGTCAATCTCCACCTCGAACTGGTCAATGATGTCGTCGTCCGCCTTCACGCGCAGGGCGAGGTCGTGGTCGCGCTGCATCAGCGCCTGCACGGACTCGTTGACGGATTTTTCGGCGTGGCTCGCCATCACCAGCAGTTTCTGGCGCAGCTCCTCGATGCCGGCTTCAAAATGATTTTCCATAGTCTGAATTCAAAAAGGTTTCAACCGAACCGCCCGCTGACATAATCCTCCGTGCGCTTCTGCGCCGGGTTGGTGAATATTTTTTTGGTCGCGCCGAACTCCACCAGTTCGCCGATGTAAAAGAACGCCGTCTGGTCGGAGATGCGCGCCGCCTGCTGCATGTTGTGCGTCACAATGACGATGGTGAACTCCTTTTTCAAATCCAAAATCAAATCTTCCACGCGCGCCGTCGCGATGGGGTCGAGCGCGCTGGCCGGCTCGTCCATCAGGATGATCTCCGGCTTGATGGCGATGGCGCGGGCGATGCACAGCCGCTGCTGCTGGCCGCCGGACAGGCCGAGGGCACTGGAGTTCAGGCGGTCTTTCACCTCATCCCACAGTGCCGAGGCGCGCAGGCTTTCTTCGATGCGCGCGTCGAGGTCGGACTTGGCTTTCACGCCATGCAGGCGCAGGCCGTAGGCGACATTTTCGTAAATGGATTTCGGGAACGGATTCGATTTCTGAAACACCATGCCGACCCGCTTGCGCAGCTCGATCACGTCCACGTTGCCGTCGTAAATGTTGTGTCCGCCAATCCGGATCGCGCCGTCAATGCGGACATTGTCAATCAGGTCGTTCATGCGGTTGAGGCAGCGGAGCAGGGTGGACTTGCCGCAGCCGCTCGGCCCGATGAACGCGGTCACCACCTTCTCTTCCAGCTTCAGTGAAATGTTTTTCAGCGCCCGGCTCGCGCCGTAATACAGCGAGACGTCTTTAATCTCGATGAGCGGCACGCCGGTCATGGTCGTGGCTGCGGACGCCTCCGGCGGCGCAAGTTTGGGAGTCAGGGTTTCAGCCATAACGTGGAAATATATTAGTGGTCAGCCCAGCGCCCGCAATTTTTTCCGCACCCGGGCGCGGATGAGGATGGCGACGATGTTCAGCGCGAACGTGAGCAGCAGCAGCACCAGCACCGTCGCGTAAAGGATCGGCCGCGTCTGCTCGATGTTTGGCGACTGCGTGGACAGCACAAAAACATGGTAGCCCAAGTCCATGAACTGGTCGCTCAAATGGCTCGGCAGCGACGCCATGTAATACGCGACGCCGGTGAAAAGTATCGGCGCGACTTCGCCGGCCGCACGGCTCACGGCGAGAATGCCGCCGGTCATGATGCCGGGCAGCGCCTGCGGCAAAACAATTTTCAAGATGGTTTCCAGTTTCGTCGCGCCGAGCGCCAGGCTGGCTTCGCGCAATCCGGGCGGAATGGCCTTCAACGATTCTTCCGTCGCGACGATGACGACCGGCAGCGTCATCACCGCCAGCGTGAGCGACGCCCAGATGAGCGCGGGCTGACCCCAGACGGCATTCGCATTGTGCAACACCGCATCCATGTTTTTGCCGACGAAGTTGATGAAGAAGCCGAGGCCGAACAGGCCGAAGACGATGGACGGCACGCCGGCGAGGTTGTTGACGGCGGCGCGGATGATGCGCGTGATGATGGAGGTGTTCGCCGCGTATTCCGTGAGGTAAATTGCGGTGATGACGCCGACCGGGATGACGAAAATCGTCATCACAATCACGCGGAACGACGTGCCAACAATCATCGGCAATACGCCGGTGGTGTTCGCGTCAAAGAAATCCTTCTTCGGAATCGTCGAGACGAAATGCCACGAGATGGCGCTCCAGCCGTTGACGATGATGTTGAGCAGGATCGTCGCGAGGATGCCGAGAATGAACAGCGTCGCCAATCCGGTGAGGCCGGAAAAAAAGAACGACCAGAAATCAAACTTCTCCGCGCGGAAATGGCGGGTGATCCGCGTGGTGTCGCCGGAGGCTTCCGGCAGGTATTGCGACGGCGTGACGGTGTTCATCGCTTGCCCTCCGTGGCTGGGATAAGCAGGAAAAACATCCAACAACCAACAACCAACATCGAACATCCAATGCCATCGCCGCGCCGCATCTCAATGGATGTTGGATGTTGGTTGTTGGTTGTTCGATGTTCCCAATTTTTCATCGCTTGCCCTCCAGTTTCAGCTTGAAGCGGTGGATGACGAGGTCGCCAATCATGTTCGAGATGAACGTCGCGGCGAAAAGCAGCGCGCCGAGCATGAAGAGGATCCGGTAGTGCGGCCCGCCGTTGACGGCCTCGGCCATTTCGGCGGCGATGGTCGTCGTGATGCTGCGCGCCGAGTCAAACACGCTCCATGACATCACGCTGGCGGAACAGACCATCAGGACAATCATCGTCTCGCCGATGGCGCGGCCGAAGCCGAGGACGGCGGCGGCGAAAACTCCGGGCAGCGCGGCGGGCAAAACGATCTGCCACGCGGTCTGCCAGCGCGACGCGCCGAGCGCGAGCGCGGCCTGCGTGTAGGCGCGCGGGACGCTGGTGAGCGCGTCCTCGGCGATGGAAAAAATCACCGGGATGACGGCGAA
>Ga0316226_1003058_pt1 | contig 14807 bp, 7 predicted proteins | sample TBH18017metaG_FD_206009 | JGI IMG/M metagenome (GOLD analysis project Ga0316226, IMG submission 206009) | Freshwater microbial communities from Trout Bog Lake, Wisconsin, USA - TBH18017 | ecosystem: Environmental > Aquatic > Freshwater > Lake > Hypolimnion/Profundal zone | place: USA: Wisconsin... | reverse complement strand
GGTCGCCAATGATGCGGTTGGGCCAGAGATTCACCACCCGGATTTCGAGCTCGTTCGCGCCCGCCTGCAACCTGTCGGTAACGTCCACCTCATACGGGGCGTGCCACAAGATGCCGCAGTCTTGGCCGTTGACCTTGACCTGGGCGATAACTTCCACCCCGCCCAAGTCAAGCAGGAGTCGGCGATCCGAGCCCAGCAGGGCTGGCGGAACCGTGACTTGATGGTGATAAGTCGCATGGCCTGAAAAATAGCGGATGCCTTGGTCTTCATGGTCGCTCCAAGAGAACAAGCTGGGAAACTCCGTTGTCGCCGGCGCTCCCCGTCCGGGCTCGAAGTCAACCTTCCACGCACCGGACACCACGATGGGCGCAGGCAGAACCGGGGCTTCAACATTCCAGGTTTTGCCGCGGGCGGTCGTGGCGGTAAACTTGCCTGTCATCTCGGTTTTTAGACGCGTTGCTCCCCTGGCATCCGTGGTCAGCTTCCAATCCGGCAGTCGGAAACCTTGGCCGGGCATGTCTTGCATCAGTGTCTGGATTTCTGATTCCGTCAGCGGTTGGGCGACACATTTCAAACCGGCCACTGCGCCATCAAATGGGGCGATGGAACGCGGGCTCGCCACTCCTGCGCCGGGATGCACGAACATCGGCCCGCGCAGCCCGGTCTTGACCTGCCGGCCATTTACAAATAGCGTCGGCGTGCGGTCTCGATACACCACTGCCACATGATTCCAGCCGGAACCCGGAGCGGCCGGATAAACCAGCACGTTGACGAAGCGATTTGCGCCGTGCTCCATGACGGTGATGCCATTGGCCGCAACGGTGAAGCCGGCGCCGGCGTCATTGACCCCAAAGACCTCATGCCCCGGCACGGGATAAACGGCGTATCGTCCCGGATCCCCACCCACTCCGGTGGCCGTTTCAACCGGCAGCGTGATCGCACCGCCAGCTTTCACCCAGGCAGCCATGGTGAAGTTATCCACCACATCCCGCGCCACCGTTATTGCGCCGACCGGGTTCGCACCGACCTGGTTCGTCAACCCGGGGAAAAGTTCTTTGTCCGCCTGCTTTACTGACACAATGGAATTAGCACCTTTGGCGGAACGGAAGACGATAAATGCCGATTCCGCCGGGCGGAGATTCAAAGGCAATTCCGTGGCCCCCGCCACCTCGCGCCAGGCCGCCAGTTGTTCCGTGCCTCCGGCAACGGGATCCCAACGTTCCGGCATCATGCCAGACACGCCGAACCGGCAGACCAATCGTTGATCCTGCTGGGTGTGATTGGCCACAAAGTAAAAATCATTCCCGCCGGCACGGTGATGCATGGCATTCACCTGCCGTACATTGCCGACCACGTTATAGGTCTCGACCGGAGAGCCATCCGCGTTGGCAAAGTCGAAATCCGGCTGGATTCCGGCCAGGCGTATCGCTTCGGCAAGCGAGACACCCTGCACCAGCAACCCTTTACCCACCTTGCGACTGGTCACCTGCAGGCCATCCACCTTGCCCCAAATCGCGGCTACCAACTTCTGAATCTCCCGATCGCGAGCGTTATGATCTCCCAAACCAAAGGCGCGGTCGGGTCGCTGCGGGGCATAAACCGTGATGCCGCCTGCCAGCAACTTCCGGATTTTGGCGAGCAATTCCGGTGAACTGATTTTGGCATCCGGCAACACCACTAGCCGATACCCTTCGCCCAACGGGAAACGAATCCGCCCGTTTTCGAGCCGCGCTTTCTGCAACAGACCATTCTGGGGACAGAAAACGCAGTTGATTCCCTGCGGCAGTTCCCGTTTGGCCCAAGCGTCGAGGGCGTTAACGATGCTCATTTGACACGGCACGCACTCGGGCGTCAGTACCACGACCTGTCCCACCACGTTTCCCTGTTGCAGCAGCGCCTGGCACCGCTCCAGATAACTAATCCAGGCGGGACTTTCTTCCCACCAAGTGTTGCTGCGCTCCATGTGAATACCGTTGGGTCCCATCGTCATGCCCGGTTCGCGATCCAGTTCCTCCCACTGGCGTAAAATAACCCGCCTTCGACATGAATCCCTTCACCGTCGGAGCCAGCACCAACTCCACTTCGCCGATGTGATACGCTTCGCCGTCCGCCTTATCGAACTTCAGCCGAAAAACTTTTCCCGTGGTGGGGGCGAAGCTGAGCTGAACCTGTCCAAATTTGAAATTCAGGAAAAAATAGTAATCAAACCGGCTCACCGTCCGGAAATTCTGGCCATCATCGGATACCTGAAGCTCGCCGCCGCTGCCTGGAGTGGAACCGAAATAGGAGAGCCACAAACCTTCGGCGGTAATCGGCGCGGGGAAATTCAATTGGATAAACCGCTGGCCGGACGTTACTCCGGGCAGGGTGACTTGCGTGTCCGGCCGCCCATCCATCGGGAACGCGCCATCAATCTCGCTGGAAGCGGTGATCACGGGCTTCGCCTCGGCCATCGTGGGGCCGGAAGGATAAGCGATGACCGCCGCATCGCGGTAATAACCCAGGTTGCTCCACGGTTTGGGCAACACCAGCACCTGCCCCGCGCCGCTGCCCTGCGTATAGGTCCGGCTCATCGTCAAAATCTGCATGTTGTGCTCGGCGTCAATCCACGGTCCGCCGCTGGCAGACCAACCGGCTCCGTTGTGAATGCCGATTTGGGTGTCGCAGCGGTTGGCTTCGCGCACGGTGTGCAGAAACAAATCAATCCACTCGTCGGACATGAAACGCACCGGCCCCAGTATCCTCTCGTGTCCAATGGCATACATCAACGCGCCCTGAATGTGATTCTTGGACATGGCCTCGATGTCCGCCGTGATTCCTTCCCGGCTGATATGACCGTTGAGCCAGAACCAGATGGTCTGCGTTCGGTTCGTGCTGGACGGATGCTCAAAGCCGTCCCGGAGCGGATCAGCCGGCGCCGGGACGATGGTCAACACCAGGCACAACAGACAGAGTTGCTTGATATTGAACAGGGATTTCATAATGTCCTTACTAACGGGACACAGGTTGTTTGAAATCCGGCACGGCCCGCAACGTCACCGGCCCGAGCAGGCCGGACGAGTCCAAGGGCGATTGCTGCTTGTAAGGATCGTGCGTACTGAAGGTGTAGCGGCCCGCCTTGAATTTTTCCCCACCAAGGAAACCGGGCGGACATTCCACCGTGCGCACGTTGGCATCGGCAGGCTGCTTGTCGCCGATGAGCCGGTTGGCCCAGCGGTTGACCACTTCAATTTCAAGCTGGTTGTCGCCGGTCTTGATGCCCCCGGTGACTTCTACCCGCCACGGCGCGCACCACACCACTCCGAGATCCTGCCCGTTCAGCCTGACCCGCGCCATGTCGTGGACAACTCCCAAATCCAGATACATTTTACCTTGCGGAGTCTGGGCCAGGTTGATGGTTTTTCGATAAGTGGCAATGCCGGAATAATATTTGATCCCTGACTCCGGCCGGTTCGTCCAATCCTGCAAGGTGTCAAAGGTAATCTTTTCCGGGCCGCCCCATTTCGGATCAAACGCCACTTCCCAGGCGCCGGAAAGTTCCTGAGTCGGCTTCAACTCCGGGAAATTCTTTTCCGCTTTCGATGCGGGCGCTTCGCCCTTCCTGTCGAACACGACAAAGAAACTCTGGAAAGCTGCGAACTCCATGGGCATGACCGTCAGACCATCGGCTCGCTCGAATTGCAGCAGCGGTCGCTCTTCACCGGTCACGGGATCCCAAAGTTGCGCGCTGCCTTGGCCGACCCGGAAGCGGCAGTCCACCTGGATCGGATCACCCGTCCGGTTTGCCACAATATAAATATCACGATCCCCGGCCTGCCGGTGGCCGTAGCGCACGGGCCCGGTTGCGGTGAAATCCTCCTTCACGCCCAGCTCCTTCAACAGCGCCGCCGTCAGATCATAGGATGGATAGAGCGACGGAAGGGGTTGGCTCTCTCCGCTGCGGTGCCACGGCGACATGGCATAAGCGCCCAGCACCAAGGCATCCTTCCAATCTCCGGGTTTCGTCATGGCCTGTTCCCAGCCCGGCTGGGCGGTCAGTCCAGCCGACCACGCCTTGTCTGTTTTAACAACCTCGCAGGAACCATCCTTGTAGTTGAGGTCAAATGAACCAATCCATCCGGCGGGATTGGGGGCTTCCCCGCTGTTGGTGACGGCAACGGCAAGAACATTCACTCCCGGATGCAGGAAGGACGTGATCGGGGTCCTGACAGTGACGTTGAAATTGTCGCCTGCACTGACCTTCTTTCCATTGATCCACAATGTGAAGGTATTGTCCGCGCTTACCGCGGCGGTGGCGGAGGACAGGATTTTCGTGGCGTCCACTGAGATGATGCGTTGGAAATACCTTGTCGCAAGCGGCGCGCTTTGGGCGGGGTTCCCTTCGGGATACCAGATCCATGCACTCTCTGAGAAAGAATCGGGTTGGAATTTCGAAGTCTTCGGCGATAGTTCACCGCCCCAGTGGACAGCGCCTTTCCCATAACCGCGCTTCGTCGCCGCCGGCGGCGCGTTCAGGCTTCCCCAGAGATCCTTGGCCAGCGCTTGGACTTTTCCGTCGCAGGCAGGATAGCCCGAGAGGCTGGGTGATTTGACCGGCGGCGTGCCGACAATGGTGGCCCCGGCTTTCACCATGTCCCGTATTTTGGCGAGCACTGCTGGAGTCATCGTTTCCACCTGCGGCAGAACCATCAGACGATACGAGCTTCCTCCCGGGAAAGTAATCAGCCCGTCTTTCACTTTAGCCCTGGCCATGAGTATCTTCGGGGAGCATCCGTCGAAACCATAACCTTTCTTGTCCGGGAATTTGCTCCCGGCTCCATCCACCGCACTGTCCGGCGGCAGGAACACGTGCGGCGCGCCTTCGGGGGTGAGATACAGCACATCGGAAACCGCGACTCCCTGGCGGAGCAGTTCCGAACAGCGGGCAATATAGCGGTGGTAAGCGGACACCATGGGCCACCAAGTCTGATTGCGGTGCCAATGCACACCATACCGCCCAAAGGTCATGCCGGGCTTGTAGGCGTCGCCCAGCGCCTGGTGCGCGAAGGTGTGGAAAACAAAACGGTTGATGCCCGCGCAAAACGCCCAGTCGCCCTGATTTTTCAACGACCACGGATAAGCATCCATCGCGCCATCGGAAGTGAATGATTCGCCGGAAACAACCGGCTTCCCCATCACATGGCCGACGGAGGCCAATTCGAAAACGCTGAAAGCCGTGTTGCACCCATTATTCCAAAACTCCGCCATCGGCACATCCGCCACCGCACCCAGGTCGAGGTCGCCGGCGGGGTTCATGTCGTAGGGTTCGATCGAAAGCGAGAGGCCGTTCTTATGACCATACCTCTTCACGACCCCGGCATGATTCTCCAGCACCAGTTCCTGAGCCGTCAAGCGGAGGTCCCAGAGGAATCGTTCTGACTTCTCAAGACTTTCGACCACCCGTCCAGTGTAAGTGAGAAGCCACGGCCGGGCATCATAGCCGCGCCTCTTCTTAAATTCGTCAAGGAACGAAGACGTCCAGTTCTGAGCACCGGATTCCCAGCTGTCCATGTGCAGGGTGGTCCAGCCATGCGCTTTCGCACGCGGACTGGTCTTTTCCAGCAGAACTCCGACGAAGTGGCCGAGATGATCCTTCAACGCCTTCGCGTCGAATTTGTCAGATTCCAAGCCGAGCGCGGTTGAAGGCGCGGGCCGACTGCTCGCCCCCGTGACTCTCCGTCCCATGCGGACAACCGTCCAATCCCCGGCCGGCACATTCCAGTCGAGGGTTCCGTCGGGCTTAAGCTGCTTCGTAAGCTTCACGATTTGCTCCGGCTGGATGACGCCCGCCGGCCCCGGCTCCAAATAACTTGCCGATGTCGGCAGATAGGGCTTGACCCCAGCCATACTGGAAAATGGATTCCTAAAGAACAGCGCCTTCTCGCCAATGTCGGCAATAACCGGTTTGCGGCTGGGAAAGGCGAAGACCGCCACATCCTCGTAAAAGGGACTGGCCATCGTATGCCACTGGGTAGAACGCTGTTTTGGCAGGGGAAGAATCGCCGAATAATGCTGCGGCCCTTTTAACTCGACCGAACTGAAGTCGAGATGCTGCATGGCTTGCTCCGGCTTGACCCAAGGTCCGCCGCTGCCACACCAGCCCGGCCCGATCCCAAGGCTGATGTCTATGCCCAGGCGTTCAGCGTCGCGGACGGATTGGACGAAAAGCTCTTGCCACTTGGGGCTCATGAACGCCACCGGACCCTTCGGTGGTTCGCCGATATTCACCTCCAGAAATATCAGGTTGCCAAGCCCCGCCGCCTTCATGGATTCCAAGTCGGCGGTCATTTCCTTGGCATTGAGATTGCCATTCAAGAAATACCAATACACACCGGGCCGCGCGGAGTCCGGCGGATTGACAAAGTTATTTTCCATCTCACCGGCTGACATAAGGCCAGCGCAAAGCGCGCAAGCAAGAACCGCCATGATCATTTTCATAAACATATTGAGACCTCTATATTTTTTGCGTATGGCAAAGCTGGTTGGCTTATTTCTTCGCAGCTTGCTCAAAGCCGGGCTGGTTGCAGGTGGCCACACAGACCACCTTGTCGCCGCTGCCATAGTATAGGAACCACTGGCCATGAAATCGAACCATGCTTTCCAGAAATGTGACCGGGCTGCCGATGGCGTTGTCCAGTTCATATGGCATCCTCGGTGTGATGAAGAAGTCGTTTGGACCGCTGCTACGCATACTTCAGGTGAAGCGTCATGGTGCCGCCAGACGGCAGCTTGTAGCGGCGGTTCCCCGCTGGAGCCGGCGTGGCCGCTTCCAGCAGTTGAACCACTTCGTCCTGCGGCAAAACCAATTCGCCCTGACCACCGGACGGCAACTGCAAAACCACCTCGCGTGCGCCTGGCTTGCCGCGTGAGCGCAGACTTACCGGCCCCTGCACGGTAAAGGCGGTCAGTTCGAGATCAGCCAAATCGCCGAGTTGCGGCCGGAGTTCGTAGCGTTTGAAGCCCGGCTCCAGTGGCTTCAGCCCCATCAAGCCTTGGTAGGCAAGGTAGAGCGGCGCCACTGGGCAATGACTCCATTCCTGACCGTTGTCCGGCGACGCAGTCCAGTCCTCCTGCAACGTGTTGTTCAATTTTACCGAGGCCATGGTCGCAAAGCGTTTGCGCAGGTCTGACAAAATAATATCCGCGCGACCGCCCTTGGCCAGGGCCCACAGTCGCCAACCGGCGTTGGCCGGATAGGAAAAGCCCATCTCCGGCGGACACTCCGCCAGGGAACGCAGGGCGGCAACGTTTTGATTGTCCGGACACTGATCAAAGAGAACGGCGGTTGCCAGCGAGCGGTCGCAGGTGCGCGGGGTTTTGTCCTGCGCCAGCCACGGCAGATTGTTGACAAAGAGTTTTCGCTCCAGACTCCAGAACCGCCGGACCGTTGCTTCGCGCAATTCCCGGCCGAACTGCTCGACGGACTCAGCCTGGCTGTTATTGCCGAAGGCGCGGCAGATGGGTCCCAAGGCGTCTTCCATCGCGGCGGCGGTATAGAGGTTAAAGGCGCATTGCTTGTGCCGTTGCTGCTGATAAGCGATGTGGTCCATCCAGACGGACGGGATGCCAATGTTTTCCACCGGCAATAAGCCATCCGCGCCGGTCAGTTTCTGGAGGTACTGCGCAAAGCGGAGCAGGCGCGGATACGGCTCCCGCAACGCCTCCAGTTCGCCTGTGTAGTTGTAGTGATGCCAGCAATCGAGAGTGAACCCCACGCCATGGTCCAGAATCGGGCCCCAGCCCGAGAGGTCGAACTGACGTTCCACCAACCGGGCCAGCCGGTCATAAGCGGGCCAGCAGTCCAGAAAGAAACCATCCTTGGTCAAACCCTGGCTGAAAGTGGTCAGGTAGCGGGCCACCAAACGGCGCTCCCCCAAGCCCAGGTGAATGGCGTGCAATTGGTGTCCGCAGTCGCCGCTGTATTGCTGGCGCTCGCGGCCCCCGCCGTCCATCAGCGTTTCCTGGGCGGAAGCGCTCAAGGTATTGAAGGAGGCATCAAACAGGCGCTGCAGCGCCGCTTCGCTGGTGCGCAATTGCGGCTGGTTCGGCCACGGAAAAACGCGCCGCCGGATATGGACATCGCTGATGGTTACCGGCCCCTTGGCGTTATGAATGTGCAGTTGGAGCCAGCGCAAACTCTCGAAATCGAAGGTCTCAAATTCGTTCCTGCCCTCGCGGCAGGTGAAGCGCGTCCAAGAATAAAAATGCGTGTCCAAGAGCGGCGATGCGCCAAGGGCGTGGGATTCATGGACGAGCAGTTCAATAATCGTGCCGGCGGGCGCCTCAATCGTAAAACCGGGCCAGCCGATAATTTGATCGGTGAACTCGAAGGTCAAGGCCGAACCGCGTTTGCCATCCAATTCCACCCGCCACTGGCCGGGGGCCGTCTCCCCGGCCAAGTCTCCGCGTTGGGCTTGGTAGGCGTCCGGGACTCGAAAATCGAAATAGTCCTGCGGCGTGATGCGCCAATCCAGCCAGTAAGTTTCGGCCAGTCTGGTAACGGGCACAAGCGATTCCTGCAACAGTGGAATGCTGCGGGGACGCAGTTGGGTGTCGGCCGGTCCGCCACCGATATCCAACTGATATTCGGTGTAATTGGTGGCCAGCGCCGGCTGGTTGGGCGAACCGCCCAGCGGCATGGCCGCCAGCCAGCGGGAATCCGTTTGGAAATCGGATTGCGACCAGCCATGCGGATAAAGTTGGGCATCAAACTCCTCCTGCAAAGCGCGCAGATACCAGCGTTTGGGGTGCCCCGGACGCCAGGCGCGGCACAGCAACGTCTGCCAGTCGGCGTTCGAAACCAACTTCTCCATCCGGCCGTCGGCATGTTCGATCTCCAGCCAGAACAGGAGACCCGGCTTGCCCAAAGGCCAGGTGCCATCACCGGCGCCATAAAACATAACCGTGGCCGCCAAGGCATTTTCCCCCGGTTGCAGATGGTCCGTCAAGTCCAGCGGGTCGGCCTCGGCCCAGCGGGGATCACAAGGCGGCGGGCCCCATTGCACGCGCCGGCCATTGACTTCCAGCCGGTAGCGGCTGTCGGCACAAATCCAGCCCGCGGCCCGCCGGGGCTTGGCGGCCAGTTGCAGTTGGCGGCGGAAAAGAATGAAGGTGCTGGGCAGCGTGCGACCGGAGGGATACCAAATCCAGCGAGCGGGCGAGAGATCCGGGAGCTCTGGCCCGGCCACGGCTGGCCCGGATATGAGCTCGATCAATTTGCGGGCGGGTTCGGCTGAATCAGCGGAACTGGCTTGCGCCAGCAGCAGCGCGCCGCCGGCAACTGTGGAGGTCTTGAAGAATTCGCGACGGTTTATAGCGGACATAAAATTACTCGGATCACGCCTGGTTCGGTTTCAGGTTTGGCTGGTCTTATGAGCACATCGGCGACAGGGATTGGTTGATTGGACTCAGTTTGCGGTGCTTACCGGCCTCACCCAGATATTACGAAAGCGCACAGCGGAGCCATGGGATTGGAGCATAATTGGGCCGCGCGCGGTCTGGTCTTCGTAATTGGCGAGGGCCCGGTGTTTCGTCGGACCGAGCGACGCCGTATGATTTTGCACCAGCACGCCGTTCCAGAAGACGGTGAAATAGGCGGGTTGAAGCAATTTCTTGTCCGCGAATTTTGGCGCGGTGAAGCTGATGTCAAACGTCTGCCATTCGCCAGCCTTGCGCGCCGCTGTCACCAGCGGAGGCGTCTGGGCGTAAATGGCGCCGCAAATACCGTCGGCATAAATCCGCGTTTGGATGATCTGCACTTCGTATCGGCCCAGAAAAAAGACGCCGCTGTTGCCCCAGATCATCGCATCGCCATCGGGTTGCGCCGGGGTTGCCCATTCCACGTGAATCTGGCAGTCTCCAAATTCTTGTTTGGTGCTGATTTCGCCATTCTTCTTGACGTTGATAACGCCATTATCCAGCGCGTTATCCTTCACATTACGCCACTGGGACAAATCTTTTCCGTCGAAAAGACTGATGGCATCCGAAGGTGGCGCGATCGGGGGTGTTTCCGGCCCCGGATCAACCACCGGAGGCAACGGGCGGTTGATGTCGCTAACACGCCACTGCGTGCCCGGCAGCAACGGCGTGTCGGTGTAGCCGTAATGTTGTTCCTGCGCCAAATCCTCTCCCAAACCAAAGGGGGCCGTCGCCAACAGGCATACGCCAGCCGCGAGAATCAGTAAGGGCGATTGTCTGTTCATGTGTTTCATAAAATTTACAAGCTCCAGCCGTTTCGGTAATCGGCTGTGTTCATTCACTGGCTACAGGTGGCAGTGGTGGATAGTCAAAGTTAGCCGGCATGGTCGCAGGCGGACGGGCCGCCGGAGCGCTGCCCCAATCAGGATTAGGTTTCGGTCCCATCTTTAGCTTCAAAGTGCCACCCGCAGTCACTTCGGCGCGGGTAATCCAAGGGCGATTTAACGCCTGACCATTGAGGGTAGCCGACTGGATGTAGATGTTGTCCACACTATTCTTCTCCGCAACGATGGTGAATTTACGGCCTGGGAAAAATTTGGCATTCAGATGAAGGACCGCCTTGCTGACCACGGGACTGCCAATGGCGTATATTCCGCTGACCGGATTCACCGGATAAAAACCCAGCGCGCTGAAGATATACCACGCCGACATCTGGCCACAGTCCACATTGCCGCAATGGCCGGCGGGTGTGTCATCGAAAAACGCGGCCATGGCTTGGCGGACGCGTTGCTGGGTCTTGAAGGGCGCGCCCGCGTAATCGTACAGGTAGGCGACGTGATGGCTTTGCTCATCGCCTTGCGAGTATTGGCCAATCATGCCGGTGATGTCGGGGATATAGGGCGAAAAGTTCGAATCCGCCAGAAACATGCTGTCCATTTTGTTAATGAACCCCTGGTCGCCACCTTGCAGGGCAATCATGCCGGGCACATCATGCTGCACGGCGAAGAGATATTGCCAGGCATCGGCCTCGGTGTATTCATCGTTCACCAGGGTGCTGGGTGCGAAAGGTGACCGCCATTTGCCGCTGGCCTTGCGTCCGCGAAAAAATCCGGTCGAGCGGTCGAACACATTCCGGTAATTCGCCGAGCGCTGGTAAAACAGTTTGGCGTCCTCCGCATGGCCAAGGCTCTCCGCCATCTTCGCAATCGTCCAATCGTCAACTGTATATTCCAAAGTTCTGGACGTCGCCGTCTTTTTGGGCTCGGATGCCACATAGCCAATTTTTCTATAGCTATCCAACCCATTGCGATCCTGCATGGCCGTGTCGCGAATGGCTTGATAGGCCGCCTCCGCATCATAATCACGGAAGCCTTCGACATACGCCTCGGCAATCATGTCCGCCGAATGATAGCCGATCATGCACCAGGTTTCATTGCCCCACAACGGCCATATCGGCGTGGTATGCTGCCCGATTTCCTGATAGCCGGCCAGCAGGGTGTTCACCATGTCGTTAACGCGGTTCGGCTGGAAAATCGCCAGCAACGGCCATTCGGCGCGGTAGATGTCCCAGATGGAAAAGGTGGTGTAGTTCTGGAAACTTCCGCCATGATTTTTATGATCGTAGCCCCGGTAAGCCCCATCCACGTCATTAAACAGCATCGGCGCATGGCAGGATAAATACAGATTCGCATAGAACGTGGCGCAGATATGAGGATCAAACGACTCTACCTCGGCAAAGTCAAACACCTTTTGCCACTGCCGCACCGCCGCCGCGCGCGTCGCCGCAAAGTCCCAGCCGCGAATTTCAGCCGCGAGGTTCTTGCGCGCCCCTTCAACGCTCGTGCCCGAGATGCCGACTTTGACCAGCACAACTTCACCGGCTTTGGTGTGATAATTGACAAACGCCTTGAGGTTTTTCCCATGCGCGTCCGTTAAATCGTTGGCCAGCCGCTGACCGTCACGTTCAATGCCAAACGAACCAAACGGCTTGGAGAATTCCATCACGAAATACACCGTCCGGCTTCCGCCCCAACCTTCAGAAGTTCGGAACCCACTGATGGTCGTATGGTTTTCAACCTTGATGGACGACGCCGTGGCCTTGCACATAATCCCATGAACCAAATCCAGGACGAAATGCGCCGCGTCAGATGGCGGAAAGGTGTATTTGTGCAGCCCGCAGCGCTCGGTCGCCGTCAGTTCCGCATTCACTTTCGGAGTTTCCAGGAAAACCTGGTAATATCCTGGAACAGCCTTTTCTTGTTGATGCGAAAAGCGCGAGGCATAGCCCTTTCCGGGCGTACCGGCATCCAGAGTAACTTCACCCACCGCGGGCATCAGCATGATATCGCCCATGCACCCGCAACCCGTTCCGCTCAAATGGGTGTGGCTAAAGCCAAGAATCGTGGAATCCGAAAAATGATAGCCCGAGCATCCGTCCCAAGTATCCAGCCGCGTATCCGGACTGACTGCAACCATGCTGAAGGGAACGGTCGCGCCAGGATACGCATGGCCATGACCATCCGTGCCGACCATGGGCAGCGGCAGTTCAACGGGATTGACCGCGCCCCACGCAGGGACGGCCGCCGCCATGAAGATCGCCTGAATGACCGACCGAGTTTTCATATAGATAAGTGAACTTTTGGCTGTTTTTTTCATATTGTTTATTGACTTTTAGGCGGTTTATTGGCCTTTGCCGGCCGGGACAGGTTGTTCTCAACAAGACCACCTCATTCATATTTTTATTGAACCCATGAGAAATTGGTTTTATGACCGCGCAGGTAATTCCGCACCATGAAATTACTTGTGACGCTGGAGCGGCAATCAATCGCCAGTGATGCCAGGGTCCTTGTGCATCAGCTTGTAGGTCGAATAGACCGTAATGCTTTGTGGCGGCAGGTTGTCCGTGAAATCTGTCCTTGATCCGGAAACTTCAAAAGTTCCCAGGGGATTCATTTGAAAATCCTCCTTGGCACAGGAGCCTTCGGTAACCTGATACTTTTGAAAACTTGGGGCGTGGTCTAGATTTGCCACCTGCACGGTCACCGATTCAGCGGTGGCGGATTTGTTCAGGACATAGACCGAGAGATTGCCTTTGGGACTCCGGACCGCAGCGGCCGACAAGCGGGGATTATTATTCTCGATTTTCAGGACCGAGGAGTGCTTCGCCAGAAAACGGGTCATGATCCCGTAGGCGAAGTAAGGAACCGGTTCCGGCGTGGCCCGGTCGAAATAATTCCACGTCTTGGGGTCAAAAGTGCGAACCAGATTCCACTCTCCGTCCAAATCACCCCGATTGACAAAACTCCAACGGTTGAAGGCATCCACACCCACATTCATACCTGCGATCATCTTTTCCGCGTTCAGGAGCTGGGCGGAATAAGCTTTTGGTGGGTTACTGCTAAATTCGGTCAGCAGGAATGGAATGCCCCGCGCATGCGCCTTGTCGGCCCAGGCCTTCATCCGGTCAGTGGACGGCGAAGCCTCGTAGTTGTGGGCATCGAGGGCGCCCAGCACCTTGTCACCAAAATCGAACTCCGGCGTATTCTCCACCTGCGCCCACGTCGGATTCGTCCAGTCCGGCCCGGAAAGGGGCACCGGGATACCCCGTTTATCCAATCCAGCCCGCACTGCGTGGAGCGCGGGCATGAGGCTGACGGATTTGCCATCCGCGCCCAGCCACCAACTGCCGCCCCGCCCCGGTTCGTTGTTGATGCAGAGCCAGCGGATGCACGTGTAATGCCGGGTTTTCACCAAATACTCCAGCAACGATCCGATGCCTTTGGAAAAATCTTCGACCGACTTGGGCGCGCTCTGCAGCCGGTTGATTCCCGGGAGGGCATTCCATTCCACGTCCGCCCACATTTGCGTCAGGAAAACATCCACCTCATTTTTCTGGCAATGGTCAAGGATCCGGTAAAGGACCTGCATGTCGCTACTGTCCCAATCGAACTTTTCACGCTCCGGTTCGTACATCTTCATGTCCATCTCCACGCGGATAAAGTCCAACCCCAACCAGCGGGCCTCAGCGGAAAGGTCATTCCAAGCGGCGGTGTGAGAAGCGGGCGGGTTGCCGCCGTATCCGCTGCCTCGGGCGTGGCGATTATCCCTGTGAATCAAACCATCATACCAAAAAGCCGTGGGGCCCATGGCTTGCCAAGAGGCCCCAGCCCCGCCTGCCATGGTGTGAATGACCCTCGCAGTGTCAATGCATACTTTCGCCGTTGGAGGAAGAACGATCTTGGAATCCTGAACCGTGGCTGGCGTCCCCGCCGCCACATCGGTGGCCGGCACGGGCTTCGCTACCTCGGCAGCTTGGAAGGCGGCCAAAGGGGACATCGCCAAAGCCGTGAGAATGATGGTTTTTTTGAGCGTTGCTCTTGTCATATTTTGCATTTCCATTTCCTGTCAGTTCTCTCAAAACTTCCCCCGAATCATCCACACGCGAACTTTCCCATCGTGGGGCGTGCCGGAAATGAGCGGCTCGCCGCCATGCTGGACCTTCCACCTCGTCTCAAGAACGCGGCGCATTTGCCGGAATTGGCAGAAAAAACGTGCCTGTCTTCAGGCTTTCCAATGCCTCAAGCGTGCGCCGGAGCGCGCGGCACCCGCGCGACTTGGGATCAATGAGTGTGCGTGTTGCAAGCCTAGCACGCCGCCCAAATTTGGCTATTCCCCTAAATGTGGGATAGGGGCGCCCGCAAAACCGTGGCCGTGGAAGAATGAAGCGGGGCATTTGTGGCCAAAGCGCGCCACCGCCTCCAGCCGGTTGCGCACATGCAGTTTCTTGCAGGTGTTCTTGACGTAGGTCTTCACGGTTTCCGTGCCGACGCCAAGCTGATTTTGGTTTCATT
>Ga0316226_1003051_pt1 | contig 14836 bp, 12 predicted proteins | sample TBH18017metaG_FD_206009 | JGI IMG/M metagenome (GOLD analysis project Ga0316226, IMG submission 206009) | Freshwater microbial communities from Trout Bog Lake, Wisconsin, USA - TBH18017 | ecosystem: Environmental > Aquatic > Freshwater > Lake > Hypolimnion/Profundal zone | place: USA: Wisconsin... | reverse complement strand
AACCGTGTTCATCCTGTTCATCTGCGGTTCCGCTGCTCGTTCTAGGTTCAGACCTGCCGCTGCATCCATGCGCCGCCGCGAAACCGCATCGTGATCAGAATCGCGTGAATCACATTGCCGGCGGCAATGGCCATCCAGATGCCGAGCGTAGCGGGTGTCATCAGGTGCACGAGTAGAAGCGCCGCCGGCACCTGGAAGGCCCAGAGGCTGACCGCCGTGATCACCATGGGCGCCACGCTATCGCCCGCGCCATTGAGCGCGCGACCCAGGATAATGCCGAAAGCCACCGCCGGATAGAGCGGCGACACGACCCGCAGATATTGGGCGCCGATGCGCACCACCTCGGGGTCGGACGTGAACAGCCGGACCAGCGGCGTCGCCACCACCAGGGCCAGCACGGCAAAGAGCGCCATGATCGTGACGTCGATCGCCACGGCCAGCCAGGCGCTGCGCCGGGCGCGTTCCGGCTGCCGGGCGCCCAGGTTCTGCCCCACCAGCGTGGCGGCGGCATTGCCCAGCGCAAAGGCCGGCATGAGGATGAACATATGCCAGCGCAGCCCCAGGCCATAGCCCGCCACCGCCGCCGGACCGCACGACGCCACGATGCGCATCAGGGCGGCGCTCATGGCGCTGCGCAACAGCAGTTGTCCCGAACCCGGCAGCCCCACGCGCAGGATGCGCCAGCACAGGGAGAGATCCGGGCGAAAGGATTGCCGATGGATCTCCAGGTGGTGGCGGGGTTGCCGCAACGCGTGCAGCGCCACCACCAGCGCCACGGCCTGGGCGATCACCGTCGCCAGGGCCGCGCCCGGCACGCCAAGTCTGGGGAAGGGCCCGATTCCATAGATCAGCAGCGGGTCCAGCACCATGTTGAGCACACTGGCCGCCAGGCTGCAGATCATCGGTGTGCGTGTGTCGCCCGATGCCTGCAGCGCCGCGAAACAGGCCAGCAGCGTGAACATCAGCCACTGACCATAGAAGATGATGCGCAGGAATCCGACGCCCTCGTGCACGACCTGGGTCGGATCGACACCGGATTGCGGCGCCGTGTGCGCCGTCATGCCCAGAAGCGGAAAGACCAGCGGCGCCAGGATGCCTCCCACCACCGAGACCACCACGCCCAGCGCCAGGCCCAGCAGCAGGGACTGGGCGGTCGCCTGGCCGGCTTCAATCGGTTGCCGCGCGCCCACGCGCCGCGACACCAGCGCCATGGTGCCAATCATCAGCCCCATCGCCACGGGGGAGAGCAGGAAGATCACGATGCCGGAGAGCGAAACGGCGGCAATCGCATGCGCTCCCAGCCGGCCGACCCAGAACAGGTCGATCAGGCTCTGCACCTCCTGCAGCGCGCCGCTGACCAGCATGGGGCCGGTCAGGGCGACGAGCGCCTTCCACAGACTGCCGGAGAGCAAGGAAGACGAGGCGGCCGAGTCCGTGGATGTGGATGCCATGACGTGCTTGTGCCGGTCCCGCGACTACACCTGTTTTGCGGCAATCTTGCGCAGGCTTTCGGCGACGGATTCGTGGGCTTTCATCCCGCGCCAGACGGCCACCAGGAAGATCACCCAGCCAGCCACCATGCCGATCATCAGGAACAGCCAGAACAGAATAATGATTCCACCCATGGCTGTCATCTCCATACCCGGACTCATGGCCTGCATGACTGTTTCCTTTACTTGAGGAACGCGATCGACATCGGATAGGGCCAGGTTTGGCCCTCGTTGGCCTTGATGGCAACCACGCCCAGAGCGATCAGAAGTGGGAAGCCAATGAGGATGAAACAGAGCGGAATGCACACCACGCCGTAGATCAGCGCCGAAATAATCCAGTTCATCACAATCTTGCCGTGAATGTCGAGCTGCGGGAGCTCGGCCTTCTTCAGCTGCCAGATGACCAGGGGCACCACAAAACCGGCAAACGGGAGCACGCATCCGGCAAACTGCGACAGATGAAGCAGCATGGCCCACTGATTCGGCTGCAACGAAGCGGCGGCCGGCGGCGGCGTGTATGACGGAGGCAGATTGGGCGGCGGCGGTGCGCTGGGCGGCGGCGGCGTGTTGAGCAGGCGATCCTTGGCCCGGGTGTACTCGTCGTCCGAAAGCGCACCGGATGCATGCAGGCGGTGAAGCTTCTCGAGTTCGTCAGCCGTGCCCATGAAGCACCTCTCCTTGATCGGTGCGAAAGTTTCGGCGACTTTGCCGTGCGCGTCAATTGAAAAGAAGCCCTGAGCGCGGGAGTGCGGCTGGCGTCGCACAGCGGCGCTCTGCTATCTTCTCGCCCATGCATGGCCCGCTCGATACACGGCTTCAGGACAGCACGCGCGACGGCTTCTCGTGCCAGCGCTGTGGCGCCTGCTGCCGCGGCCCTGGCGACGTCGTCCTGGAGTCCGGCGAAGTCGAGCGGATCGCGTCCCTGCTGGGCCTCGCATTCTATGCTTTCACCGCGCGTTACACCCGCCTGCTCGACGACCGGCAAGGCCTGTCGCTGACCGAGCGTCCGGATGGCGCCTGCATCTTCCTGCAGGATGACAACACATGCCTGATCCAAGAGGCCAAGCCGCAGCAGTGCCGCAGCTTTCCCCACGCGTGGCGCTCGGAACGGCTCATGGCGACCTGCGCCGGCTTGCGCGCAGGCGGATGGCCGCCTCACATTCAAGAGCGAAACCAATGATCACGTTTGATCCCGTGGGGCTTTTCTCCTGGAATTTCCAGTGGCGCGGCGATGCGCCAGGGGAGACCGCCACGGTCATGCTTGGATGGTTCGTCGAGCCAGGCGCGATTGAGACGCCGGTATTCCCTTTGCGGTTCAGTGCTTCGCGCTCTGGCTGACGGTCCTGATGTGGAGAAGGGCCGCGAGTCACAACCGCGCCCGTTGCCCGTTCTCACGCGACTTGTCTTGTCCATTCCCGCACGCGTCGCTCTTCCTTTCTTTGTCGGAGCCATGGCGTCGCTGATCTACAAGGAAGTGCGCATGGGCAACAAGTCGCGGGCCTTGGTGTATCAACGCCGCCGCACTCGCAGCCATCGTGATCATGTCGGTCCTTCTGGTTTTGGCACTGTTTGGGGCGCTGACGGTCAATCGCTCGGGGCTTTCGAAGTAAGGAGGAATCCGCGTATCCGTCTGACAGCCGCTTCAGCGAAAAGCACTTCTCTTCCCAGCTTTCCTAAACAGTTCACACTTCGCCTGATCTTCGCGGTGGACACTGCCGCTCACCGTGCCACCAACTTCAATCGCACCCCGCGACAAACACTTGTTGACCTGCGTCACTCCCGAGAGTATTTTTATTACGTTCAGATTTGTAATGTTAAGGAGTTGCCTATGCCTAACGTCATGACCGTTCTGAAGGCCGAGATCACCCGCCTGGCAAAGAAGGAGGCCAAGGCCGCCGTCGCCCCGGTGCGCAAGCCGTCGATCGGCGCCCGCAAAGCGCTGGCCGACCTGAAACGGCGGATCGCCGCCTTGGAGAAACAGGTCAAGGCGTTCGGCGCGGTGCTGGCTGGGATCCCCCCGTCTCAGGCCGAGGCTCCTGCTGCCGAAAAGGTCCGGATCACGGCCAAGGGTATGCGAAGCTTGCGGAAGAAACTGCGGCTGACCCGCGAGCAGTTCGCCAAACTGGTCGGAATCACGGCGAGCGGGGTGTACCTGTGGGAACGCAAGAACGGACCGTTGCGCGTCCGCGGAACCACGAAGGCGGCGATTCTTGCCATCCGCAATCTGGGCGCCTCGGAGGCGAAGAAGCGGCTGGAGGAGATGGGGAAGACCGGGAAGGCGAAGGCTGGCAAGCGCGGCAAGTAGCGCATGGGCATCACCAGCCGGTGTCGACCCGTGCCGGCCTGCGCAGATGGAAGGCCCATGGATCAGCACGCTATTAACGAAGCGGAATGGAAAAAACCGGAGAACTGGTCCGGCTCCCGTAGGCTCTTCTACTTCAGCAAGAAGGACAGCCGCACCTGGGTCCCGAAGTCCATCCCCTGGATGGGCTGGACGGTCAATCTTGCCCATCCGGCGGGCGCCTGCTGGCTGCTTGGCTTCATCATCGGATTGCCGCTCTTCATCATCGCGCTGATGGCTCTGACGCATGGGAAATAGGCAGGCCCAGGCCTCCCAGGTTCCGGTCGCGGAAGACCTTTCTCAGCGCCCGGGCCGCCGGCTTGAGGCGTCCGTCGAACTGGATCACGGCCGTGTTCTCCGGACAGGGAAAACAGTCGTGCCCCATCCAGACCATGAAGCCGCCGCAGGCGGGAAAGCGCCGCTTGCACGCCCGCGCCGCATAGCCCAATGCATCCGCCTGGCGCTGCTGGCTCCAGCGCACGTAGGCATTCAGGTCCCGCGGTGAAGCGCCGCTGCCGAGATAGGCGTCCCATTGCAGCCACCACGACGACACATGCCGCCAGTAAGGATTGGTGGCGTCAGCCGGCAGTTCCTGCCCGACGCCGGTGTAGCGCCGGATGACGGACGCCGAACTGGCACCGGGCATGCCGACCTCGGAACGGAACAGCGAGTCATCGCCATCCCAGTACGCGCGCCAAGTCTCCAGCGGTCCCTTGTGATTCCACGGCCCATGCACATCGTGGTGACAACCCTGTCCCCACTCCTTGGCCGAGGCACAGAAACGCGGTCCGCTGGGCGATGTGGGCACGAAGCGCCGCGAAGGATCGAGGCGGTGCACGATCTGCTCCATGCGGCGCACCATGGGATGGCGGGCGGTCAGCGGCTTGCCGCCACCCACGCCACCCGGACCGCGCTCAGTCAGTTCGTTACCGCCGCACCAGATCAGCAGCGCCGGATGGTGCTGGCAGCGCCGTACGTAGCTTTCGGCGATGGCCGCCATCTCCCGCACGGCGGTCGCATCGTCTGGCGGCAGATTGTCGCAGCCGGAGGACGAGAGCGGAAACTCCTGCCAGACCATCAGCCCCATCTCGTCGCACAGCCGGTAGAAGCACGCGCGCTCCAGCGCCGCCCCGCCCCAGACGCGCAGGATGTTGGCGCCCAGGTCGCGGTAGGCGGTCAGCAAACGCCGGTATTCGGCCTCGGTCACGTCGGAAAAATGGGGGCGCGGCGGAACCCAGTTGAAGCCCTGCAGGAAGGTGTCGCGGCCGTTGATGCGGCAGATCCAGGGTTCGGCGCCGGCCGGTGCGCCGCGGCAGGCGTGCCAGGTGACTTCGCGGAAGCCGGTCGTGCGGCGGGCCTCGTCGAGCACCTGCCCCTGCGCGTCGAGCAGTTGCACCCGCACAGTGTAGAGCCGCCGGCGTCCGCTGCCCACGCCATTCGGCTGCCAGGGATGCACCGCCGGTACCGCCACGGTGCCGTTCAGGTGAGCCTTGGTCCGAAAGAGGCGTGTCGCCACCGTACGCCGGCCATCCAATACCTGCACCTGCAGGATCCGGCCCTGCTTCAGCGCCAGGTCGGCGCGAAAATGGATGCGGCCGGCGCCGCGCCGGGCATCATAGGCCGTGTGCAGCGACAGCGAGGAGAGCGCATCGCCGTGGCGCACTTCCAGGCTGAGCGTATCGTAGATGCCGGCGCTCACCAGGCGCGGCACCCAGTCCCAGACGTAGTTGAAGCGCGGTTTCCAGTCGCGGATTTCCGACGTGCGGCCGATCTGCCCGAGGAAGGAAGGCGCGCCGGTGAAGACGATCGCCAGCCGATTGGCGCCCGGTTGCAGGAAGGCGGTCAGATCGAATCGGTACGGGGTGAACGAACCGCGGAAGGGCGCCACGATACGGCCGTTGACCAGCACGTATCCCGCGTAGTCGAGCCCCTCGGCGCATAACACCTTGCGCCCCGGCTGCCGCGTCCAGCGGGCAGGCAACTCCGTCTCGAACTTCCAGTCGCGATGCTCGACCCATTCGGCCTGGCGCGCGTTGAGCTGCACGTTCCAATCGGACAGCAGGTCTTGGTCTCGCAGCGCCTGGTGCACCGAACCCGGCACGCGCGCCGGCAGCGCAGCCACATCGGGCAGCATCACCATCCCCAGCGCCGGCTCAGCCGGAGTGCCGGTCTTCCAGTAGCCGGGGTGCCAGCCGGTCAGCGACCAGGAGCAGGCAGACAGATCATAGCGTTGGCAGGCGTTCTTCATGCTCTTCCTCTCAAACCGATTCTGTGCCGAGGCTCCGCCCGGTGGCAAAGCCCACCTGATAGGCCCATTTGGCCACCTCATGCGGATTGGCGGTACGGTCAAAGCCTTGCGCCCAAGGCTGGGGATAAGCCTCTGCGGCCTGCTGTGCACGGCCGAAGTGCGGTGATGCCGGGCCATCGAGACCGTCAGGCGCCATGAATGGCGACCACCATGTGCCGGAAAAGAGGCGGTGATGATTGGCGCGTGAACAGCGATGGTGCAACGCCATGGCTTCGTTGGCCAGGCCGGCATCATCGAGCGCCAGGGCCATCCACTGTCCGACAATCCACCAGATGCCGCCATTCTCTCCGGCTCCCGGCGGGTAGCAGCAGTGGGTGCGCCCCGGAAAATCGTCGTGGTTAAGCGGACGGTCGATGATCGCGGGGCCGATCGGCGTGTCGCAGCGCCGCAGCGCGCCCAGCAACATCTCCGCCCGGCGCGCCGGGTCACCCAGCCGCGCCAGTGACATCCAAGGCGCACCATCGAGATAAACGCGGTCCTCCGCCGCATCGCCGACCACCTGATCATCGTCGGCAATGGCGCGCGGCCACCAGGGCCCGCCGCCAAAAGGCTCACAAGCCGCACGCAGCGCCTCGGCACGGCGTCGCAAATGGCCGGCCCTTCCCGTGTCGCCCGCACGCTGCAACGCGGCCGCCAGCCGCGTCTGGGCCACGACCGCCAGCCCCGCGTTCATGAATGACTCGCCGCGACCCTGGCAGCCGATCCGCCCCAGCCAGTCATTCCAGTCGCCGGACAGCATGCGCGGGATGCCATGCGAACCCACTCCCACCCGGTCCCAGGCGAAGGCCAGCAAGCGGTCAAGATGGCCGAGAAGTGGCGCCGTCCAACCGTCGCACGCCGTCACGGCCACGCGCAGCAGTGCCGGTCCCTCGACGTCGAGCACCTCGGCCAGCGCAAGCGCCCACCACCACACCTGTTCGCTGGGGCTGGCCAGTTCGTCGACCGGCGCGCCACCGTGCTCGCCGCCAGGTGCTTTCCACAAATAGTCACGCCCGGGCGTGGCGTTGGACATCTGGGGAATGCCCCGGTGCGGACAACTGGCCGCCGCCGTGCGCAGCACCTGATCGCGGGCCAGGGCGGGAACGATCCGCGCCAGGGACCAAGCCACCTGGTTGCCATCGCGAAAGCTGGTCATGCCTCCTGGCTGGTCCAAAACCGGCGACCGGTGATCCAGCAAGTAGAGATGTCCGTTGCCCGTGCAGTTGAAACCCCGTGAACCATCATGAAACGCCGTGCCCGCCAGAAGCTGCACCGACCAGCGGATCTCGACCGGATCGCAACCCGGGCGCACCTCGACCCGGTCCAGCAGCTTGCGCCAGCTCAGACGATGGCCCAAACGCGCTTCGTCAAACTCGCTGGCGCTCGGCGCTTGGGGATCGGCGCCGGCGGGGTCATAGGCCACGCGAACAAACAGGGGCGCGCTGAGATCGGCGAGCCAGGCACCGTCCAAAGCGTCCAGATTGGCGCCCCGCGCCGCCCAACCCACCCGTCCATAGTGCGGCAGGTCGGCGCCCAGGCAATCGCCGCGCCGCGCCGCGCCGGCCAGATTGGTCGGGAGCAGCAGGCGTGGCGCGGGTCTGTCCGTGTTGCGGGCGCGCCAACTCCAGCACAACAGCACCTCCCGCGCCTCCAGGTCCTTCACCAGGATTTCCATGTGCAGCACACCGTCAGCCATCGGCACCATGGCCTGGGCGCAGGCCGGACCAAGCATCCACCGCACGCCGGAAAGACGCTGCAGATCCAGTTCCAGTTCCCGCTCCGCGTCACCTACGATGAGTCTGGCCCGCCGATGCCCGCCGTGGAAAGGCGCAGGCGCGAAATACCGGCTGCCAAACTCCGCCGACAACGGCCGCACACTGCCGTCCAGATAGACCTCAGCTTTCATGCGCCAGCCGGCCAGCGGATGGTAGGCGCAGGGATCGCCCGATCCGGTCTCGACCCACGCCGTGGGCAAGCCTTCATGTTCAGTCCAGACACTGTGAAAGGATGTGTTCATCGTCTGCCCCACGTGCCGCCTGGCGCGTTCCTGTCCTTCCTCTCCAAGCGCCAGGTCTTCCATGGCGGGCCGGTCATCGAGCCGTTGTGCGGCGCGCCGGGCCGGTGCTCGCGCGGACAATGAGGCGCGTCGGAATCACGTCCCGGAATCCGCGATACCGCGCGACGATCGCGGGACTGGCAACCATCTCCAGCAGCAGGGCGACGGCGCGCGCACCCATTTCGGGGAGCACGTGGCTGACGGATGTCAGCTTGGGAAGCAGCAGGCGCGCCTGGATGTCGTCGAAGCCGATCACCGAGATGTCCGTCGGAACGCGCAACCCCCGTTCGGCCAGCACCCCGTAGGCGCCCATCGCCACCAGATCGTTATAGCAGACGATCGCCGTGAAATCGGGCCTCGTCGCCCGCAGCAGGCGGGCGCGCAAGGCGCTGCCGGCCGCGTCGACGGTGCCTTCCTCGCTATCAAAATGACTATCGAGTGCGCCATGCCGGCAGGACGCCAGGCGAAACCCTCGATTCCCGACCACCTGTCTGAACAGGCGCTCACGACTGTGCATGGCGCCGGGACGGTCGCTGGCCTCCGGTCCGAGCCAGAGCAGGCGCTCGTGCCCCAGTCCCTGCAAATGCGCGACAGCCATCTCAACGCCGCTGCGTTCGTCGAAACCGATGACCGGCAGGTGTGTCAGGCCGCCATACTCGATGGCGACGATCGGCAGCCCCGGCGGCGGCGCGACCAGCACAGGGTTCCGCGCGATCTCATCGGTCACGCCGATCAGGATCAGCCCGTCGATCTGGCGGCGCCGCAGGGCCTGCACCCCGGCCTCCGGCGCGCTCAGACCGCCCATGCCGTTGATGATCATCATGGAGTGGCGGGCCTGGCGCAGCGTCTCGTCCACGCTGCCAATCAGCGTGCCGAAGTAGCCCTGCGTCAGATGATTCAGGAAGCCGGGCGGACCAAACTCGAGCGCCACGCCGATAATCCCGGTGCTCAGGCCGCGCATGGCCTGGGCATGGTGGTTGGGAACATAGCCCAGGCGCTCGGCGGCCTGCCACACGCGCTTGGAACAGGCGGCGCCGATCTGATCGGCGGCATGCGGCTGGTTCAGCACCATGCTAACCGTGGCCACGCTCACGCCCGCCGCCAGCGCCACGTCCTTTAGGCGTGCAGGCGGCGCATGCGTCGTGCCGATGGCCGCACAAGCTCGTTTTCTTGATGACGTCATACTCGGCATGCATAGTATGTCCGGTCCCCGGCGCTGTCCACCATGAAGCGCGCCGAAAAGGCGGTTGACAGCAACAAATGCCTTGCTATAACGTTCTAGTGTAACTGTTGGGACGGTTTGTTGTGGCTGGCGCCGTGAATCAGGCAAAGGGAGGAATCCATGCACACACGCGCACTCAGGATCACCGTGGCCCTGGTAGCAACCATGCTCGGAGGGGCGGCGGCACAGGCCACCGTCATCACCTGGACGGGCGGAAGCGTGGGAACCGGCACGAGCTGGAACGACCCGAACAACTGGGGCGGCACCGCACCGGGCACGAACGACACGGCGGTCTTCGCCAGCGCCGGCATCACGAACAACAAAACGATCTCGCTGGACGCCAGCCAGGCGGTCTATGCCGTGACAATATCCAACACCACCAGTTTCACGATTGGCTCCGCCAACGATGCGACGGCAACCAACAGCCTGACGCTCGTCAACGTCAACCGCCCGGGCACGAGTGCAAATACGCACACGATCCGCGCGCCCGTCGCGCTCGCCTCCAACAGCATCTGGACCGTGTCCGGGAGCGGCGTGTTGATTGTCTCCAATGCGATCACCGGCGGCAGCTATACCCTGACCAAGGATGGCGCCACCGAGCTAGACATGTGCGGCCCCAACAGCTATGGGACGACCTACGTCGTGGCCGGAACCCTGAAGGCAAAGGTCAATGCGGCCGTCATTCCCGGCAACCTCGACGTGGGTGGCGGAAACGCCGCGGCGACATTCGACGGCACCATCGGCGGCAGCGTGGTGAACGATTCTGCCAGCATCTACGCCCGGACGAATGGCACCGTCAAGTTTGGCAACGCGGAGCATACGAAGAACTGGTATCTCTTTGCCGGTGGCGCCATCAACAACAACAGTTGCTACATGAACTACAGCACGTTCTATATGACCGGCGGGACAATTGCCAACGGTGGAGGGCTCTACCTGAACGTGATTGGAATCACCACCTATGCCACGAACTCGATGGCGATCATCACACCGTTCGTGCCGGTGTATGCTTACGGCGACTACACGTTCGGCATCACTGTTGCGCGCGGTACGGCGCCCATCGACCTGAAGATGGCAGGCGGCCTGAACAGCGGATCAAGTTCCTACGCGTGGTCCAAGTCCGGTGCGGGGATCCTGCAACTGGCAGCAGCAAGCACCTGCGCCGACAGGACCAACGCGATTACCGCCGGCACGCTGCTGGCCGACAACCCCAGCGGCTCGGCCGCCTATACGTCGACAGTCACGGTCGCGGCCGGCGCCACGTTGGGCGGCACGGGTTTCGTCGGCGGCGTGACCGGCAACGGCGGCGTCAGCCTGACCGCCGGCGCATCCACGAACAGCATGGCCACGATCTGGCCCGGCACGATCGATCCGGTCAGCGGCGCGCACATCATCGGCACGTTGACGATCGGCAGCGCGAGTGTCTCCAACAACGTCACCTTCGGCAAGTTCACGCGGCTCTGGGCGCAGCTTGGCAGCACGCCCGGGAGTTGCGACCAGTTGGCGGTCAACGGCTACCTGAACCTCGGCACGACGGCCAATACCAACTACCTGGACGTGGGAACCTCCGGAACCGTGCCAAAAGCCGGCGTCTATACCGTGGCCATCTTCAACACCCTAACCGGTCGGTTCGTCGCCGTTCGTTCCGCGCCCGGAGCGCTGCTGCCGGCCAGTTTCGGCACGAAGAACGTGAGCTACACCGGCACACTGACCGGCAGAGGTAATGAGTTGGCGAACGGCAGCATCGTTGTGAACATCCCGCCGGCTGGTTCGGCCGTTTTCATCCGCTAAGAGCCGGTCCGAGAACTCACGCGGCGGTAGCGCGCCGCGGCTACAGCAAGGACAAGAAACCCGACTGGATGCAGCTGTAGCCACGCTGCTCTGTCGGCGTGCCCGCGCAAGGCTGTTTTTCGGATAGGCTCTTAGCCGTCCGATTAGGAACGGAAAAGACGCATGACGATGAAGGCCATGTTGGTGATGGCAGGAGTGCTGGTGCGTGGCTGCTGCATGGCAGACACGTCCGGACAGACGCCGGGGGCAGACAAGCAGGCCGCAAACTGGGAGCCGGCAGGCTGGGGCGGCGGCGGCTGGTACTGGTCTGCGGTCTTCCATCCGACCCAGGATGGCGTGATCTACATCGGCCAGGATACGGGCGGCATCAGCAAGACGACCGACCACGGCATGAACTGGCGCATGATCAACGACGGCCTGGCCAACTGCGGCGTCTACTCGCTGGCCGTGGACCGCTCCCATCCGGACACCGTCTATGCCGGCACCGAGGGCGGCCTGCACAAGAGCACCGATGCCGGTGAACACTGGCAGCTACTGCCGAAGAGCGGCCCGAAGGACCTGCGGCTCACCGCCGAACGCAACCTGAGCGTCCGCTCCATCGCCGTGGACCCGGCCAACAGCAGCAATCTCTACGCCGCCAGCCCCGGCGGCAAGGTCTATAAGAGCGTCGACGGCGGGCAGACCTGGGTCGTGGCCTACGAGAAGCAGTCCGACGCGGCAGATGCCGGCGCGGTCTTTGCCCAATTCGGCAACGTCAACGGCGCCTGGTTCGCCGGCCTCTGGCTCAACCTGGCATTCCCGGCGGGCGCCAAGCCAGCGGAGTGCACAGGCATCGGGTTCTCCTTCCGGGGCGACCGGACCAAGGTCGAGAAGGGCCGAGAGTCCCGGTTCTTTGTGACGGTCAAGACCACGGCAGGGGTGCAATACAACAGCCGGGACATCGCCGAGATCTTCCAGGACGACCAGTGGCGTGACGTTGTGCTCAAGGCCACAGACTTCACGATCGACCCCGGTTCCGCAAAGCAGTTTCCCGATGCGGCCAAGGCCGCCATCCAGTGGGCCGACGTGACCCGGCTGGACTTCGCCTGCAATGGACCCATGACCCCTGCCGCGGTTGGCCGGATCAAGGGCTTCTTCTTCGCCTTCGACAACCCCGGAGGCGCGAAGCCCGTCCTGCGGACGGTCAGGGAGTTCACGACGGACAAGGTCATCCAGACCTACGGCAATGTCCGTGTCGCCGCCTTGCCGCCAGCCAAGACGGTCTACGCAGTCGCCGTCGCATTGAAGAATCCGTCCCTGGTTGTGGTGGCGACGGAAGAGTCGGGCCTGGTGCTCAGCGAGGATGCGGGCAGGACCTGGCGCGAGCTGAAGACGCCCAGAAAGGCCACATCCGCCGTCTTCGCCGACAGCGACCCGAACATCATGTATGGGTGTTTCCCCCAGGATGGCGTCTGGAAGTCGACCGATCAGGGCCGGACCTGGTTTGCCAGCGCGGTGGGGATTGCCAGCAATGCCGGCTTGCGCGAGGTGGCCGTCAGCCCGGCGAACGCGCTCGACGTCTATGCCGTTGGCGATGGCCCCGCCTATTTCTCCCACGACGGAGGCAAGAGCTGGAAGAAGGCCGCCTCCGCGTTCGTGGACCTCGAAGGCGATCCCACGCGCCACTATGGCGGTACCAACCCCACACAGCCGTTGGGCCGGTCGAAGAATATCGCCATCAATCCGAGAAACCCGCAGGAGTTGTACATTGCACAGGACTGGCGTCCCGTCTGGAGTGGTGACGGCGGACAAACGTGGCGCCAGCGGGCGCGCGGCTCCGACATCATCTGCAACACCGACATCCGCTTCAGCAAGGGACGCGTCTACACCTCCGGCATGGATGTCGGCGCCCTGGTCTCGGAGAACAACGGAAAAAGCTGGCGGCAGCTCTGGCCCCTGGCGTTCAGCTATGTGGAAAGCGGTCACTGCTGGCGCATGGCGGTCTGTACCGACGAGGCCGGTGTCGACCACATTGTGAGCACGTTCAACCCCTGGACGCCCAAGGCCAATCTCGTGATCCTGAGCGACGATGGCGGCAAGACCCACCAGGTCGTCACCAACGGGCTGCCCAACTACGAGCCCCGGAAGAACACGATGTGGGAGATGGGGCACATGCGGGCGCTGGCGGCCGATCCGTCCGACCCGAAGGTGCTCTACGCCGGCATCGACGGCGACGCCGAGCCCGGCAAATGCGGAGGCGGCATCTTCAAATCCATGGATGGCGGCCACACGTGGCAGCAACTCGCCCACCAGCCCGGCAGTCGCCGCATGTTCTATGGCTTGGCCGTGGATCCGACCGACTCCAAGCGCATCTTCTGGGGCGCCTGCAATGTGAACGGCGGCGTGTGGATGACCGAGGACGGCGGAGAGAGCTGGAAGAATGTCTTCTCCAGAGAAAGCTGGATCTGGAACGTGCTCGTGACGAAGGACGGGCGGGTTTACGCCAGCGGCGCCAACCTCTGGCGCAGCGCCGACCACGGCCGGACCTGGACGCAGTTGACGCACTTCACCGGCCGCACCATGCAGGGCATCGAGGCCGATCCGCGCGATCCCAAGAGCTTCTGGGTTGCGGCATACAGCCACGACCGCCTGGCCGGATCCGGCATCTACAAGACGACCGACGATGGCGCGACCTGGACCGACATCACCGGCAACTGTCCGAACCGCCAGCCGCAGGTCCTGCGGTTCAATCCCGAGACCCAGGAACTCTGGAGCGGCTGGGTCGGCCTTTACAAGATCAAGCAGTGATTCCTGCCCGGAAATGGGCCCTAGGAGCCTGTCGGCCTCCTGGTATTCTGCGCTTCCCCGATCGGCAGGCTGCTTCAACCCCCGTTTCTGGCGCGAAGAGCTTAGCCGAAAACCCGCGCGGCGGCAGAGTGCCGCGGCTACAAGGGCCATGCCGGACGACCGATTTCCGGGATCATCCCCGTCAACATTGACTTGCGTCCGGCCCCATGCCGGTGCTTGACGCCACGGGCGATCCAGCGGGGCTTTCGCGCGCAAAATGCGCGGGCCGCAAGCGCTTTGAAAAAGGGCACCCCCCTCGCGAGCCCAAGTCAGTAACGACGCTCAATCATGAAGCTGAAGATGTGGAATGTCCCCGACGACAGTCGGATCCAGCCACTGTTTGTCCACAAGTGGTTTCTCATCGAATGAAGAACCAGCCACCACGCGCCAAGCAATGATCTTCCCCTGGGCAGTCACGGACGCTGTTGTGCTCTGCCTCACGGAGTCTGCATTTATTTCGCCGTGTCCGTAATTCTTAAAACCCGCAACGCTGCGCCTCGACCAGCCGCGCTTGCCGATCGAGTCTTCCGTGCAAGTATCTACGCGAAGAAATATCGGATACGCTCGTTCGCCTGAAACTTGCACATCAAGGGGGAAGGACAAATTCGATGTCACAGTCTGTTTCCCAGACGCGACGGCAACACCTTCATGTCTGGTGGTTAGCGGCCCTTTAGCATGTCTGGCGGTTACCGGCCCTTTAGATGTGGGGCTGCTCTCTTCGATTACCACATCGCCAATTTGGATCGACACGTTGAGTGCGGGAACTAAAGTCGATGACACAATGCGTTCCACTCGCCGGGCATTTTGATTTGTCTGGGCCGAAGTT
>Ga0316226_1003050_pt1 | contig 14838 bp, 8 predicted proteins | sample TBH18017metaG_FD_206009 | JGI IMG/M metagenome (GOLD analysis project Ga0316226, IMG submission 206009) | Freshwater microbial communities from Trout Bog Lake, Wisconsin, USA - TBH18017 | ecosystem: Environmental > Aquatic > Freshwater > Lake > Hypolimnion/Profundal zone | place: USA: Wisconsin... | reverse complement strand
ACCGTATTGCGCGAACTGCTGGCTGAGCTTCGTCGCGATGGGCAGCGGGAAAAATTTCTGCTGCTCCCACTCCTGACGGATGAGCCGCTGCAGCCCGTTGTCGCGCAAACTGCGGCTCGGCAAACCGGCCACCGTGAGCGTCTCCACCGGCTTGATGATGGAATCCTTGTGCGTGGCGCGGAAATGTTTTTCCACCTCTTCCAGCGTCGCGAGCGTGAGCGGCTCCGGCACGTTGAGACAATTGTATTGCGTCTTGAAGCTTTGGTCTTCGATCCATTTTTTGACGACGACCTCATCTTTCACAATCTTGACGCGCGCCTTGAACATATCGAACGGCATCCGCGAAAACTTTTCCGCGTGCAGTTTGCGCAACTGATTTTGGTAATCGTGATGATTCGGCGGGCCGAGAATCTCGCCGCTCAAGCCGCATTGCGCGACGAACGTATAAACACCCTTCGGCGGTTCGGTCGCCGTGCGTTCGGCCTGATAGAACGTGGCAAAATGATTTTTCAGGACGTGCGCAACCGCTTCGTCCTCGTTCGTCCACGGCGATTCGTCGAGCGCGCAGACAAACAGTTTTTCCAGCGCGCCGTCGGCTTTTTTCTTGGCCGTGAGCAGGACAGAATAGCGTTCCGCCTTCTGCAAAATCAGCAGCGCAATCTGAAACAGCGGATACGCGCGGCCCGTCATCTTAATTTGGCGCGCGAGCTGTTCGACGCCACGTTCTTCCGGGATGAACGCGACCGTCAAGGCCGGCAACGGCGCGGGCGGCGCGGGCCGTTCGCCACGCGGTTCATCGCGGCGGTCGCCGCCCCGAAAACCGCCTTTGCGTTCGCCAAATTTGGAACCACCGCCGCGCGGCGGGCCGCCAAAGCCACCGCGACGTTCACCGCCGCCGGCACCATCGCGGCGCGGGGCGCGGCGTTCACCGGGCTTGCCGCTGAAGCTGCGCTCGGGCTTGACGCCTTCGTTGCCAGTGAATTTTGCGAATTTGTTGGACTCGGTTTTCCCCTGCGCCCATGAAGGCTGGAAGAGGTTTTCCAAGTTGAGGTCGAGTTCGGCGATGTTGCTCATGTAAAAAAAGCCCCGTCACGCGGGGTTGTTATTCCAGAATAGCATGGATTGACGGGGCAGGGAAAGCAAGGCTGCAAAAGGCCAGACGCCGCCTGAACACAAGCGGCGTCTACAACCATGGAAAAAATTATTTAGCCTCGACCGGAGTCGCCGCGCGCTTGGCGTGAATGGCGGCGATGATTTTTTGCGCGAGCTCCGGTTTTTCCTCCAGCGCCTTCTTCGCGGCATCCCGCCCTTGGCCGATCATTGCGCCGTCAAATTGCAGATAGGCACCGCGTTTATCCACCGCGCCGCACTCAATGCCCACGTCGAGAATACTGCCTTCCTTGTCAATACCGTGGTTGTAAATGATGTCGAACTCCGCCTCGGCGAACGGCGGCGCGACTTTGTTCTTCACGATCTTCACGCGCGTGTGGTTGCCGTAAACATTGCCGGCGGCGTCTTTGAGCTGGTCTTTACGGCGGATGTCCATGCGGACGCTCGCGTAAAATTTTAGCGCCTTGCCACCGGGCGTGGTTTCGGGGCTGCCGAACATGACGCCAACTTTTTCACGCAACTGATTGGTGAAAATGCAAGTCGTCTTGGACTTGGCGAGAATGGCGGTGAGCTTGCGCAAAGCCTGCGACATCAACCGGGCCTGCATCCCCATCGTGGCCATGCCCATGTCGCCGTCGAGTTCCGCCTTCGGCACGAGCGCAGCGACGGAGTCAATGACGATGACATCCAGCGCATTCGAGCGCGCCAGAGTTTCGCAAATGGTCAGCGCCTCTTCGCCGGACGACGGTTGCGACACGAGCAGATCGTCCAAATTCACGCCGAGTTTTTTGGCGTAGCCGGGATCCAGCGCGTGCTCCGCATCAATAAATGCCGCGAGGCCGCCGGCCTTTTGCGCGTTGGCGATGACGTGGAGCATCAGCGTGGTTTTGCCGGAAGATTCCGGGCCGTAAATTTCCACGACGCGGCCGCGCGGAATGCCGCCGACGCCGAGCGCGAGGTCAATCGCCAAGCCGCCGGTCGGGATGACATCAATTTTCACCAGCGCCCGCGCATCGCCGAGGCGCATGATGGCACCGTCGCCGTAGGCCTTGGTGATTGAGGAAATCGCGGATTCGAGTTCGCGTTCGCGGGACGCGGCGGCTTTGGATTCGGCGGGGGATTTTTCAACGGACTTTTCAGATTTGGCGGCCATAAATTTTTTTGGTTCGATTTTATTTGTGGCTGCGACGTTAGTGAAGTTCGCCGGAATAGTCAAATGCCGATGGCAAATCAGAGCTTAACTTCGGCAGATGACAAAATTGTCACGGAGATTTTATTGCCCAAGGGCCGGGCTTGGGCGTTTAATGTGCCTCCTTATGAAAACCATGCTCGCCTTGGCTATCGGTTTCACTGCGGTCGCGGCGCTCGCCGCCGCCGATGTGAATTATCATCTCGTCAACACCATCCCTATCGGCGGTGACGGCGGCTGGGATTATTTGTCCGTGGATTCAGCGGCGCAACGGCTTTACGTTTCGCACGCCACGAAAGTTGTCGTCATTGATCTGGCGAAGGACGCGGTCGTCGGCGAAATCACCAACACGCCGGGCGTCCACGGCCTCGCCGTCGCGCCGGAACTGAATCGCGGTCTCGTTACCTGCGGCCGCGAGAACAAGGCCGCCATCGTTGACCTGAAAACATTGGAGATTATTTCCAAAGTCGCGACCGGCGCGAATCCCGATGGAATGCTTTACGAACCGGGCCAGCAGGAATTTTACACCTTCAACGGACGCGGCGAATCGGCGACGGTGATTGATGCGAAGACCGCAAAAGTTGTCGCCACCATTCCGCTCGGCGGCAAACCGGAATTCGCCGTCGCCGATCCCAAAGCTGGGCTGGTGTTCAACAATCTCGAAGACAAAAGCGAACTCGTCGCGATTGACACCAAAACGCACACCGTAAAAAACCGCTGGCCGATTGCACCGGGCGAAGAGGCGAGCGGCATGGCATTCGACGAGAAAAAACACCGGCTGTTCCTCGGCTGCGGCAACGGTAAGATGGTGATGATAGATTCGACGACCGGAAAAGTTCTAGCCGACGTGCCCATCGGCGACGGCGTGGACGCCAACGCCTTTGATCCCGGCACGCAACTCGCCTTCGCCTCCTGCGGCGACGGCACGGTGACGATTGTCAAGGAAGACGGGGACAAATTGACGGTGGTGCAAACCTTGAAAACCGAAAAGGGCGCGCGGACGATGACGATTGATCCGGCCACGCACAAAATTTATCTCGCCTCCGCCAAGTTTGACGCGCCGGCGGAAGGCCAGCGGCGCGGCAAGTTGCAGCCGGGCAGCTTTAAAATTCTGGTTTACGACAACGCCGCCAAGTAAGTTGGCGGCGTGTCTGTCAGCATGAAAATTTGGCCGCTCCTTTTTGGGATCGCAGCCGCCACCGGTTGCGCTCATTTCGAGTCGCAGCCGCTCGCGCCGGAAAAATCCGCTGCGCAACTCGACGCGCGCCGGCTCGCCGACGCGGGGCTGAAAAAATTTGCCGAACAAAGTTCCGGCGGCAAATTGAAATCCTGGCCGCCGGCGAAATGGGATTTGAATTCGCTCACGCTCGCTGCGTTTTATTTTCATCCCGACCTCGCGGTGGCCCGCGCGCAATGGCGCGTGGCCGAAGCCGGCGTGAAAACCGCCGGCGGCCGCCCAAATCCCACCGTCACCGCCGGGCCAGGCTACAATTTCAGCGCGGCGGCCGGCATCAATCCGTGGATGCCGTTTGGCTCGGTGGATCTGCCCATCGAAACGGCGGGCAAACGCGGCAAACGCATCGCCGAGGCGGAGAAAATCTCCGAGTCGGCGCGGTGGGATTATGTTTCCACCGCGTGGCAAATCCGTAGCGGCGTGCGCGCCGCGCTGCTGGATTTTTCCACCACGCAAAAACACGCCGCGCTGTTGCAAAAACAATGCGCGACGCAAAATGAAATTTCCCGGCGGCTGAAACAGCGGTTTGCCGCCGGTGCCATCGCCCGCTCCGAACTCGTGCCGGCGCAGATGGCGTTGAACAAGACGCAGCTCGAACTTTCCGGCGCGCAATCCAAGCTGGCCGACGCGCATTCGCGGCTGGCGCAGGCGCTCGGACTTCCGCTCGCGGCGCTGGATGGAATTCAATTTGAAACGGATTTTTCATTGTCCAATTTGAAAGTTTTGAATTGCACCGATGCGCGCCGCGCCGCGTTGCTCGGCCGTTCGGACATTCGCGCGGGGTTGGCGGATTACGCGGCGGCGGCGGAAAATCTAAAACTGGAAATCGCGAAACAGTATCCGGATTTGCATCTCAATCCCGGTTATCAATTTGACCAGGGCGATAACAAATGGACGCTCGGTTTCACAGTTGAACTGCCGGTGCTGAATCAAAATCAAGGGCCCATTGCCGAGTCCAAAGCCCGGCGGGAACTGGCGGCGGCGAAATTTCTCCAGCTTCAGTCGCAGGTCATCGGCGCGATTGACCGCGCGGTGGCCGGACTCGATGCGGCGCGGACGCAGTTGAAAACCGGCAGCGCGCTGCTCGACGCAGCCAATCGGCAGCAAAAATCAGTCGAGGCGCAGGTCAAGGCCGGTGCCTCCGAGCAACTGGATTTGCTCAACGCGGAAATAGAATTGAACGCCATCCGGCTCGCGCAACTAGACAGCGAAGCGCAGTTGCAGTCCGCCATCGGCGCGCTCGAAGATGCGTTGCAGCGTCCGGCGGATAATTTCGACGCCCTTAAATTTTTGCCCGCAAAATCCCAGCCATGAAAATGATTCCCCAATTTTTTTTGCTCACGGCGTTGCTCGCCAGTGCGGTTGCCGTCCGCTCGGCTGAACCCGACGCGAAAACTGACGCGAAAGCGGAGGCGGCAACAGAAGCCAAAACCGAGGCGGTTAAAATCACACAAGGCACCAACGGCGAAACGGTTTTGACGCTCAACGCGGAAACACAAAAACGAATTGGGATCGAAGTCGCCAATCCCGCCGCGACCGAATGGCAGCCGGAGATCAAGGCGTTTGGCCGTGCGCTCGACACCGCGCCGCTGCGGGATTTGCTGATGGAATTTTACCGGGCCGAAATGACGTTCGACACGTCGCACCAGGAACTCGAACGCGCCAAGCAGTTAAAAAAGGACAACAATATCTCGGAGCGTGCGTTTCAGGACGCCGAGGCGACTTACCGGCAAAACTTCGCGGCGGTGATGGCGGCCCGTTTGAAAATCGAGAATGGCTGGGGAAAAAGAATTGCGGAAATGACCGGCGAAATTGTCGTGCCGCCGGGCACCCGAAAAGAAAATTCGGTTTTGGAACAACTGGCTGAAGGCGGCAGCTTGATCCGCATTGATCTGCCGGCGGGAGAACACCTGTCGTCTCCGCAATCGGCGCGCATCGTTCCGTTGGCGAAGCGAGAGCTGCCCATCACGGCGAGTTTTTTTGGCGAGTTGCCGGTGATGGACGCGCAGACGCAGCAGCAGGGTCTTTTGTTTTTGAATGACAAGCCGAGCACGGCGGACCGCCTTATTCCGGGCGAAGCGGTGACGGCGTTCATCAAATCCGGCGAAGCACCGGTCAGCGGCGTGGTGATCCCGGCCAGCGCGATTTTGCGGCATGACGGCAAGGGCTGGGTTTTTGTGCAGACGGGTGAAAATAATTTTTCACGCCGGGAAATTCCGCTCGACCGCGCGGTGGACGGCGGATTTTTCTCCGCTGAATTTTCGGCGACCAACCGCGTCGTGGTCACCGGCGCGCAGACGCTGCTTTCCGCCGAATTGAGCGGCGGCGGTTTTAATGCGGGGCAACGCGATTAAATCATGCTCCGACGACTCGTTGAACTTTCCCTCGGCTCGCGCGGTGTGGTCATCACGCTGGCGGTGAGCTTGATTATTTACGGCGTCTTTGTCGCGAAAAATGCGAAGCTCGACGTTTTTCCCGATTTCGTGCAGCCGCAGGTGACGGTGCAGACCGAGGCGCCGGGCCTCGCGCCGGAACAGGTGGAGTCGCTCGTGACGCGGCCGGTGGAAAACGCGTTGAGCGGCGCGGGCGATCTCGACTCGGTGCGCTCGGAAAGCATCCAGGGCCTGTCGGTCGTCACGGCGGTGTTCAAGGAAGGCACGGAAATTTACCGCGCGCGGCAGATGATCGCGGAGCGGCTCGCGCAGGTCGGCGGCAATCTGCCGGCGGGCGTGACACCGCCAACGATGGAGCCGCTCACGTCGTCCACGATGGACTTGCTCAAGTTCGGCCTGACTTCGGAAAAATTGTCGCCGATGGAACTGCGCACTTTCGCCGACTGGACAGTGCGGCCAAAACTGCTTTCCGTTTCCGGCATCGCGGCGGTGAAAGTTTTCGGCGGCGAAGTGCGGCAGTTGCAAATTCAAGTGAAACCGGAGCGGCTGCAGGCGTTTCAAATTTCCGTCTCGGACGTTTTGACCGCCGCGCGTTCGGCGACGGGCGTGCGCGGCGCGGGCTTTATTGAAACCGCCGCGCAACGGCTCGTGCTTCAAACCGAAGGCCAGTCGCTCACGGCGGCGCAGCTTGGCGAAGTCGTGGTGACGCAGCGCGACGGCCGCAGCGTGCGGCTGCGCGACGTGGCGGAGGTCGCCATCGCCGGCGAACCGAAATTTGGCGACGCGCTCATCAACGGCAAGCCGGGCATTTTGATGACCACCGCCAGTCAATACGGCGCGAACACGATGGACGCGACGCTCGGCGTCGAGACCGCGCTGACGGAAATGAAACCGGCGTTTGCGGCGGCGGGAATTGACTACGTTCCCGGCCTGCACCGGCCCGCGACGTTCATCGAAATCGCGATTCACAATTTGAAAAATTCGCTGCTGCTCGGCGCGGCGCTCGTCGGCGTGGTGCTGTTCATTTTCCTGCTCGACTGGCGGACGGCGCTGATTTCGTTCACGGCCATTCCGCTGTCGCTGCTCACCGCCGTCATTGTGCTGGACCATTTCGGCGCGACGCTCAACACCATGACGCTCGGCGGACTCGCCGCCGTCATCGGCGTGGTGGTGGACGACGCCATCATCGCGGTGGAAAACATTTTGCGCCGGCTGCGCGAAAACATTGTGAGCGCCGCGCCGCGCCCGCTGTTTAACGTCGTGCTGGATGCCTCGCTCGAAGTGCGGAGTGCGGTGGTTTATGCCACGTTCGTCGTCGCGATGGTTTTTGTGCCGGTGCTGACGATGTCCGGTTTGCAGGGCCGGTTTTTCGCGCCGCTCGGCGTGACGTTCATCCTCGCCAACCTCGCGTCGCTCATCGTGGCGCTGACAGTGACGCCGGCGCTGTGCTACGCGCTGCTCTCGCGAATGAAGCCGCACGCGGAACCGAATTATTTGCAATGGCTGAAAAAAATTCACCGCCGCCTGCTCGAAAAAATCAGCCGCGCGCCGAAGACGATCATCGCCGTGTCGCTGGTTTTGTTCGTCGGCGCACTGGCGACACTGCCGTTTTTTGGCGGCGAATTTCTGCCGGATTTCCGCGAAGGCCATTTTGTCGTCCAACTCACGATGGCCCCCGGGACGTCGCTGACGGAAATGCGGCGGCTGGGCGAAAAAATTTCAGCGGAGCTGCTGCAGATTCCGCAGGTGCAAAGCGTCGAGGAGCAGATTGGCCGCGCGCAAGGCGGCGAAGACACATGGGGACCGCATCGCGGCGAAATGCACGTCGAGCTGAAACCGACGGCGGGCGAGGACCAGGAAAAAGTGCAGGACGAAATCCGCGACTTGCTGGCGAAATATCCCGGTGTGCAGAGCGAAGTGCTGACGTTTCTCGGTGACCGCATCGGCGAAACCATCGCCGGCGAAACGGCGCAGGTGGTGCTGAACATTTTTGGCGACGACCTCGACGTGCTCGATCAGAAGGCCCAGGAAGTTTCGGCGGCGCTGGCGAAAGTTCCGGGCGCGGCGGATGTGCAGATTTCCGCGCCGCCGGGCGCGCCGCGCATCGCGGTGAAATTGCGGCCGGAGCGGCTCACGCAATTTGGTTTCCGCCCGGTGGAAGTGCTCGAAGCTGTTCAGACCGCCTACGAAGGCGAAGTGGCCGCGCAGATTTACGAAGGCGAAAAAGTATTCGACGTGACGGTGATTCTTGAACCGTCGGCGCGGCAGCAGCCGGAAGCGGTCGGTGAATTGTTGATTGGTAACTCACAGGGAGCGCAGATGCCGCTGCGCGAATTGGCGGACGTTTCGCTGGCGACCGGACGCTACGCCATCCTGCACGACGGCGCGCGGCGGCGGCAGACGATCACCTGCAATCCCGCCGGGCGCGACGTGGCGTCATTTGTCGCCGAGGCGAAAAGCACGATTGATGCGAAGGTAAAATTTCCGGCGGGCGTGTATGTCGAATTCAGCGGCGCGGCGGAACAGCAGGCGCAGGCACAGCGTGAACTTCTGCTGCATTCGCTCGTGGCGACGGCGGGAATTGTTTTGCTGCTGGCGATGGTTTTTCGCAAAGCCAGTCACTTATTGCTGGTGCTGGCGAACGTGCCATTTGCGCTGGTCGGCGGCGTGCTGGCGATTTTCCTCGTCGGCTATTTTGGCGAAGGGCGCGGCTCGCTGTCGCTCGGCACGCTCGTTGGTTTCGTCACTCTGTTTGGCATCACGATGCGCAATTCCATCATGATGATTTCGCATTTCGAGCATTTGGTGAACGAGGAAAAATTGCCGTGGGGTGCGGAGACCGCGTTGCGCGGCGCGACCGAACGGCTGATCCCGATTTTAATGACGGCGCTCGTCACCGCGCTCGGCTTGCTGCCGCTGGCGCTCGGCAGCGGCGAGGCGGGCCGCGAAATCGAAGGTCCGATGGCGGTGGTGATTTTGGGCGGACTGGTGACTTCGACCCTGTTGAACCTGCTCGTGCTGCCGACGCTGGCGCTGCGCTATGGGAGATTTGTAATTTAAAAAGGGGCTGTCCTAGATAACGCAAAGAATGTGTTAATTAAGGTGGCGTGAGAAAGAGTCGTTTTAGTAAGACGAAGCAGATGAAGTTGGTGGAACATTTGGTGGCTGGGACGCCGGTGCGAACCGCCGCCCGGCTGGTGCGCGTCAAGAAGACGAGTGCGGCGTATTACTATCACCGGCTGCGCGAGTCGATTTATCTGGCAGTGGCGGACGCCGCGCCGTTTGCCGGGGAGATTGAGGTGGATGAAAGTTATTTTGGTGGCCAGCGCCAAGGCAAACGCGGGCGGGGAGCGGCGGGGAAGCTGCCGGTGTTTGGCCTGTTAAAACGAGGCAGGAAGGTCTATGCGGTGATGATTGCTAATGCCAAGGCGACCACGCTGTTGCCCTCTTAAAGGAACGGATCATGCCTGACTCCATCGTTTATAGTGATGCGTAACCCAGCCACAATGCCCTGGATGTTTCCAGCTTCCGGCATCTGCGTGTTTGGGGATTGGTGGAAGCGGGCGTTGTCCCAAAGCATCACCCTGCCGGGTGGCAGTTCGGGCTGCGGCACCTGTTCAAAATAAGTGTCCACCACTTCGGTGTTGCCACAGCCTTGGAATACTAGCGGGGCCACCAGTCTGCCTTGTTGTGAGGCCGCTATGATGCCGGGGGCTTTCCCGCCGTTGTGCTCGGCCACGGCTTTTGATAAATCCGCTCCCCCCGGCCTCGGGGCAAGCGGCCAGACTCACGATACAGGCGGTGATCCCCGCCGCCCCCAGACCATGTGTGGCTGATCCCAAAGACCTTCTGGATTTCTTTTTGGGTGGCAGCGGGCTGTTTTTTGACATGGGCTTGGAGTTTTTTTTGGCGAGCTTGTGCCAATGCCCCCAGCTCTTTTTCGGGGTCAACGTGCACTTTTTGGCGGCGACGAGATACCGATAAACGAAACGCCGCGCCAGTTCAAACCACCGGGCGGTCGCGGCTTTGCCGCCGCCACCCGGAATGAATTAATTTCACCACCCGTTCCCGCAAGTCGAACGCATAGGCTTTCATACCCTCAAGCTCATCAGCCTATGTCCCAATTCCAATATGAAATGCTATAGTTAGCTAGGACAGCCCCGAAATTAATCCAGATCCGGTTGGCAAGTGTTTTCATCATTTATTAAATTGGGGGCGATGGCTTGGACACCACGTTTAAGGCATATTAAAAGTATGCTTATATCTGCTGGTGACACACCAGATATGCGTGCGGCCTGTCCAATTGTGCGAGGGCGAATTTTTGACAATTTTTGACGGGCTTCAAGCCGCAAACTAGGAACAGTTACAAAATCCAGACCTTCAGGAATAATCTTCTCATTCAGATTTTTCAATTTGGCAACTTCAATTTCCTGTCGGTCAATATAACCTGCGTATTTTATAGTAACTTCAACTTGTTGAATTACTTCAGAATCAATTGCTGGATTTATACTAGGTAAATCGCAATAAGAAATTTCTGGGCGGCAAAGAATTTTTGCCAGTGAATCATTCATATAAAAATTTGTATACAAACGATTTATTTCATAATTTATAGATGACTCTTTGGTGGTAAATTTTTTGAAATTGCGTTGTGGTAATAATCCAATTTCATATCCTAGCCGCGACAATCTTAAATCCGCATTATCTTGCCGCAATAATAAGCGATATTCAGCACGTGATGTGAACATTCGGTATGGCTCCAAAGTTCCTTTAGTCACCAAATCATCAATTAATACACCGATATAAGCCTGATCGCGCCGCAGGATAATTGAATCTCGATTTTGCACTCGTCGAGCGGCATTTATCCCAGCCATCAACCCCTGTGCAGCCGCCTCTTCATAACCAGAAGTTCCATTAATCTGCCCAGCGAGAAATAAATTTCTACAAACCTTTGTTTCGAGGGATGGGAGCAGTTGAGTTGGAAATGCAAAATCGTATTCGACCGCATAAGCAGGCCGCATAATTTCTGCATTTTCACAACCAATGATTGAACGCACCATTTCAATCTGAATTTCAAAGGGTAAACTGGTAGAAAAACCATTCACATATATCTCATCAGTTTCAACCCCTTCCGGTTCAAGAAAAATTTGATGTCGATCTTTATCCGAAAATTTAATAATTTTATCCTCTATAGATGGACAATAGCGCGGGCCTATACCCTCGATCACACCTGAATACATTGGTGATTGGTGAAGATTTTTAAGAACAATCTCTCTGGTTTTATCAGTTGTGAACGTGATGTGGCACGACAACTGGCCGTTAATACGACTCAAAATCGAATTTTTTGGGTATTTACTATCAGATTTTTCCGAATCACTTTGGTTCGCTCCGATATGTTCCATGTGGAACAAATCATCTTTCCAAAAAGTAAAATATGGAATCGGGTCATCTCCTAACTGAATCTCTGTCTTTGAAAAATCAATCGACTTGCGTAAAAGTCTTGGTGGGGTTCCGGTTTTTAATCGGCCGAGTTGTAGTCCCAATTCTTCAAGCGATGAAGAAAGATTCATTGCCGCTGCGTCACCGGCACGCCCGCCTGATTGCTGATTTGATCCGATGTGCATCAAACCGCGTAAAAATGTTCCGGTCGTAATAACTATCGTATTACCCATGTAATGAACGCCCAGCATGGTTTCGATCCCAGACGCTATGCCGTCGTGATGAATAATCCTTAATGCTTGTCCTTGTTTGACATCCAGATTGTTTTCAGATTCACAGATCCACTTTAATCGAAATTGATACGCTTTTTTGTCGCACTGTGCGCGCGGTGCCCAAACAGCCGGGCCTTTCTTCGCATTCAGCATTCGGAACTGAAGGCCGCTCATATCTGTGGCTTTGCCCATTTCGCCGCCGAGTGCGTCAATCTCACGGGCGAGGTGCCCTTTAGCCAAGCCGCCAATGGCTGGATTGCAAGACATCTGGCCGATGCTGTCGGCGTTGATGGTTAGCAACAAGGTTTCGCAGCCCATCCGAGCGGCAGCCAGTGAGGCCTCTACTCCGGCGTGACCAGCACCGACCACAATCACATCATACTTTTTATGATAAATAAACATAAATTAACGATAACAGTATGAAATTCAAATTAAAATAGTTAAAAATGGTCATTTTTTAATTCTGGATACAGGTTTTCAAAGCGCTGATTTAATCGGAAATCACATTCATGGAATCATGGAGATTAGAGAGGAACGTGTGCAGATGGGCGGCAGAATTCGTCAAGCACATCTTGACGAGACAACAGAAGTTCTCAACGCCATTGTGATGTGCGCCTTGCCTTCAATTTCCGCTATAAAAAAAGTGGTGCCCACGACAGGACTTGAACCTGTATGATTTTACTCACTAGAACCTGAATCTAGCGCGTCTGCCAATTCCGCCACGTGGGCTGACTTTGTTTGCAAAGAATTTTTACCTTTTACGAACTACACTTTTGAGTGCAACCCAGCTTGTATCCCACATTGTCAATTTGTGAATGATACGATATGGTAACTGAACTGAACTCACGCAAAAGGGAAGAAGTTTTTCTCCCCATGGAAAATGGCGTTCATTCTACAAAGTGCCAAACCGGCTGCAATGCGTCAGCAACGCCAATTATTATGGCAGAATCAAAGTTTTCGGCAAGACGATTCGCAAAGCTTAAATACCAAGGTTTGAGCCAAAGAAAATTAAAGCTTAATGGTTTCTTGTATTAGGCTGGCCGCTGGTTTGAAGCACACTTCAGGGCAAGACTTGGCGGCTAAACCAAACTATTTTATTTCCCGGCGCGGGTGCGCAGTTCCGCCACGGCGGCGGCCAGGCCGCGCGAATTTATCTCGTGGACTTCCACTCCACGACCGATTTCCGCCAGCAGCGTGATGGCTAGTTCGCCGCCCTGATGTTCGCGGTATTCCTCCAAGCCGGCCAGCAGCGCCGGGTGGTTGGTGTCATCAGCATTCAGTAGTTCATCAGCAAACAGCGAGAAACCCAGCCGTTCGAGCAGCGTCAGGATGCGCCCGGCGGCGGCGGCGGCCAGCAGTCCGCTGTCGCGCGCATAAATCACGTCCAGTGCCATGCCGATGGCCACGGCTTCGCCATGCGTGATATGGAATCGGGAAAGTTCCTCCAACTTGTGCGCCGCCCAGTGGCCGAAGTCCAGTGCCCGCGCGGAGCCAGTTTCAAACGGGTCGCCGCCGGTGGTCAGATGATCGAGGTTCAGCTCGGCACTGCGATGGATCAGCCGCTTCATCGCGTCCGGCTCGAACGCCACGAGCCGGTCGGCCGTGCGCTCAAGTTCGGCAAAAAAATTCGCGTCGCGCAGACAGGCGATCTTCACGGCCTCCGCATAACCGCTGCGCTTGTCGCGCGGATTGAGCGTGGCGAGCAGGTTGAAATCGTTGATGACGGCGAAGGGAGGCGCAAAGGTGCCGATGTAATTTTTCTGGCCGAAGGCGTTCAGGCTGTTTTTTAAACCCAAGCCGGAATCGGCCTGGCTCAACGTGGTGGTGGGCAGCCGCACGAGCCGCACGCCGCGATGACACGTCGCTGCGGCAAAGCCGGCCACATCTAGCAACGCGCCGCCGCCAATGGCGATGAGATAGGACTGGCGATCGAGGTGGTGCCGGTGGAATTGCTCCAGCAGATGGGTGACGAGGGTGATGGAATTTTTCGCCGGCTCGCCGCCAGAGACGAACAGTGGCGGTCGCACCAGCGGAAGCTGCTGCGCAAACGCTGCGAAATAGTTTTCAATCTGGACGGCCAATCCCGGCAGTGCCTGGGACAGCGAATCTTCGAGGACGACGAAGACCTTGTGGGGCACGCCGTCGGCGAGGGCATCGCGCAGTGTGGAGTTGTCCGGGGCGAAAGCGTTTTCAGTGAAAAAAACGCGCAGCGGCCAAGCGACTTGGATGGTGCGGCGGATCACGGACATGAGGCCAAGCTTGGGCTGGTCGGCGGGTTTTGACGAGAATTATTTACGGCCCGCAGTGGCTGACCGCGACAATCGCGCTTGCCGCTGCGGGCATCCTGCCGCAATCTTTTCCCAATGTCCGAACGACCGGTTGCCACTTTGAACAAACCCGATGCCGCGCTGGAAATGACGCTGCGGCCCTCGCTCTTTTCCGATTTCACCGGCCAGCCCAAGGTGAAGGAGCGGCTGGAGATTTCCGTCGCCGCCGCCCAGCAACGTGGCGAGGCACTGGATCACATTTTGCTCTCCGGCCCGCCTGGCTTGGGTAAAACCACCATCGCAAATATTTTGGCGAAAGCGATGGGCGCAAATGTCAAAGCGACGAGCGGTCCGACGATTGAAAAAGCTTCCGACCTCGCCGGGCTGCTCACGAATTTGGAAGAAGGCGACGTGCTGTTCATTGACGAAATTCACCGTCTGCAAAAAACCATCGAGGAATACCTGTATCCCGCGATGGAGGATTTCAAGTTGGACATCATCATTGATTCCGGCCCGAACGCGCGCAGCGTGCGGCTGAATCTCCCGCGCTTCACGCTCATCGGCGCGACGACGCGCAGCGGTTTGTTGAGCGCGCCGTTGCTGACGCGTTTCGGGATGCGCGAGCGGCTGGATTATTATTGCGCGGCGGACTTGGACAAAATTGTTCTCCGCTCGGCGAATTTGTTGAACGTGGAAATTGATCCGTCCGGCGCACATGAAATCGCGCGCCGCAGTCGCGGCACGCCGCGCATCGTAAATAATTTATTACGTCGCGTCCGCGATTACGCGCAAGTGAGGCATGATGGCCGCATCACGAAAGACGTTGCCGACAAGGCGTTGGCGATGTTGGAAATTGACGAGAACGGTCTGGACGAAATGGACAAACGCATCCTCGAAGCCGTCATTGTGAAATTTGGCGGCGGGCCGGTCGGCGTGA
>Ga0316226_1003048_pt1 | contig 14849 bp, 15 predicted proteins | sample TBH18017metaG_FD_206009 | JGI IMG/M metagenome (GOLD analysis project Ga0316226, IMG submission 206009) | Freshwater microbial communities from Trout Bog Lake, Wisconsin, USA - TBH18017 | ecosystem: Environmental > Aquatic > Freshwater > Lake > Hypolimnion/Profundal zone | place: USA: Wisconsin... | reverse complement strand
GGCTGCAAGCGGCATCGGCGGAGTTAATACTGGCAACTGCTGCACTGCTTGCGCAGTTCCAGTGGGCTGACCAAATTGATTAGAGTAATAAGTGGCATTACCGGCCGTCTGGGCACTGCCCATTGGCACTCCCTGTTGATTTGAATAATAAGTCGTGTTGCCAACAGTTTGTGCGGTACCAACGGGCATTCCACGCTGATCAGAGTAATACACCGTTTGACCATTTGCTAATTGCATCATGCTGATTAACGTTAATAGGAATATTTTATTTTTCATTTATCACCCACCAATGCGCCAAAAAAATAACGTGCGATCTTAAAATTACATCCAAAATTTTGCTTATCTCGGATATCGTTTATCAAGTAATTTTCAGTCCCATCAACCGACTTTCCTAGATACTTAAAACTATCTCGATAAATATCTAAATTGATGTGTAAATAAATAATTGATGGACGAATTTTTGCTAAATACATGTCATATAGCTTGTCAAACCGTGACTCATCAAGATAAATTTGAATTTCAAAATTTCTAGGGTGCGCGTCATTCATTTTTTTTATTCCCGAAGGTTTTTCAAAAATCGTATTCACCTCATAATCTATAAGTCCTAAACTTTTATCTACAACTCCATATGCCCTTATAAATCTGATTAAGAAGTAACTCTCTTTTAGGCTATGCATACTTGCGAGGTCCAGATTGACTGACGCATGGCTGTAATTTACTTCTTGCTGTATATCGACAAACCCTTCCCCGAAAAATACGTAATGGCTTTCTACTGAAGAAAGCGTGAGCGTTATTTCCTGTGTGGTGGATTCCACTACATCTGTGATTTTCATTTTTGCAGATCTAAACTGATACTGCGTTTATCAGATTTGACCTTCTGTTTTTTTGACATGCTCACCAGCCAATAACCAATTACCATGAGCGCCATCAAACTCAATCCATTGAAATGCTGCATTGCGACCCCCCTTTAATCGATAAATTCAGAATAATGATCCAAAAGCTCATAGAATGAGCTAGTTAGATGCCATACTAAGCAAATCAATAAATAGGAAATTCAATGAGCGATATGCAACGGTTGCACCGCATTACCTACCTCATACAGGCTAGAAAATGCGTACCCATCGAGGTTTTCTTGGACGAACTAGAAATCTCGAAGGCAACCTTTAAACGTGATCTGGAATACCTACGCAGTCGCATGAATGCATCAATCGTTTTTGACCGCTCACAAGGTGGCTATCGATTCGAGGATCCAGTGAATGCTCAAAAGTTAGAATTACCTGGATTATGGTTTACCGAGAAAGAAGCCACAGCCCTTATTCTTATGCAGCACCTTCTTTCTGGCCTAGATAAGGGCGGGCTGATTGAACCTCACATTGCTCCACTTACCTCAATCATTGATGGAATTTTAGGGCAGGGCAATACACCCGCCAAAGAATTGCGCAAGCGGCTCAGAGTATTTGGTATGTCAGCTCGTAAAGGCTCTATCGAGAGCTTTGAAGAGGTGGGGAGCTCCTTACTAAAACGCAAGCGCTTGCAAATTACTTACTACGCTCGCGGAACAAATGAGACAACCGAGCGCGAGATTGCTCCACAACGACTCATCTTTTATAGGGATAACTGGTATTTAGATGCTTATTGCTATTTACGTAAAGAGTTAAGAAGTTTTGCTCTGGATGGAATCAGCAAAGCACTCATCACCAACATTAAGGCTGATGAGATTTCAGAAAAACAGTTGCATGAGCACTTTGCAGAAAGCTATGGGATTTTCTCGGGTAAAGCCAGCCAAAGAGCCAAGCTCAAATTTTCACCCGAAAAAGCCAGATGGGTCAGTAGTGAGACATGGCATGGGCAGCAAGTAGGCAGTTTTGATAGGGAAGGCAACTACCACTTGGAATTTGATTACAACCAAGATCCAGAATTGGTGATGGATATCTTAAAGTATGGATCAGGTGTTGAAGTCTTGGCACCAGCGACTTTGCGCACAAGAGTTAAAGATGAACTCACCAAAGCACTAGAAAGTTATTAGGCAAGCTTCACAACTTAATCTCTGTAGAATAATTTTGTGGTTTTAACGAGGCGCAGATGAAAACACTTTATATAGACATGGACAATGTTTTGGTGGATTTCCCAAGTGGAATTCAAAGAACGCCGGAGCATATCCAAGATGAATTTGATGGCCGCTTAGATGAAGTTCCTGGGATCTTTTCTTTAATGGATCCGATACCAGGGGCGATTGCTGCCTACGAAGAGTTATCCACTTTATTTGATACCTACATTCTTTCTACCGCGCCTTGGGGCAACCCAAGCGCTTGGTCCGATAAATTGCTCTGGGTTAAAGAATACTTGGGCAAGCCAGCCTATAAACGCCTTATTCTGAGTCATCATAAAAATCTCAACGACGGAGACTTCTTGGTAGATGACCGTCTTAAAAATGGAGTTGATCGCTTTAAGGGTGAACATATTCATTTCGCCACACCGGAGTTTCCTGACTGGAACGCAGTAGTGAGTTATTTGAAGCTAAAAGCTTAAGGTCACTCATGGGCTTACGCTTTCATAAAGTTTTTTCACTTGGCGGGTTGCTGCGCTTGAATATCAGCAAAACTGGTATTGGGGTTGGCGTGGGGCCCAGGGGATTTGGCTTGAGCATTGGCTCAAAAGGAGTCCGTAGCTCTGTCGGCATTCCCGGTAGTGGACTCTCCTATCAAGACACCACAAGCTGGAAAAAGTTAAATGAATCAACCGACACGCCAGCCGAGCAAATTGATTCAAGTACGAGCGTCGAAAATAATGTCGGTGAACATCCTGCTTCTAAAGTTAACCCTTGGAAAATTGCATTTGGTCTATTGGTTGGGGCTATTTTTATCTGGTATTTGACTTCTTTAAATCAAAAGACAGTCACTCAACCTGCGGCGCCTCCTGCTGTTGCTCCAATCCCAAATCGCTCGCTGACCTCTCCAGAAATTCGTGAGATGCAAATATTGCTCAATCAAAGGGGTTACAAAGCAGGCCCTGCAGACGGAGTGGGCGGCACAAAGACAATGCTGGCAGCAAAGGCTTATCTCAAGGCAAAGGGCTTGCAGTCATCAACAGATTTAGACCTCCATTTTTTAAATCAGCTACGCGCACAATAATCAAAAGCTACTTATCTAATGCAGTAGCCTATGCAATATTGGAAAACTTCCTTAAGAAGTCTGGAAGGTTCTGCGCCAAAAAGCGAATAGGCATCTCGTTTACATGAGGATGTGCAAGTATTGCAATTTTGTGAACTAGATCCATTTGATCTAATACCTTAATAAAATTGGGATTATTATTAATACTAATATTTTTAATTACTCAAGGACACTTGAATCATGTCACGATGGACAAATAGTTTTGAATCAAGCATCTCTCAATCTTCATGGCCTGAGTTAAAGGTAGTTGCAACCGAAGCCAGCATTGACGATGTTACGGTTCTAACTTCTGTGGAAGAGTTGGCTCGTTTAAAAAAAGCGATGGGCTATATTGATGGCATCGTATCCTCCTTGGATCCTGAGTTTGCCCCTTTAACTATTTGGACTAACTTCAATAGCCAAGTAAGTGAATGTTTACAGCAGCTCAAAGCATACAAATCATCAAGAAATATTGGGCAATTAGAAGCGGCTAATACCCACTTAGATAATATTCTTTCATACATACGACCTTATATGGTCGTCGATGGAAAGATTGGCAACGCCTTACAAAGTGCTGCCAAAGAATATTCGGAGGTTATTAATCATTCAGCTCACAAATTAAAGCTAGGGACTGACAAGGCAATCGAAGAAATAGCCTCATCGCATACTCAAGGTGAGAAATTAGTGGCCTCACTTAGAGATATTGAAAAGAAGGCGCAAGAATTACAAGCCACCTTATTTGGTACAGAAGACGTCCCTGGGGGCATGGAAGAAAAGATTAAATTATTTCTTGAAGAGGCCGACGATACTAACTCCAAAATTGGATCCGCATACAAAGAAATTGTTGTTGGAAGTGACGATACCCCTTCTATTAAAACGCAGGTGTCTGCTGCAAAAGATCAAGTGATAGAGACTCAAACCAAAATCTCGCAGCTAATGGATTCAGCAGCAACAAGTCTCAAGGCTCTCGACGCATTTTATGAAAAAATCTTTGGTAAGAAAGCTCCTGATTCCGATAAATATGATGGCGGTCTTAAAGACGAGCTTGAAGAAAGGATTGTTGCTTTATCTGATTTTGAGAAGCTACAAACCACTCGGTATGGTGCGCTTAATAAGCAAATTGAAGACTTACTCCCTGGAGCCACTAGTGCTGGCCTTGCTAGCGCATACCAGGAGATGAAGATATCTTTTGATGATCCCATTAAATTTTATACGCGCGGCTTTTATGCGTGCCTCGTTGTTTTATTTATCGGATCTTTAATTTTCACCATTGATAGCATTGGTGGTACGCACTTGGTATCCTTTTCAGCCATTGGTGATTGGGATGAGGTGCTTAAGAGACTAGTAAACAAGGTGCCATTTTATGGCCCAGTTCTATGGCTTGCATATTTTTTTAGTAAGCGAAGAAGTGAAAGCCAGCGACTACAGCAAGAGTACGCGCATAAGGAGGCTTTGGCAAAATCCTATGATAGTTATAAGAAGCAGATACTTGCGCTAGATGAGACTGACATTAAGATGCAAAAAGATTTCATTCTTAAAACAATTGATGCTATTGCATATAATGCCTCTAGTACCCTCGACTCAAAGCATGGCGATAAAATGCCGGCGCAGGAATTAATTGAAAAAGTATTAGACACAATGGCAAAAAAGAAAATTGTGGCTATCAATATTCCAGATTAAGCTTTTTCTAAAATATAAGTTGCATAGCTAACTAAATACTGCTATAGTAGGTTCATGTTCGAACAATGCCTTTATTTCAATACCACCAGCCTAGCTCGTCAGCTCGAGAAGGAATGGACAAGTGCATTTAAGCCTTTTGGGCTTACCCCTTCCCAGGCCTTCATGCTTAGAGTGGTTTTGAACAAAGCCTCACTATTACAAAGTGAGTTGGCTAACGAGATGAATATCAGCCGCCCAACAGCGACTAGGGCTTTAGATGGATTAGAGCGTCTCTCATTGATTAAGCGGGTAGCTTCTGAGAAAGATGGTCGGGAACAAGAAATTCATCCCACTAAAAAGGCCATGGAGATGAAAGAAGCTATTAATGCTGCTAGCGTAGCAGTAGCCAAGCGCCTTAAAAAATCTTTGGGTACTAGTCATTTTGAAGATGCTGTAGATCAAATACGAGGTATTAGTAACGCCTTAAAGTAATGCGTTTTTGTGAACCCTTTTTTATTTTCTAATTAGTTGCATAGCTAACTTTATGACAAAGCAAGATATAAGGAGAAGCAAATGAATATTGAACTTAGTAACACCATCATCCAAGTTACTGAAACCAATAAGGTGAGCTTTTCAAAAGCACACAACACACGTCTGAAATGCCTAGAAGGCAGCATCTGGTTGACGTTTGATGATCTTGACGGAGATTTCCTCTTTACGGCAGGGGAACATCTCTTGATTAACAGCAACGGCTTGGCTCTAATTTCGGGACTTCCATCTGCCAAGATCAGGCTGACTACACCAGCAATACAGCCAACCGGCTTCAGTAGATTGTTGAGTTGGATTAATGATCATTTTCTGAACCTTATAGTTGCATAGCTAACTTTTTTATTCATTAACAACCAAACCACCTAAGGAGAATTTCATGCCCATCCTCAACGTTAAAGTGAGTGGACAAAAGAGTATTGCCACCACCAACGCTATTCATGAATTACTACTCGATTTGACCCATCGCATTCTGGGTAAGAAAAAGGAAGTCACTGCTATCGCAATTGACTATGTTGATCCCGAGTGCTGGATGGTGGGCGGCAAGCTACTGAGCGAGCAGGGTAAAAATAGCTTTTACTTTGATATTAAGATTACCGATGAAACCAATACCAAAGATGAGAAGGCTCGGTATATTAAAGAGGCTTTTGCGGGGTTTGAACAAATTCTAGGTAATCTGCATGAAGAAAGTTATATCTATGTGCAAGATGTAAGGGCGGCTAGTTATGGTTATGGTGGCAAAACCCAGGAATACCGATATCACCACTAAACCCCAGCTTTATGAACGGTTTTCAGCTGGTCGGTTGATTATTTGATCAACATATTGACCAAATTATGGGTTTATGGTTAAAATAATGATCAAATGACTGCTTCTGAACTTAGCCCCATCCTAGAGCGCCAGTTGCTATTGCAACTAGGCGATCGCATTAAGCGTTTACGCAAAGCGCAGGGGCTTGGAACGGTCGAAGCATCTGCGCGCGCAAAGCTCACCCGTAATACTCTACGATCCATTGAGGCAGGCGACCCCTCTCCTTCTATCGGCGCTTACCTACGAGTGATGTCGGTTCTGGGCGTTAGCGGAGAGTTAGCGCTTTTGGCGGGCGATACGATGCAAGCTGCTCCCGCTGGATCAGCAGGAGCAAGGTCTAGGCGCATTACCCCTAACGTACAAGTACGCGTTTTGCCAGATAACGCCGGGCACCGACTTCAAGATTTACAAAGCCTTACTCTGCATGAAGAAGCTGTTCAGTTAGTGAAGACTGATCCTGCATTGCTACTACAAGCTCAAGACACCCTAGAGCGTTGGCTTGCTACTGGCGAATCTCGCTCAGCTGGTCTATGGCGAGAATGGAAACTCATCTTAAGTACAGGCTCTTGGCGCAAAGTGCTTGGCCGCACGAGGCATGCTCAGCAACTCAGACAAACTTCTCCACTAGTCACTATTCTTCCAGATGAAGTACGCCTACGCATTTTGAAAGATGTAAGTGTGCTCAAAAAAGGGGTGGTGTTCGGCAGCTCTATAACTGGCACCCAAGATGATGAAGCCTTTAAGGATGCGCCATGACACGAGAAGAGCTAGAGCACATCATTCGCGCCAGTGCTGATGTCACCAACCAATATGAATTTGTGATCATCGGCAGCCAGTCAATGCTGGGCCAAGTACCGAATCCAGAAAAGGTCTTCACCGTTTCTATGGAGGCAGACATCTATCCACGACAGGCCCCTGATTTGGCAGATGAGATTGATGGCGCAATTGGTGAAGGCTCACAGTTCCATGAGACCTATGGTTACTACGCTCAAGGTGTGGGGCCAGATACCGCAATATTGCCAAAAGACTGGATGACGCGCGTCCATCGCGTGCAAAACAACAACACCAATGGGCGAGTGGGGTACTGCCTTGATGTGCTTGATCTCTTTCTTGCAAAAGCTGCGGCAGGGCGAGATAAAGATCGAGAGTTTTGTATGGCGCTACTGGAATACGCCTACCTTACGCCCACACAAGCCCTTGAATTAGTGCCGACTATGCCGCTCGATGATGATATGCAGAGAACGCTACGCGCAACGATTCGTCGCTGGGCTAAAGCACTATGAGATGGTGGTCATCATATTCCGGAAGCATAAAGAAAAAAATATGGCATGGGATAAGCTAACCTTATTGGATGCCATATATTCAATTTCCTAGGTATAGAATTACCTATGCCTATACATACAGACTTAAAATTTCTTAAATCGGTCACAGAGCTGGATATGCCCATATCCCGCACCGGGAAGCTCATGATGGTGGAGATTCTAAAAAGATCCGATGAGGGGCCTTATCGTCCCCAAGATATCATTGCCCTGAAGGAAATCGCCCCTCAGGAAGCCCTTAATAAAACCCTGAAAGAATTGATTGAAGATGGGTATGTCAAGATAGAAGCTGACCGTGCAGACCGTCGGGTCAAATATGTTGAGATTACTAAAATGACAACCTCTCTAATTAATAAGATCGATTAGCAAACACACCACGCAACATCCAAAGTATTTATATTTACTTAAATGTTGAGTCCAGCCATGATCAAGCAAGATAGAAGTAAAAGGGCTTGTTGATATCGGCTCAGAAAAATAATTGTTATAGATTTCCTATGCAGCCGGTTTTGAATATTAATTCTTAGCGATGTACGCCATCAACATCAAATAACGAAATGCCGGGGAAGGGCTCTTGAATTTGCCAGGCACCTCCTTAGGGTTTTTAGTTTTTTTAATTCTGATGTTTTCCGCCTGAAAGATGGGAGCAATACACAGCCAGGGTGGGGACCAATCTTTCCTGCCAATCGAAGGTTTGGTCACTTTAATTTCTGGAGCATCTAGTCCTAATGCTTTTTGCCACTGGCTGATGGATTCTGAGGGCATGCTCTTAAAATCATAGGATTCAATTCGCAACTCTGCATTTGTAAGCCCCAGCTTCTTGAGCCAGCGCAAACAATTGATTGCATCTTGCGGCTCATCTGGATTCTCAAAATGAATCCCACTTAACCTAGGGTGAGCGTTCTGCGCAAAATAACCCAACACGCTTAAAGATAGTTCGGGCTCTTGTTGCATCACATCTTCTAGGTTTGTGAGCAGCTTCTTTAATGCCTTTTTATCATTCTCGCCTGTAGGCCTTACTGGGCAGGCAAGCCACCCTTTTGAAGACCCATCTTCACCAAGCTGCAATGGGTCTTCCATAAAACGGTGGCGAGGGGTCTGACTCTTTGCGCTTAATTTAATACTCCGCAAATAAAGGGCATTGTGAATCAATCGATCCACCTGTGGCGCATCCTCTTTTTGTCGATTAACGAGCTGATAGGCGCTTTTGCTTTGGGTTTGATTTAGAAAAAGGTAACTCCAAATATTCTCTATCCCCGCTGGGGTCAAACTAATATTGACATTCGAGCTTTGGACTTGAGGGGCAGCTTCTGTGGGAATCGGATTTGGTTTATGAGTCGGAGGATGCGATTTCTCCCATAAATAATTGGCCCACCCATGCATTCCCATGGCGCCTTTATGACGATGGGCTGTCGTGCGATTCCGTCCCGAAGCCTCAATCACTGAGCTCGCATTTGGCGCAATCTCTGGGTCATCCAAACGCCAAGCAAGGCCCAGATCAAAAGTATGAATGTAATGCTCCAAACTCACATCCGGCCCAGAATGCCCCAGCAAGGTCGCAATCGCCCAAAGATCGCGTCGTGTCATGTTGGCATTGCGGTACAGTCTTTCGCGCATCGCAACACACTGCGCCATCTCGAACTCAGAATGGGGTAGCAAGGCATAAATGGGATTAGATTGGCCCATATGACTGGACAATAGAGTGGTATTCATATGACAGGCAAAACTATGGCGCAGGTGATGAAAACGAATCGAGACATCCCCCGTAACTTCACGCATCAATGCATGCAATTCTTCCAATAGTTTATCTTCAGGAATATGGCTTTGATTAGTTGCCTTACTAGCAAATAAATGAGTAGAAAAGTAGCCTGTAGCCTCTTGGGTTTTACGATAAGCCAACCACTCTTTTAAATCTATTAGCTCCTCAGGCGTTAACAGGGCATAGACCGGGAGTTTACGGGTGGCACTAGGCGTTTTTAATGTTCGCGAGGAAGTGGGGCGAACCAAAATTTCCGCGGGATGCTCTAGTAATAGATCAACCCGATCGAGCATGAGTACTTCGCTTCTGCGTAGACCGCACCGATAAGCGATCGTAAACATCAAGCGCTTAATTGTTCTGCGCTCATTTTGAGCCTGCGTAACACGTTGCTCTGCTATTGAATTGCTGGGGCCAGGGGATAGCTTCGTTCGGACTAATTGATACTCCCTTTCAGTCAGAATATTGGCATCGACCGGCACAAGACCGCCAGGCGGCCCTAAGATTTCCCCAGCTTCACCCGCATCAATCTTTTTTTCTTCCTGCAAAAAGCGTAAGAATTCACGTAACACCCGAACTAGCTTAGTGCGCACCCCTTTCGTATTGGCATCCGCCAACACTTCTTCAAACATAGCGCCCCAACCTACCGCGTCCAGATCATCAATCCGATTCATACCCAACAAACCGCCTACGCGCTTACCAACGGAAATAGAATAATCTTTAATCGTTGCTAAAGCTAAGCGCAGCTTTTGATCCTTGGTAGAGGCCATGAGCCACAAGATAAATTGGGCGAATAATTCTCCCGCCTCCTTGTCCTCAAAGCCAATTGCTTTTTGCTCTAGCAACTGCCTAATGCACACTTTGACCTGATCACGGTCGGTGCCCTCAAAAGCGGCTCGGATCACGCTTAACCAACGAGGCTCAATTTGGCCCCGATCGATCACATCGCCGGTGATGTCAATCGCTCCTGACAAGTCCCCAGCATCATCACTGTCTAGACTGCTTTGAGCAAGGGGTTCGGGAGGAACCGTTTCCCCATTGATGCGTTGCCAGACATTAGGCTTTAAGGAATGAGAAACAAAATCGCGCGCCGCATAATTGGCCAACATGATGGGCATCCGCGTGGTGAAATCTAAATGGGTCCCGATAAATAGTTGATAGATGCTAGGGGTCTGCGCAATCGAGTCTGTCGCATGATTGATAAAGCGATCAATGCAATAGTTGAGGGTGGTGCGGCGCTCTTTCACTGGCATATCTTTGTGATAGTGATGATTCACTGCGCACGCCACTTGCTCTTGGGTGAGGTCCATCAACAGCACTGCCGTTAAGGGATCGACAAACCATCGCCGAAATTCGGCGTCCTCATGCTGGCGAAAAGCGAGCGAAAACTCGACGTACAGCCGCCCGCCCGAAGATTGCAAGATCGGCTCATTGTTGAGAAGCATAAAGATCAGACGATCGAGAAAACTAAAATGCAACAGACCGCCATGCACAATGCTAGAGAGCAGCACGCGCCCCAATGCAATGGCATCTTTGGCCCTGGGATTTTGCAAAATCATTAAGGGTTCACCGTTTTTTCGACGTCGCTTGCCATTCTTTTTGACGCCGCATGGATCGATAAACCCCTCTGGGACATCGAGAACCTTAGGCATTTGCCAAGTAAATTCCTTGTGCTGGGATAACAAGTCTCGCATTTGAGGCGCTATCGACAATAGCGGCATGCGCTCCTTCCGAAAAGGGCTGGGTTCCCGTTTTTCAATATGAGCCAGTGGAGGAGGGCATAAGTTAAAAATACCCAAAGCATTACCTGCATCAACCACCTTACCCAATACCTGCACTGCATTGATCCCGCTTTCCATCGGCGTAATCTTGCTTAGGAGAAAAGCCGTCACCGGCTTAAAGCTTGCCCCCAGGCCGCCAATATCTACTGGCTCACCAATCAGAAATTGCGACAGCACGCAATCCTTCCTAGCAATTAAACGAGACCTTAAAACCTCAATAATCTCTTTTTGCTTTGTGGAAAGCTGAGGCTCTATATCCACCCAAATTTTTTGGAGCTCGTCTGGAGAAAGGTGGATTAAATCACTCATGGAACTACCGAACTAAGGGGCTTTGGATGACAGCCTGCAAACCAATATCGGCATGCAATTTTTGCATCGCCTCTTTTAAAATATGGATGTACTGGCCAAAATTAAAACTGGAATATTGCCCATGCGGTGCCTCCCCAATAATCCAGTGGCCCATGCAGGCATCTACCACTTCGGGCAAGCACCCTCTTTCAATGAGCTCGGTACGCAAGAAGCGGCGATGCGTATTAGCCTTCACATTGAGATAGCTCTTCAGAAGCCTTTCAATTTCCTTAGGCCTTGCTTCAACCGGCTCACCGTCTTGATCCAAGAAAAAACAAGGATATTCAAGAATGCGTTTGCGGCGCGGTGTGGTCCAGCACTCTCGCACCCTTTGTAAGTGCTTTTCATAAAGCTGCATCTGCAAAATGAGCTTTTCTGGCAACCAGACCAAACGTGACTTGTGGTGGGTTCCATCATCTTTATCGGTTAAGGCCGCCAAACCCCTTTGAATATCAATGTACTTTAGATCTAGATAGGGGGTTTTAATAGCCCGGCAAGTTGTTGAGTACGCAAAATACTGCAAGACATAAAGCGTATATAGATTATGAAATCGGATATACCCTGCGAGATCTGCATATTTTGAAGCCGACTTGATATCGGCGACCAGACTAGTGAAGAGCTCTTTAACTGCGCTAACCGTGGGGCACATGCGCGCACCTACCGCTAATGACTTTGCCCCAGCTCTTGGCATCCACAATGTTGCGAGTGGCTCAGATATATGGGCAGCCGCTTTAGCAACCGTGGCCATCTCCATGAGCACTTTTTCATAAGCGGCCTGCAAATGCTCAACCGATGCGCTGGTGTAATAAATACGCACCTTCGCCAAATGGTTTACGCGCCCTGTGGCGCAACTTGCCATCGTCGGATCGCCATAGTGCAAGGCCATGCTTTCCCAAATGGAATTGGCTACCCGCTGTGGATTGACCCGGCCATCGGGGTAGTGATGCTTAAACCATTGATCGGCGCAATCCAATAATGTCTTGGAGGGGGTTTCAAAGAGTCGGACCGTTTTCTGATTCGCGCCCCGAATCCCCAAGACATTCTGAAAATAGGGCGACATCCAAGTCCAGCACGGCAAGTGAAAAGAGTTTGTTAGCTCACGCACTTGACTTTGGGTAACCTCCAAAATTGACCGATAGGGCGGAGAGAATGCCGGAATGGCCCAGCAGTATTTATCGCCTTCACAATAAATGCCAACTTCGTCCAGTGAGTCAGGCACCACCCCAAAGTGCACCTTGATATTGACGGCCTCTTTAGCGGGGGCGCCAACCCACAGCATGGTGTAAATCAGAAGAATTGTTTCTGCACGCAACTGGTCGTCTTTATTAAATGGTATTTTTTTCTTAAGCACTCCCATCTGGTCACGTAAGCACATGCGCAGCTGCGCCATTTCTTCCACGGCTAATCCCAGGTAATCCCAAGGCAACTTTTGATTGGACTTTTCAAGATGTCGGTTTTTGGCTTTAGCAATCCGGGCTAGGGTGCCCAGCCCTTTTTTAGTATCTTTGCACTCTAGATCGCTAAGTACGATGTATTCATCCGAATCATCTTCATCTGGTGATAAATCGCTATCGAGTAATGCTTTGCGCTCACGATGCGTGCCTGTTCTCGTGGTCACGATATCAATCTCGCCCCACTGATCGGCGGGATCATGACCTTCATCAAACCGGATAGAGTCGCCCAAATGAATGCGGCTTGTGAAAATACTTCCACCTACCCACTTCCCGCCGCCCCCGCTACCACCGCCGGCACCTTCACCTCTTTCGACCCAATCTTTTACACCGTAGGCCTTATCCAAAAATCCAATGAATGCTTCTCGCTCATCTTGCAAAGATTTATCTTTGTTAGTTGATAAGGCCTCCAGCACAAACGTAAAGCGCTCTGGAGCTACCGCCAGATCGAGCGCGCCCAACTCTTGATTGATTCTCTCTTTTTGCTCTTCTCTTTGTTGATCTTTTCCATCAACTTGTTTTTCTTCCGCATAGTGACGCACTGCGCGAGCGGCTACCTCGATACCATTTGGCAACGCTTTCCAGGGGCGCTCGATGGATGCCTCGTAGGCTAACACTCCACTGGACTCATCCCTTAAGGCATAAGAATGTGCAATTAAAAATTGACCTATTAATAAGGCAAATTTATCAGCGTTTTGTTTTGGAAATATTTCACAGAAAACTGCATAAAACGGATAGTCGGATAGGGTGCTTCCTAATAAGGGATTCCTGCCAGTGGTATTCGTTTTTTTCCCAAAATGCGAACCAATTTCTTCGATGAGCCTGGCCTCGTTATTAATAACCCAATCTAAAAGTGGTCGCCAATCAATGATGCCCAACTCGGTTAGGTCTTTGTGCCAGGTCTCGGGAGCTAGGTCCAAGATTCGCCGAATAGCCCTAAAGGCCGATGGCAATGCCTCCAAGTGATCATGGGCAAGAATTTGAAAAAGAATGTCTCTTAGTAAACCAACATCTTGGTCTTGCTCCTTAGCCAGCCTTAGCAAAATCCTATGGCTCGGACTTTCTTTTGGCGCTATTGGTCCAAACTCTGGCAAATCCTGCTTAGACCTTTTCAAGGAGACTCGCCCAAAGGATTGGCGAGATCTGGGACTATATTTTTCTCTACAATGGTGAGGCCTGGCTGGGGCAATGATTTAACCGTGCGCTTATCAACACCATAGACATCTGCCACCCATTTTTCAGCTTTGCTTTCACTGACCTTCAGTAATTTTGCATTTGCAGCATTTTTAGCCAACCTGCCAGCAATGCGCACATCACTTACGCTAATCCCATTAATAACTGTTCCGAGTATCAATTCTTCCACTGCTCTTTTTTGCAAGGTTACCGGCTGAACTGTTTTAGCTAATATACAAATTAGCTCCGCCTCCTTGCGCAGTCTTTTTTTGGCCAACTGGAATAATTTGATGCCGCCAACACAGCACCAAACTTTTTCATTTTTCTGAATACTGATGGGATAAACCTCTAAGAGTCTTAGCAATGCCTCTTGTGACAACACCTCGTTTGACACCTCACGGAGAGGCGCCAAGTCTTTAATTAATAACTCAATCGCAGGATGAATCTCCTCAATCTGCCCTATGGTTAGCCTTATGAGTCGAGGCAATTGATCTTCTTCCAAAAAATATTTTTGGACAGATTTCGCAGTTTTTGGGGCTTTTTTCACTATAGGCTAGTACTCATGATAACAATTATGTAATTTTGTAATGTTGCAATAATATTTAAAATATTGACTCGTAAACGTTCTTAATAGTGTATATTCTATACTACAGTTTCAATATTTAATTGTTTAAAGCCTTAATTTATAAGGTTTATTTCAGTTATTATCATTTAACACCAGATTACATATTGTTGGTGTCGAGGACTCCGAAGCAGGGTCGCAGGTTCGATTCCTGCCGGGCGCACCAAAAGCAAAGGGTTTTTGACCTACGTCATGCGACAAAACGCAAAAACCGCTATCATTTGCACCTAACTTATTGAT
>Ga0316226_1003046_pt1 | contig 14852 bp, 20 predicted proteins | sample TBH18017metaG_FD_206009 | JGI IMG/M metagenome (GOLD analysis project Ga0316226, IMG submission 206009) | Freshwater microbial communities from Trout Bog Lake, Wisconsin, USA - TBH18017 | ecosystem: Environmental > Aquatic > Freshwater > Lake > Hypolimnion/Profundal zone | place: USA: Wisconsin... | reverse complement strand
GGGATGAATGGGCAGGATCATCAGGAGGATTGTTCCGAACAATCCGCCAATGAGAAGGACATCGCCGTTTTTAAAGAGGCGGGCGACGTTGGACTTGCCTGATTTAAACTGTGCCATTGCGATTCAAAACTTTCACATGCTCTGCTCGCGGTAATACCGATAGGCATTGACGCGATAGACCCAGGCCAGTATTTCGGCCACGGCGGCGTATAACTGAGCAGGAATCTCGCCATCCACCCGGCCATATTTGAACATGAGGCGGGCGAGGGGCTTGTTTTCGATGATGGGCACCTGGTGCTCCTGGGCGATTTGGCGGATTTGGAGGGCGTTGAGGCGGGTGCCCTTGGCGACGATTTTTGGGGCCTTCATTGTCTTGCGGTCGTAGCGGAGGGCCACGGCGATATGGGTTGGATTCGTCACAACCACATCGGCCTTAGGGATTTGCGCAAGCATCTTGCGTTTGCTCATGGTCATGCGGCGGCGGCGCATGCGGGCTTTCATGAGGGGGTCGCCCTCGGTGTTTTTGGTTTCCTCCTTGACCTCCTCCTTGGTCATTTTGAGGTCCTGGTTGGTCTGCCAGAATTTGTAGCCGTAGTCGGCCGCGGCCAAAACAACGAGCGACACCCCCACTTGCATGACGATTTTGAAGGAAGAATCTGCCATGAACGCGGCAATCCTTGCCACGTCCACGGAGGAATAGAAAATCGGGTCGCTCAAGATTTTTTTTATGACGTTGTAGCAGAGGGTGATGACGACGGAGAGTTTGACAACGCCGAGGGAGGTCGCCACGGTGGAGCGGATGGAAAAGAGACGTTTGAAGCCTTCCACGGGATTGAGGCGCTCCCAATTGACGGCGAGGGCTTCGGAGGAAGTGCGGAAGCGGGTCTGGATGCCTCCCGCCAGCAAACCGCCGGTAACCGTGGCCGCCATGACCGGCAGGACGCAATGGCCGAGGACGAGGACACCGGAGACGGCGTAACCTTGCATGGCGTTGAGAGTGACATCGGTATCGTGCAAATGGCCGAGGGTTGAAACGCAGGACTGGGCCATGATGCGCCACGTTTCGCGGCCGGTCAGACCCAAGGCAAGCAAGGCGCCGCCCAGGACAAAGACCGTCTGGACCTCCGGGCTGCGGGCGATCTGGCCTTTTTTGAGCGCCTCTTCCAGGCGCTTGCTTGTTGCGTTCTCTGTCTTTTCGCCGGCTTGATCGCTCATGGGAAATTAATGCATCGCCTGGGCCACCCGGAGCATGTCTTCGGGCAATTGGCGGAGATAATTGATGATGTGCTGGGACATCAAATCCACCGTCAGGCCAAAGACGGTGAGGCCGACCAGCGGGCGGACGGCGAAGCTTTCTGCGAAGACGTTCATCTGGGGCACCGCGCGGCCCAGGACGGCGAAAACGAGCGAGATCACGAAGGAGACGGCCAGGAGCGGGGCGGACAACTGCAAGGCGATGGTGAAAATGCCCCCGGAGCGGGCGACGATGTCCGTGACCAAAGCCTGGGAAAGATGGGCGGCGCCGATGGGGACAAAGGCGTAAGTTTTCTGAAAGCCGATGAGCATCCAGTGATGCATATCCAGGCTCAACCAGAGCATGGCGGCCAGGTAGTAAAGGAGCGTGGCCGTGGAGCTGGCGGGATCGTTGTCCAAGGGATTGATGCCCGGCGGGGCGGTCAGGCCTATTTCCGTGCTGATGATGCTGCCGGCGATTTCGAGCATGAAAAAAACCATCCGGCAGGAAAAACCGATCATCAGGCCGATCCCCACTTCGACCGCCATCTGGCCCGCGAGGCCGATGAAATCGGCTGGTTGGACGGCGTCCGCCGGGAGCGTGGCGGCGACCATGGCGGCGAGCAAACCGCCCAGGGCGAGGCGGAGCTGGACGGGGAAATTACGGGCGGAAAAGACGGGAAAGACCGCCAGCATGGAACTGGCGCGCAAAAAAACCATCAACCAGTTGGTCAGGTGAATCATGGGCGGCGGTCATTGGGCCATCTGGGGCATTCTTCCGATCATGCCGGCGGCGAATTCGACCAGAGTGCGGAGCATCCAAGGCATCAGCAAGATAAGCAGGGCGACGATGGCGAGGGCTTTGGGGACGAAAGTGAGGGTTTGTTCCTGGATGGAGGTGACGGACTGGAAAAGGCTGACCGCCAAACCGATGACCATGGCGGTGAGGAGGATCGGGGCGGCGAGGGCGACGGCGTTGGTCATCAATAATTTCAACAAATCTGCGGCGTAGGCGGCATTCATAAAAATCAGGTGGCGAAACTTTGGATGATGGAACTGACGACCAGGTGCCAGCCGTCCACCAGGACGAACAGGAGGATTTTCAAGGGGAGCGAGATGGTCATGGGGGGCATCATCATCATGCCCATGCTCATGAGGACGGTGGCGACGACGAGGTCAATCAAGATGAAGGGGAGAAAGAGGAGGAATCCCATTTGAAAGGCGGTGCGCAATTCGCTGATGATGAAGCCGGGGATGACGACCTTTAGAGGCAGCTTGTCCACCGATCCCGGCCCCAGTTGGGCCAGCGCGGCGAACAGCTCGACGTCCTTGGGCCGCGCCTGTTTGAGCATGAAGGAGCGAATCGGGCCGGCGGCGCGATCCAGGGCCTCCTGGCTGGTGATCTGTTTGGCGCGGTAGGGTTCGAGCGCCTCATGGTCAATCTTGTCCCACACCGGAGCCATGATGAAAAAGGTCAAGAACAAGGAAAGCCCGATCAGAATCTGGTTGGAGGGCGCGCCCTGAAGGGAGAGCGCCGAGCGGACAAAAGAGAGAACGATGACGATGCGCGTGAAGCAAGTCATCAGCAGGATGATGGAGGGGGCCAGCGTCAGGAGCGTCATCACGGCCAGCACTTTCATCGCGCCGTCCACGTCCACGGGCTGGTTCAGGCCGTTGAGGCCGATGTTCAAGCTGAGGTTGCCGCTGTTGTTGGTTTGGGCGTCCAGACCCGCCGCGCCGGCAAGGAGGAACAGCGGGGCCAGGAATGCCGCGCGGAGAAAGAGGCGTTTTTGGGAAAGCGACTTCATGACTTGCGGGCCAGGACTTGTTGGAAGGCCTCCGCGAAACTCATTTTCGGCGCGGCCGCGGCCGGCTCGGATTCAACCGAGGGAAGATGGCTCAACAAGGTGACACCGGCGCTGGAGGAAGCCAGGAGGAACCGCTGTTGCTCGTAAGCGACGACATAAATGGCCTGGCGCTGGCCGAGGGAGCGGATTTCCAGGACGTTGAGCTTGGGGGCGGCGCCCCGGCGGAGGGTCAGGCGCTGCCAGTTTTTGAAGAGCCAGACGCCGGCCAGAAAGAGGGCGATGACGGCCACCAGCGCGCCCCCCACACGCAACAGCGACGCGCCCATGTCAGGCAAGGCGCCGGGTATGGCGGCGGGGTGGGTCACTGGACGGCTCCGAACAGTTCAGTGATTTTAACGCCGTAGCAGTCGTTGGTCACGACGACTTCGCCGCGGGCGATCTGTTTTTGATTGGCGAAAAGAGTGACCGGGTACTGCGCGGCCTGGTCCAGCTTGACGACGGATCCCGGGGTCAGTTGCAAAACCTCGCGCAAGGGCATCTGGCAGGAGCCCAGCTCGACGGTCAGTTTGACCCGGACGTCCAGGAGGAGTTCAAGGTTAGGCGGGGGTGTGGCTTTAGCGTCCATAAAATCAAAGTTTGACGGCCTGGGTGAGTTGGACGGCCCAATGGCCGGAGACCATGCCGGGGCGGCCGTTGAATTTCGGCTGGCCGTCCAGCCGCAGGCAAACTTGCCGGGCCAGTTGGGGGTTGACTTGGAGAATGTCACCGACCTTCAAGCGGAGAACGTCGCGGGCGGATAATTCCAGGCCGAGCCATTCAGCCGTCACCGGCAGGGCGACATCGTCCAGGGAATGATTCCATTTGACAGGGGCCGCCGGGGCGGGAGTTTCCGCGGGCGGCTCGCAATCGAGGCAAAGCTGGCGCAGGCACGGTTCAAGCGAGGCGCAGGGGAAGGCCAATTTGAATTGGCCGGAGCAATCGCCCAAAGAAGCGTCCAGGGCGAGGGTCAGCATGTGAGCCGGGGGCGGGTCGGCCTGCAGGAAACGGCCGTTGGATTCGCAGCCGAGCAAGGAGGGTTTCAAAGGTTTGACAACGGTCCAGTTGTTGCACCATTCCTCCAGAATGATCTGGGCGAACTGGTCCAGGAGCGCCTTTTCGATCTGGCTCATCTCGCGGGTTGTTTGCTCAATCCGGCCCGGACCGCCCAACAGATGGTCGGCCATCGTCAAACCCAGGCGGAGCGGGATTTCCAGCACGGAGACGCCGCGCAAAGGCTCGGTTTTAAAAAGGATCAAATGGGTTGGGGCCGTCCATTGCTCGATCAGTTTCTGGCGGGTTTCAATCTGGATGGCGCCCAGCGCGAGAGAAAATTCCGAGCGCAAAAACAACTCCGCGCGGGCCGCCGTCGCGTTGACGAACCGGGTCTCGTGCGCGCGCAGCTTGCGCATCTGTCGCGGTGGGAGCAGGGACGCGTTGCGAAAATCGTGCGGCCGCGGGGCGGCATCGGGATGTGAGGCGGCGCTCATTGAATGGCGAGTTCGGTGATGTAAATTTCCTTGATGAGGGGAGCGCCGAGGGCGTTGTTGAACACGGTTAACAGTTCGGCGCGGATGACGTTGCGCGCGCCGGGCTTTTCGAGGTCGGAGATGGTTTTGGTCGAGAGCGTTCCGGTCGCCAGATCGAGCAACTGGTCCCTGTTCTGTTCAATTTTGACCCTTAAGCTCTCGTCCGCGCCGACCAGGGTGAAGCTGGTCATCAGATAACGGGTGCCCATGGTGCCGGCGACGTTGACCAAAATTTTGTTCAACGGGACGGTCACTTTGGGTTTTTCATCCGCGACGCCGGGGCCTGGCTGGGCTTTGGCGCCTGAGGATTCCGCCGCCGCCACCGCCGGCAGGGAAAGGGACCGCCTCATCTGGGGGATGAGAACAAAGCGGGTCGTGGCGAAAGCCAGCGCGGGCATGGCGATCGCGGTGACAAGCAGGGGGAGCCATGGATTGGACCAAACGGGGAGCTTGGCAGGCGGGGCGGGGGTTGCTTCCGCCGACGGCTCTTCCGGGCGTCCTTTGCGGGCGTCTTCTTCCTGGCGTCCTTTGTGCGCGTCCAATGGTCTGTCAGCCATAACGGGGGAGGATTAACGTTTCATGTTCACCACGTTCTGGAGCAATTCGTCGCTGGTCGTGATGATTTTGGAGTTGGCCTCGAAGGCGCGTTGGGCGGTGATCAAATCGGCCATTTGGGAGGAAAGGTCCACATTGGACAATTCGAGGGCGCCGGATTGGATGGTGCCCAGGCCGCTGGAACCGGCGGCGGTCGGCGAGGCAAGTCCGCCGGCGGCGGACGAGGTGGAATAAAGATTGTCGCCCACGCTGTTCAAGGCCTGGGGGTTGGTGAAATTTTGCAACAGGACCTGGCCGCGCGAGAAGGAGGTGCCGTCGGAAAGATTGACCGTGATGATACCCTGGGAGTTGATCGCGTAGGAGGTCATGGTTGCCGTCGGACTGGAGGTGGAGGGCATCCCGGTGGTGTTAATCTGGATGCTGCCCATCGTGGAAAGACCCGAATTGGAATAGCCTTGCACACGCATTCCGTTTGACGTCACCAAGTACCCGCTGGAATCCACCGTGAACGTGCCGTCCTGGGTGACGTATTGGGCGCCGGAGACAGGGTCCTGCACCACGAAGAAACCGTTGCCGTTGATGGCCAGGTTACTGCTTACGCCGGTGGAGTTGATCGTGCCTTGCGCCCAATTATTGGTGATGGAGGCGGTGGTGACGCCGGTTCCAATTTGCATGGGGTTTGTGCCACTGTCGTTGCCGGTGGCAACGGTGGCTGCCTGAAGGGTATTGCTGAAGGAGGTCATGAGATTTCCGGTGGCTGACTTGAAGCCGGTGGTGTTGAGGTTGGCAATGTTGTTGCCGATGATGTCCATCTGCTGCTGGTATGCATCCAGGCCACTGACTGCGGAACTGAGAGAGGTTAACATATATTTATTTTCCTTAGTTTTGGGTTGAGGTTGAAGTCGCGCTGCTTGAAGCCGCGGTCACGGACGTAATCTGGCTGAGTTCATAGGCGTTGCCGTTGACCATGATTTCCGGGGTGCCGGAGGAAATATCCACGGAGGAGACCGTGCCAGTGAGGGAGCCGGAGCCTGTGGACGGCGTCACTGTGACTGTTGAGCCGATCAGGCCCGTGGCCTGGATGCTCTGGAGGTCGGATTGCATATTTTGGGTTTCCTGCAAGGAGCTGAACTGGGCCAGTTGGGCGGCGAAATCCGTGTCGCTTTGGGGGTTCAAGGGGTCTTGCGAACTCATTTGAGTGACCAGGAGTTTAAGAAAGTCGGCTTGATTCAAGGTTTGCGACGAACTGGCCGAAGCCGTGGAGGTGATGGATGAGGACATCAGTATGGATCGTTGAGGTTAGGCCCATGATTCCCAGTTTTTGCGAGGGCGGTTTTGGTCTCTCTGTTTGCGCGATTGCGCCGGCTGAACCGCGGCGCCCGCCGCGGCCCAATCTTCACGCGCCGCGATCTGGCGCGTGCGTTCATCGGAAGGCTGTTGAAAATTGAGGTTCGAGCCGCCGGACATCGGCAGCAATTCCACGTTTTGCCGGGCCAGGGATTGCTGCAATTGCGCCCACTGCGAATCCTGGGGCGCGAAACTGCCGCGCTCGCAGCGGACTGACGCCTGCACCAGGCCGTTGTGATTCGTCAACTGCAAGTAAAGGTGTGTGTTCGAGTCCAGTTTCAACGAGACGCCCAGCGTCTGAGCGCCCATTTGCCGGACAGTCATTGTTTCATGCGAAATCATGCGTTCCACCCGCTCCAGGGGCGAGGCGCCGCTGGCGGGCGCGGCTGTGTCCACGGTGGTTTCGGCGACCGGGGCCGCCGGACTGGCGGCTTTGGAGGAAAGATCAAGGATGACCAACGGCTCGGAAGGCGCGTCGTGCCAGGAAAAGGGAAGGGATAATTTTGCCTTGTTATCCGCCGGGGCGGCTACTGTGTCCACGCTGTTGACGGAGGAAATGACCACGGGCGGCAATTTTTGCTCCATGCTCCCGGCAATTTCGTGTCTTTCCAAAGTAAAACTCATTCGTTGGCTAGTATCAGCAACGGACGTGCCACTTGTCGGCGGGGGGGAGATCGGCGGCTCTTTTAGCGGGGCGGGCTGGACCGTCAACAGCAGGGTTTTTTCCGCGTCGGCTGCTTTGGAAGGGCTGGCTTCACTCGCGGTTTGGACCTGGGCAGGCGCATCGTCGAGAGCCGGGAGGACGACGGAAATGGCACGGGCCGGAACAGTCTGCGCCGGCAGTTTGGACGGGGTGGGCGGAGAGGAAGTTGACAAAGCCAGCCATTGGCTTGCGGTCACGGGGTCAGAAACAACCGCAATGGTGAAAGGCCGTTTGTACGCGTCAGAACCAGCGGGCGGGGACTTCTTTTCCGCGGCAGGTTGCAGCGAGGGCGGATTGTCCATGCCGGCGGGCTGGGGCGCGAGGGCATGAAGAATCGCCGCCAGGAAATCTCCCTTGACAGAAGGGAGGAGCAAGGGAGGGACCGCGGCAAGAGAAGCCAGCAGCGTGGAAGCGCTGCTGGCTTTGGGGGCGGGAGTGTGGGCGGTCATTTCGATGTTGTTGAGCGCGAGGAAAGTCGAATTTGCTCGGAAATTTGGGCCGCGCGGCGGGCAGCGTCGGTGTTTTTTTTGGCCATGGCCTCCAAAATGGCGGCGGCATCCGGTTCTTTGAGAAAGATCATGATTTTGACAATCGCCTCGTTGTCCAACTGCTCCAAAACGCCGGACGCGGCTTCGGGTGTCATGGCGGCGTAGACCTTGGCTAATTTCTTCAAATTGCCCGTTTCATCGTCTTTGACCCGCAAAACGGCTTTGTCAAAATCCGCTTGAAGCTGGCGCACGGATTGGATGACTTGGCCGAGTTCGGCCCGTTCGGTGTTCAGGCGGGTGGCCAGATCATCCAATTGCTGCCGGCGCTGTTCGGCGGATTTTTTTTCAATTTTCAGTTCCGAGATCAATTGATCGGCTTCGGGATTGTTAAAATTCCAGGACGGCCCGATGTTGCGCGCCAGCGCGGCAAGCTGCTGGCGGGAGGGCAGGACGGGTTTTTGCCAGAAGAGGAGGGTGGCAAGAAGATAAATCACGGCCCCGAACGGAGCGGAAATCCAAGTGTGAGCGAGTAATTTAGTCATGGTCGGAAACGGCTTGGCGGGCATGGAGGGCGGTCACGCGGCGGATGGCGAACTCGTCGAGGATTTTTTGTTCCTCGCGGGATTCCAGGCGTTGATGCACGGCATATTGTTTGTCACGGTAAACATCCACCATCTCCCGCTGCTGGCGGGCGGCGAGCATGGCCTGACAGGCGGCGTTGACGCGGCGCTCGGCCTGTTCCAGCGCGGCCTGGCAGTCGTCGCGCTTTCTTTGGAGCGAACGATGGTAGTTTTGGGCTTGGGCGGCTTGCGCGGCGGCGCAGCCACCGGCGACCAACTGCCGCATCCGCTCGAAATCGCGGCCGATGAGTTGATGGATGGCTTCCAGCGAATCGAGCGCCAGCCGCCGGGCGAGCAAGGCGCGGGCGTAATTTTCCAACGCGTCGTGTTCCTGCCGCTGGCGGAGAGTTCGAACCGCTTCCAGAGTGAATCGGAATGCCTTCATGCGCGTTGGGCCGGCGGGGCCTTGGCCGGCATGGGCGTGGACATGGTTTGATGAAGGGCCTGCCAGCTTTGGCTGGTGGAAAAGCCCTGGCCAATGCCCTGGCGCAGAAACGCATTCAAAGGCTCGTGCAACTGAATGCTTTGATCAATGACGGGATTGGTTCCCACCGGGTACGCCCCGATGTTGATCAAATCCTGGTTTTTGCGATAGTTTGCCAGGGCCTCGCGTCCGCGGGCGGTGAGCTTCTGCTGATCTTCCGTCGTCAGATCGCGCGTCAACCGGCTCACGCTTTCCAAGACATCTATGGCGGGATAATGGTTCTGCGTCGCCAATTCCCGCGTGAGCACGACGTGTCCGTCGAGAATCGAGCGCACCGCGTCGGCAATCGGGTCGTTCATGTCGTCGGCTTCCACCAGCACCGTGAACAGGCCGGTGATGGAGCCAACGACGCCGGCGCCGGCCCGCTCGAGCAATTGAGGCAGCAAGGAGAAAACCGACGGGGTGTAGCCGCGGGTGGCCGGGGGTTCGCCGACGGCCAAACCGATTTCCCGCTGGGCCATGGCAAAGCGCGTGACGGAATCCATCATCAACAAGACATTCCGGCCCCGGTCGCGGAAATATTCGGCCACGGCCATGGCGACAAAAGCACCCTTCAAACGGGCAATGGCCGGCTGGTTGGAAGTGGCCACGACGACGACGGATTTTTTCCGGCCGGCGTCATCGAGGTCTTTCTCCATGAATTCGCGGACTTCGCGGCCGCGTTCGCCAATGAGGGCGATGACGTTGACATCGGCCTCGGCCTGGCTGGCGATCATGCCCAGGAGAGTGGATTTGCCGACGCCGCTGCCGGCGAAGATGCCCAGGCGCTGCCCGCGTCCGCATGGGATGAAGGTGTCAATGGCTTTGATGCCGGTGCGAAAGCAATCGGCGATGCGCTGACGCTTGAGCGGATGCGGGGGTTGGAGATTCAGGCTCACGTAGTCGTCGGCCTGGATAGCCCCCAAATCGTCCAAGGGATGGCCCAAGCCGTCAATGACGCGGCCCATGAGCTGATCGCCGACGGGCACCCGGAGGGTGGAGCCGAGGGCGGTGACTTCGCTGCCGGGATGAATGCCGTGCAACTCTCCGAGCGGCATGAGGAGAACATGATGATTGCGAAAGCCGACGACCTCGGCCAGGGTCGAGGCGTTGTGCCCCGCCGATTCAATGCGGCAGATTTCGCCGACGGACGCGAGGGGTCCTTCGGATTCGATCACCAGCCCGATCAACTGGACGACCCGGCCATGATTGCGGATCACGTCAGTTTCCTGGACGCGGCGCGCAAGGGTTTCGAGCCTGTTGGAACCGCATAAATGGCCTGGCGTCATCATGCCTTGAGAGTCCTTTGCAGGAGGTCAAATTTTGTCTCGCGTCGCGCGTCCACCGTTCCGAAATGGGTTTGAACCAGGCAGCCGCCGCGGGTGACTTCGGGCGAAGAGAGAAAGCGAAACTCCTTGGCGCCGTCGGCGGCGGCGAGGAGCGGGGAATCGGATTTTTGGAGCAATTCCAAGTCGGCCGGATGCAGCCGGACGGTGAATTCAGCGGTGCCTTCAATCTGGGCGAGGGCGTCGCGCACGACGGCTTCGATCATGGAGGTGGAAATGGGGAGGTCGGCGACCAGTTTTTGGGCCACGGAAAGAGAAAGGGCAATCATGGCGTTTTCGGAATCGCGGACCACTTGGGGCACGGCCTTGCGCAACGAGTCCAGCGCGCCGCGGATTAACTCCTGCACTTCGGTTCGTTGCTGGAGCAATTGCTCGCTCAAGGCTTGTTCGGCATCGCGCCGTCCGCGCTCGTAGCTGGCGCGCAATGCCTCCTCGGACGGGTGCGCGTCCGCGCGATCCCCGTTTTTGAGGCAGACATGCCGCAACAGCTTGGGCAAGGTTAACGTGTCAGACCAAGAGTTCATCATCATTTGTTCCGGCCCGGGTCATTCCGAGGTTTTGCCGCGCGCGAGCCACCCGCTCACGGCCTGGGTCATGTTGCCGGGATTTTCGCGGATCAACTGGTTAAGCACGTCCACCGTGACCACGCCGCGGATGGGCTTGCCATGACCGTTGCCGTTGCCGTTGCCATTGCCATTGCCGTTGCCGTTGGTGGAAAGGGCAATGGGAATTTCATCTTTGGAGGTTTTTTGCCACAGCCGCCAAAAAAGGATCAGGACGCCGGCGGCCAGCGCCGGGAAGATGCCCTTTTGGACCGCGTCAAACCAGAACTGCCGTTTTTCCTGCTGGTCGAGTTGCTGCGTCAATTCCATCGCCGGCTGGTCATTAAACGGCATTTCCTCCAGTGTGATTTCATCCTTGCGCTCCGCGATGCCGGGTTCCTCCAGGCCGAGCGCGCTTTGGACGATGTGGCGCAATTTTTCCAGTTCCTCCGGCGAGCGCGGCACGGCCTTCCGGTCCGTTCCCTTGCCCTCGAAACGCTGGGCGACGAAGACGGCGGCGGAAAGGCGCTTGATGCCCCCGGCGGCCTGGACCAAGTTGCTCGTGAGCTTGTTGATCTCATACTGATTGTTGGTCACTTTCTTGGTTGTGCGGCTTCGGTTGGCCGGCGGCCCCGCGGCGGCGTTGGTATCGGTTCCATTGGCAGTCGCGCCGGGGGAACCGCCGTTATTGGCGGTGGCCGATTCGGTATTTTCGTCGTTGATGACACTGGAGCGGACGACCTGGCCGTCGGGGTCATATTTTTCCTCGGTGCGGGTTGAGGTGTCCCAGTTTAATTCGGCAGAGACGCGGACGACGGCCTGGCCGGCGCCCAGGACCTGTTCGAGCATGCCCTGGGCTTTTTTGCCGAGGTATTGCTCGAAGTTGCGGCGGGCCGTGAGCTGGTTGTTGGACAATCCCGCCAGCGAGTCGCCCTCCTCGTTTTCCGAAAGGACATTGCCCAGGTTGTCCACGACCGAAACATGATTGACTTGCAAGCCTTCCACGCTGTTGGCCACCAGGAAGCGGATGGAATTGACGGCGGCGGGGGGCAATTGGGCGTTGCCCCGCACCCGGACGAAGACCGAGGCGGTGGGCTTGCGGGCGTTGTCCATCATCAGGCGGTTTTCCGGGAGGACGATCATGACGCGGGCCGACTCGACTTGATCGAGCTGACTGATGGTGCGGGCCAATTCGCCCTGGATGGCACGGGTGTAGTTGGCGCGCTGAACAAAATCTGAAATTCCGAAATTGGCCTTGTCAAAAATCTCGAAGCCGACGCCCTCTCCGCGCGGGATGCCCTTGCCGGCCATTTGCATGCGGACCTGATAAACTTTGTCGGAGGGGACGTAAATCGAACCGCCGCGCACTTGGTAGGGGATTTTGGCTTCGTCGAGGGCGGCAACGATCTTGGAGGCTTCTCCGTCGTCCAGTTTGCCGTAAAGGAGGGCGAAATCAGGGCGGCTGGACCAGAGGGCCATCGAAACCAGGGCGATCAACACCACGGCGGTGGCCAGGACCATGCTGATGCGCTGGTTGATCCCGAGCTGTTTCCAGATGCCCAGCAACTGCTGTCCTAATTGTGTGAGGCTTTTATTCATGTCGTTTCATTAAATTTGCATGCGCATCAATTCCTGGTAGCCGTCGAGCAGCCGGTTGCGCACTTCCACCATCATTTGAAAGGAAACATTGGCTTCCTCCATCGAAATCATCGCCTGGTGGAGCGAAACGTTCTGCCCGCTCAACAAGCCGGTCACGGCGCCGCTGGCGGCGGCCTGTTTTTGGGCGACTTCGTTGACCATGCTGCCGAGCATGTTTTCGAAATTGGCGCCGCTGGATGATGACACGGACACCGGCGCGCTGGTTTGAAGCGGGGAATCGGAGTTGACCGATCCAAGCTGCTGCAATTCGGCGGTTGGAATGGACTTCGCCGCTGACGCCACCGCGTCCTGAAGGGAATTGGCCGCAAGGCCTCCGGCGGGCGGGGTCGTGACCAGTTTCAATGCGGAAAGAGCGTCCATTTAAAAGCCGTGCGTTAGGAGTGTTTGGCGATGGACAGGGCCTGAATGGCCATGGAGCGGGCGTTTTTGACCACCGCCAGGTTCGCCTCATACGAGCGGGAGGAGGCGATCATATCCACCATTTCCTCGTGGATATTGATGTTGGGCGTCGCCACCATTCCCTGGGCGTTGGCGTCCGGGTGTCCGGGATTATAGACCATCCTGGGCGGGCGGGAATCCTTCAGCACACGGGCGACGCGCACGGTTTCCACCCCGGCGTCGGGAGCGTCGGAATCTTGCTTGGCGCGGAGGACGGACTCGAAAACAACCTCCTTGCGTTGGTAGGGTTTGCCGTCCACGTCTTTGGTCACGTTGGCGTTGGCGATGTTGCCGGCGACCACGTCCATGCGAACGCGCTCGGCGTCAAGGGCCGATGCGGTGCAGTCAATGCCAGTGAGAAGATTAATCATAATATCAATCAGCCTTTGCCAGTGATGGCCAGGCGCATGCGGGCGAGGGAACTGCTGACCAATTGGGTTTCCAGCGTGTTTTCCACGGTGTTTTCGTTCAGTTTGAGCATTTCCGTCTCCAACTGCACCGTGTTCCCGTCCGACCGCCCGGAAACCGCCGCGGCATCCACCGCCAGCGAGGGTTGCAGACTGGCGATTTCCTCCGAATTTTGGCCGGCGATGGCCTGGCTTAATTGGGTTTCAAAGGAGCGGGAAACGTCGAGACGCTTGTAATTGGGCGTTTCCACGTTGGCCAGATTGCTGGCGATGGCTTGGTGGCGGAGAAGAGACACGTCGAGCATCTTCTTCGCCGCCACATAATCCGAATTGGTAAACAGAGCGTCAATCATTGTTCCAAGCTCTCCACCCGATTAGCAGCAGACGTGCCATCCGGCAAAAAGGGGTCTTGCGGGGGGTTGGGCGCCCAACTGCGCCTGAAAACCGGAAATAATTGCCAGCCATGCAAAGGCGGGGGGCAAGAATGTCCCTTTTGGTGATGGAAGGAGAATGAGTTGACTTTCGCGGCGGGGATGGGACAGGATGGGGCAATGAAAATTCCACGTATTCTTGATACACGTTTGCGAAGGGTCTGCCTCGGTGGCGCCGCGTTGCTGTTGGCGTCCGGGTGCGCCCTTTTTCATCCGCATGTTTTCAAATCGGAGGCCGGGCTTCAGCTTTACAGCGTGCGCAACCAAATGGAGAAGGATGTGCCGGGGACTTTGGCGATGGTGCATGCCTGGGGGATCAAGGACGTTGAATTGGCCGGCACTTACGATTTGTCGCCCCAGCAATTCAAGGCTCAACTGGCAAAGCACGGCTTGAAGGCGGTCAGCGGGCATTATGAGTTTGAGGAATGGAGCAAAGACCCGGAAGCGGTGTTGCGCGAGGCGCAGGAGTTGGGTTTGGCGTATGCCGGCTGCGCGTGGATTCCGCATGCCGGGGCGTTCGATGAAGCGGCGTGCCGCCATGCCATTGAAGTGTTCAATCACGCGGGCCAACTGGCGGCCCAACATCATATTCGCTTTTTCTATCACACCCACGGCTATGAATTTCAGCCATACGGCGGCGGCACGCTTTTTGATCTTTTGGTGAAAGAAACCAATCCCGAAAACGTAAAATTCGAGATGGATATTTTCTGGATTGTTCATGGGGGGCAGGACCCGGTGTCATTGCTTGGGAAGTATCCCGGCCGCTGGGAACTGATGCACCTCAAGGATATGCGCCAAGGCACGCCGACGGGCCTGCTGACCGGGTCGTCCGATGAAACGAACGACGTGGCGCTGGGGACTGGGATGATCCCTTTGCCCGCCGTTTTGCAGGCGGCGCGGCAGGCGGGAGTGCGGTGGTATTTCATTGAGGATGAGTCTCCGGTTTCCGAGGAGCAAATACCCCAAAGCCTTGCCTATCTGCGGGATCTGAGACAATAGGCAGGCGCTAAAGCCCGGAGGCCAACCTGCCGATAATCTCCCAGAGAACTCAATGAGAGAAGCATGTGATGCGGGGAGAGGAAGCCGGCGCGGATGGGCCGGATATTTGCCGTGCCTTGGCATGGCGCTGGTGCTTTGCGCCTGCGAAACGCACATCAAGCTGCCGCCGGAAGCGCGCTACAAGCCCACCAACGTTTACCACAAAGCCCTGATCATGGACCCGGCGGTCAAACGGGTGGCGATTCTGC
>Ga0316226_1003037_pt1 | contig 14865 bp, 12 predicted proteins | sample TBH18017metaG_FD_206009 | JGI IMG/M metagenome (GOLD analysis project Ga0316226, IMG submission 206009) | Freshwater microbial communities from Trout Bog Lake, Wisconsin, USA - TBH18017 | ecosystem: Environmental > Aquatic > Freshwater > Lake > Hypolimnion/Profundal zone | place: USA: Wisconsin... | reverse complement strand
GCTGTCGCATGGAGCGGTATGGGACTATTACTGCGAGAGCCAGGGGGCGCCGGCGGGCGCGGCGTGGCTGGCGGAAGTCAAACGCCACGAAAAAGACGTGCTGTCAAAACGAAAATAACCGGAGTCCAAACCATTCCATGACCCCAAATCCTTTCCTCGGCGTGTTCCTGCACTGGATGGGCGGCCTGGCCTCCGGCAGTTTTTATGTTCCTTACAAGGGCGTCAAAAAGTGGTCGTGGGAGACCTACTGGCTGGTGGGGGGCTTTTTTTCCTGGATCATCTGCCCGTGGACGTTTGCCTATTTCATGACCAGCGATTTGTTCGGCGTGCTCCGGCAGCAAAGCGCCGGCACGCTCGGATGGACGTATTTTTTCGGGCTGATGTGGGGATTGGGCGGCCTGACCTTCGGCCTGACGATGCGCTATCTGGGGATGTCGCTGGGCATGGGGGTGGCGCTGGGTTATTGCGCGGCCTTTGGCACTTTGGTGCCGCCGATTTTCAAGGCGCTCATGCCTGATCTGCCGGTCGGCGCAAGCATCGTGGAAATCGCGCGGTCCACGTCAGGCCAGGTGACGCTGGCGGGAGTGGCCGTCTGCCTGGTTGGCATTGGCATCGCGGCCCTGGCCGGCTTCACCAAGGAAAAACAGATGCCGGAAGAGGAAAAAAAGAAGGTCATCAAGGAATTCAACTTCAAGAAGGGGGTTCTTGTCGCCACGTTTTCCGGCATCATGAGCGCCTGCTTCGCCTTCGCGTTGCAGGCCGGCAAGCACATCAACGAAGCGTCCGAAACCGCCGGAACCTCCAAAATCTGGACCGGCCTGCCGGCGCTGGTCGTTCTGCTGCTGGGCGGTTTCACGACCAACTTCATCTGGTGCTCGCTGTTGAACATCAGGAACAAGACCGGATACCAATACACCGCCTCCCACGTCCGGCCCGAACACGGCCCGGCGGCGGCGGCGGGCGTCGCGCCGGATTTGAAAATACCCGTGCTGGGCAACTACCTCTTTTCCGCCCTGGCTGGGACGACCTGGTACTTTCAGTTTTTCTTTTACACGATGGGGGCGACGCAGATGGGCAAGTACGACTTCGCCTCCTGGACGCTGCACATGGCGAGCATCATCATTTTCAGCACGATGTGGGGCTGGATACTCCACGAGTGGAAAGGATCGAGCCGGAAGGCGCATCTGTTGATCGCGGGCGGCATCGGCACGTTGATTCTTTCCACCATCATCATCGGCATCGGCACTTACCTGAAATCCAGGGTTCCATAGGACGAAAGTGCGGTTAAAATTGTCAGGTTGCAATTAGCCGGGACCTGTGTTACACACAGATCATGAGTGACACACTGACAGTCAGGATTCCCGGGCGCGAAAAAGATGTTTGGCAAAATGTGGCGCGCCGTGTTGGCGAAGACCTCAGCGAGTTTGCCCGCAAAGCCGTGCGAGAGCGGGTGCAGGCGGTGCAGGCCGGCCACGGCTCGCCGTGGGATGATTTGCTGGGAAGCGTCAGCATGGATGCGCCGCCCGCCACAAACGCGAACGTTCGCAGGGCGATGCGTTCCAAACGGGCATGATCCACATTCTGGACACCGGGCCGCTGGTCGCCGCTATCCGCAGGCCAGAGGATAAGGATCCGTTCACACTTTGGGCGGCAAGGCTCATCCGCTCGCTTCCTTATCCGCTGTTCACCTGCGATGCTGTCTTGGCGGAAGCGGCACACTTCCTGCATTCACCGGGCAAACTCCTGGCGGCGATGGAACGGGGATTGTTGGTGTCACGATTTGACACGCAAGCGGCAGCGCCGCGTCTGAGCGAGTTGGTAAAGAAATATGCCGACTATCCCATGGACTTCGCTGATGCCTGTTTGGTGTGCATGAGCGAGCAAATAAAGGACTGCAGGATCATAACGATTGACCGCGCGAATTTTACGGTCTATCGCCGACATGGCCGGGAGCCCATCCCGCTGGTTTTACCGGATTAGGGACCGTTTTAACGCTGTTTTCCGGCAAGGTATTCTTCCAATTTCACCGCGTCCGCCGCGAAGGTGCGGATGCCTTCGGCCAGCTTTTCGGTGGCCATGGCGTTTTCGTTGAGCATCCAGCGGAAGGCTTTTTCGTCCACGGCCAGACGTTTCAATTTCGGGTTTTTGCCGGCATCCGGCGAAAGTTTGCGGGGAACCGGCTCGGCGCTGCGCGTCATTTCGCCGAGCAATTCCGGGCTGATGGTCAGCAGGTCGCATCCGGCCAGTTCCAACGCCTCGCCTTTGCTGCGGAAACTGGCGCCCATGACTTCCGTCGCGTGCCCAAAGGTCTTGTAATAAGCGTAAATCTCCCGCACGGATTGCACGCCCGGGTCTTCGGCGGGGGCGTATTCCCGCTTGTTGGTTTTCTTGTACCAGTCAAGAATACGTCCCACGAAGGGTGAAATCAATTTCGCGCCCGCCTCGGCCGCGCCGACTGCCTGGGCCATCGAAAAAAGCAGGGTCATGTTGCAGTGAATCCCCTCCTTTTCCAAAACGCGCGCCGCCTGGATGCCTTCCCATGTCGTGGCCAGTTTGACCAGGACCCGCTCGCGCGGGATGCCCGCCTTGGCGTATTGCTTGATGAACCAGCGTCCCTCCGCCACCAGCGCTTCGGCGTCAAACGCGGCCCTGGCGCTGGTCTCCGTCGAAACCCGGCCAGGCACGATCTTCAAAATCTCGATGCCGAACAGAACCAGCAACAGGCGCATGACCTCGTCGAGCGGGCGTCCGTTTTTTTTGCCTTCGCGCAAGGCTTGCTCGACCAGCGGCTGGTATTCGGGTTTTTGCGCCGCTTTCAGGATCAGCGTCGGATTGGTCGTGGCGTCTTCAGGCGCGTAGGCTTTGAGTTGGACAAAATCGCCGGTATCGGCGACAACGCGGGTGAATTTTTTCAATTGTTCGAGCTGGTTCATACCGGCGCGCGATGAAACAGCCCCACTTTTTTCAGCATCAACAGTAACACTCATAGCGCTGAGTATAAACGGTTTCGTCTCCCAATCAAATCGGTTCTTTGATCATAGTCATGGGGTCATCATAGGGGTCAAACCGTGGGCTTTCCTCTGACGCTTTTGGCTTTTCATTCGTACTCTTATGGCTTCATTTAATTGAAACATGGCAAAAGGCGTTTTGAAATTGAAACGTAAGGTGTCGCGGAGGGAGGATTTTGTGGACGCGGTTTCCTATTTGGGAATCGAGTGCGGGGGGACTCGCACGACGGCGCTCCTGGCTCCGGGCGGAGGACTGGCGTGTCTGCGGGCGGAGTTTGGACCGGCTAATCTCCGCCTCTTGAATGATGATGCTTTGTCGCGGCTTTTCACGGCTGTCAACGCGCTTTGCGGGAAGGCCAAAGGGCCTCTGGCTGGCGTGGCCATCGGCATGGCGGGCGCGCGGACTGACGCGGACCGCCAGCGCATCCGCGCCGCCGCGGCGAAGGTCTGGCCGGATGTCCCTTGTTACGCGACGAACGATTTGGAGACGGCGCTGGCAGCGGCCGATGCCGGCGGACGGCTTGAACCGTCCGCGCAGGTTCTTATATTGAGCGGCACCGGCTCATGCGTCTACGGGCGCGGGGCGGACAACCGAACCGCCCGCGTCGGCGGCTGGGGCCACGTCATCGGCGACAAGGGGAGCGGGTACGAAATCGGCCTGCGGGGCCTGAGGGCGGCGGTCCAGCATCTGGATCGCGAGGGGCAATGGACGAGACTGGGACAGAATCTGTTGAGGACTTTGCTGCTGAATGAACCTGAGGCATTGATTGACTGGGCCAGGTCCGCCGCCAAGCCGGAGATCGCCGCGCTGGCGGTCCAGGTTTTTGAAGCCGCCGCCAAGGGGGACAAGATTGCCGCGGGTATTCTGAACGAGGCGGTGGAATCGCTGGCCGGGGACGGCTTTCATTGCGTCCGGAAATTGGCGAGGCGGGGGGCGCCGGCGCGGTTCGTCCTGGCGGGGAGCGTTTTGTTGAAACAACCGGGATTTGCCCGGCGTCTTCGCGCGCGGCTGCGCCAACTGTGGCCCGGCGCGACGGTGGCGCTGTTGCATCGGGAAAGCGCGTGGGGGGCGCTGGAACTGGCGCGGGAACATTTTGGAGGCGGGCGGGAAAAAATGGGCGAGGCGCGGGAGGCGGATTTGAGCGGCGGCTTGATGCCGGTTTCGCGCGGACTTTCTCCCACGGAGGAGCGGAATCCGCGCTCGGCCAGGCTGGACCGGCTTTCCGTGAAACGGGCGGTGGCGCTGATGATTGACGAGGAGACGAGCCTTGGAAAGACGTTGCGGGCGGAGCGGGGAAACATCCAGCGGAGCGTCGAATTGGTCGTGGCGGCGTTTCGACGGGGGGGGAGGCTGTTTTATGTTGGGGCCGGGACCAGCGGGCGGCTGGGAGTTTTGGACGCGGCGGAATGCCCGCCGACTTTTCGGGCGCCGCCGGAACAAGTGCAAGGCATCCTGGCCGGCGGCCAGGCGGCCTTGTGGCGCTCCGTTGAAGGGGCGGAAGACAACGCCGGGGCCGGGGCGGCGGCCATTGTCTGGCGCGGCGTTTGCAAACGGGACGTCGTGGTGGGCATCGCGGCCAGCGGACGGACGCCCTTTGTGTGGGGCGCGTTGAACGCGGCCAAAATGCGCAGGGCGCGCACCATCCTGCTCTGCTTCAATCCAAGGCTGAAAATTCCGAAGGGCATCCGGCCCGACGTGGTGATGACGCCGGATGTCGGCCCGGAATTTTTGACGGGTTCGACGCGGCTGAAATCGGGCACGGCGACCAAAATCATCCTGAACACGCTGACGACGCTGGCGATGGCGCGAATGGGGAAGGTGATGGGGAATTTGATGGTGGATGTGGACGCCTCCAACGCGAAATTGCGAGAGCGGGCGACGCGGATCGTGCAAGCCGTGACGGGGGCCGGGGCGGAAGCCGCGGAAGCCGCGCTGAAAAAGTCGAAATGGATTGTCAAGCGCGCCTGCCGGAGGGTGAGATGTCGAGATTCAAGGCGCGTCTGAAAATCAAAGTGAAATGCAATCCGGGTTGATTTTGGAGTGGATTTTTTCGGGACAAGCAAATAAACATAGGGCATGGCAGAAAAAACGATTGCCCAAATCCCGCGTCAGGTGCGGGAACAGTATCAAAAAGGGATGACCGCGTTTGATCGGAAGAATTTTGAGTACGCGATCGCCATATTCAACCAGGTGCTGGCGCAGGAACCGGGGTTTTTCGAGTGCCGGCAGGCATTGAGGGTATGCCAGCATCAGAAGAGCGGGGGCGCGAGTTCGTTTTTCAAGAGGATGCTCAGCGGGGCGGGGTCGTCCCCGCTGCTGGCCAAAGCTCAAATGTCCCTGAACAAGAACCCGCTGGAGGCGATTGAGACGGCGGAGAAGATACTCAATAGCGATTACAACAGCATGGCGGCGCACAAACTGCTGGCGGAAGCGGCGCTGGCGGCGGAGCTGCCCCAAACGGCGGTGCTTTCGCTGGAAATCGTCCTCAAAAGCGCGCCCAAGGACGAAGAGGCGCAAAAGAATCTGGCGCGGGCCTATTCGGCCGCCGGCCAGGGAGACAAGGCGGAAGCGATCATGGCCGAATTGATGCGGCTGCATCCTGAAGACCTGCAGTTGCTTGATGAACTGAAGGATATTTCGGCCCGCAAGACGCTGTCGGAGGGGGGGTATGAGGCGTTGTCCAGCGGGACGGGTTCGTATCGGGATATTCTCAAGGACAAGGACAAGTCGGTGGCGCTGGAGCAGGAAGGGAGGCAGGTGAAAACCGACGACGTGGCGCAACGGCAGATTGCGAAGCTGGAGGCGGAAATAGCGCGGGAGCCAAACGACATGAAGAAACTGCGTTCGGTGGCGGAGCTATACACGCAGCAGGAAAATTATGATCGGGCGCTGGAAACCTACAACCGGATCATCGAGAAGGAAGGGGCGGCCGATTCATCGCTTCAAAAAGCGATAGCGGAGACGACGATCAGGAAGTTAGACCACGCCATTAAGGCATTGGATCCGCAAGCGCCGGATTACGCGGAAAAAGCCGCGCGACTCAAGGCGGAGCGGGACGAATATATTTTAAGCGAAGCCCGGCAGAGGGTGGAGCGGTATCCCGGGGATTTGAGCATTCGATTTGAACTGGCGGAATTGCTGTTCAAAGCGGGGAAGATTAACGAGGCGATGCCGGAATTCCAGAAAGCCAGGGACAATCCGCACAAACGGATACAGTCCATGGCCTATCTGGGCCAATGTCTGGCGGCGCAGGGGAAAAACGACATGGCGGCGCGGCAGTTGCAAAACGCGATCAAGGAAAAAATTGTTTTTGACGAGGAGAAGAAGGAGATGATGTACGCGCTGGCGGGCGTTTTTGAGAAAATGGGCAAGCAGAATGAAGGGGACGAATTGTACAAGCAAATTTATGAAGTGGACATGGGGTACAAGGATGTCATGGCCAAAGTGGATGCGTCCTATAACCGGAAGTGAGAGGCTCCGGCCTATTTATCCCGTTTGAGCAGGAAATCCGCCAAAGCGGCCAGGGCCGGGGCTTTGCCATGGAAAAATTCGAGGGCGCGAAAGGCGCGCCGGGTCAATTGCACGGCGATGGCCCGTGATTTTTCCATGCCCAGGATGGAGGGATAGGTGGCCTTTTGAGCGGCGATGTCTTTGCCCGCCGTCTTGCCCAATTGCTCGCTGGTTTGGGTCACGTCGAGAATGTCGTCAATGATCTGAAAGGCGAGGCCGACGTTGAGGCCGAAGGCGGAGAGGGCGCGCAGTTGGGCCGGGGAGGCGTTGGCGCTCATCGCGCCCAGGCGGACGGAGCAACAGAGGAGGGCGGAGGTTTTGCGCTGGTGAATGTATTTGAGTTCGGCGGCGGAAAGTTTTTTGCCCTCGCCTTCGAGGTCGGCGACCTGGCCCGCGATGAGTTGGCGGGAGCCGGCGGCCCATGCGAGTTCGCGGATGATTTCACCGCGGGAGTGGCGCGGCCAACCGCGGCAGCGGGCGGCGATGGCGAAAGCTTCTGTCAATAATCCGTCACCGGCGAGAATGGCGATGCCTTCGCCGAAGACCTTGTGGCAGGTTGGTTTGCCGCGGCGCAAATCGTCGTCATCCATGGCGGGCAAATCGTCGTGGATCAGGGAATAGGTGTGGATGCACTCGACGGCGCAGGCCAGGGGCATGGCTTGGCGGATGGAACCGCCGCAGGCCTCGGCCGCGGCGAGGCACAAGGCGGGGCGGAGACGTTTGCCGCCGGCGAAAAGGGAGTAGCGCATGGCCTTGTGGATGGTGGCGGGTTTGGCGCCGGCCGGGGGCAGCCAAACATGCAAGGCGCGGTCCACCGCGGCGGCGCGTTGAGCCAGATAGCCTTGAAGGTCAAAGGCCCGGACAGTTTTAATCCTCCCAGTTTTGAGTGCCATGCGGGTGTGAGTTGACAAAAGCGGGGAGAAAAAATCAAGTTTTTTTTCTTTAACAGCGAAGAACCTCAAGAATGGTCTTCGGGACGGAAGGCCATCACGCTCAGAGGAGGCAGGGTGAATGGGGCGGAGAAGGGTTGGCGGTGGGTCTTGTATTCTCCGGCAAGGACGCCGCCGAAGTTTCCCTGGTTGCTTCCTCCGTAAAAGCCGGAGTCGGTGTTCAGGACCTCGCGCCAGAAACCGCCTTGGGGAAGGCCCACGCGATAATTGGGGCGCAGGATGGGTGTCAAATTTAAAATGACCACCACCCGGCGGCTGCCGTCGCCGTTCTGGCGGACGAAGGAAAGGACGCTGCTGTCGGCGTCGCTGCAATCAATCCATGAGAAGCCGTTGGGGTCGTAATCCGCCTCCCAGAGGGCAGGCTCGTTTTGATAAAGGCGGTTGAGGTCGCGCACCAGGCGCTGGACGCCGCGATGGTACTGGCCTTCTTCGAGAAGCCCCCAATCGAGGCTGGAGTTGGCATTCCATTCGGAGCTTTGGGCGAATTCGCAGCCCATCATAAGGAGAGGTTTGCCGGGAAAGAACCACTGGTAAGCAAGCAAGGCGCGCAAGTTGGCGAAACGCTGCCACTCGTCGCCGGGCATCTTGCGCAGGAGGGAGCCTTTGCCGTGAACGATTTCATCATGGGAAAGCGGGAGAATGAAATTCTCGTTATGATGATAGAGCATGGCAAAGGTGAGATCGTTCTGGTGATATTTGCGGTAAATGGGGTCGCGGTGGAAATAATCGAGCGTGTCGTGCATCCAGCCCATGTTCCATTTGAAATCGAAACCCAGGCCGCCGAGGTATGGGGGGCGGGTGACCAGGGGCCAGGCGGTGGATTCCTCGGCGACGGTGAGAACACCCGGGTGCTCGGTATGAACGAGATGGTTGAAGTGTTTGATAAACTCGACCGCCTCCAGGTTTTCGCGTCCTCCGAACCGGTTGGGAATCCATTGGCCCGGCTTGCGGGAGTAATCCAGATAGAGCATGGAGGCGACGGCATCCACGCGGAGGCCGTCAATATGAAAGCGGTCGCACCAGAAGAGGGCGTTGGCGGCGAGGAAATTGCGGACTTCGTGGCGGCCGTAGTTAAAGATGAGGGTGCCCCAGTCCTGGTGGGCGCCTTTGCGCGGGTCCTCGTGTTCGTAGAGGGCGGTGCCGTCGAACCGCGCGAGCGCCCAGTCGTCGCGCGGGAAATGGGCGGGCACCCAGTCCAGCAACACGCCGACGCCGGCCTGGTGAAGATGGTTGACGAGGAATTGAAAATCGCCCGGAGCGCCGAACCGGCTGGTGGGCGCGTAAAAGCCCGTTACCTGGTAGCCCCAAGAGGGATAGAAGGCGTGTTCGGCCACGGGAAGGAATTGAACGTGGGTGAAGCCCATGTTTTGCGCGTAGGCCGCGAGCGGTTCGGCGAGTTCCCGGTAGCTCAAGGACTCGAATTTATTTTTTTTCATCCACGATCCCAGATGCACTTCGTAAATGCTCATGGGCCTGCGGAGCGGGGCGCTCCCGCGCCGCTTGTCCATCCAGCCGGCGTCGTCCCATTGGAAATTGGCGTTGTCGCAAATGATGGAGGAATTTTTGGGGGCGATTTCAAAAAAGAAGCCGTAAGGGTCGGTTTTCAGCGCCAGGGCGCCGGTGGAGGATTTGATTTCGAATTTGTAGTGCGCGCCTTCGCGCGCGCCGGGGATGAAAATCTCCCACACGCCGGAGGCTCCGAGCATGCGCATGGGGTGGAGGCGTCCGTCCCAATCGTTGAAATCACCGACAACACTGACCCGCTGGGCGGTGGGCGCCCAGACGGCGAAGCTGACGCCCTGGACCCCGTCCATGGAGCGCAGTTGGGCGCCGAGTTTTTCGTAGATGCGGCGTTCGTTGCCCTGGGCGAAGAGGAAGAGGTCGGTTTCCCCGAGTGTGGGAAGGAAGGAGTAAGGATCGCGGGTTTGAATTTTCGCGCCGTTGTCCTGGGTGATTAAAAGGTCGTAGGCATAGACCTCCCCGGCCTCGCGGGTGGTTCCTTCGAAAAGACCCGGCAGGACCTGTTTCAGTTTGACGCGGGGCTTGTTTTTTTCGTGGACGGGAACGGCTTCGATTTCGACGGCGCGGGGGTTGAACACGCGGACGACCAAGCCGGCGCCCTTGGCCAAGGCGTGCATGCCCAAAAGCTGGTGGGGCGAACGATGGCGGAGCTGGACGAGGCTTTCGGCTTCCTGTCTGGTCAAGATCATAATGGCAAAATTCAGCTATGGCGGAAAGTGATCCGCGCCTTGCCCAAATCGTAAGGGGACATTTCCACGTTGACCTTGTCGCCGACGCTGATGCGGATGAAGTTCTTGCGCATTTTGCCTGAGATGTGAGCCAAGACCTCGTGTCCGTTGGGCAGCGCCACGCGAAACATGGTTCCCGGCAACACCTGAGTCACCGTGCCCTCTAATTCGATTGGCTCTTCTTTGGCCACGTGCCGGAACTAGACTCAAGGTGGTTGAAGCGGCATGATGGACTCGATGCGATATCGCCTGGTGGCGTCGCCGACGGGCACTTCAACGACTTCCTGCGGTTTGCGGTTGATCAAACCCTGCGCCACCGGAGTCAAATAACTGATGACGCCCTTTTCCGGGTCGGAGTCCCAAGCCCCCGCGATGATAAAATGTTCCGCGTTCTGCTTGTCAAGGTCGGTCACGCTGACTTTGGTGCCGATGCTGACCACGTCGGTGCGCGGATTGGCGAAATCGGCGCCGCGGGCGCGGACCAATTGGGATTCCAACTCGCTTTTGCGGCGCATGAGGATTTTTTGCATTTCCTTGGCGGCCTTGTATTCATGGTTTTCGCGCAAGTCGCCATAACTGCGAGCAACGGCAATCTCCTTGGAATTGGCGGGGATGGACTTTTGGACGAGTTCCGCGTATTCGTCTTTTCGCCGTTCCAGGCTTTTCCATGAAACCAGAAAAGAGGCGTCCTGCTTGGTCTGCTCGCCGGAAATCATCGTCTGCACGGCCGGGTAGGTTTTGACAATGCGCGCGAGGAGGGAGCGTTTGTCCATGTCGTCAAAACAGGGCGACAATTGGAGGGCGCGCGTCAGGTCTTTGATCACCTCCAAATCGGCGGAGCCGATCAACTCGACGAGGAGAGTGGGATCGTCGAGGATGAAATCGCGGAGTTTGTTGGAGCGTTTTTCGTTGAATTGGTCGCGCTCCATCGCGGTGAGCATGGCGCGAAAGACTTCGGGGCCGAGAATGTCGGCAAAGGAATCGGAACGTTCGCGGGCGAGCCAGAGGAGGAGATCGCTGCCGGCTTGGTGCTGGCTGATCAGGCGGGCGAGAAGCTCTTTCAACGCGTCAGGCTGGCCGCCGGTTATCAAAGCATGGGTGATTTCCCCGGCCAGTTTGGCGGAAACGTGATTGAGGGCGGAGAGCAGGGCATCGCGCCAGCGTTCGGGACTGTTATCCTTGAAGGATTGCAAGGCGCGGCGGTGTTTGGCGGCGGGCATTTGCTCCAAAACCGATCCGACACGGGCCATTTCTTGCTGCCAGATGAGGGCGGCGGGCAGTTCGCCCTCGCCTGGCGCCGTTCCGGCGGCCTGGCGAATTTCGTCCCGAATAAAGATGGCTTCCAGCGCGATGGCCGGCTGGGTGCGCTGATGAGTCAATATCTCCGTGTTCAAGGCGGTGATGACCTCTTTGGCCACGGCGGGACCATCGTCCAGATCCGAAAAGTTTTTGAGGATTTCGTGGGCAACGTTGCCGCGGGCTTTCAGCCCCTTGGCGGCGCGAAATTCGCCCAGCAGGCGGTTTTGCAGGGAAATTTCCTTGGTTTGGTAAATGATCGGGTCGGATTTTTTCGTGGGAACCTGGAAATGGCCGTCTTTTTTCAGTTCGCGCTTGGCGGCCTCCCACCATTTTTTCCAATCGTCCTTGATAACGTCCGGCACCAGAACCTGCTGGATTTGATCAAGCGTGGCGCGATTGCCGAAGCTTTGGAGAACCAATTTGATCAAATCAAGGTGATTCAGCGCGGCCATCTGGCGGAGGGCTTCCAAGTCCGAGGCTTTGCGGGCGTAGATATGGTCGGTGGGAATCGGCTTGAGAGATTCCGCCGCGAACGTCAGGTCCATGGCATGTCCGGGTTTTGTCTGGAAGTCAATGACGCATCTGGCGAAAACCGGGTCCACGGAAACGATTTTTCCAAACCCCCAACTGCGGTGGAAACAATAGCCGCTTTGGGTCAGAGTCATCAGGGCTTCAACATTTTGGCGCGTCAGCTTGCCTGCTGCCGCGAGTTTTTCAAATTCTTCTTTCATGAATATAGTCTCGCGTCCCATTACCATCCCGCCATTATTAAACCGTGACAGATCAAAAACCAAGAGAAATTGCCATTCGTGTTTTGCGGCGTCGCGGCGCGTCTGGCGATTACGTGGAAACGCTTCTGGATGCCGAGCTGGCCCGGCAGGCCATATCGCCTCCCGACAGGGCTTTGTGCCAGGAATTAGTTTATGGCATGGTTCGCTGGCAAAGCACACTGGACTGGCTGGTGGGGCGCAAGACAGGCGGGCGCGTCCAAAACGCGTTGACGCGGCTATTGGCGCACTTGGGGCTGTACCAACTTTTCTGGCTGCAGCGGATTCCCGACCACGCCGCCGTGCATGAAACGGTCGAGATGGCCAAACGCCTGGGGATGGGGCCGCAGGCCGCATTTCTCAACGCGATTCTGCGCGGTTACATCCGCGAACGCGAAGCGACGAAAGAAGCGCTGGAAGCCTTGAAAAAAACCGATCCCGCAACCGGTTACTCCCATCCATCCTGGCTGGTGAAACGGTGGCAGGCGCGATGGGGAGCGGAGCAGACGGCGCAACTGCTGGCGTGGAACAACCGTCCCCCGCCCATGTATGCGCGGCTGAACGCATTAAAAACCGACGCGGCGCGGCTGGGCGCGCGCTGGCGGGAGGAGGGGATCGAGTTTGAAGAGCGGGCGTACGATTGGACCGGGCCGGGTTTGGTTTTTGAACTCCGCCGCCATCCGCCGCTGGCCGCGCTGGGGAGTTTTCAGGACGGGTGGTTTTACGTGCAAGACCCCGGGACGCTGCTGGCCGGGCGGCAATTGGACCCGCAGCCCGGCGAAACCATTCTTGACGCGTGCGCCGCGCCTGGCGGCAAGACCACCCATATCGCGCAACGCATGGGCAATCGCGGGCGGATCGCGGCCCGGGACAACCAGCCGGAACGGCTCAAAATGCTGGAAGAGAACTGCCGCCGTCTTGGCGCGGCCTGCGTCGAAACCATCGGCGCGCCAGGGGCATTCGACAGGATTCTTATTGACGCGCCGTGTTCAAACACGGGTGTTTTGAGGCGGCGGATTGACGCTCGCTGGCGGGTTGAGCCAGGGGAGATTGGGCGATTAAGCAAAGCCCAATCAGCCCTCCTGTCCCGGGCGGCGTCCGAGTTGAAACCCGGAGGCACACTGGTATACAGCACGTGCAGCCTTGAGCCGGAAGAGAACCAGGAGGTGGTGGGGAGATTTTTGGAGGAGCATCCGGCATTCAAGCTGAAAAACGAGCGGCAACTGCTTCCGTTCAACGAAGGGGTGGACGGCGCGTACGTGGCGGTGGTGTGGCGGAATGCCTTGGGTTGCGCGTGAAAACTCAGCATGGCGAAGCCCTCCCGGAGAAGTCGCACACGATTCGGGCTAACTTATTTTGGAGAAGATGAGGTTGGCTTCTTCGAGGCTCTCTTTGGAGCCGATGTCATACCAAATTCCCGGGACGCGCCAGGTGTAGACGGGGGTCCGCTGATATAACCATTGCACGAGACGTCCAGGCTGATCGGGGTTGTTTTTTTCCGCGATGTACCGATGGATCATCGGCAGGACGGTCCTGGGGTAATAGTAGAGCGCGATGCCGGTGAGGGTGCTTGCCGGGGCTTTGGGTTTTTCCTCGAAATAGGTGATCCGGCCTTCGGCGTCGAGGGTGATGGCGTTGTATTTTTTGATCGCTTCGAGGCTTCCCACGTCGTAAACGGCGAGGACGGGGGCTTTTTTTTCGCGGCAGAAGGCGCCGAATTTTTCGAGGCTCTGGCTGAAGAGGTTGTCGCCGGCGACGACGATCCAATCGTCGTCCGCTTTTTCCCGGCTCAGGACCAGGTGCATGTCGCCGATGGCGCCGAGTTTGCCGGCATCGTCGGCGGTTTGGTCGTTGACGACGGTGAAGTCGAGTTTGGAGCCGGCGGCGCGGTAGCGCCCGGACCATTGCTGGAAATGGGAGGCGAATTTGGCGTTGGTGACAACGCAGACGCGGTCAATCCCGCCGATGGGCGCGATGTTGTCGAGGACGCGCTCAATCATCGGCTTGCCAGCCACCGGGAGGAGGGGCTTGGGCTGGGTGAGGGTGAGGGGGTAAAGGCGCGTGGCGTAGCCCGCGGCCAGAATCAGAACTTTCATAAAATGTGAATCAAGTCAGGGCTGGTTTTCAAACAGGCCGGGGGCGGCCCGTTGCGCCAGCGCCTGCGAACGCTCCAGAATTTCACGGCTTGATTCGCAATTCAACGCAAAATTGGCGAGTTCCAGGGCGTCGCTCATTTTCATGCGGCGGATGAGGAATTTGACGCGGGGCAACAAGGGGGGGGCCATGCTCAATTCCCTGACGCCCAGACCGATCAACAGGGGCGTCAGGGAGGGATCGCCTGCCATTTCGCCGCAAACGCCGCACCAGAGGCCTCGCGCGCCGGCGGCATCGGCGGTCCATTTGATGAGGCGGAGGACGGCGGGATGGGTCGGGTCGTACAGGTACGCGATGCGCTCGTTCAAGCGGTCCACGGCGAGCGCGTATTGGATGAGATCGTTGGTGCCGAGGCTGAAGAATTTGACGCGTTTGGCCAGCATGTCCGCGGAGACCGCCGCGGAGGGGATTTCAATCATGGCGCCGATTTCGATGTTTTCATCGAAGGGGATTTTTTCGTCGCGCAACTCGTTTTTAAATTGTTCCAGGAGAGCGTTGGCCTGATCCAATTCATTGTGATTGGAGATCATGGGGTACATGATCTTGACGTTGCCCTCGGCGCTGGCGCGGAGGATGGCTCGCAACTGGGCGCGGAAGACATCGCGCTCCTCCAGGCAGAAGCGGATCGCCCGCCAGCCGAGGAAGGGGTTCATTTCCGTCGGGAGTTCGAGATGGGAAAGACATTTGTCGCCGCCCAAATCCATGGTGCGGATGATGACGGGGGCCGGCTTCAACCCCGCCGCGACCATCCGGTAAGCCTGGAATTGCTCCTCCTCGTCCGGCAGGGTGTCGCGGTTGAGGAAGAGATATTCGGTGCGAAACAAACCCACGCCCTCCGCTCCAAACTCCTTGACGGCCCCGATTTCGCCCGCCTTGCTGATGTTGGCCGAGAGGGTGATTTGCCGTCCGTCCAGGGTGATGGCGGGC
>Ga0316226_1003035_pt1 | contig 14874 bp, 14 predicted proteins | sample TBH18017metaG_FD_206009 | JGI IMG/M metagenome (GOLD analysis project Ga0316226, IMG submission 206009) | Freshwater microbial communities from Trout Bog Lake, Wisconsin, USA - TBH18017 | ecosystem: Environmental > Aquatic > Freshwater > Lake > Hypolimnion/Profundal zone | place: USA: Wisconsin... | reverse complement strand
TCGGCGCCGACTGGGTCAGCTTCTGGCGCGAACTGATGCTCGCCTTCCGCGCCCGCATGGAAGCGGACCTGCGGCGCGGCGCGGCGCCCCACGAGACCCTGCGCTGGGCCCGGATGCTCCAGCTGCTGCTGTCCCGGGAGCGCGACCTGCGCGACACCAGCCTGCCCGAGGTGGTGGTGGAACTGGCCCTGATCACCGCCGCCCAACTGCCGCACCTGGCCCCGCTGGACGCGCTGCTCAAGGCCGGACCGGCGGCGGCCGCGCCGGCCGCGCCCAGGCCCGCCGCGCCAACCGCGCCTCCGCCCCGGCAGGCCAGCCCCGCCCCGGCCTACCAGCCTCCCGTTCCCGCCGCCGCCCCGGTCGAGCCCCCGCCCAGGCCGGCCCTGCGGCCGCTGCAGAATGCCGGCGACCTCGAGCAGCTGCGCAAGGCCTGCTCCGAGGCCCTGAAACAGGCCTCCGGCGGCCTGCCCCGGACCCTGGGCGCACTGCCGCACATGGCCTCCGAGCTCCGGTTCCAGGGCGGCGCGCTGCATTGGCTGTTTCCCCCCAACGTGCGCAACACCGTCCAGGACCTCGAGCGGGAACAGGCCAATCCCCATCTGCTGGAAGCCCTGCGCCAGGTGCTGCCGGGCCTCACCCGGGTGGTGATCAGCTTCGAGGCGGACAACCAGCCCCGCCCCGAGGACGCGCTGCGCGCTGATCCCGAATTCCAGCGCCTGCTGGCCGACACCGGGGGCGAGATCGTGGACATCCGCCGGGCGGAATGACGGGCTGGGCGTTCAGAGCCGTTTGAGGTAGAAGATGGCTTCCTCGAGGTCCGAGCGCATGGCCTCCGGGCTGCCGGCCCGGTGGCCCGTGCCGTGGCCGGGCAGCACCCAGGTGAAATCATAGGCCAGCAGCCGCTCCAGGCTTTTCAGCTGAGTCGGCCAGTGGTGCCAGCAATAGGTCCGGGAGGCGGACAGCATGTTCCGCTTGGGGTTCCACCAGAGATGATCGCCGCTGAACAGGAACTTGTCGCGGTAGAGCAGGCAGGCGCTGCCGGCGGTGTGGCCGGGGGTGGGGATGAAGAGCAGATCCGGGGCCAGCCGGACCGGCTCGTCCCCGTCCAGCGGCCGCTCCACTGCGGCAGTGGATTCGCCCAGATCGGCGCGGTGCAGCACCCGCGCGCATTGGAAGCGCTCATGGAAGCGCGCGTGGTCGGCCACGTCGTCCTGGTGCGAAAGCACCATCAGGTCCACGCCGCCCAGCTGCTCCAGCCGCTTCAGCAGGGCCGGCACGGCCCGGGGGGAATCCATGAGGATGTTGCCGGCCGGCCTCTGGATGAAGTAGCTCCAGGCCCCGAAGCTCTTTTCCGAAGTGAAGCCGCAGAAGGAGACCTCCTCCTCGATGGGATCGGGAAAGCCGCCCTGGGCCTCCTTGAGGCCGTCGCCGCTGTCGCTGCCGATCGATCCGGTGGGGCAGGCCAGCAGGGCCTTGAGCGCGTGGAACCGGTCCGAGGGGCCTACCGGCTGGCGGAACACCCGGCTGTGGCCCTCCGCCTCCTTGAACACCCAGGGCAGGTACTCGTAGCAGGTGCCGCAGTCGATGCAGGAGCTGTCAACGAAGAAGGACCCGGGGGTGTTGTCGGGGTGGCTTTTGGAGCGCTGCGCCATGGGGAAAGCCTATGCCAGTTTCAAGATAGTAAGCCCGTGGCGCGCGGCCGCCATAAAAAGGATGGAGCCGGCTCGAGTTGACAGGCATTGTTGGCAAGTCAATGATTGAACTATGACAAAAACGAGATCGGCGTCGACCCACACGCACCACGAGCCCCACGCCACCGGCCGGGAGGGCTGGCTGCGCGCCGCCGTGCTGGGCGCCGACGACGGCCTGGTGTCCACCGCCAGCCTGATGATCGGAGTGGCCGCCACCGCGGCCCCCCGCAGCGCCGTCCTGATCGCCGGCCTGGCCGGCCTGGTGGCGGGCGCCCTGTCCATGGCCGCCGGGGAGTTCGTGTCGGTCAGCTCCCAGCGGGACACGGAGGAGGCCAACATCGCCCAGGAGAAGCGGGAACTGACCGCCAATCCGAAGGATGAACTGCGGGAACTGGCCCTGATCTACGAGAAACGCGGGCTGGAACCAGCCCTGGCCCAGGAGGTCGCCCAGCAGCTTAGCGGGCACGATGTGCTGGAGGCCCATATGCGGGACGAGCTGGGCCTGAGCGAAGCCACCCTGGCCCAGCCGCTCCAGGCCGCGACGGTGTCGGCCGGCAGCTTCGCCCTGGCGGCCGCGCTGCCGATCCTGGCCATGCTGCTGGCCCCGGGCAGTTTCCGGATCCCGGTCATTGCCGGGTCCGCCCTGGCCGGCTTGGGTCTGCTGGGACTCGCCGGCGCGCAGCTGGCCAACGCCCGGAAGGGCCGGGCCGCGCTGCGGGTCCTGCTGGGGGGCGGGCTGGCCATGGCCGTGAGCGCCCTGATCGGGCGCCTGCTGGGGGCGGTGGGGATCTGACCTGCGGAGGGTGGCGATTCAGCCGGTCAAGCCACCAGCTGCTTCACCCGGTTCAGGAAACGATGAAAAACCCCTGATCCAAACCGGTTGCCATAACTGTAGGCGGCTTCCTCGGCGCTCACCTCCCGGCCCGATTCCAGCTTGAGGAAGTGCCAGTGGTTGGTGACCCAGAGGAACAGTTGCGCTCGGGTCGCTTCCGGGAAGTCATACATGAGCCCTGCTTCTTCGATGGCCCGGTCGATGGGCCGATAGACGTTCTCGTACCAGGAGAACAGAGCCTCATCCATGGTGATTTCGAAGGGGATCTTTTCGTTGGTCAAGTATTTATGAGCTTCGATGCCCTGCAGGACCTGGGCGTATTCAGCTTCGTTGGCCAGCCGGAATCCGTGATCCATGAATTCGTAGCTCTGGGGGACCAGCTTTTCGAACCGGTCGCGGGCGGGATGCGTTTCCTTTGGGTTGTTCATTGTTCATTCCTTGATCTGGGACATTGAGGGCGGATGCGCCCTCATCATCCTGCCCCAGTATAATAAAAAATAACTTGAGTTGTCAAGTATGGTAAGCCCCCGCGACGGTATTGTTCCATGGACTTTACATCGCGCAGTCAGACACCCACTGGGCAGGCCTTCATGCAGTTGAAGCACATGTACTGGTTTCCCAAGTGCGTGGATTGCCGCATGCGGGCGAACCGGTCGCTGCGCAGCAGGGCCTGCTGGGCCTCGGGGCCGGCGGCGCCGAACTCGCTCCAGAAGCCGATGTCGCCGCCCAGACCGTAGGGCAGGGAATGGGCCATGCACTTCATGATGTCGGTCCGCCCTTCCTGGTCCAGGGCGCCGGCGGGGCAATTGGTCACGCACAGGTCGCAGTGCAGGCAGCAGTCCGCTTCGCTGCGCGGCGACGGCGCCAGGGCCAGGTCGGTGACGATGCTGACGAAGTTGACCCGGGTGCCGAAGCGCGGGTGCACAACCAGGTTGTGCCGGCCGAACCGCCCCAGCCCGGCGGCGACGGCGGCATGCCGGTGCGAGAAGTCGGCGATGCCCCGGCGGTCGTGGTGGAACTCGAACGGATAGGCCCACGGGATGGTGGCCACCCGGGCGCCATGGCGGGTCTCCAGGTGGCGCGCCAGCCGGTAGCTGGCGCTCCGGGTGAAGGCGGCCAGGTCCAGGTAGCCGTTCAGGGCGGCGCTCCAGCTCGGGCTCTCGCAGCTGGACAGGACCTTGAAGGCGAGCACGACGATGGACTTCGCCTCGGGCAGGAAATGGGTGATCCCGTACGCCTTGGGGTTGTCATAGGCTTCCGCGGCGGCGAAGCCGAGGTCGTCGATGCCCAGGTTCAGGGCGAATTCCCGGATGGCGGTTTCCATGGCTACTGCCAGAGGCTGAAATCCGCCACCCTCAGGAAGGCCCCCTGGAGCCGGCGCAGCAGGGCGAGCCGGGCGGCCCGCAGCGCGGGCTCCTCGCATTTCACCATCACCGCGCTGAAGAACGCCTCCAGCGGTCCGGCCAGCTCGGCCAGGTCCTTCAGCAGCTGGTCCTGGTCCGCCACGGCCTCCAGCCGGGCCAGGTGGACTGCCAGGGCCCGCTCCTCGGGCTCGCGCAGCTGGGCACTGTCCAGGCCGCCCTGGTCGGGCTCGTCCTTGAGGATGTTGCCGATGCGCTTGGCGCTCTGGGCGAGGCTCTGGAACCTGGGGTCGTCGGCGAAGGCGGACAGGGCCTCGCACCGGGCCTTCAGGTCCACCAGGTCGGTCCAGCCGGCGGCCAGGGCCGAACGGCGCACCGGGCCCGGGTAGCCGGCCTGCTCCAGCTGGTGGCCCACCCGGTCCCGGAAGAAGGCTTCCAGGGCCTCCAGGGTCTCCTGGGCCGGCCGGGTGGCCTTGGCCCCGACCCCTTCCAGGGCCTGGGCGGAGATGGCCATGGGGTTCAGGTTCCAACCGCGCTCGAACAGGATGCGGATGACGCCCTGGCCGGCCCGGCGCAGGGCCAGGGGGTCCTTGGAGCCGGTGGGGATCTGGCCGATGGCGAAGCAGCCCGCCACGGTGTCCAGCTTGTCGGCGATGGCCAGGACGCCGCCCAGGCTGCTGCCGGGGATCGGGCCGTCGGCGGAGAGCGGCTGGTAGTGCTCCTTCACGGCCGTCCACACGTTCTCGTGGGCGTTCTCCCGCTTCAGGTACTCGCCGCCCATGATCCCCTGCAGTTCGGGGAACTCGCCGACCATGAGGGTCACCAGGTCGCACTTGCAAGCCTGGGCCACCAGCCGGGCGTCGCCGCCGTCCAGGCCCAGGCTGCCGGCCATGGCCCCGGCGAGCGCGGCGATGCGCTGGGTCTTGTCGAAGTAGCTGCCCAGCTCGCGCTGGAAGGTGAGGTGCTTGAGCTTCTCGAGCCGCTCCAGGAGCGGCTGCTTGCGGTCCTCGTCGAAGAAGAACCGGGCGTCGTAGAGCCGGGCCCGGAGCACCCACTCGTTGCCGCTCTTGAGGAAGCCCTCGGGGTCGTCCGGGCGGTTGGCGGCGGTGAGGAAGGCCGGCAGCAGGGCGCCCGCGCCGTCCTCCACGCAGAAGGCCTTCTGGTGCTCGGCCAGCGAGGTCACCAGCACCTCCTTGGGCAGGGTCAGGAAGGATTCGGGGAACGCCCCGAGGATGATGGTGGGGTACTCCACGATCTCCGCCAGGGTGTCCAGCAAATGCTCGTCGCGCACCACGGTGCCGCCGGCGGCCCCAGCCAGGGCGGTGATCTGCTGCTCCAGCCGCAGCCTGCGTTCCGCGCAGGAGACCACGACGCCGGCCGCCTCCAGGGTCTTCTCGTAGGCCTCGGGGCTGGGCACGGCCACGGGTCCGGGCCGGTCCATGTGGTAGAGGCGGTGGCCCCAGGTGGTGGCGCCGGTGGGCACGCCGTCCAGGACGAACGGCACCACGTCCGCGCCGAACAGGCAGAGCAGGTTGCGGATCGGCCGGACGAACTGGAATTCGCTGGAACCCCAGCGCATGGCCTTGGGCACGTGGAGCGAGGCGATCAGCCGGGGCAGGGCCTCGGCCAGCAGCTCCGGGGTGGGCCGGCCCCGGCGCACCAGGGTCACCACCGCGCAGGGCTCCTTCTTGCCCGCCGGCTGTTCGAAGCGCACCTGGTCGAAGCCCACGCCCCACTTCTCGGCGAACTTCAGGCCGGTCTGGGCCGGCCGGCCCTCGGCGTCGACGCACATGCGCTGGGGCGGGCCCACCTGGGTCTCGCGCTGGTCGGCCTGGGCCGCGGGCAGGCCCTGGATGCGCCAGGCCAGCTTGCGCGGCGAGTAGAAGCTCTCGGCGCTCAGCTCGACCTGGAGCTGCTCGCGGATGAAGGCCAGGACGCCTTCGCTGAACTCGAGGGCGAGCGGCGCCAGGAACCGGGCGGGGATCTCCTCGCAGTGGATTTCCAGAAGCAGGGAACGGGTTTCGCTCATGCCCGCACCCCCTCTTCCTTGGCCGCTTCAAGCATGGCCTGCTCCCGTTCCACGTGGGCCCGGGCGCAGGCGCAGGTCAGGTCGCGCACCCGCTTGATGATGCCGGGACGTTCGGTGGTGGAGACGGCGCCCCGGGCGTCCAGGACGTTGAAGGTGTGGCTCATCTTGAGGGCCTGCTCATAGCCCGACAGGAAGTGGCCGTGCTCCTTGAGCAGCCTCCAGCCCTCCTTCTCGAACGCCTCGAACATGCGCCAGTGCAGGTCCAGGTCGGCGTGCTCGAAGCTGTAGGCGCTCAGTTCGAACTCCTCGCGCTGGCGCACGGTGCGGTAGCTCACCGGGAACACGCCGTCGTCGGTCTTCACCTCGCCCCAGGTGAGGTCGAAGATGTTGTCGATGCCGGTGAGGAACATGCAGATGCGCTCGATGCCGTAGGTGATCTCGGCCGACACCGGCCGGCAGTCCATGCCACCCACCTGCTGGAAGTAGGTGAACTGGCTGATCTCCATGCCGTCCAGCATGACCTGCCAGCCGACCCCCCAGGCGCCCAGGGTCGGGGCCTCCCAGTTGTCCTCCTCGAAGCGCAGGTCGTGCTTGCGCAGATCGACGCCCATGGCCTCCAGGCTCTCGATGTAGAGGTCCTGCACCCTGGCCGGGGAGGGCTTGAGGATCACTTGCATCTGCAGGTGTTTGTAGACGCGGAACGGGTTCTCGCCATAACGTCCGTCGGCCGGGCGGCGGGACGGCTCCACGTAGGCGACGTTCCAGGGCCGGGGCCCCAGGGCGCCGAAGAAGGTGAGCGGATTCATGGTGCCGGCGCCCTTCTCCAGATCGTAGGGCTGGCCGATGAGGCAGCCCCGATCGGCCCAGAAGCGCTGCAGTCGAAGGATGAGCTCTTGAATGTGCATGGGAACCCGCAGAAAGAGGCTATTCTAGCGCGATTCCGGCCGCTCACGCAGCGCTGATCAACGCGCGGCTGGCCGTTTGACGGCGGCGAGGCGTTGGGATAACTTGAATTTCCAACCGTCCGCGAGGTCCGCCATGAAATACAACCAGTTCGGTCGCACCGGGTTGTTCGTTTCGGAAATCTGCCTGGGCACCATGACCTTCGGCGGCAACGCCGACGCCGGCATGTGGAAGGCCATCGGCGGGCTCGGCCAGGGCGAGGTGGACGGCATCGTCGGCCGGGCGCTGGCGGCCGGGGTCAACTTCTTCGACACCGCCGACGTCTACTCCTACGGCCAGTCCGAACGGCTGCTCGGCCAGGCGATGAAGAACCTCGGGGTGGTCCGCAAGGACGTGGTGATCGCCACCAAGGTGTTCGGCGAGATGGGGCCCCGGCCCAACGACCGGGGCGCCTCCCGGGGGCATATCCTGGATTCGGTGCACGGCTCCCTCGAACGCCTGCAACTGGACCACATCGACCTCTACCAGATCCATGGCCACGATTCGGTCACGCCCATCGAGGAAACCCTGCGGGCGCTCGATGATCTGACCCGCCAGGGGCTGGTGCGCTATGTCGGGGTGTCCAACTGGACGGCCTGGCGGATCGCCAAGGCCCTGGGCATCAGCGCGGCAAAGGGCTACGCCCGGTTCGAGACCCTGCAGGCCTACTATTCCATCGCCGGCCGCGACCTGGAGCGCGAGCTGGTGCCCATGCTCATCGAGGAGCAGCTGGGCCTGATGGTCTGGTCACCGCTGGCCGGCGGCCTGCTTTCGGGCAAGTTCGGGCCCGGGGCGGATGGCCCGGAAGGCGCCCGCCGCAGCAGCTTCCATTTCCCTCCGGTGGACCCCGACCGGGGCTGGGCCTGCGTGGCGGCCATGCGGGAGATCGGCGCGGCCCGCGGCGTCTCGGTCGCCCGGGTCGCGCTGGCCTGGCTGCTGGCGCAGCGGCACGTCATGAGCATCATCATCGGAGCCAAGAGCCTGGAGCAGCTCGAGGACAACCTGGCGGCGACCGGGCTGGCCTTGAGCGGCGAGGAGCTGGCCCGGCTGGACCAGGTCAGCGCCCTGCCGGCGGAATATCCGGGCTGGATGCTGGAACGGCAGGGCGGCAGCCGCCGGCCCAAGCCCTGGGAGCCGTCCGGGGCGAAGCAGAATGTATAAATAAGAGATGAAAAATACGACCTTTTTTGCTAATAATGTTGGGATTCAACATCCTTGGGAGGGACGCTCGATGCGAATGACGATGCTAGCCACCACCCTGGCCCTGGTTGCCGCGCCCCTGGCCGCCCAGTCTGGCCAAAGCTGGTTGGGAATCCAGGGCGGCTACGACATGCAGAACAACAGTTCCCGCAACGCCAAAGACAACGGAATCCTGGGTCTCACCCTCGGTTCCTGGTGCACCGACCGGTGGGGCTACGACCTCTCCGTCCTGGGCACCCAGCTCAAGGGCAAGAACGCCCTGACCGGCGCCAAGACCGACGAATACCACGCCCACCTGTCCGGGTTGTTCAACCTCAACCCGGGTTCCACCACCTGGATTCCCTACCTGCGCGCCGGGCTGGGCGGCACCCAGCTGGACCTGCCCTGGTCCTTCGCCTCGGACACCACGACCCGGTTGAGCTACAACGGCGGCATCGGCGCCCAGAGGCTGCTGGCCGACAACTTCCTGCTGGGCCTGGAAGCCCGGGCCGTGCGCATCGAGACCCGGATCTCCTACACGGAGACGATCGGCCTGGTGACCCTCGCCTATCGCTGGGGCGGAAACGCCAAGGCCATGCCGGTTGCCGCGCCTGCTCCCGCTCCCGCGCCTGCCCCCGAACCGGTTCCCGCGCCGGCGCCGGAGCCTGAGGTCGTCCCCCCGGCCCCCGCGCCTGAGCCCGCCCCCGTTGCTCCTGAGCCGATCCCCGAGCCCGCCCCCGTCGCGCCCGCCCCGGTGAAGATCGTCCTCGACGAGGCGGTGCTGCACTTCGCCAACGGCAAGAGCGATCTTTCCGCCGAAGGCACCCGGGCGGTCGCCAAGGTCGCCGAAAGCCTCAAGCAGTTCAACGGCTCCTATACCCTCGTGGTGAGCGGCCATACCAGTTCCGTGGGCAGCGCGGCCTTCAACAAGGCACTCAGCAAGCGCAGGGCCGACGCGGTGGCCAAGGTGCTGGTGGCCGAAGGCATTCCCGCGGCTTCCGTGCAGACCTTCGGCGCCGGTTCCGACCACCCCCTGGCGGACAACAAGACCAAGCCGGGCCAGGCCCGCAACCGCCGGGTGGAAATCGAGGTCAAGGTCGCCGGGCAGCAGGTGGAAACGCGCACGACCGAAACCGCCGTCACCGAGTGAGGTCCGCAGGTTCCCTCCCCCGGAAGGCCTCGGTCTTCCGGGGGTTTTCCGCCAAAGGAGCAGAACATGTCCCTGATCCAGGAATTCAAGGCCTTCGTGGCCAAAGGCAACGTGGTGGACCTCGCCGTGGCGGTGGTGGTGGGCAGCGCCTTCGGCGACATCGTGAAGACCTTCGTCAACGCGGTGGTCATGCCGCTGGTCAGCTACGTGCTGCCCGCCAAGATGCAGTGGGAGGAGTGGACCCTGGGCAAGGTGCGGATCGGCCTTGTGCTGGGCGCGACCGTGCACTTCCTCATCATCGCCGTGGTGGTGTTCCTGCTGCTGGTCAAGCTGCTGGGCGTGCTCATGAAGAAGAAGGAGGAGGAGGCTGCGCCGGCCACCACCCGGCCGTGCCCCGAATGCCTGGAGCCGGTGCCCCTGGCCGCGACCCGCTGCCGCTGCTGCACCAGCAAGCTGGAACCGGTCGCTAGCTGACGATCATCACCGGACAGAGGGCCTGCGCCAGGACCTCCCGGTCGTGCCGTCCGGCCCACAGGCGGTGCCAAAACCCCGTTTCCTCGGAACCCATCACGATCAGATCGCTGCCGCGCACCTCGCTGATCGCCCGGGAGACCTCGGCCACGGTCCCTTCGAGCACTTCGGTCTGGATCACGCCGGGGATGATGCCGATCTCGCGCCGGAGCACCTGTGCCACCGCTTCGGCCTTGGCCTGGCGCGAGGCGGTCGCCTGCTCGGCGTAGGGGGTGCCCAGGCAATCCGGAACGGGCGGGTAGGCCACGGCAATGCACAGGTTGGAGGAGCGCATCCGGCGCGCGGTCTCCCCCACCATCTGGGCGGCCGGGATGGCCTGGTCCAGATCTTCGGCCACAAGCAGCAGGTTGTTGTACATCGTTCCTCCCATGGTGCGATCAGGGCAGTCGGTTCCCAGACCAGGGTTCCCCTTGACCGCGACGTGGGCCAGGGATCATTCCCATTAGCCCATGCATAATAATTAAATTATTGTAATCGAAGTGCGGCAGGCAGCGAACGGTTGCAGTTTGTTCCCTCTGTGCCACGGCCGGTGAATCCTGTCCGCACCCCAAGGATGGCGCTCCTGAGGGCTGAATGCAATAAGCAGCTCAATTGATTTCTTTGTCATTCAAGTTAGTTTCGCTAAAGTGTAGGATTGATTTCATGGATCTGAGCGCATCCACGATCATCCAGCTGCGCGCCTTCGAGGCGGTGGGGCGGCACTGCAGCTTCAAGCGGGCGGCTGAAGAACTGTTCGTCACCCAGGCGGCGCTCAGCCACCATGTGCGGCATCTGGAGGAGGAGCTCGGGGTCCAGCTGGTGCGCCGCCTGCACCGCCGGATCGAGCTGACCGCCGCGGGCTCCCAGCTGCTTGCCGACAGCGCCCGGGCGCTGGGGGCGCTGGCCGCGGCCCTGGGCAACGTCCGGCGCGCCGCGAAGGAAGACACCCTCACGGTGGGGGTGTCCCCCTATTTCTCCCTGCGCTGGCTGACGCCCAGGCTGGGCAACCTCTGGCTGCGGCATCCGGGCATCAACCTGCTGCTGCGGCATACCTATCAGACCGTGGATTTCCTGCACGACCGGGTGGACGCCGAAATCACCTGGGGCCACGGCAACTGGCCGGACGTGGAATCGACCCTGGTGCTGAAGACCCGGCTCACCCCCATCTGCACCCCGGAATTCCGCGCCAGGCTGGGGGAGACGCTGCTGCCGAGGGATCTGCTCAGCCACCACCTGTTCTACGAGGTCGACAAGGCACACTGGCAGCAATGGTTCTCGGCCGCCGGGGTGGATGATGCCGGCGATTTCGCGGCGATGCGCATCGACGATCCGCATGCCCTGAGGCAGGTGGTGCTGGACGGTCACGGTTTCGGTCTGTTCTATGCCGCGCTGATCCACGAGGACGTGCGCGCGGGAAAACTGGTCCAGCCGTTCGAGCTGGGCATCGATCCGGGCTGCGCCTACTACCTGAACCGCCCCAGGGACACCCCCATCAGCGCCAAGCTGCAGACGTTCACCAAGTGGGTCCTGGAAGAGGTGGCCAAGAACCCTTCCGCCTAGGCCCCTCCGGTGCCATGCCCGCGATCAGCGTCGGGCGATCATCTCCACTTCGACCCTGGCGCCGAGGGGAAGCCCGGCGACGGCGATGCAAGAGCGGGCCGGCATGGGTGCCTTGAATTGCCTGGCGTAAATCTCGTTCATCACCGGGTAGTCCTGCATGTCGATGAGGAACACCGTGCACTTGAGAACGTTCTCTTCCTTCAGTCCGGATGCGTCCATCACCCGGCGCAGGTTCTTGAAACAGTTCTCCACCTGGGAGGCGATGTCACCATCGAGGAATTTCCCTGTCTCCAGGGCCATGGGGGGCTGGCCCGAGAGGAAGACCAGTCCGGCCCCTTCGACAGCGTGGGAAAAAGGGTACTTTGTGCCGGCATCGCCGGTGACGTTGAAGACCTTGCGCGCCATTTGGGTTCCCTCCATGAATGATGGGTGTTTTGTACTATAGGATTTCGTGGCCTTGTTGACTTTGCTGGACCTGGTTCATTGCCCCACTCAGGGCGGCAAGGGCCAGGGGGAGACGATCAAGCGGCAAGTAGCCGAATCCAAGGCGGAACTCGCGTGGCGTCGCACCAAACCAGGAACCCGAGGCCAGTTGCAGTTCATGGTCCGGGAGCGCCTTCCAGAAGCACTGGATGGCGGCGTCATCGAATGCTCCGGCCTTCAACCTGAGGCAGCAGAGGGCACCCGCATCCGGTTCCACCCATTCGACGCGATCTGCTTCATTCCTCAGCCAGGCTTGAAGCATGCCTAATGCTTCGGAGAGGAGCAGCCTGCGTTTGGCCAGGATCTGCTCTTGATGATTCAACACCACCGTCGCCAAGGTCTCGTCCAGCACGGAACCAGAAATGATCATGTTCATTTTCGCCACCCGCAGCCGTTCCCAAAGGACCGGGTCGGGCACCGTGAGCCACCCCACCCGCAGACCAGGAGCACCATGCGCCTTTGAAATGGAAGCGCCCGTGATGATGCGGGGATCGGCCGCCGCCATGCTGGGTTCCGGGGGCTTGTTGCCGTAGGTCGCGACCCGGTAGGTTTCGTCAATGAACAAGCGGGCGTTCGGCGCCCGCTCGGCCATGAGGTCCAAGAGCTGGGCGATCGTCGTGCGTGGCGTGCACACCCCGCTCGGGTTCTGCGGGCTGGCCAGGCACACCAGCTTGGTGGCCGGAGAGAGCAGCGGCTTCAGGGCTTCCACATTCAATCTGAACTTTTCTTCGAAGCGCAGGGGGTGCTCCCTGACCGTCACGCCGCAGCCGTACAGCGCGTCGCGGCTTGGCGGGAAGCAGGGGGTCATGGCAACGACTTCATCACCTGGACGGCAAAGCTCGAAGGCGAGCATGAACATGGCCATCGCCGTTCCCTGGGTGGTCACCACCTGGTTCGCCGGCACTCCCACCATCTGACTGATGGCTTGGCGCAGGGCTTCCGATCCTTCCGCAGACCCATACCCCAGCCTCAAGCGCTTCAGCGTTTCCAGGTCGGCCATGGCGAGCAGATCCCCGAGCTCAAGATCCTGCGAGGTACTTTCGGCCAGGTTGAAGCGTCGATTGACCTCCAACAGGGAGATGATCTCGTTCCAAGGGAAGCGGCCATCCCAGGTGTCACCCTCAGGCGCCCCATGGGCCTGGCCTGCTGCTTTCGCCTGCGCGTCCCTGGTCATTTCGGTTTCTCCCGGTGCACCATTGCCAAACGTACTGGACCATGGATACACTTTTCCGGACAAGTGAAATGGTGTATTGGTACACTTTGGAGCTCGCATGAATTTGGAGTCCCCCTGGCTGCCCCGTCTGGAACCGGGATCCGGAACCATCTCCGAGCGCATTGCCGCGGCCATTGCGCTCGATATCGCCAAGGGGATGCTTAAATCCGGAGACCGGCTTCCGCCCCAACGTGAGGCGTCCCATGTCCTGGGCGTCTCGGTGGGAACGGTGACCCGGGGATACGTGGAAGCGGCGCGGCGCGGGCTTCTGGCCGGATCACACGGCAAGGCCACCTTCGTGACTGACATCGGCGAAAGCCGTGCTGTCCCCTTCGTGGACCTCTCGTTGAATGTGCCGCCCGCGGCCGTCACCGACCGGCAATTGTCCGCTGCGCTTCTGGCCCTATCCCGCAGAACGGGTACTTCCGCCGAACTCGGGAAGTACGATTCAAACCAAGGAAGGGCGGAGCATCGGGCGCTGTTCGCAAGTTGGCTATCCGAGACTCGCGAACTTCACGTATCGCCGAACCGCATTTCGCTATGCAATGGTGCTCAGCAAGCGTTGGCCATGGTGTTCCGGATGCTGCGGCCGATGGGCGGCAGCGCGCTCACCGAAGCCGCAACCTTTCCGGGAGCGCTGACGCTGGCCGAACGGTTCGGGATTCGCTTGGCGGGGCTGGCGATGGATGACGAAGGCCTTTGTCCCTTGGCTCTTGAAGCGCAACTGAAGCTGGAAGGCAAGGGTGCGCAAAGGCCTTTGGTGTTCGTGACCCCCACCCTGCAGAATCCGACCGGGCGTACCATGTCGGCAAAACGCCGGGCTGACGTTGTTCGGATCTGTCGAAAATATGATGCGGATATAATCGAGGATGACGTTTACGGGGCATTATACGGGCCGGGGCTTCCAACCTTGGCGGAGCTGGCTCCAGAACGGGTTTTCTTCATTTCGAGTTTTTCGAAGATCCTGAGTCCTGGTCTGCGAATCGGCATGCTTGTTTGTCCGGAAAAACTCATCGATGAAGTTTCTAGAGAGATTCGCGCAACCACTTGGTGCGCCTCACCCATCGCCTGCCTGGTGACCTCGGAATATTTGACCAATGGCACCGCGAAGGCCGCGCTGAAGACACTCCAGCATGAAGCTTTGCTCAGGAAAAAAATTGCGGATAAATGGCTGGGATCATTCATCAAAACCCATTTGGCGCCTTCCTTTCATGTCTGGCTTGAGCTGTCCGGCATGGCATCGGAAAGATTGGCACGGGAGGCATTGGAGTCGGGGGTTCGAATAACCCCACCTTCAACCTGTATTGTGGATCCAAACTTAGCCGGTGGGGTCCGCGTTTGCCTTGGGGCCGCCAAGGATCAGGGAGAATTGGAATACTCATTAAAAAAGCTTTCAGAACTCATAGAGAAAAACCAAGCACCAAGGTGGTGAGCGTTCCAACTAGCGATCCCCCGACCGCTTCACCGCCAGGTAGCGGTTCACCAGCGCCACCGGCAGCTGCCGGGGCAGCACGTCCAGCGCCAGGATGCCCCGGGGGGCCATGCGGGCGAAGGCCTGCTTGCGCTGGGCCAGGTAGTCGGCGATGGCGCCGGCCCGCAGGGCCTGGTCGAACCGCTCGACCGGAGCCTCCAGGGCCCGGTCCAGGTCCGGTTCGCGCAGGCTGGCCAGGATCACCCGGTGGCGCCGGCGCAGGAGCTGCAGGGCGGGGCCCAGGGTCTCGTCGTCCTCGTCGCGCAGGTTGGTGATCAGCACCACCAGCGAACGCTTCTTCAACCGGGTCAGGGCGGCCCGGGCGGCGCTCAGGTAGTCGGTGGCCTGCAGGCCGGGTTCCAGGTCGTGCACGGCGGCCGTCAGCCGGTCCAGGGCGCCCCGGGTGCGGCGCGGCGCCAGCCAGCGTTCCGGCCCGGCGAAGGTGAGCAGGCC
>Ga0316226_1003032_pt1 | contig 14879 bp, 15 predicted proteins | sample TBH18017metaG_FD_206009 | JGI IMG/M metagenome (GOLD analysis project Ga0316226, IMG submission 206009) | Freshwater microbial communities from Trout Bog Lake, Wisconsin, USA - TBH18017 | ecosystem: Environmental > Aquatic > Freshwater > Lake > Hypolimnion/Profundal zone | place: USA: Wisconsin... | reverse complement strand
GTTATGCTTGGCGGCCATAGCGGTTTGGACCCACCCCTTCCCATCTCGAACAGGGCCGTGAAACGAATCTGCGCCAATGATAGTATGCTTTTTGCATGCGAAAGTAGGTCACTGCCAAGCTATTTATACCGTCCTCCAACCGGAGGCAGCAACAGCCCCTCTATGCAAATAGTGGGGCTTTTTGCTTTTTAAAGTTTGAGTTTCTTGGTAGTTGAAATGTTTGCTGCTTAGTATAATGTTTTGGAGCATTTAATTTTAGGCAACCCTTCATGACTAACAGCTACCAACAAACAAATTCTCAAAAAGTTATCATTTACCATAATCCAGCCTGTGGTACTTCGCGTAATACGTTGGCCATGATCCGCGCTAGCGGGGTTGAGCCAGAAGTCATTGAGTATTTAATTACACCACCAAGCCGTGAACGATTAGTTTCTTTGATTCAGGCCCTTGGGTGTAGTGCTCGTTCATTACTGCGTGAAAAGGGAACGCCCTATGCTGAACTAGGTTTAGACAATCTATCCTTGTCAGAAACTGCTCTTATTGACGCCATGCTTGCCCATCCTATTTTAATTAATAGACCAATCGTAGTGACACCAAAAGGTGTCCGCTTATGCCGACCATCTGAGCTGGTACTTCCATTATTGGAAAATCCAGCAATTGGAGACTTTGTTAAAGAAGATGGTGAAGTAGTAAGAAGTCCTAACTAGGCATCAGCACACCTGAAAGCCCTTAAGTCTTTGCTGTATAATGCTCATTTTTAGCAATAAGTCATGTAACTATGGAAGCCGAGCAACTCAATATTATCGCCAATCGCATAGTCGATTTAGGCGAACGTAACCAATCACTCAGGGGGTACCTTTGACTTTGAAGCTAAAAGTCAGCGCCTTGAAGAAGTGAATGGTCTGCTTGAAGACCCCAAGGTCTGGAGCGATAACGCCAAAAGTCAAAGTTTAGGTAAGGAAAAGCGCGAGTTAGGTTTGATCGTAGGCGCCTTAACTCACATTGAAGGTAGTTTGAGTGATTGCGGCGAACTATTTGAAATGGCTCGCGAAGAAAACGATGATGAAACCTTGCTGAGCGTAGCTATTGATTCTGAAGCACTTGAAAAACAAATTGCCGAAATGGAATTCAGGCGAATGTTCTCTCAACCAATGGATCCTAACAATTGCTTTATTGAATTTCAGTCTGGCAGTGGTGGCACTGAGGCACAAGACTGGTGCAATATGTTATTGCGGATGTACTTGCGATACTGTGAGCGTAAAGGCTTTAAAGTAGAAGTATTGGAAGAATCTGAGGGCGATGTCGCTGGCATTAAAGGCGCATCGATTAAAGTCTCAGGCGACTATGCTTATGGTACTTTACGTACTGAAAACGGCGTGCATAGACTGGTACGTAAATCTCCATTTGATTCCAATTCTAAACGTCACACCTCATTTGCTAGCGTTCAGATTTTTCCAGAAGTTGATGAGTCAATAGAGGTTGATATTAATCCGTCTGACCTTCGTGTAGATACCTACCGTGCTAGCGGTGCCGGTGGTCAGCATATTAATAAAACGGATTCTGCGGTACGAATAACCCATATTCCAACTAATACCGTTGTCCAATGTCAAAACGATCGGTCGCAACACCGTAACCGCGCTGAGGCAATGAATATGCTTAAGGGCGCGCTATATGCCTTGGAGCTTAACAAACGTAATGCCGATAAGCAGGCCATGGAAGATGCCAAAACTGATATCGGCTGGGGACATCAAATTAGGTCATATGTATTAGATCAGTCACGTATTAAAGATCTGCGTACTAATGTAGAAATTGGCAATACTCAAGGCGTTTTAGATGGCGACCTTGACCCATTTATTAGCGAAAGTTTGAAGCAGGGAGTATGAGTGTGAGTAACGAAAAAAACCAACAAACATCAAATGAAGTCATCAGTGTAGATGAGAATCATGTGATTGCAGAGCGCCGTGAGAAGCTAAAAGCCATTCGCGACACAGCTAGCAATAATGGCGGCGTAGCTTTTCCAAATGACTTTAAGCCACTTCATAAAGCGGCTGATTTAATTGCTGCTCATGCAGATAAAGAAAATGAGGCATTTGAAGCAGCGCCAGTAGACGTAGTAGTTGCTGGGCGCATGATGTTAAAACGCGTTATGGGTAAAGCTAGTTTTGCTACGATACAAGATGGCAGTGGTGATCACGCTGGTAGCCGGATTCAGCTATATATTGGACGTGATGTAATTGGCGAAGAGGTGTATGAGCAATTTAAGCATTGGGATCTAGGCGACTTTTTAGGTGCGACTGGACATTTGTTTAAAACCAAAACTGGCGAGCTTTCTATTAAGGTAACTAGCCTACGCTTACTCACTAAATCGTTACGCCCATTACCAGAAAAATTTCATGGCCTTCAAGATCAAGAAGTTAAATATCGCCAACGTTATGTGGACTTGATCACCAGCGAAGACACGCGCGCAACCTTCATTGCGCGTAGTAAAGTGGTGTCGGCGATACGTAACTTTATGATTCAAAATGAATTCCTAGAAGTAGAAACGCCAATGTTGCACCCGATTCCAGGTGGCGCTTCCGCTAAACCGTTTATCACCCACCATAATGCGCTCGACATGCAAATGTATATGCGTATTGCGCCTGAGTTGTACTTAAAACGTCTTGTTGTCGGTGGCTTTGAGCGTGTATTTGAAATTAACCGAAACTTCAGAAATGAAGGCTTGAGTGTGCGCCACAATCCAGAATTCACCATGATGGAGTTTTATGCGGCCTATACCGATTATCAATGGCTCATGGACTTTACTGAAAACTGTATACGAGCGGCTGCAATTGCTGCCCGGGGTACGTCAGTGCTTGAATACCAAGGACGCGAATTAGATCTAAGTAAACCTTTTCAACGCCTTACTATCGTTGGTGCCATTCAAAAATACGCACCGCAATACACGCTTGATCAATTAAACGATATGGCATTTTTACGAACCGAGATTTTAAAACATGGCGTTAAACCTTTTGATCATGCTGGTTTAGGGGCACTGCAACTTGCGCTTTTCGAAGAAACCGCAGAAAGCCAATTATGGGATCCTACTTATATTATTGACTACCCAGTTGAAGTGTCACCGTTAGCACGTGCATCGGATAGTAATCCAGAAATCACTGAACGTTTTGAGCTGTTTATTAATGGTCGAGAAATTGCCAATGGCTTTAGTGAGCTTAACGATGCAGAAGATCAAGCTGCAAGATTCCATGCCCAAATGAAAGCCAAAGAAGCTGGTGATCATGAAGCTATGTTTTACGATGCAGACTTTATTCGTGCCTTAGAGTATGGTATGCCTCCAGCAGGCGGATGTGGTATTGGTATTGATCGATTGGTGATGATGATTACCGATAGCGCAAGTATTCGTGATGTCATCTTATTCCCACATATGCGCGCAGAAAGTTAAGTAAAAATTTATTTCTAATAAAAAGGGCCCCAGCCTTATGGTTTGGGGCCCTTTTTATTAATTGATGCAATACGCATTAAGCCCATGTTGTAAAAATACAACGCCTTGTTGCCAATAACCTACTAATTCGTTATCTGTCATCAAACTGTCACATTGAAACCACAAAATTACGTTTGTTGAGAAAGCAGTATTATTTTTAATTAAACGAGGGGATTTTGCATGAACTTTAAACTACGTAATTTAGTAGCAGCAACATTAGCAGGCTCATTTTTAATGGGTTTCGGCGCTAACGCAATGGCCGATTCAACAACAGATATCGTTGACGCGCTTGAATCAAAAGGCGTATTGACAGATGAAGAGGCAGCACTTATTAATAAAGGTCACGCTGGCGAGAAAGAAGCTAAGACTGAAACGCACAAAGCAGCAGCTGCTGATGTGTCAAATAAACCGATGGATTTTATGAACGACGACGCTCCGTTCAAATCTAACTTTATGTTAGGTGAGCATCAAGCTGATATTCAAATCTACGGTATTATTGACGTGGGTGGCGCTAGTCAGAACCATTCATTACCAGCTAATGGCGCTTTACCAAATAACTTGTATCCATATCAAGGTGCTAAAACAACTAATCCTAATGTCAGTTCACAAACTGCTTGGATTAATGGTGGGTTACAAGATTCACGTATTGGTGTAAAAGGTAGCATTGGTTTATTTGAAGCAAACGAAAATAAATTCAAATTAATCTACCAAGTTGAAACTGGTTTCAACCCAATTACTGGTGAATTGAACAATGCTGCTAAAACGCTTGCAGACAATGCTACATTATCTACTGCACAAATTACACCAGGTGTCTCTGTAAATGCTAACTCATCATTAAATGGTTACATGTTTGCTCGCCAAGCATGGGCTGGTATTGATGGTGGTAGCTTAGGTAAAGTGTCTTACGGTCTTCAATACAATCCTGTTTATGAAATCTTAGGATCTTACGATCCTACTGGTAAAGCTGACACATTCTCACCATTTGGTGAAAGTGGTACTGTTGGTGGTGGTGGTGGTATATCAGAAAATAGTCGTATGAAAAACTCTATCAAGTACGCAAATTCGTTTGCTGCCCCAATGGATGGTAAAATTAATGCGGCTGTAATGTATCAAATCGGTAACAATATAGACACAACTAATGGTTATGGTGCCACAGCTCAATTAGGTTATGAGAACTCAATGTTTGGCGTTCAAATGGCTTATGACAAATTTACTGACTCTGTCAAAACTGCTTCTGGCACTGCTGTAAATACTCTTTCCGGTACAGTTTATAACACAGATTCATTCTTGCTTGCTGGTAAAGTTATGCCAACTAAAAGCATAACAGTTTATGGTGGTTGGGAATGGTATCAATTTGAACATGCATCTGATTCAACTATTACCTACGGAAACATAGATGGTTATGCTGTTAGTGTTAGTGGAGTAACTTCAGCTATTGGTGCTGGAACTCATCAAAATAACAATGTCTATTATGTTGGTGCTAAATTTGATTTTGCTGAAAATATGCCAGCACTTGCAGGCTTAACTGCAGCGTTAGGATATTACAATACCAAATTTGATGAAAATCAAGGTGCTACACCTACCACAAATAGTAAAGCGGGTACTATAGATACAGAAACTTTGGTTGTTGACTATAAGATTAATAAACGTTTTGACACTTATTTCGCTTATACAAATAATCACTTCTCTGGTCCTATTTATGCAACTAACTTTGCTAACGTCGAAGCTGCAGGTGTTGGTGTTCGTATGAAGTTCTAATTTAACTTAGTAATTTTAAGTTAAATCTAAAACCCGCTTCGGCGGGTTTTTTATTGCCTATCACTTCCATCTTAGTGTTAAGGCAACCTAGCCTTAGTCAAAGCTTGTTGTGCTTTTTGTACTCGTTCAGTGGATTTAGCTTGTTGTTGCCGTTCACGTTCAGCACTTAATGCCGTCTTAGCCTTTGTTTGCTGCTGTTTTAACGCATTAATTCTGGCTTGTGCTGGTGTTAGTGGCTTGATGGGTTTTATTGTTTTAAATTCGTAGAAGCGCATACAGTTATTTATGACGTGTTTTGGAATGTCGTTTAAAACGACTTATGTATGTGCCGTAAAAAATAGTGCGCAATTTTCAGCGCATACGGAGAACCATACCCCAGCTGATTGCGCACCACGTTCTGCTAAAACCATACCTTTTTTGGCTATTTTGAGTGAATTATTGGTAGAAATAAAATAGGTGATTGTGGGGCTGACAGGCATAGCTAAAATGGTAGGCGTAAAAAAGCCCACCGATTAAAGTGGGCTTGAATGTCGTTTAAAACGACATTAGATAGACTTGCGTCGCGCAAACCTCGCCACATTGTAAGCGACATTTCGTACTGAGCCATTACAGGCAGCAATCACACTATGTAAATCAATGTCGTTTAAAACGACATTCATATCATTAGCTACTTGTTTGGCTAATGGCGATAATTGTGCTGGCTTTGCGGCATTCATTTCAACCAACACGCATCTGTCCATTAAACCCTTATCAAGCTGCGATATGTTATTGGTTGTCAGTACAAAGATTGCTCTTTGCGTATTAAGTGCTGACTTTAAACTTTGCTGTGCTTGCTTAGTTAGATTGTCTACTTCGTCCAATATAAAGTAATGTAGTCCGCTTGCGTTAAACGAACTAACTGCCATTTGCTTTTGTATGAGCGACATTACTTGTGGCCCTGTAAAACCTTGTTGGCACGCAATAAACTCTGCTGCAATTGCCAACTCTTCTGTTGTTTTACCAACTTCAATCGCGTTGGGTATTATCTTAGCCAGTGTTGTTTTGCCAGTGCCAAATGTCCCATACAGTAAGATGGCGCATTTACCGAAGAATGGAAACGGAATGTGCCCATCTACTATTTCTTTAATCCGTAATTGTGATTCTTCGCTACCATACACAATGTCATTTACTGTTGCTGGTTCATAGTTGTTTGCGTTCATTTTATTGCTCCTATTCATATAAAAAAGGGGCAGCAGTGATTAGCTACTGCCCATCGTTGTTAAGCTGCTTTTGGTTCAGCACAGTCAGCGTCATTAGCTGCTGTGCGCTCTTTACTCTGTTCTTCCGTGCTATTTTTCTTCTGCGCATAAAGTGCTGTAAATGCCGCATTCACTGCTACGCCACTACGTAACACAGCACGTATCGCAAAACTGCCATCTGCTTGTTGCTGTGCTAGTAATACGCAGTCTTCACCCACAAAGTCAGCATCAGCTAATAGCGACAATGCCTCTGTTTTAACTTCTGCTAACGTAGTTAAGTTGTCAAAACTTTGCTGCGCGATGACAGATTTTTGTTTAGCACTTACAAAGGTTGGGCTACGTGCTAATTTAATTTCTTGTACACCACCGTTTTCTTCAATCCATTTTGCTAATGCTTTATAGGCAACATTAGATTTTTGGGCTTGGCGTAGCACTAGCGAATAAGTGCTAATACGACGACGGTCAGCGTCACCAAATACAGCACGTAATACACGGCTGACTAATGGTGTATCTTTACGCAATTTATAGTTACGTGATTTGTAAAATGCCTCTAATGCTTTAGTACGTTCTTTAGCAGCTTCAGTGGTTAAGTCGCCAGCAAATTGTAGGCATTCAGCTAACACTTCATATAATGCCGCATTGCTTTTACGGTATACACCGTCTTCCCATTTAATACGTTGCTCTTCCATACCCTTTAGTAAGCCAAGTGCCGTCGTAGTTATATTAATTTCGGCGTTAGCGTTGTCGTTTAAAACGACATTGGTAGTTACTGAATTGGTAGTTACTGTTTTAGTTAAAGCTGTCATTTTGAATCTCCGATTTAATTGAAAAGTCTGGTTGCTGGTTAATGAATTTAACTGCTCTCCATAAGTAACATCATAGTTTATGTAGACTTTTTAATCGCACCATAGCTAATAACGTGATATTATTTGTAGACATTATGAATAAGAAAAAGATGCCGTGGTCACTTAGAGGGACTGACTTTTCAAAGCCAGGTTGGCATACACGCCCAACGATTGGCTATGAATTGATGTTTGAATATTTAAGACTTAGCCCAAGTTACGCATTGGCAAACAAGCAAGCGACGGTTGGGCTGACTGAACAAGAAGAAAGAAGCTTGCCAGCTGACTTTAATGAAGTACTGAAAACGTATGCGTTATTAGGCGATGTTCAAACCATTTTATTTAGGCAGTGGTGGATAAAACGCGGCATTACAGTATTTGGCAATCCATACTCACACCCCAAAGTACACGAACTGGCTGAATTACAAAGTGATGCGGATGTTAGGTTAAGTCAGCTATCAAACAATCTCACTCAATTCTTAAATGAAACACGCAGGGACGAAGGGCTTGTCAATTCGCTACTGTTATCAATCCCATTAGGGCGTCGTAAAGCGGAAGTGTTAAAACAAGTGAGTGATATATTAGATAGATACGCAGAGCACACTAGCGAAACTAAACAGCAGCCACAATTAAAGTTAATGGGGCAACGGCTAAGGGCGAAGGTATTATTTAACGGACTGCGCTTACTTTGGTTTAAAGCCGCTAAGCCTGAATGGGCGCATTGGCGTTTGGGGGCTAAGGCTAGAATTAGTGACACCTATTCAAAAGAACTTGATGCGTCAACACAGCGTAAAGATTACACAGAAAACAGTAAAGTTGACCGCATCTTGTTAGGCAAGATTACATACCGCGCATTACGTAAATTTAATCGTATCGCTGAAAACGCAGCACGTGGCAGATTTCCTTGCGAAGACGCTACTGAAGATGTGCCGATTGACTATCAGCAGCTAGCGCGGCAAATACAGGCTAAAAATGAGTGGGAGAAAAACGAAAGAATTAGAATATTAAAAGTACATCAGAAAAATAAGCCAACAATCTGAATGTCGTTTTAAACGACATTCATTACACCAACTCCACCGCAGCACGTTTCATATCACTCGTCACATTAATATAACGCATCGTTGTTTGTGCTTGTCTGTGCCCCGCCAATTCCATTAATACTTTAAGCGGTACAGACTTAGCACTTAAGTTAGTTAAGAAGCTTCTGCGTCCACTGTGACTACTTGCGCCACCTAAGCCAGCTGCTTTATAAAGCATATGAAAGTGATAGCAAGCCGTGTTGTTGTCAAACCCTTCGCGCTTTTGTGTAGCAAACAATGGCTTGTTGATATGCTCGCTGTAAGTCAGTGCAATTAACTCTTTAGTGCTAAATCTTGTTTGTACATAAGCTTGTATTTCTTTACGTAGTTTATCTGCCAATACCACTGTGCGAGAATACTTACCCTTAGTCTGTTCTGCCGTTAAATTAATCTCGTGTTTAATGGTGCCGTCATTAGCCAATACATCTTTAAGTTTAGTCGCTGCTACCTCGCCAATACGCATCCCAGCCCAATATGTCATTAACACCATTGCCCTGTCACGTGCTGCGTGTTTACGGGTGTTGATATATAGCAGTAATAAATTGAGTTCTTTGTCATTTAAAGTACGTGCCTGTTTCATTTCAATTTCCTCTACTAAACAATGGTTTTCGTTAGCAGTAGTGTGTTTTCTTATGTTCATTTTTCCTACCTCTATTTGCCAATTGGGCTGTATCAGTATTTAGTTGCCATTAAACAAGAGGTTATGTTGTATTGAAGTGTTAAATCAAAGCTATTACTTAATATCTTTGTTTATGGATTAGTTGGCTTTGTATAAGCGAGCAATGCTCGCTTGTTGTTTCGCTTTCAGCTCACAACCATTTCTTCTTCTTTATTTGATTGTCGTTTTAAACGACTTTGATATATGTGACTTATATTGATTTGGAGTTTTTGACTTGTTGTTTTACTCTTTTAGTAGGAAGAATAAGCCACGCCCTTTAACAGGGCGTAGCCTTGTTCATTCACTTTTAGTGAGGGATCCAAACAACTGATATACACACAACTTGAGTTAACAAGTAAGGCAGGTTTTGCGGTCTCCTTTTACGTGCTCGTCTTACGCAACATATCTATCGCCTATATCAGAAGCTTGTTTAGATATGTTTGTGGGTTAAATGTGGCAGTCCCACTCACTTTCAGCTTATACATTCGCTATAAGCCTACATTACGTATTGCTACGCAACTAACCATATACAACATTACAAACGTTACAGCACAAAGGTGCGTCGTTTAAGGCATCCATAAAGGGTAGTGTAATGAGGACGAACAGTAAGCAGTTCGTATCGCTTACCGTCACGCATTTAAGAACGGATTTTGCAGCACATATTGTTGGCGTGCCAGCCTTAATCTTACTTGTACATTTATTTATACAAACCAAAGCTAACCATATTAATTATTGGTTATTGAAACACTGACAAATAGAGGTAGGAATTAGCACTAGCAGACTTTAATGTTATTGATTTAACGTGAGGGCAAATGAAATGAATACCTATCAAAGTTTAGTCAGACTGACAGTAACCAAATCAACGACTACAAATACGAAAGTGTTAGTACAGGCAACGGATAGCTACAAAGCCAGACTACAACTTGAGGCAATGTATGGAAAAGGAAATGTTGTGGGTGCGCCGATATTGATTAGGTGATACTAAGTGTCGTTTTAAACGACACGGTCAGTTGCAGAATGTAAATGTGTATTAGAAGTGGATTGGCCATTTACGTGATGTATGAAATACACGTAGCACTTCTACCGCATCATCTTTAATCCGATAAGGCACGATGTAAGGGTAATGCGTTATGACTAATTCTCTTGTGCCAAACACTCGCCCAGCGCGGCCAATACTTGGGTGATTGGCTAACTGTTGTACCGACTTAAAGATATGTGACACACACTCATTTGCGGCTTTTGGATTTTCTTGTGCGATGTAAGCGGCTTCAGCATCTAAGTTTTGTAGCGCACGTTTAAGCCACTTAACTTGCATACTTTGTCGCTAATTGGGCTATTTGAGCCTCGCTCGCAAAGTCCCCAGCATCTGCTTCTACCAACGCTTGTTCAATTTCACTAATTTGCCAAGCCTCAATTTCCAAATAGCGATTAATTGCTTCAGCGGCTAAAAATGATTTACTACGGTGTGTGGCTGAAGCTAATTTATCTAATTTATCTTTTGTATCTAAGTTTAATCTTAATGTAAGCACGGCACTTTCCATTGTTTTCTCCATAAATATTACGTTGTATACAATGTAATATATTCGCTATTAAACAGCAATCTTTATTTGTCGTTTTAAACGACATTCAATGCCTCGTACAACAATTAAGTCGACCAAGTAGTCGAGTACCTAATCGGCTATTTTTAGGTTGTCCAAATTTGGCAGCGACTTTATATTTAAGTTATGAGTGAAACCCTACGCCACAAAACAGCCGCTATTTTCGGCACTGTCACACCAGTGCCTCATTACCCAAAAAAACTAAAAGTATATTTAAATAATGCGTCGCCTTATTGGCAAGTGGTGTATTGGGATAGGGGTAAAACATATCGTCGTAGTGCTAAAACAACTGACAAGCTTGAAGCGTTTGCGCAGGCTAAAACTGTATATGAGCAAATCCTATTATCTAAGTATCAACATCCCGCGCATCTAAAAAATTACCCAATGCTTAAAGTGCGCCCAAATACTAATCTAAAAACAAACTTATCATTTCAAGTCGTCGCAGAACAATGGCTGTTACGTAGGGAAAAGAAGTGGAGCACAAATTATGCGGTAGAGATTGAAAGGCAAATTAGCCAAAATGTTTATCCATTTATTGGTAGCAAACAAATTAATTTAATTACTAAGTCGGATTTACTTGCCGTCTTACAAACAATTGAAGCACGAGGCGCATTTAGTCAAGCACGTCGTTTGTTAAATATCAGCCAACAAATATGGAATTACGCGTTAGTTATTGAAGCGTGTAAGGTTAATGTAACGCTGGGTTTAGGTGCGGCACTACATACACATACGATTACACCTCAAAACGCAGTAGAGATAGTGGATTTACCAGTGCTAATACAAGCAATTTCAAATTACAGCAGAGAAGGTGACTTGGTTACGCGCTATGCGTTACAACTGATCGCAATGACATTCGTGCGTAAGAATGAATTGATGTTGGCTAAGTGGTGCGAGTTTGATTTAGACAAAGCGATTTGGAAAATCCCAGCAGAGCGTATGAAAATGCGTGTTGAACATTTAGTGCCATTGTCAAAGCAAGTCATTGCTATTTTAAATCGTGTCAAATTGCTATGTCCAAGCGATAACTATGTTTTTCATAAAGGTAATCCCAATCAAAAAATGCCTATAAACGCACTGATAGACGCGCTTTATAGATTGGGCTACAAGTACAAAATGTCAGTACACGGATTTAGAGCGATAGCGAGCACTGTACTTAATGAGCACGGGTTTAGAGCGGATGTAATTGAGCGGCAGTTGGCACACGCAGAAGCAAATCAAGTTCGGCGTGCCTACAATAGAGCGCAGTATATGGACGAGCGAATTGTGCTTATGGATTGGTGGAGTGACTACTTAGGCAAAATCACCCCATTCATTTAGTGCTAACTTTAAAAGGTCGACAAGATTTTATTACAACATAGAGATACATTAAAGCTAACGCTTAGACATGGTAATTAATTCAACAACAGATATCGTTGACGCGCTTGAATCAAAAGGCGTATTGACAGATGAAGAGGCAGCACTTATTAATAAAGGTCACGCTGGCGAGAAAGAAGCTAAGACTGAAACGCACAAAGCAGCAGCTGCTGATGTGTCAAATAAACCGATGGATTTTATGAATGACGACGCTCCATTCAAATCTAACTTTACGTTAGGTGAGCATCAAGCTGATATTCAAATCTACGGTATTATTGATGTAGCTGGCGCTAGTACAAACCACTCATTGCCAGCTAATGGTGATTTGCCAAACAACTTGTATCCATATTCGAAACAAGCTTCTACTAATCCAAATGTTAAGTCACAAAGCGCTTGGATTAACGGCGGCTTACAAGATTCACGTATTGGTGTAAAAGGTAGCATTGGTTTATTCGATACAGAAACAAATAAATTCAAATTAATCTACCAAGTTGAGTCTGGTTTTAACCCAATTACTGGTGAGTTAAATAATGCTGCTAAAACACTAGCAGATAACGCTGGCCCAAACGCGAATACTAGCGTGAGCGCTAACTCATCACTAAACGGCTACATGTTTGCACGTCAAGCATGGGCTGGTATTGATGGTGGTAGTTTAGGTAAAGTGTCTTACGGTCTCCAATACAATCCAATTTATGAAATTACAGCATCTTACGATCCAACAGGCAAAGCTGACTCATTCTCACCATTCGGTGAAAGTGGCACAGTTGGTGGTGGCGGTGGTATTTCAGAAAATTCACGTATGAAAAACTCTATCAAGTACGCAAATTCATTTGCTGCCCCAATGGATGGTAAAATCAACGTAGCTGGTATGTATGAAATCGGTAACAACATTGATACAAAAAATGGTTATGGCGCAACAGGTCAGTTAGGTTATGAGAACTCAATGTTCGGCGTTCAAATGGCTTATGACAAATTTACTGATACTGTAAAAGCTGGTTCTGGCACTCTTGTAAATACTCTTGCAGGTACAGTTTATAATACTGATGCATTCTTTCTTGCTGGTAAAGTTATGCCAACTAAAAGCTTAACAGTTTATGGCGGTTGGGAATGGTATCAAGTTCAAGCACCAACGGATAGAAACTTAGCCTACTCATCAATAGATGGGATTTCCGCTACAGGTATAGCAGTACCTTATGCTGCAGGTGTAACTCAAGACAATAACGTTTACTATATCGGCGCTAAATTTGACTTCGCTGAAAATATGCCAGCTCTAACTGGATTAACAGCGGCATTAGGTTATTATGAGACAAAGAATGATGCTCCTACTGATGCATCAGCTAAAGCGGGTAAAATTGACACTACGACTTTGGTTGTTGACTATAAGATTAACAAGCGCTTTGATACTTATTTCGCTTACACAAACAATCACTTCTCTGGTCCTGCTTATCAAAATAGTGGTGGTGTATATACTTACTACCAGAATGTTGACATGGCCGGTGTTGGTGTTCGTATGAAGTTCTAATTTAACTTAGTAATTTTAAGATAAATCTAAAACCCGCTTCGGCGGGTTTTTTATTGTCTGTCATTATTATCTTAGTGTTAAGGCAACCTAGCCTTAGTCAATACCTGTTGTGCTTTTTGTACTCGTTCAGTGGATTTAGCTTGTTGTTGCCGTTCACGTTCAGCACTTAATGCCGTCTTAGCCTTTGTTTGCTGCTGTTTTAACGCATTAATTCTTGCTTGTGGCGGTGTAAGTGGCTTGATGGGTTTTATTGTGGTGAATTCATGTATGCGCATAGTTGTATTTATGCGTTGTGATTTATTAGACGTAAAAAAGCCCACCGATTAAAGTGGGCATTTAATTCAAAAGTCGTTTTGAAACGACTTCTTCTACGCGGCTAGTTTTAAAGGCTTGCCGTGTTTTCTGTAATGCGCAACAATCAATTGACGTACCGCTGGTAAAATTTTTCGTCCACTGCCACCGCAAGGCTTAATAATTGCTAGTGCCTGCGCATCAGTTACACCTACTACATCGTAGTCATCTAAAATTTTACGAAATAATGGTAACCACATTGTTTCATCAGCAGCGTTAAATTGAACACGTACACAGCGATCAACAACACCTTTGTCTATAAGTGGTAAGTGATTAGTTGTTAGAATAAACAGGCACTGTTTAGGATTAACATTCATAGCAACTTTTAAAGACTGCATAGATGCCGTTTTCAAGTTGTCTACTTCGTCCATCACAATATATCTAAACATCCCAAATGGGTTAAGACTAGCTTGCGTTTTAATATCTTCAATCACTTTTGCGCCATCGTCGCCACCTTGTGCAATGTGATATAAACTGACATCATATGGCACGCACACATCGCCTGTACGTGCCACTTCAATTAAATCAGGCAATATCCTTGCTAGTGCCGTTTTGCCTGTGCCGTTCGTGCCCCACAATAAAATGCCATTAACGCCACTCGCAGGAAAACCAATAATGCCACTTACACAGTCTTCCACTGTAACTTTTGCCGCTTCACTATGAAAAACAATATCGTCCAATGTGCTAGCTAAGTACTTCTTGTCAAAATCTTTAAACATACATATCTCCTAAAATAAAAAAGGGCAATGCGAAATACACTGCCCAATCTGCTATCAGTTAAGTTGCATCAGCAATAGCGTCAGCAATATCTTTATCATTACCAGCAACTTCACCTTCTACTTTCTTTTCATTAATCACTTTTTTATGAGCACTGTAGTGAGGGTGTAAGAAATTTTGTGTAAATAGTCATTTTGCAGGAAACTGCTATTTTCAGAAATGGATTAAAAATGACCTTACCAAAAGCTTTACCCAATGATTTAATTGATAGCCTGCTATCGAACT
>Ga0316226_1003023_pt1 | contig 14914 bp, 15 predicted proteins | sample TBH18017metaG_FD_206009 | JGI IMG/M metagenome (GOLD analysis project Ga0316226, IMG submission 206009) | Freshwater microbial communities from Trout Bog Lake, Wisconsin, USA - TBH18017 | ecosystem: Environmental > Aquatic > Freshwater > Lake > Hypolimnion/Profundal zone | place: USA: Wisconsin... | reverse complement strand
ACTGAGCTTACTGGAGCAAAGACAACGACACAGGGCGCGCCCCACAGCGCGCCCTGCGACTGTACGGACAGCCCGGCGGCCTTCCCGGCGCGAATTTTTAACGGAGAAAACAACGCGGCGGCGGCATCGTGAAAGGACACCCGAAATTTATTCCTTGCCGCAAAGATGACGATCCTGAAACTCCTCCCCATTGTGGCAGGGCATGTGAGAAACGTGAAGCCGCTCTGGATTTAGGCGGTGCAAGTTTTTTTCTGTAAAATGCTTTAGCATATTGAACTGGGGGCTGGGTTTTGGTTTTCCATGTTGAGGTAAGTTTTTCCGGTTTCCCATTCTTCGCTGGTTTCGGCCAGGAGGGCGCTGACCAGGCGCAACAGGGAAGCTTCATTGGGAAAGAGGCCTGCCACGCGGGTGCGGCGTTTGAGTTCCATGTTGACCCGTTCCAGGGGGTTGCTGGTGCGCAGCCGGCGCTGATGGGCTGTGGGAAAGGCGAAGATGGCCAGGCCTTGCGGGAGATTTTCTTCCATCCAGGCGGCCAGCTTGGGTGCGCTGGTGGCGTGAGCCGCAACGACTTGCTTGAGCCGCGCCTGGGCGCTGAGGCGGTCCGGGCAATCGAACACGGTGCGGATGGCTTGGGCGACGGCGGCGCGCTGATCCCAGCGCGCAACGTGGGCTTGGGCATTTTGTTGGAGATGGAACTGGCAGCGTTGCCAGGGCACGGCGGGGAACACGGCGGTGCGGGCGGCGCCCAACCCGGCGTGGTCATCGCTGATCAACAACCGCACGCCGTGCAGGCCGCGTTTTTGCAGCGAGGTCAGGAAAGCGCGCCAATGGACCTCGGCTTCGCTCAAGGCCACGCTGACGCCCAGAATGGATCGCTTGCCATCCAAGCCGATGCCCAGGGCGATGAGAACGGCGCAGTCCAGGAGGCGTCCGCCTTGGCGGACTTTCTCGTAACGGGCGTCCATGAAAACGTAGGGGAAACAGCCCAGCGGGCGATTGCGCCAGGTTTCCAATTCGGCGTCCAGGGCGGCGGCGCACTGGCTGACCTGGGTGGAACTGACGGAGTGGCCGCAGAGTTGTTCGACAATGGCGGAGACTTTGCGGGTGGAGACGCCCTGCACGTACATTTCAGCCAGGGCCAGCTTGAGGGCCTGCTCGCTGCGGATGCCTTTTTCGAGGGCGCTGGGATAGAAGTCCAGATTGCCGCGCACTTGAGGGATCTTGAACTGGATGGAGCCCAGACGGGTGGCCAGGGTCTTGGGTTTGAAGCCGTTGGCATGGCCCAGGCGGGCTTGGGTGCGTTCGTAGGGTTGGGCTTGGAGGACGTGACAGCGTTCCTGCCGCATGGCTTCATCGACCAGGAGGCGGATGCCCTCGGCCAGGCCGCTGGCGCCTTCGTCATTGAGGAGTTGCAGAACGGTGTTCAAGAGTTCAGGATTGCTTGGGTGGGTCATTTTGATTTTGAGTTGGATGTGTTTGCTGACACCCCAACAGGAAACCAGCTTGGCCCGCCCCTGACCAGTTTTTCGCGCGCGGTGCGCCTCCACCCCTCCGGGGTTCGGCTGCGCTCGGCTCGCTACGCTCGCCTTCGCTCCGCCTCACCCCGGAGGGGTGGAGGCGGAGGAAAGAAAGACAATTTACAGAAAGAGTTTTACACCCCCCCCCGCCAACGCGCTGTTCGCGGGCTTGCTTTCGGGTGTGCGCTGAATTAAATTCCCGCCATGAGCATTCAGGAATTGGAGTCGGAAGTGTCGCGGTTGTCGGAGCCGGACTTGACTGCCTTTTGCCAATGGTTCGAGGAATTCGTTGCGGACTCGTGGGATAAGCAGATCGAAACGGACATTGCCAATGGCAAGCTCGATCACCTCGGCAGGCAGGCCGATGAGCATTTTGAAGCGGGCCGCTGCACCCCCCTTTGAACCACTTTGCCACACCGGAGTATTGGCTTCATTACCGTCGGCTGACGCCGGAGCTTCGTGAATTGGCTGACGCAAAATTTAAGACGGAGCAGGATTATAAGACTTCGCCGCACCTCAGAATCCGCAAGCAAATCGGGATAAAGAAGCCCGGTATTTTCGCGATTCCCGGATACGTGTGCCGTGCTGATTCTGACGCCGCTCCCAGTCTGGATACTGCGAGGTTCACCATTTGCGTCCATTGTCCGAAAGTGAGAACAACACTCGAACGCGAACAGAAGACCTTTCTATTCTCTGCGCGAACTGCCACCGCGTCATTCATCTGCTACACCCTCGATGAGGTCAAGAGTATGTTCCTCAAAGAGACCGTTTGACGTATCATTTGGTGAACAAAATGCGAAAAACCCTTCGGACAAGAGGTCCTATAATTATTACAATTCTCTTTGTATTGATGACGGCTTGGTTCCATAAATGGTTTCTCTGGCTCGGTTAACACCTTCTTTTGTCGTGCGGCTGCTTCGCCAAAGACGGCGACATGCGCCCGGCAACGTTTAAAACGGCGGGGATTGGAGCAGTTCGGCGAGTTTGCCCAGAAGCAAATCCGGGTTGCAGCCGAGCGCGATGACCATCGCCGCGAGCAGCGCGATGGCGGCCTGGACGGAGCGCGCGGGGCGCGGCCATGAAACGGATGGGTCAGGCTGCCGGGCGTAAATTTGCTTGACCACTTGCAGGTAGTAATAAAGCGACACGACGCTGGCCGCGATTCCCAGCGCCACCAGCCAGAGCAGCCCCAATGCCGGCGGCGCGGCCAGGACGGCGGTGAACACGCAGAATTTTCCGAAAAATCCCGCCAGCGGCGGGATGCCCGCCAGCGACAGCATGAATACCAACATGCAAAACGACAACAACGGCGCGCGCCGGCTTAATCCGGCGAAGTCCGCCAGCGTTGCTCCCCGTCCGCTCTCCTCCATCACGCCCACGACGGCGAAGGCCCCCAGCACGGTGAACGCGTAGGTGATCGTGTAAAAAAGCAGCGCCGGCAGCGCGTTGCGCTCCCCGGCCAGGAGAGCCGGCAGCGCGTAGCCGGCGTGGGCGATGGCCGAATACGCCAGCAACCGCTTCACGTTCGTTTGCACAATCGCCGCCGCGTTCCCCACCACCATCGAAAGGGCCGCCAGGACCGCCAGCACCGGCGCCCAGCCCGGCAGAAAATCACCCGCGCAAACCGCTCCGCGCGCGCCGGGAAAAGCCGTCAGGAGAATCCGGGCCAGCACAAAAAAGCCCGCCACCTTGGAGCCGGAAGCGATGAACGCCGCCACCGGCGTCGGCGCGCCTTCGTAGACATCCGGCGCCCAAAGATGAAACGGCGCCGCCGCCAGCTTGAAGGCAAATCCAACCAGAGTCATCACCAGCGCCGCGTAGAACACCGGCTCAAACGCATGGCCGCGCAGCCGGGCCGCGATGACATCAAGCTGGATGTCCCCGGTCACTCCGTAAATCAAGCTGATCCCGAACAGGGTGAAGGCCGCGGACACGCCGCCGAACAGCAGGTATTTCAACGCCGCCTCGGACGATGCCAGGCTCCCCTTGTCGAAAGCCGCCAGCGCGTAGAGCGAAATGCTCAACAGTTCCAGCGCGATGAAGATCAGCAGCAGGTTGTCCGAGCTGACCAGCAGCATCAGGCCCGCCGCCGCCAGCAGCAGCAGCGCGAAATACTCGCCCGTGTGCCGCGTGAACCGCGCGCGCCAGGACAAGACAATGGCAAAAAGCGCCAGCAGCAGCAGCGGCGTTTTGAGCCATTGCGTCAACGGACTGACCGAAAGCATGGCGCCTTGAAACGAGCAAGGCATCAGCGCCAGCCAGATCATGGCCGCGACGCAACCCAGGAATGCCAGCGCGCCGATCCACGGGGTGCGCTCCGCGAAGGGCTTCCCGCGCATGATCGCCAAATCCGCCAGCAACACGAGCAAAGCCGCGGCGATGACGATGATTTCCGGCGCAAGGGCCGTCAGACATTGGAGGTGCAGGCTCATCGCAGGCCCCCCTTCCAAAGCGGCAGCATGAGCGGCGAATTCAACGCGGGCGTGATGAATTGCAGCAGCAGTTGCGGCCACAGCCCGACCACCAGCGTGGCTCCCAGCAGCAGGAGCGCGCCGGCGCGTTCCGGCAGGGTAATGGGCGGCAAAGGCGGCAAGTCGCGCGGGGACGCGTCGTTTTCGGCAAAAAAGGATTTCAACAACACCCGCAACGTGTAGGCGATGCCCGCCAGAATTCCCGCCGCCGCCAGCGCCGCGAAAACGGGAAAGACCTGCCATGCCCCCACCAACACTTGCAATTCGGCGATAAAACCGCTGAAACCGGGCAGGCCCATCGAAGCCGCGCAGCCCACGACGAAAGTCACCGCCGCGAACGGCAGCGCCTGCCGCAGGTTCATCGGTTGCAATGCCGCCAGGTCCCGCGTGTGCGTCCGGTCATAAACCATCCGGCCCACGACGGCGAAGAGCAATCCGGCGATGATGCCGTGCGAAAACATTTGCAGCACCGCGCCAGCCAGGCCGATTTGCGTCAGCGTCATCAAGCCCAGCAAAACAAACCCCATGTGGCTCACGCTGGAATAGCCGATGACGAATTTGAAGTCCTGCTGCACCAGCGCCACCAGCGCCCCGTACACAATCCCCACCACCGCCAGCAACGCGATCGTGTTCTGCCAGGTGTGAAGCCCGATGGGGAAAAGCGTCATGGCGACGCGCAAGGCGCCATACGCGCCGAGTTTCATCACCACCCCGGCCAGAAGCATCGAGGCGGCGGTCGGCGCGGCGACGTGGCCCGTCGGGGCCCACGTATGAAAAGGCCAGAGGCCCGCCAGAATGGCGAAGCCGAAAAAAACAAGGGGAAAGGCCCAATTTTGGAAGGCGGCCGGATAGGGATACCTCGCCAAATCCACCAGATCAAAGCTCCTGGCCCCCGCCACCACGAAAGCGGCCATCAGCCCGACCAAAACCATGGCGCTGCCGGCAAACGAATAAAGCGCCAGCTTCATCGCGCCGTATTCGCGGCGCGTGGACCCCCAGATGACGATCAGAAAGTATTTGGGAATGATCGCCAATTCGTAAAAGACAAAGAGCAGAAACACATCCACGCTCAGAAACACGCCGTAAACGCCGCCGATGAGCGCCAGATACAGCGCGAAAAATTCCCGCGTCCGGTTCTCGACGTTCCATGAAAACAAAACGCCCGCCACCGCCGCGATGCCCGTCAGCAACACCAGAGTCAGGCTGATCCCGTCCGCCGCGAGATGATAGCGGATGCCCAATGCCCCGATCCAGGGCGCGTTGACCGCGTCCGTCAACGCCTCGGCGGCCGCGTGTTCCCGGCACGCCACCGCTCCCGCCGCGGCGCAGGCCAGCCCGGCCAGGGCGGCGAGCAACGCCGCCCACCGCGCCGGACGCGGGTTGTTCCCCGGCAGGAACATCAGGACTGCCGCTCCGAGAAAGGAAATGTAAATGGTCCAGGCCAGCATGGTTTAAAAGTATTTCAGCATTTGCATCACGGCCGGGTTGGCCACGCTTGTCAATAATTGCGGGAAAATGCCCAGCGCGAAAACAAGCCCGATCACCGGCAGCGCCGCCAGCCGTTCCCCCGCCGTCAAATCCCGCCAGCCGCTCCATCGGGCGGGCAGCGGCCCGCTGAACACCCGCTGCAGGATTGTCAGCATGAAAATCGCCGTCAGCAGCAGGCCGGGGATCGAAAGCAGCGTTGTCTTGAACGCCAGATGCAGGGCGCCCTTGAAGATGAGGAATTCGCCGGGAAAACCGTTCAGGCCCGGCAAACCAAGCGAGGCGAAAAGCGCGATTCCCATCAGCCCGCAGAACACCGGCGCGGGCCGGCGCAGCCCGCCAAAATCGTTCAACCCGCGCAACCCTTCGCTCCGCTGCTCGATCAGTCCGACGAAATAGAAAAGGGCGGAGGCGGTCAGGCCGTGGTTGAACATTTGCAGGATGACCCCGTTGAGCGCCGCCGCCTGGTCGTTCGTCCAGCGCGCCGAGCCGTCCGTCAGCCGCGCGGCGGCGAAAATGCCCAGCAGACAGTAGCCCAGGTGGTTGACCGAGGAATAGGCCAGCATGCGTTTCAGGTCCTTTTGCGCCAGCGCCGCCGCGGCGGGCAAAACAATGGTCGCCGCCGCCAGCGCCAGCAGGGGCACGCGGAACGCCATCATTTGCGCGGGGAAAATCGGCCACAGTATCCGCAGGAACCCGTACACCCCCATTTTCGACATCGCCCCAGTCAATAACATTGCAGTTCCCGTTGGCGCTTCGCAGTAGGCCGGCGGCAGCCAGGTGTGAAACGGAACCACCGGCACCTTCACGGCCAGGCCGAGAAACACGCTGGCAAAAACGGCCGTCGCCAGCGTTTTGTGGCCGGCCAGCCAGCCGGCGCGATGCGCGGCCTCGGAAAGCCGGGCGAAATCAAAAGTGCGGGTGGCCGCGTCGTTGACGGCGTACAATGCCAGGAATGCCGCCAGCATCGCGACGCTCCCAACCATCGTGTAAATGAAAAACTGGCTCGCGGCGCGCGTCCGGTTCGGCCCGCCCCACAGCCGGATCATGAAAAACGCCGGGATCAGGCTCAGTTCCCAAAACACAAACCAATGAATGAAATTCTGCGCCGTGAACACTCCGATGAGGGCCGACTCCAGGAAAAGCGCCAGCGCAAAATAAAGCTTGGGGTTGTTCTGGATCTTCCACGATGCCAGCAGCGCGAACGGCACGATCAACGCCGACAGCAACACCGTCAGCAACCCCAGTCCGTCCATGCCCAGATGATACTCAATCCCCAGCGACGGCGCCCAGGGAACCCGCTCGACAAATTGCATGCCGCCCCGCGCGCAGTCGAAGGCCGCCCAGAGCCAGGCCGCCAGCGCCAGCGTCAGCAGACTCGCCGCGAACGCCAGAATGCGCCCCAGCTTTTGCCGGCCCGGGCCGAGCAAGGCAACCAGCGCGCCGGCCGCCAGCGGCAGGAATGTCAGGATGGTTAAAACCATGAGGCCCCCCACAGCAAGAGGACGAGCAGCCCGCAAAAAGCCAGCCCGATCACCCGCAAATAGCGTTGCGTCTGCCCGTTTTGAAAACGCGACATCCATTCCCCGGAACCGCGCACGGTTTCCGTCCCGGCGTCAAAACCGCCGTTGACCACCGATTCGTCCACGTTCCGATTAAGCCGCGCCAATCCCACCGCCAGCCAGCACAACGCCCGCACCGCCCCGTCCAGGACGACGCGGTCCAGCCAGTCGCAAAACATCGCGAACGCCCCGGTCAGGCGGATGACGGTGGCGGCGTAAAACTCGTCCACAAAAAACTTTTGCCGGAGGCAGGCGAAAAGGGCCGGCTGGGCTTTTTCCAACGGGTCCGTTTCCCGCGCCGCCCGGCCGTAAACCCACCCGCTCCACACGATGCCAACGGCGACCAGCGCCGAGGACAGGAGCATGACTGTCAGCGCGCTCCCGTCCAATAGTTTTGACAAATCGAACCCGGCTTTCCCGCCTTCCAGATACTTCTGGAACCACGGCCATGCGGGCGTGCCGAAAAATCCGGCCCCCACGGCCAGGACCGCCAGAATTAGCAGGGGCGCGGTCATAACCGGCGGGCTTTCATGGGCGCGCTCCGCATCGCCTGGCGCGGGTTTGCCGAAAAACACCGCGCACACCTGGCGCGTCATGTAAAACGCCGTCAGAAACGCCCCCAGCAGGCCGAGGTAAAACGGCGCCTGCGAAAAGCGCCAATGATGCGCGGCGTCCAGGATCGCGTCCTTGCTCCAAAAGCCCGAAAAAAACAGCGGCACGCCGCAAAGCGCCATCATGCCCGCCGCGTAGGCGGCGAAAGTCAGCGGCATCCGTTTTCGCAGTCCGCCCATTTTGCGGATGTCCTGTTCCCCGCGGCATCCGTGGATGACCGACCCCGCGCCCAGAAAGAGCAGCGCCTTGAAAAAAGCGTGCGTGGTGAGATGAAACATCCCCACCGCGACTCCCCCCGCCCCCAGCCCCATCATCATGTAACCCAGTTGCGATATGGTCGAATAAGCCAGGATGCGTTTGATGTCGTTTTGCGCGACGGCGATGGCCGCGGCAAAAACCGCCGTCAACGCCCCCACCCACGTCACCACTTGCAGCGCATGGGGAGTCATCAACGGGTAGACGCGCGCGACCAGAAAAACCCCGGCGGCCACCATCGTCGCCGCGTGGATCAGCGCGCTCACCGGCGTCGGCCCTTCCATCGCGTCCGGCAGCCACACGTGCAGCGGAAACTGGCCGGATTTTCCAATCGCCCCGCAAAAAATCAGCAGCCCGATGGCCGTGGAAACCACCAGCCCGCCGACAAAGTTTTCATCCAGGCAACCGTGTCCGCTGTCATAAAAAAGGAGCGTGCCCGTCTTGGAGTAGAGCGCGAGCATCCCCACTAGAAATCCCAGGTCGCCGATGCGCGTGGTGATGAACGCCTTCCTGGCCGCCGCCGCCGCCGCCGGTTTTTGAAACCAGAAGCCAATCAACAGATACGAGGCCAGCCCCACCAGTTCCCAGCTGATGAAAAACAGCAGCAGGCTGTTCGCCAGGACCAGGCCGAGCATCGCCGCCGCGAACAACGACATGAAACAAAAAAACCGGGTGAAGTTCCCGTCCCCGGCCATGTAACCCAGGCTGTAAATAAAAATCAGCAGGCTCGCAAGCGTCACCATCACGGCCATGACCGCCCCCAGCGGATCGAGCACCCAGCCCAGTTGCACGGACGTCGCGCCGAAATCGAACCAGCGGAAATGGCTTGCGGCGCGCCCTCCGCCCAGGGTGGCCGCAAACGCGGCGCACGACAACAGGAAGGAGACGCTGATCGCGCCCACGGCCAGTCCCGCGCCCAGCCGCCGCCGCCCCCCCGGCAGCAGCGCCCCGGCCCCGGCCGCCAGCAGCGGCGCGGCGGGGATCATCCAGATATATTTTACAATGGTTTCCATCCTCAGCCTTTAAGCGAATCGAACCGGTCCACCTGCGCGGTGCGGCGATGACGGTAAATGGCGATCACCAGTGCCAGGCCGATGGCCGCCTCGGCCGCGCCGATGGCGATGGAAAAAAGGACGAACATCAGCCCCGTCAACGCTTCGGGGCGCGGACCGAAACGCCAAAAGGCGATGAAATTCAAATTCGCCGCGTTGAACATCAGTTCCAACCCCACCAGCACGAGAATCGCATTCCGCCGCGCCAGGGCGCCAGCCAGGCCCACGCCGAACAGCAGCGCGGCCAGAATCAGATAATGGGCAAGAGGCGTTGTCATGGGGCCGGGGGTTCCTTTGGCGGCTCCCGCAGCGCGATGATGACGGCTCCCAGCAGCGCCGCCGTCAAAAGCAGGCCGATGGCTTCCAGGGGCATGACGTACTGGTTCATCAATTGTTCCCCGATCCGTTTCACCGGCGCATGAACGGTTTGCGGCGCGTGGCCGCGCAAGCCGGGGCTGGCCATGATGGCGCCGATCAAACACGCCGTCACCAGCGCGCCCACCCCCAGCCCCATCCCCCGGGAAGTCGAGGCGGCGGGGCCGCCGGGTTGGATTTCCGCGCCGCGGGTGAGCAGGACCGTGAAGAGGATTAAAATCGCAATCGCGCCGACATAAACCAGAAGCTGGGCGAACCCGGCGAATTCCGCGTCAAGCTGCAAATAGATCGCCGCCAAACCGGCAAACGCCCCGGCGGCGCACAACGCGCAATGCGCCAGGTTGCGCAGCGTCATCGCCGCCACGGCCCCGGCCAGCGTCAACGCGGCGCAGAGCAAAAATGCGATTTCATTCAGCATAATGATATTTCCGGGGCGGTGGAACCGCGCCGCGCAACGCCCGCCCAAGCCAGTGGGCGGGAAGGGCGATCAGCGCCGCGCACAGCACCCAGCGGACAGGCGCCGCCGCCGCGGATTCCCAGGCGCCGGTCCAATGCCAGGCCGCCGCCACCGCCAGGTTGATCAACGTGAGCGGCGCAAGGAATCTCCAGGAAAAATTCAGCAGTTGGTCCAGGCGCAATCGCGGCAGCGTGGCCCGCACCCAGATGAAAAGAAAAATCAGGACGCCGAATTTCCCGCCAAACCAAAGCCACGACGGGACCCATTCCAGCCATTGGAACGGCGCGCGCCACCCTCCCAGAAACAGGGTCACGGCCAATCCGGTGATGGCGAACAACCCCAGGTATTCCCCCAGAAAAAACAGCGCGTACTTGAACCCGGAATACTCCGTCAGATAGCCCGCGATGATCTCCGACTCCCCTTCCGGCAGATCGAAGGGCGAACGGTTGGATTCAGCCGTGGCGGCGATGAGAAACAATAGCAGCCCGGCCAGCCCCCAGGGTGTGAACACGTTCCACCGCGCCAATCCGCCGAGGGTGTGCGTCCCTTGCGCCGCCACGATTTCGTTCAGCGACAGCGAGCCGGCAAGCATCAACACCGGCACGGTGGACAACACCAGCGGCACTTCGTAACTGATCATCTGCGCGATCGCCCGCATCGCCCCCACCAGCGAATACTTGTTCTGGCTCGACCATCCCGCCATGAACACCGCCAGTTCCGAGGCCGAGCCGATGGCGAAAAAAAACAGAATGCCGGAATCCAGGTCCAGCGCGCTCATGTTGCGCCCGAACGGCAGGACCGCGAACGCCAGCCAGATCGGCGTCGTCATCACCAGCGGCGCAAGGAAGTGCAGCGTTTTGTCCGCCGAAAACGGCACGATGTCTTCCTTGGTCAACATCTTCACCGCGTCCGCCAGCGGTTGGAACAGGCCGCAAGGGCCGACCCGGTTGGGGCCGAAACGATTTTGCATCCGGCCAAGTATTTTGCGCTCGGCTATGGTGGTCAGGGCGAAGCACGTGCCAAAGACCGCCATGATGCCCGCGATGATCAGAATGGCTGACACGAGCGGTTGCGCGGGCGCGGGCGCCCATCCGGCAACCTCGCGTCCGATCCATACGAAAATTTGATCCAAGCCCCTCATTTCACGCCTCCTGGCGGCAATGGTTTGGCCGCGGCGGCCCTGGCGGCGGCGCTGGCTTCGGCCTTGCGCTTGTCCTCGTGGCGGCGGGCGTCAATTTCCGCCGCCTCCGTCTTGTGAAGCTGGCTGAAATACCCGTTGGGCTTGGCCAGTTGCTCTTTGTGGAACAACAATCCCAAGAACCGGTCGCTTGTGCTCAACTCGAACACCTGGTCCATTTTGATCGCATCGAACGGGCACACTTCCACGCAAATGCCGCAACTCATGCACACCGACATGTCAATGTCGAACACCTTCGGTTGCAGTTGCATTTTGCCCACGTAATCCGGTTTCTTGGCCAGGTCTTTGATGATGTAGATGCACTGCGGCGGGCATTCCTTCTCGCAAATCGTGCACGCGGTGCAACGCAGCCCGGCCATCGCGTCGCCGCCGTCGTAAACCAGGAACGGAATCGTCCGCGCGTTCTCCACCGGCGGCAGTTTCTCCTCGGGATACTGCACCGTGGTCAGCCGTTCCGGGTCATGGTAGCTCCCGGCGAAATTCCTCGCCGTCTCAATCATGCCTTGGATGATGCCCGCCCCGTTCATCAGCGATCCACCTCCCCCAACACAATGTCCACGCTGCCCAGGATCACCACCGCGTCCGCGATGGTCTGCCCCAGGCACATGTCTTCCAGTATGGTCAGGTTGATCAAACTCGGCGGACGCACGCGGTAGCGATACGGGTTTGGCCCGCCGTCGCTGATGAGATAAAAGCCCAACTCCCCTTTGGGGCCTTCAATCCGGCCGTAGGCTTCCCCCGGTTTGGGCCGCAAATTGCGCAGCTTGGCCTTGGGGTCCATGATCGGTCCGCCGGGGATGTCCCGCAATGCCTGGTCGAGAATCTTCAACGATTCCCGCATTTCCAGAATGCGGATCATGTATCGGTCAAACACATCCCCGCGCTCCCCCAGCGGCACGCGGAAGTTGAACCGCCCATACGCCCCGTAACCGTCCACTTTCCGAATGTCATAATTGATTCCGCTGGCCCGCAGCATCGGGCCGGTCACGCCCGCGTTGACGGCCAGTCGCCCCGGCAGCGCGCCGACGCCTTCCGTGCGCGCCTGGAGTATTTCATTGCCCGTGAGCAACGACTCGAATTCATCCAAAAACGACGGGAAACGCGACACCACGCTCCGCGTCTGCTCAATCCAGCCCGGCGGCAGATCGCAACGGCACCCGCCAAACCGCATGTAATTGCACATCATCCGCGCGCCGGTGAGCGACTCGAACAAATCCAGGATTTTTTCCCGCTCTCGAAACGCGTACATCAGCGGCGTCCCCAGCGCCCCCATGTCCTGCAACAAAAAGCCGGCCAGCGCCGAATGGTTGATCAGCCGCGTCAGTTCGCCCAGGATGACCCGGATATATTCCGCCCGTTCCGGCACGGACAGCCCGGTCAGTTTTTCCACGGCCAGGGCGTAGCCCCAATTGTTGGTCAGCGAACAGATGTAATCCAGCCGGTCGGTGTACGGCATGGAGCCGAGGTAACTGTTTTTCTCGGCGATCTTTTCGTGGTTGCGGTGCAGGTAGCCGAATACCGGCTTGAGCTTCACCACTGTTTCCCCATCCAGGGTGACATCCATCCGGAACACCCCGTGCGTCGAGGGGTGATGCGGCCCCATCGAAACTTCCAGCAGCGTGTGTTCGCCATCCGTCCCGATACAGCCAGGCGGGCTTGTGGAGGCTCTCATGGCGCCGTCCCTCCCGGATAATGCCGCCGCGCCCTCTCCAGCGTGGCCCCGTGCGGCGTCGGTTCGTACTCGTAATCGTCCGGCGCGATGTAATCCTTGCGCATCGGATGATCGGTGAACTCCGGCCACATCAGAATCCGCCGCAAGTCGGGATGCCCCTCAAAAACAATGCCGAACAGATCGAAAATCTCCCGCTCTTGAAATTCGCAACTCCGCCACACCGGCGTCAGCGAAGGCAGGGAAACCCGGTCCGCGCGGTTTTCCGTGCGCAGCCGCAAAATCAAAGGCCCCGCTTTCCGCGCCATCGAGTAAAGATGATAAACCGCCTCCAGACAAGCCGGCGTTTTCCTTTCGCTAAGCTCCTCGACCTCCTTTTCCGCGCCCCCAACCATTCTTTTGACTTTGATCTTTTCCCGGACCGTTCTTTCCGGCCAATCCACGCCGGTCACGTTGGAGGCGTAGTCGAAAGCCAGCGCCGGATCATCCCGCAAAAACGCCGCCGCCGCCCGCGCGTGCCCGCTGTCCAGCAACAGCGACGCCGGGTTGGCCGGGCTGCCGTTGGGCACGATCTCCACCCGGATGCCGGGCACTGCCGCTTCGATGCGGCCTTTCAATGGTTCGAGAGTTTCCATTCCGCTTCATTCGGCGCGCGTCATCGGCGGCGGCTGCCAGAGGGCCGGATTGCTGGGCGGCTCAAGATCGTGTTTGCCAAATTCCGGGATGGGCCATTCCCCGGGCGCATCCGCGTCCAGATGGCGCGCGCGCCCCTCTCCTGTCAGATGCTGCCTGTCAATTTTTTCCTGCAATGTCATCAGCGCCTGCAACAGCGCCTCCGGCCGCGGGGGGCAGCCGGGAATATGCACGTCAACCGGGATGTAACGGTCTATCCCCTTGAGCACATTGTAGCCTTCCTTGAACGGCCCGCCCGAAATCGCGCACGCCCCCATCGCAATCACGTATTTTGGCTCCGGCATCTGGTTGTAAAGACGCACGATCTGCGGCGCCATCTTCTTCGTCACCGTCCCCGCCACGATCATCAAGTCCGCCTGCCGCGGCGACGGACGGAAAACTTCCGCCCCGAATCGGGCGATGTCGAACCGCGCCATGGAGGTGGCGATCATTTCTATCGCGCAGCAGGCCAGGCCGAATTGCAGCGGCCAGATCGAGTTCTTCCGGCCCCAGTTGTAAAGCTCCTCCAACGTCGTCGTCACGACGCCTTGCCGGCTCAATTCGCTGCGCAATTCTTCGTCCATCATACAAGTCGTCTTTGCGCCACGACGCCTTTGACGCACAGCCAGACCAGCCCTTCCACCAGCAACAGAATGAAAACCAGCATTGCCGCGCACGCCCCCGCTGACAACCCCTTGAACGCCGCCGCGAAAGGCAGCAAAAAGACCGTCTCCACGTCAAAAATCAGGAAAACGATGCCGTACAGGTAGTATTCCGACTGGAACTGGACCCAGCCGGTCGCCTGGGAATCCAGGCCGCACTCGTAATTCGCGTTCTTGCTGGGGCCGGATTTGCGCGGCGAGAACGCCCGCGCCCAAAGCCACGCCAGCGCCAGGGGAGTGAGGGCAAAAACCACCCCCGCGACCGCGAAAAGCGCCAAAAAAAAGTAAGAACCGACATTCATTCAATACCCCATGAAGTGCCTCACGCCCCCCCTGTTTGCAAGGTCGAAATATCTGGAATTGACGCCTCCGGCGGGATGGGTTGGAATAGGGGCGAATTTGGAACTCAAGCGCGACTAACATGATTCACCGGCATCTTAATCATCAGGAACTGACCCTCGCCGCCATTGACGATGTGATCTCCCGCGGCAAACGCAAGGATTGGGAGGCCCTGCGTCTGGCAGTCCTGGCCAAACCGGAATTCCTGGAGAAGGTACAACGGGTGTGCCGCCCGCGCATCGCCGATCCGCGCGCCCAGCGCCGCCATTTTTGGATGCACTATGCCGAAGAACACCTCGCTGCCTGATCACCAGTATGAGCAAAGACGATTTCAACGCGAAATTGGAGCCGCTGATCGCCACCGCAAAGAAGTTGCGCGTTTCCGGTTTTGGCGAACAGGAGCCTGAAGAAGCGACGAAGACGCTGCTCCTGGAACCCCTTTTCGAAGCGCTCGGCTACCTGCCAAACGTGAATCAGGTCCGCGAATTCAAAATTCTCGGCGATTCGGTGGATTACCTGTTGAAATCCGACCGACCGCTCCTGTTTGTCGAGGCCAAGAGCCTCCATGACTGTTTGAACACGAATTTG
>Ga0316226_1003019_pt1 | contig 14929 bp, 11 predicted proteins | sample TBH18017metaG_FD_206009 | JGI IMG/M metagenome (GOLD analysis project Ga0316226, IMG submission 206009) | Freshwater microbial communities from Trout Bog Lake, Wisconsin, USA - TBH18017 | ecosystem: Environmental > Aquatic > Freshwater > Lake > Hypolimnion/Profundal zone | place: USA: Wisconsin... | reverse complement strand
GCGATGGCGCGGTGGTCGCCGCGGACGTTCGGCAACCAGTCATCGGTGGATGGGTCTGCGCCCGCGAGCAGGGCGAGACGCAGGCCGGCGGCCCAGCCCTCGGTGGCGCCGAGGAGGTCGTCGAGCGCCGCGGAGTCGAGCGAACGCCCGTGGAGGCGCAGCAGCTCCCGCGTCTCGCGATGGTCCATCGCAAGATCGGCCGTCCCGTACTCCGCGAGCGCGTCCGCTGCGCGCAGTCGCGCCAGGGGGAGATCAGGAGAGCTTCGCGTGCCGACGGCGAGCTGGGCGCCCTCCGGCAGGTGCTCCAGCAGCGTGGCCACGAGGCGCCAACAGGTGTCGCTGGTGAGCAGGTGGCCGTCGTCAAGCGCCAGCACGAAGGGCTCGGCGACGCTCAGCGACGCGGCCATCGAGGGCAGGATCCGATCGTCGATAGGTGGCGTGCGGAGCTGGAGCAGGTCAAGGATGGCGGGGTCGACCGGCGCCAGCTGCTCCAGAGCCAGGGCGAGATAGGACAGGAGGACGACCGGGTCGTTGTCGGCCTCGTCGAGCTGCAACCACGCGCTCGGCCTGGGATCGGCGGCGAGCCACTGGGCGAGCGCGATGCTCTTGCCGTAGCCCGCGGGCGCCGTGACGACGACCAGTGCCCGCCGGTCCGCCAGCAGCGACCTCACGAGCGAGTCGCGGGCCACGAGCGCCACCTGAGAGCGCGGCGGTTGCAGGCGGGAGCCCAGCGGACGGAAGCCGAGGACGCGTTGCTCAAGCTCGTCCCAGTGCACGCCCGCGGGCTGCGCAGGCGAAGCGTCCCCGCGAGGACGCTCCTGGCTCGGACTGGTGGAGACTTCCGACATCGACGCCGACCCCCCTTCGTCTGCGGATGCTGCGCGCATCGTAGCACGGGAGCCTGTCCCGCCCGCGCGGCCGCCTCAGCCGGCCTCGCGCCAGGTCGCCGTGTACTCGATCCCCGGGCCCGGCAGGTCGAGCCCCGGATCGGCGACCACCCAACTCCCGTCGAGCCCCGACTCACGCGCGACGAGCTCGAAGTGGCACATCGCGATGCCGAGGTCGACGCGCTGCAGATCGGCGATGCGCAGCACCCTGAACACGGCGCTGCCCTTGCCGTACCCTTTGGTGCGGACCATGTGGAAGTGCCAGTCGTGGCGGGCGGCTGTGGAGTGGCCGTCTTGGCCGCCGTCGGCAGGGCTCGCCGTGCGGACGATGCGCCACGGCTGTTTGTTGGTCGCCGACGGCGCCATGCGCACCGCCTCGAGCGCGGCCGCGTACGGGCCGGCGGCGGCATAGCGGCCCGCGCCGGCCGAGGCCAGCGGCACCCCCCACTCGCCCTCGAAGAAGAGCTCGGCCGGAGGGAGCCGGCGGCTGCCCTCCTCGCGCTCGCGGATGCGCTCGGTGCCGTCGTCGCCGATGTAGCCGGTGCTCACGACCGCCGGCATCGTCTCGCCGCGCTTCAGGCCGCCGAACCGGCGCACGAACGTGCTGCGCGTGAAGGTGCCGCCGAGCCAGCAGGTGCCGAGGCCGATCGCCGTGGCGTAGAGGATGACTTCCTCGAGCAGGTAGCCGTAGTCCTCAAGGTCCTTGGGGGCGCGCTGGACGGCGCCGAGGATGAACCCGGTCGCGCCCTTGATGAAGCCGTAGGTGCCGAGGCGCCGGAGCGCCTGGCGGTCGTCCGGCGCTGCGGCGATCAGCCCGAAGCGGGCCTGCGAGCCGAGCGGGCCCGCCGTGCGGCTCGCCATGAACCCGTCCAGCCGCGCCTTGTCCTCGTCCGCGATCGGCCGCTCGAGGTACGTGCGGCACGAATAGCGCCGGCCGATGAGGTCGCTCGCCGGCGCGGGGAACTCGGGTGCGGAGGTCATGCCGTGAGCCCAAGGGTGACGTCCATGACCAGGAGCCTAGCACGGTGTCTTCGCACCGGCTTCGTGGGCGACTGACCGGCGCCCGGGCACGGCGCGCGTCCGTGCCGCCGCAGCGGAGTGCAGGCCCTCGGCATCAAGTCCGCGGGCCGTTGTCCCGATAGAAGACACGGATGTTCCGGAGCTCTGTCCGGGACCCTTGTCTTCCTGGCGAAAGGCAGATGGCGAGCGCATGACGGCGACGCTGCAGGCTGATCTAGACTTCATCCTCCTCGTGTACGGGCTCGGCCTCGTGCTCCTCGCCGTGACCGTACTCGGCCTGCGCTCCACGATCACGTCGCCGCTGCCCTGGAAGTGGCTGGGAGTCTCGGCAGCGTTCCTCGGAGTGAGCGCCTGGGTGGAGATGTTCGCGCTGTCCGTACGCGACACGTCCGGCGTGAACGCGGTGCACACCGTGCTCTTCGTCGCCGGGTGCGTGTGCATCCTGCAGTTCGCGCGGACCTGCTGGGTGGCCGTGGGTGGCGCCCGGGTGGGCCGCTGGATCATCGTCGTCCTCTTCGTGGTGGCCGCGCTCGGCGGCCTCGCCGGGATGCGCGGCTGGGACGCGACCGCCGGCTACTTCCTCGGACTGCCCGGCGGCCTCTGGGCCGCCGCTGGGCTGTGGCGCTACCGGCGCGCCGGCGGCAAGCACGGGCGACCGCTGCAGGTCGCCGCCGTCGCCATGGCCTTGTTCGTCGTGGCCGCATGCGGTGTGACGCTCAAGGTCTCGATCCCGCCGGCCGTCTGGCTCAGTCAAGAGTCCTTCCAGCGCGTCATCGGCTTCCCCAGTCAGCTCCTGTGCATGGCGCTCGCCCTGCCGTTCGTCGCCGGCCTCTGGCTTCACTACCGGGCCGTGCTGCGCGAGGAGCACCCAGGCCTGGTGGACCGGCGCGGGACCCTCTGGGAGATCGCGATGCTGGCGTCCGTCGTCGCGATCCTCGTGGCGGGGTTGTACGCGACCACGGTCGTGGGCCACCGCTGGGACGCGAACGCCCGCGCCACGCTGCTCGGGCGGGCCGCCCTCTCCGCTGCGGCGATCGACTCGACGAAGGTCGGCAGCCAGACGGCGTCGCCTGCGGACGAGCGTACGAGTGACTACAACCAGCTCCGCCGGCAGCTCGCGCTGATGGAAGGGTCGAGCAAGGACATCCGCTGGTTCTACCTCATGGCGCTGCACGGAGGTCGCATCCTCTTCACCGTCGATGGCATCTCGCTCAGCGACCCGGGCCACGCCCAGCCCGGGACCGTCTACACGCAGCCGCCGGCCGACCTCACCGGCGTGTTCTCCGGGCGCTCGCTGACGGTCGGCCCGTACACGGACGAGTACGGGACGTTCGTCTCGGCGTTCGCGCCGGTCGTCGACTATTCGAGCGGCCGAGTCGTCGGCGTGCTCGGGCTGGACGTCAACGCCGACCAGTGGGAGCACTCCCTGGCGCTCAATCGCGCCGCGCCGATCTTCGTCACGCTTCTGCTCTGCCTTGTCGTCATCGGCATGTACATCGTGCAGGAGCGCCTGCGCCTCGCGGCGCTCACGGTCGGCGAAAGCGCGAAGGACTACCGCACGGTCCTCGAGGCGATGCAGGACGGCTTCTACCGGGCCGATGAGAACGGCGACCTGCTGATGGTGAGCCCGTCGTTCGCGCGCATCTTCGGCTACGTCACGCCGGCCGCGATCGTCGGGCACAACCTGGCGAGGGACCTCTACCAGCGGCCCGAGGACAGAGACTCGTTCCTGGCGGCCCTGGAAGCGGGCGGGGGAGAGGTCAGTGAGTACGAGGTCGGGCTCAAGCGCGCCGACGGCGTGCCCGTGAGCGTGTCCACCAACAGTCACTACTACCGCGACGCCGCCGGCACCGTGCGCGGCGTCGAAGGCGTGCTGAGCGACGTCACCGAGCGCAAGCGCGCCGCCGAGGCGCTGGCCGAGTCCGAGGAGCGCTCGCGCCTGCTGCTGCAGTCGGCCGGCGACGGCATCTTCGGCGTCGATCGCGAGGGCCACGTGCAGTTCATGAACGCGGCCGCCGAGGAGATGCTCGGATGGACGGCGGCGGAGCTCCAGGACATCGGCATGCACGACGCCATCCACTATGCGCGCGCCGACGGCAGTACCTACCCGATTGACGAGTGCCCCCAGCACGCGGCCTACACCAAGGGCGTGGAGAGCCGCGTCGACGACGAGGTGCTCTGGCGCAAGGACGGCACCTCGTTCCCGGTCGAGTACATCGCCCGCCCGATGCGCAAGGACGGCGTCGTGACGGGCGGCGTCATCACCTTCCGCGATATCAGCGAGCGCAAGGCCGCGGAGACGGCCTTGCGCGAGAGTCGCGAGCGCCTCGACTTCGTGCTCAGGTCCGCCCAGGTGGGCGCCTGGGACTGGGACATCGTGACGGGGATCGAGACGTGGGACGAGACCGTCGTCGCCCTCTACGGGATGACGCCAGGCGTGGTGGATGGGCCGGGAACCATGTTGTACGAGACCGTCCACCCCGACGACGTCGAGTCGCACGTGGCCGCCATCGACGACTGTGTCAAGACCGGCGTCCCCTTCGACATCGAGTTCCGCGTCGTGCGCGATGACGGCTCCGTCGCTCACCTCGCCGAGCGCGGCCGCGTGACGCACGACGCCGCCGGCGCCCCCGTACATATGAGCGGCGTCACGTGGGACGTCACGCGGCGCAGTGAGATGGAGGAGTCGCTGCACAAGGCCAAAGAGCAGATGGAGGCCGCCAACTGGGAGCTCGCGCTGGCGGTCAAGCGGGCCAATCAGCTGGCGCTCGAGGCCGATGCGGCCAACGCGGCCAAGAGCGAGTTCCTCGCCAACATGAGCCACGAGATCCGCACGCCGATGAACGGCGTGATCGGCATGACGTCGCTGCTGCTCGACTCCGGCCTGGACGCCGAGCAGCGCGACTACGCGACGACGGTCCAGAACAGCGCCGAAAGCCTGCTCACGATCATCAACGACATCCTCGACTTCTCCAAGATCGAGGCCGGCAAGCTCGCCATGGAGACGCTGGACTTCGATCTGCGCTCGACCGTGGAAGACACCTGCGACCTGCCGGCCCTGCACGCGCAGAGCAAGGGGCTCGAGCTGACCGCGCTGGTCGAGGCCGATGTCCCGTCGGCGCTCCGCGGCGACCCTGGGCGCCTGCGCCAGGTGCTCACCAATCTGCTCGGGAACGCGATCAAGTTCACCGAGCGCGGTGAGGTGGCGTTGTCGGCCCGGCTCCTTGAGGAGGACGAGGAGCACGCCATGCTGCGCTTCGATGTGCGAGATACCGGGATCGGCATCCCCGCCGACAAGGCCGACCTTCTGTTCGAAGCCTTCACGCAGGCCGATGCCTCGACGACGCGGCGGTTCGGCGGCACCGGCCTGGGCTTGACCATCAGCCGCCGCCTCGTCGGGCTGATGGGCGGCGAGATCGGCGTGGAGAGCGAGCCCGGGGTCGGGTCGACCTTCTGGTTCACGGCCCGCTTTGACAAGCAGGACGCCGCCGCGCTGGCCGCCGCCGACGAGCGCCTCGAACCGGTCGATGTCGCAGACGTCCGTGTCCTGGCGGTGGACGACAACGCGACGAACCGCAGGGTCGTCGCCGGCATGCTCGAGAACTGGCAGTGCCGGCACACCGAGGTAGATGCAGCAGGGCCGGCGTTCGACGCCCTGCGCATCGCCGTCGCCGAAGGCGATCCCTACCGTGTCGTGATCCTGGACATGATGATGCCGGAGATGGACGGCGAGACGCTGGGCAAGGCGATCAAGGCCGACCCCGACCTCGCCGGCAGCGAGCTTGTCATGATGACCTCCATGGGCAGTCGCGGCGACGCGGGGCGCCTCGAGGCGCTCGGGTTCGCCGCCTACCTGACCAAGCCCGTGAAGCAGTCGCAGCTCTTCGACTGCCTGATGGTCGTGCTCAGCCGGCGCGAGCGGCGCATCGACCTGCCGGTCACGCCGCGGATCATCACGCGGCACGTGCTCGCCGACCGCGACAAACGCCGCCTGCGCATCCTGCTGGCCGAAGACAACCCGATCAACCAGCGGGTGGCGCTCAAGACGCTCGAGAAGCTCGGTTACCGGGCGGACGCCGTGGACAACGGCGCCGACGCCCTGCACGCCCTTGCCGAGAGGCGGTATGACCTCGTCCTGATGGACGTATAGATGCCGCAGATGGACGGCCTTGAGGCGACGCGGCTCATCCGCGACGGTGGCTCGGACGTGACGGACCACGATGTCCCCATCGTGGCGCTCACGGCTCACGCGATGGCGGAGGACCGTGATGTCTGTCTGGCGGCCGGCATGAACGACTACCTCTCCAAGCCCCTCCGGCCGGACGAGCTCGCCGCCGCCCTGGCGCGCTGGACCCGGCGGCGCGCCGAGGCTGAGCCTGCGGTGGGGCTGACCCACGAAGCGCCGGCGGCCGCGGCATCGCCGGCCACCGACGAGCCACCGGTGTTCGACGCTGCCGTGCTCCTCAACCTGCTGAGCGGGGATACGATCGCCGCCGCCGAGATCACGGCGGAGTTCGTCAAGGACGCGCCCGTGCGCGCCGCCGCGCTGCGCGAGGCGCTGGCCGCGGACGACGTGGCGCTGGCGCGGCGCGAGGCGCACACCCTCAAGGGCGCGTCGGCCAATGTCGGGGCGGAGGCCCTTCGCGCGGCCGCCAACGCTGCCGAGCGGGCCTGCGGCGCAGGGTCTCTCGAGCAGGCCCGGGAGCTCGCCGGGCGCGTGGACGCGGAGATCAAACGGGTGCAGGATATGCTTGCCGGCAACGGAGGGGGAGCGTGAAGATCCTCATCGCCGAGGACGATTCGACATCCCGCCTGCTGCTGACCCGCGTGCTCGAGGGCTGGGAGTACGAGGTCGTGGTCACCAGCGACGGGGCGGAGGCCTGGGAGGCGCTTCAGGCCGAGGACGCGCCGCGCCTGGCGATCCTGGACTGGATGATGCCGGGCATGGACGGCGTGGAAGTGTGCCGCCGGGTCCGCGCCCTCGAGACCCTCCAGCCGCCATACATCATCTTGCTGACGGCTCTGGGCGACAAAGACAGCGTCGTCAAGGGTCTCGAGGCGGGCGCCGACGACTACGTCGGCAAGCCCTACGACCCGGACGAGCTGCGCGCTCGCCTCGAGGTCGGGCGGCGGATGATAGAGCTCAACGACGAGCTTCTCGAGGCGCAACATGCCCTCGAGATCCTCGCCAGCACCGATACGCTCACCGGCGTCCTCAATCGCGGGGCCATCGTCGACGAGCTCGAGCGCGAGCTGGATCGGGCGGCGAGGGAGAAGAACCCGTTCGGGCTCGGCATGATGGACATCGACCACTTCAAGCTGGTCAACGACACGTTCGGCCACGCCGCCGGCGACGCCGTGCTGCGCGAGGTCGTTCAGCGCGCGCTCGGCGTGCTGCGGCCCTACGACACCTTCGGCCGCTTCGGCGGCGAGGAGTTCCTCGTGCTCGTGCCCGGGGCGGGCGGAGGCAAGCTGGGCGAGGTGCTCGAGCGCATCCGCAGGGCGATAGGCTCCACGCCGATCGTGGTCGACGGCCACGAGATCACGGTCACCGTCAGTATCGGCGGCGCGGTGCACGGGGACACCTCGGCGGACCACCTCATGGCGCGCGCCGACGACGCGATGTACGCGGCCAAGGAGCAGGGGCGGGACCGCGTCGTCCTGGCGCCGGTCCGCGCTGAGGGCTGACGCCCGCCCGCGCAGGGCTGACGCCCGCCCACTCGGCGGTGTTGGGTGCGGCCGCATCCGGGTAGCGTCCGCAGCAGAGGGTGAGGCGCGCCGCGCCTCACCGGCGAGGAGGTCGGGATGATCCAGCTCATCGAGGGCGCGCCCGAAGGCGTGCTCGCGTTCGAGGCCGTGGGCGAGGTCGATGCGGGGGACTACGAGGACGTACTCAAGCCGGCGATCGAGGCCGCGCTCGAGGGTGGCGCGGACATCCGCATCGTGTACGAGATCGGCTCCGACTTCGACCGCTACTCGGCCGGCGCCGCATGGGAGGACATGGCGATGGGCTTCGCGCACCTCACGCACTGGAAGCGCTGCGCCGTGGTGACCGACCAGGACTGGGTGGCGCACGGGGCGCAGGCCTTCGGCTGGCTCATGGGCGGCCGCCTGCGTGTGTTCGACATCGACGAGCTGCGCGCGGCGCTGGATTGGGCCGCGTCCGACGAGGACTAGACCTTCTGCCCCGCGTGCCCGTGCGCGTCCTCGTGCACGAACTTTCCGCCGCGCAGCCACGACGCCAGGGCCGCGATGAGGCACATCACGGCGGCGAACACCATCACGTAGATGAGCCCGTGGCGGAACGGGTGAGAGATGAGCATGGGGAAGAAGCGCTTGCCCACCAGCGCCAGCGCATCGAGGTGCGGCAGCACGCCGAGCAGGTGGGCGCCCAGCAGCTGCTGCAGCGGGTTGTAGCCGAGGAAGGCGGCGAAGAGGTAGCCGGTGGGCGGCAGGTGGGAGAGGCTGGTCGCGACCTGGGCCGGCACCTGGTGGGACGTGAGGCCGGCGAGCATCGTGTGCGGCACCGACGCCGAAAGGCCGACGACCATCAGCGAGAAGAAGATGCCGATGGAGAGCGGCAGGCCGACGGCCTGCATCGTGGCGCGCATGCCGGAGGCGACGCCGCGGTTGCGCGCCGGCACGCTGTTCATGATCGCCGCCGTGTTGGGCGCCGCGAACATGCCGAAGGCGAGGCCGTTGAGCAGGAGCACGGCGGCGAACCACGGGTAGCCGAAGTTCGCCGGCAACACCATGAACAGCACGAAGCTGAGCGCCGCCAGCAGCATCCCTGCGGTGGCGAACGGCCGCGCGCCGTGGCGGTCGGAGAGGTGGCCGGAGATGGGGCCGGCGACGAGGAAGCCGACCGTGAGCGGCAGCATGTAGATGCCGGCCCAGAGCGGCGTGTCCTTGAAGTCGTAGCCGTGCAGCGGCAGCCAGATGCCTTGCAGCCACATGATGAGCATGAACTGCAGGCCGCCGTTGGCGATCGACGAGAGCAGCACGGCGAGGTTGCCGGCCGCAAACGCGCGGATCTTGAAGAGCCGCAGCTCGAACATCGGGTCGATGACGTGGAGTTCGATGTAGGCGAACAGCACAAGGACGAACACGCCCCCGGCCATCATGCCGAGCACGAAGGGACTTCCCCAGCCCATGTTCGAGGTCCCGTAGGGCTTGATGCCGTAGGTCACACCCACCAGCAGCATCAGCAGGCCGGCTGCGAACGTCACGTTGCCGAGCCAGTCGATGCGCGCCTTGTTGCGGGCGCCGGTCTCGCGCAGCATCAGGAACGCCCAGACGGTCCCGATCACGCCGAAGGGCACGTTGATGAGGAAGACGAGGCGCCAGTCGACCGCCGCGAGCACCCCGCCGAGGATGAGCCCGATGAAGGAGCCCGAGAGGCCGCCGACGATGTTGATGCCCAGCGCCATGCCGCGCTCGTCGTGCGGGAAGGCGTCGGTGAGGATCGCGGCCGAGTTGGACATGAGCATCGCGCCGCCGACCGCCTGCACCATGCGAAACACGATGATCTGCATGGCGCCGGCCGGTCCGGTGCCCCACGTGAGGGACAAGGCCACGGCCGCAAGCGTGAAGATCACGAAGCCGGCGTTGTACATGTGCACGCGCCCGTACATGTCACCGAGACGGCCGAAGAGCACGACGAGGACGGCCGTCACGAGGCCGTAACCCATCAGGATCCACAGCAGGTACACGAAGTTGTTGGGGTCGAGCGGGTTCAGGTGGATGCCGCGGAAGATCGCCGGCAGGGCGATGAGCAGGCTCGAGGCGTTGATCATCGCCATGACGATGCCGAGCGTCGTGTTGGAGAGCGCGATCCACTTGTACTGCACGTGCCGCATCGTCAGCTCGCCCGCGCGATGATCGCCTCGTCGTCGGGCGCGCTCTGGCCGTCTGTCGTGCCGTCGACCCCATCGCCGTCAGCTGCCTCCACCGCGCCCTGGCGGCGGAACTGCGTGCGGTAGAGCTCCGAGTAGAGGCCGCCGCCGGCGAGCAGCTCCTCGTGGCGGCCGCGCTCCACGATGCTCCCCTCGCGCAGCACCAGGATCTGGTCGGCGTCGCGCACGGTCGAGAGGCGGTGCGCGATCACCAGGGATGTGCGGCCGGCGAGTGCCGTCTTGAGCGCGAGCTGCACGGCGCGCTCTGACTCGGAGTCGAGGTGGGCGGTGGCCTCGTCGAGCACGACGACGTCCGGAGCCTTGAGCAGCAGCCGGGCGATGGCGACGCGCTGTTTCTCGCCGCCCGAGAGGCGGTAGCCGCGGTCGCCGACGACGGTGTCGAGGCCCTCCGGCATGGCATCGATGAGCGGCAGGACCTGCGCGCTGCGCAGCGCCTCGCGCAGGTCGTCGTCCGTGGCGTCCGGCCTGGCGTACAGCAGGTTGGCGCGCAGCGTGTCGTGGAACAGGTGCGCGTCCTGCGTGACCACGCCGACCACGTCGCGCAGCGAGTCCAGACTGGCGTCGCGCACGTTCACGCCGTCGATGCGCACCGCGCCTCCGGTCACGTCGTAGAGGCGCGGCACCAGCTGGCTCATCGTCGTCTTGCCGGCGCCCGAGGGCCCGACGAGGGCGACCAGCTGACCCGGCTCGGCGACGAAGCTCACGTCGCGCAGCACCTCGCCGGTGGGCGCCTCCGCCTTCACGGCGACCGACTCGAGCGAGGCCAGCGAGACCTCGGCGTTCGTCGGGTACGTGAAGCTCACGTGATCGAATTCCACACGTGCCTTGCCGCGCGGCAGCACCGCCGGGTCGTCCTTCTCGGCCACCATCGGCGGCAGGTCCAGCACTTCGAAGATGCGCTCGAACGACACCAGCGCGGTCATGATGTCGACGTTGATGTTGGAGAGCGCGGTGAGCGGCCCGTAGAGGCGGTTGAGGTACGCGGTGAGGGCGACGACGGTGCCGAGGGCGAGCGCGCCGTGCACGACGAGGACGCCGCCCCAGCCGTAGACGAGGGCGGTGGCGATCGCCGCCGTGAGGAACAGCGCGATGAAGAAGAACCGTGCGTAGAGCGACTGGGTGACGCCGATGTCGCGCACGCGGCCGGCGTGCGCGCGGAACTCGGCGTCCTCGGCGCCCGGGTGCCCGAACAGCTTGACGAGGAGCGCTCCCGACACGTTGAAGCGCTCCACCATCGTCGTGTTCATGTCTCCCAGGAGCTCGTAGCGCTCGCGCGTGATCGCCTGGAGCTTGCGCCCCAGCCAGCGCGCCGGCAGCAGGAAGACCGGCAGCAGCACGAGCGAGACGAGCGTGAGCTGCCACGAGAGGAAGAACATGATGACGAGCACGATGGCGACGCTGATGAGGTTGCCGATCACGGTGGAGAGGACGTCGGTGAACGCCTCCTGGGCGCCGGTGACGTCGTTGTTGAGGCGGCTCACGAGCGCGCCGGTCTGCGTGCGCGTGAAGAAGGCGAGCGGCATGCGCTGGACGTGGTCGAACACCTGGGTGCGCAGGTCGAAGACGAGGCCCTCGCCCACCAGAGAGCTGATGTAGCGCTCGGCGATCGTGAGCGCGGCGTCGCCGAGCGCCAGTACGGCGATGAGGACGGCGAGCCACACGATCAGCGCCGCGTCCTTGCCCATGATGCCTTTGTCGATGATGGCGCGGTACAGCAGCGGGTTGGCGGCGCTCACCACGGCGTCGATGACGACCAGCACGAGGAAGAAGATCAGCAGCTTGCGGTAGGGGCGCACGTAGGTGAAGATGCGCCGCGCCGTGCCCTTGGCGACCTTGGCCGACGTGACCGACTGGTCGCGGCGCAGCGAGCGCGCCGCGGTGAAGGCGTTGGGCCCCATCATGCCCGCACCCGGGTCATGCGCCCGCGCCGCTCGCCGAGTCCGCCGCTCCGCCCGCGCGGCCAGCGTGGTCCGGCGTGCCGCCCGGCGCGCCGCACCCGTCCTCCTGCTCGGTGAGCACCGTAAGGATGTCGAGCAGCTGTTCCTGCTGCGCCTGCGTGAGCCGGCCGAAGAGGGTCTCGGCGCTGGCGCGCCGCAGCTTGCCCATGCGCGCCATGAGGGCGACGCCTTCGGGCGTGAGGCCGACCAGGACCGACCTGCGGTCGGTGGGGTCGGCCCGCCGCTCCACCAGACCGAGTGTCTCGAGCGAGTCGATCATCGAGGTCGCCGAACGTGGCGCGACCTCGAAGCGCGCCGCCAGATCGCCCATCCGGATGGGCTCGTCGCGGCGCTCCAGGATGCGCAGCACGCGAGACTGGGCAAACGTGAGGCCGAGCGGCGCAAGCTCCTTGACGGCCGTGCGCCGCAGCCGCCATGAAGCGCGCGTGAGCGCCTCGGCCAGAGGAGGGGCGAGGCTCGAGGCGTCACCGTTTGCCGGTTTGGGTCCGGGGGCTGACTCGGGCGGGCTGGCGGTCACGGGCGCTCCTTGGGTGCGGAACAGGTAGAAGCTCATAGTGAGTCTAGCAGATAGTGAGTGGTCCCCAATACATGCGCCCAGGAAACCCGCTGCCGGCGGCCTGCCTCCAGGCGGCCGCTGCCCGGCGCGGGGATCGCACACTGCGCCAGGCTACAGCCGGCTCAGCCCTGGGCCACTCCGGACCGCCGACAATGACGTCGCGCTGCGCTGGCGGCATCGATCGGGCGCGGCGCCCTTTGTGGCGTCACGCGTGGCACCGGATTCGGCACCGCATTCGGTGCCGGGCCGAACGACGACAAGCTGAGCGCGCCGCACGTCCGTCGCAAGGCCGTGTCCCGGAATAAGGTGCGGCCGCGTCTGGCCGCGAACCGTCGCGCTCCGTGTGGCGCTCCGTCTCGTGCTCCGTGTCGCGCCGCCGCGGGATGCTCAGCGGCGCGGCACCGCGCGCTTGACCATCTCCACCTCGAGCCCGCCGTCGCAGCGCAGCCGGAGTTCGTCCATGATGCGGGAGATGATGAAGAGGCCGCGGCCCTGGCTCGACAGTGGGTCGGGGACGGCTTCGGGGTCGAAGCTCGCCGTGTCGAACCCGCAGCCGTGGTCGCGCACCCGGCAGACGAGCGCGTCGTCGTCGAAACGCAGCGCCACCTGCATCGCCTCGCGGGCGCCGCTGTGGCGGATCACGTTGGTGCAGGCCTCCTCGAGGCACAGCACGACTTCGGCGACGAGGTGGGCGTCGGCACAGTGACGGTGGAGGAACTCGCGCAGGCGCTCGCGAGTGGCCGTGAGGTGCGAGGGTTCGGGGGCGACTTCAAAGCCCAAAGCGGGCGCGGCGGTGTGCTGCTTCGATGCGTCTTGTGGCGCCAGGTCCGTGCTCCGCGTGCGGCTGAATGTCCGATCAGGCCTGGGCCCAGCAGACCACGCCCGAGTATGGGCGCGGCCACGCTTCAAATCAACCCGGCGCGGCGGGACGTCGCCGGCGCCGCGAGACGTCCTTGCGGGTGACGGCCAGGTACCAGACGAACCCCACGATCAGGGCCGTCAGCACGAGGCTCACGGTGCCCTGCCCCCAGCCGAGGCCGCCGTCGGCCTTGGGCTTGCCCATCCAGTCGGCAAACGAGGCGCCCAGCGGCCGCGTGACGACGTAGGCGAACCAGAAGGCGAGGATCGGGCTCCAGCCGAAGCGCCAGTAGCCGATCGCCGGGATCAGGATCACCGCCGTGAAGAGCACGATCGAGAGGAAGTAGCCGAGGTGAAACGTGTAGGCGGTGAGGTCGCCGGCCGCGGTGCCGAGCGCGAAGGTCGCGACCACGGCGGTCCAATAGAACGCCTCTCGCCGCCGCGTCGTGATGCTGTGGATGGAAAGCGTGCCCTCGCTCCTGCGCCACAGCACGAACACGGCGGTGAGCACGACCGCAAAGAGCGCCGCCGAGGCGTAGTACGGAACGTGGAGGCCGACGTGCAGCACGTCCGCGCACATCGTGCCGAACACGCCGACCATGACCACCGCGAACCAGTAGGTCCACGCGAGGTAGCGGCGCATCGCGAACTGCAGCGTCAGCGCGACGGCGAAGCCGGCGAAGCCGAGCAGCACGGCCGGCACCGGCTGGATGCGATGGACGAGGTAGTCCGAGGTGGATTCGCCCATCGCCGTGGAGAGGCCTTTGACGATCCAGAAGTAGGCCGTGATGATCAGCGGCACCTTGGAGATGCCCTGCGGCAGGCGGCTCCGGCGCGGCCGCCCGGAAGGCGGTCCAGTCATCGGCCGCACCTCGCCGTCCCGGCCGTGCCGGTAGAACGTGACGGCGCGGCCGTCGCCCGCGCCGGGTTCGAGTGGCGCCGGCCCGCGGGCCGGCCGCTCATCCAGCGCCGCCGACCAGTCCGCCGGCGACGCCGGCGGCCGTTCGAGGAGCTGCTCGGTCGGCGGCCGGCGGTCGCTCACGCGGCCGTCGCGTCGGCCGCGGCCGTGGAGTCGCCGTCGGCGGACGTCTCGCCGCCGCGCACTGCGTAGGCCTCCGGCCGCAGGGAGAACAGCATCCGGCAGTGCTCGGAGCAGAACAGGTACGTGTGCCCCTCGTACTCGTCGCGCAGCAGTGCGGACGCCGCGGTGATGTGCCGGCCGCAGACCGGGTCTCTCAACTGAGGGTCGGTCGTCTCTGGTGTGGTCACGATCGCAGCTCCAGTCGCACTCGTCGGCATTGGGCCGCGTTCGGCCCGGAAGCTCTACCTTGGTGCGCTCATGTGAAGCTGGCGTGAACTGCGCGTTGGGAGGTGTGAAGCCCCCGGCCAAACGCCCAGACGCCTGCGCGGTAGAATCGCCGGGCCCGGCGGAGATCTCACGAGGACGACATGACCGACGAAGAGACACTCGACCCGCGCGACTGGGCGGAGCTGCGCGCGCTGGGCCACCGCGCGCTCGACGACGCGATGGACTACATGGAGTCGCTGCGCGAGCGGCCCGCGTGGGAGCACGCGCCTGCGCACGTGAAGGCGCACTTCGCCGGCCCGCCGCCGGCGGGTCCTCAGCCCATCGAGGACATCTACCGCGAGTACGTGGAGTACGTGCTGCCGTACCAGCTCGGCAACAGCCACCCGCGCTTCTGGGGCTGGGTGCTGGGCAGCGGCACGCCCATG
>Ga0316226_1003018_pt1 | contig 14930 bp, 12 predicted proteins | sample TBH18017metaG_FD_206009 | JGI IMG/M metagenome (GOLD analysis project Ga0316226, IMG submission 206009) | Freshwater microbial communities from Trout Bog Lake, Wisconsin, USA - TBH18017 | ecosystem: Environmental > Aquatic > Freshwater > Lake > Hypolimnion/Profundal zone | place: USA: Wisconsin... | reverse complement strand
TGCGTTGAATAATAAACTTTCCACAGCACCAACCCGTGCGCCGGCGCGCTCATGCCGGCCACGCGGCGGTCGGCTTTTGCGAGCATCGTCGCAACTTCGTCCGGCGTGAACTTGCCCATGCCCACTTGCACAATCGTGCCGACGATGCCCCGGCACATCCGATACAAAAACCCGTCGCCCTCGATGATGAAGGTGATCTGCGCGCCGGACTTCTTGAACTCGCAGCGCGTCAGGTGACGCACGGTCGTCGTCCGCTTGTAGCCGGGATTGGACGCGAACGATTGAAAATCCTGCTCGCCAAGAAATAATTTTGCCGCCGCGCGCATCGCGGAAAAATCCAGCTTGCGCGGAACGTGCCAAGCGGTGTGGCGCAGCAGCGGGTTCATGCCGACATGATTCCAGACGAAGTAACGATACTGCTTGCCCGTGGCGTCGAAGCGCGCGTGGAACTTGGCCGGCTTGCGCACGGCCGACTGCACGCGGATGTCGTGCGGCAAAAGCGAGTTGATGGCGATGGGCAGGCGCGCGGTGGTCAGCCGGCGCATCTCGGCGGCCGGCACCTCGAAATGCGCGACCATGCCGAGCGCGTGGACGCCGGTGTCCGTGCGGCTGCTGCTGTGCAGGCGCGGCGCGCTGGGAAACAGCTTCGCCAGCGCCTCCTCCACCCGCTGCTGCACGCCCAGGCCGATGCGCTGCCACTGCCAGCCCTGATAGGCCGTGCCGTCGTAGGCGATGGTCAGTTTGAATATCACTTTTGTTAAATCGTTAAACCGTTGAATCGTTAAATCATGAAAACCGTTTTCCAATTCAACGATTCAACCATGTAACCATTCCACAAATCACATTCCGTCCAGATAGCTTTGCAGCAAAATCGCCGCCGCCATCTTGTCCACCTTCTCCTTGCGCTGGTCGCGGCGGACGCCGCCCTGGATCAAAATCTTGTTCGCCTGCGAGCTGGTCAGGCGCTCGTCCCACAACTTGATGGGCACGGTGATGGCGGTTTTCAGGACGCCGACGAACGTCTCCACCTTTTGCGCCGCCGGGCCGTAGCTGCCGTCCATGTTGCGCGGATGGCCGATGAGGATGAGGTCAATCTCCTTCTCGGCGAGAATTTTCTTGAGGCGCTCCAGGAACGCGGCGAACGGCTCCGCGAGAATATATTCCAGCGGCAGCGCGATGGTCTTGGTCTCGTCGCTGACGGCGACGCCGATGCGCTTGGTTCCGTGGTCGAGGGCGAGGATTCGCATGGCGGGCAGTCTGGCAGCAACAGCCGGAAAATTCAATGTTGTGAATGCGGACGAACATTTTCGACACGGATTTCACGGATTAGCACGGATTGAATCTGCGAAAATCCGTGAAATCCGTGTCTAATTTCTTTTTCCGCCACGCGATTCGTGGTTAAATTTTTCCCGCGATGATTGCATACCTCGATCTGCTCCGGCACGTCCTCGACCACGGCAAGTTCAAGGCCGACCGCACCGGCACCGGCACCTATTCCGTGTTCGGCGCGCAGGCGCGGTTTGACCTGCGCCAGAATTTCCCCGTCCTCACCACCAAGAAGGTCCACCTCAAGTCCATCATCTACGAGCTGCTCTGGTTCCTGCGCGGCGAGACGAACGTCCGCTGGCTCCAGGAACGCGGCGTGTCCATCTGGGACGAGTGGGCGAACAAGGAGACCGGCGACCTTGGCCGCGTCTATGGCGCGCAATGGTGCGATTGGCGCACCGCCGATGGCCGCAGCATCAACCAGATTGACCACGTCATCGCCTCCATCAAAAAAAATCCCGATTCGCGCCGGCTCATCGTCAGCGCGTGGAATCCGGGCGAGATTGACACGATGGCGTTGCCGCCGTGCCACGCGATGTTCCAGTTTTTCGTGCAGGACGGCGAGCTGAGCTGCCAGCTTTACCAGCGCAGCGCGGATCTGTTTCTCGGCGTGCCGTTCAACATCGCCAGCTACGCGCTGCTCACGCGCATGGTGGCGCAGGTGTGCGACCTTAAGCCGGGCGATTTCGTCCACACCTTCGGCGACCTGCATCTCTACGCGAATCATCTGGAACAGGCGAAGCTCCAGCTCGCGCGCGAGCCGCGTCCGCTGCCACAGATGAAATTGAACCCGGCGGTGACGAACATCCACGATTTCCAGTTCGAGGATTTTGAGCTGGTCGGCTACGACCCGCATCCCGGCATCAAGGCGCCGATTGCGGTGTGATGGGAAATGAAAACAATAAAGTTAAAACACGATTTGGACTTCCAAAGTCTTTTGAAATCGCTTTTTGACGAATTGTGGGATGCCAGAGGTCATTTTGTAATTTTATCAGGTTTACAGAAACAGGAATCTTCTACTGTCAGCTTGATGGGGTATTCAAAGGTTTTCTGGCATTTTACTTTCAAAGCTCATTCGGACAGCACATTGCTTCATTTAAGCAGGATATATGACCAGAATCCTAACGGATTTCACTTAAGAAAATTCCTTGAGGAGGGGGTTGGTAAAAATCGTTGGATTTTTGAACCTAAACTTTTCAAACAAAGGCTTAAAGCCAATCCGAGTGCTGAAGATCTTCTCCAAGCAGTAGGCCCGATAAATGAGAAAATCCTGATTGATGACATTGAGTTTTCTTCCGACAAATCAAATCCAACAGTCAAGAAATTGGTTAAATGGAGAAACAATGTTTTGGCGCATCGCAGCCTTGATTCAGTTCTCCCATCGGATTCACCAAAGAATATTGAGCAGCCTAGTATGCCTGACATGGAGCAGTTAATTAACAGAGGATTTGAAATCTTAAACAGGTATGCCTCGTATTTTGAAGCCACAAGTTTTTCAAAGAATATTTTTGAATCTGATGATTTTAATTTTGTCCTCGAAGCTTTAGCTCATCATCCAAGGCATAAAGATCGGGAAAAGTGGAATGATTTTTATAAAAAACTAAAATGAAACACTTCAAGGCCATCGCCGCGATGTCGCTGAACCGCGTGATCGGTGCGGGGAACAGGATTCCCTGGCATCTGCCGGAGGATTTCAAGTGGTTCAAGCGGATGACTTCCGGCCACGTCGTCATCATGGGGCGCAAGACGTTCGAGAGCCTCGGCGGCAAGCCGCTGCCCAACCGCATCAACATCGTGTTGAGCCGGCATCCGGGAAAATTGCAAAATAATTTTCCGGAGGTTTTTGGCGAGGCGTGGGTCGGACGCGGCAAGACGCATTTCCCGGACAAGCCGACGCAGTTCGAGCTGCCCAAAATCGGCGGCGCGGCGACGGTGGATTTGCGCATCATCAAAAACGTGCTGAAGCTCGACCCGGCGAGTTCGCCGCTGGAATTTTTCATCGCCGGCGGCGCGCAAATCTACAAGAAGGCGCTGCCGTTCTGCTCCGACTTATATCTAACGCTGGTGAAACGCGAGGTGGAGGGCGACGCGTTTTTCCCACCGTTCGAGGACAAGTTTGATCTGGTGGAAGAACTGCGCGACGAACCGGAGTTCAAGATTCTGCATTACCGGCACAAGTCGCTGTTTGAGCTGGAATAATTTGTAGGAGACGAGGTGACGAGTCTCAAATTTCTGCTTGGAAAAGTTAGAGACTCCTCACGTCGTCTCCTACATTAAAATAAAAAAACCGGCGGACTGTTGCCAGTCCGCCGGTTTGAATTTTGCTGCCGGAATTATTCCGCCGTCTTGACGTCGTCGAGCGCGTCGAAGGCGTGTTGCAACGCCACGAGGTCTTCGCCGGGCTTGAGCGCGTCGAGGATCTTCTGTTCTTCCTTGATCTGCTCGTCGGTGTAGGCGGCGGCCTTGATGGACAGGCCGATGCGGCGCTCGTTGCGGTCAATTTTCACGACGCGGGCGCTGACTTCCTGGCCGGGCTTGAGCACGTTCTTGATCTTGTCCACGCGTTCCTCGCTGATCTGCGAGATGTGAACCAGACCGTCAATCTCATGCTGCAGGCCGACAAACGCGCCGAAGCTGGCGAGCTTGGTGACCTTGCCGGTGACGAGGTCGCCGACCTTGTAGAGCGTCTCGATGTTCGACCACGGGTCGGTTTCGAGCTGCTTCATGCCGAGCGCGATGCGCTGGTTGGCGCGATCCACTTCGAGCACGGTGGCCTCGACGACGTCGCCCTTCTTCATGACTTCGGAAGGATGATTGATCTTGCGCGTCCAGCTCATGTCCGAGACGTGCACCATGCCGTCAATGCCCTCTTCGAGTTCGACGAACGCGCCGTAGCTCGTGAGGTTGCGCACCTGGCCCTTGACCTTGGTGCCGACGGTGTATTTCGCCGCCGCGCCGTCCCACGGATTGGATTCGAGCTGGCGGATGCCGAGGGAGATTTTCTGCTCCTCGCGGTTGATGCCGAGGACGATGGCCTCGACTTCCTGATCCTGCTTGAGGACGTCGCTCGGCTTGGCGATGCGCTTGGTCCAGGACAGTTCGGTAACGTGGATGAGGCCTTCGATGCCGGGTTCGAGCTGCACAAATGCGCCATACGGCACGAGGCTGACGACCTTGCCCTTGACCTTCTGGCCGACGGGGAATTTCGTCTCGATGCTGTCCCACGGATTCGCGAGCTTCTGCTTGAGGCCGAGGCTGACGCGTTCCTTTTCCTTGTTCACGTCGAGGACGACCACGTCGAGCTCCTGGCCGACCTTGAGAATTTCCGACGGATGGCCGAGGCGACCCCAGCTCATGTCCGTGATGTGGAGCAAGCCGTCGAGGCCGTTCAAATCAATGAACGCGCCGAAGTCCGTGATGTTTTTGACAATGCCCTTGCGGATGTCGCCGGGAACCATCTCGGCGAGCAGCTTGCCGCGCTTCTCGTTGCGCTCGGACTCGATGAGTTCGCGGCGGGAGAGCACGATGTTCTGGCGCTCCTGGTTGATTTTGACGACCTTGAATTCGTAGGTGTTGCCGACAAAGCCGGCGAGATTCTTCGGCGTGATGACGTCGAGCTGCGACGACGGCAGGAACGCCTCGACGCCTACATTGACGATGAGGCCGCCCTTGACCATCGCGGTGACCTTGCCCATGACGCGGCCGCCTTCGTTGCAAATGGTGAGGATGCGGTCCCAGTTCTTCTTGAACTCCGCCTTCTCGTGCGAGAGGACGACGGTGCCTTCCTTGTTTTCGAGCTTCTCGATCAGCACGTCCACCACGCTGCCGACCTGGATGGTGGTGGGTTCCAGAAATTCGTTGAGCGGGACGATGCCTTCGCTTTTGTAGCCGATGTCCACGAGGACTTCCTTGGCGCGGACTTCGATGACGGTGCCCTTGACGATTTCGCCCTGGGCGACAACCTGCTTGCTGCTCTGCTTGAGAGCCTGTTCCATGGTGAGCATAACTTTACTATGAACTGAACTGCGGGAGGCTTTTCGTTCCCAAAGGAACTGGAAGACTCCATTGCCTAACTAACGACCCGTCTTCGCTCTGCGCTTCGCCGTGGCGAGACGCTGCGGGGGCAACGGAGGTTAAAGGTTAGGTTATTGGTTAACGGTTTTTTCTCAGCCTCAATGAACATCCGCACACGCGGCGTTCAGGCAGGATGGAGAATACGGGAAATGCGAAGAATGGCAAGTGAAAAGGGTGGTTCAATTTCCACCCGCCCGCTTCTAGTTCGTCCCCTTTGGCATCACCGGCTTGGTCAGCGCCGGCAGTTCGTTCGGCGCCTTCACGATGGGCAGTTCCAGCGGCCGGGCGCGGCGCGTGCCGCCCACCACCGCCACGTCGCCGTCGTTGGTGATCGTCAGGCGCGGGCGCGAAAAGAAATTCTCGTAGTAGTCCGTGGACGCCACCGTGCCGTCCGGGTTCACCACCGCGTAGTTGAACCCCTGCGCGCCCGTCTGCCACAGCACGCACAGCCGGCCTTGCCGGTCCACCTGCGAATCCGGGTGGCTGAACGACACCATCGGCCCCAGCACCGACACCCGATAAACCACCGCCTCCGCCGCGTCGCTCACCTGCACATACAGGCGCAGCTGGTTCTTCAGGTAGTTCGCCTGCTCCAAGGTGTATTTGCGCACCTCCGGCGCGCCGTTCGTGCCCTGCGGCACGCCGAAATCCTGCGACCACAGCTTCGCGCCCGTGATCACGTCAAACCCCTTGGGCGCGCTCGCCATCTGCGCGGCCCAGTCCTTGAGGCGCAGCGTCGCGATGATCCGATAGCGGCCCGGCTTGGTCAGGTTGAAATACGGCTGCAAATCCACCCGCTTGATGCCGAGCTGCCCCGTCTCCAAATCAAACGCGCCCGTCACCGGCACCTCGGCGCTCTTGATCACCACGAAGCCGTCCACCGCCTCCACGTTGAAAGTCAGCCAGTCCGCCTCCGCGCCCAGGTGGAGCTGCTGGCCGGAACGGTTGCTGATCTTGACCGCCACCGGCAGCGACTCGCTGGGCAGGAACTGCTCCTGATCCAGCGACAATTCCACCTCCACCTGCGCCGGCGCGCGGAGCACGCCCAGCACCGCCAGCCCGAGGATGAATAAAGTTTTCATGCGAATGTCGGACAAGTTAAACCGCCCGCCGTCCGAGGCAATCTAAAAGCGGGCGGGGAAATCCAGCCGCCCAGCCGCCAGAATTTTTTTTGAAAGCCGGATGACCCCGATTATAGCGCGCGTATTTTCGATTGTGGCATCGCGGGCGCGCGGGAGAAAAGCGGCGGTGAACCGCCGCAGTCCAGACGCTCCGCGCGGTTTTCAAACGCCGGGCGAACGCGCAGCGTCTGGACTGCGGCTGCTTTAGCACCGCTCTGGCTTGGCGCACTTGGCGGCTTGGCGGTTGCAAATTCGGCTCGACACGCGGGTGGGGCGGAAATAGCGTTCGGGAAACGGAACACATTCGCGCCAATATGAATGCCCAATCATCGCCAGATGCAGAAAAAGTCAGCTACCAAGTTTCGCGAAAAGTTCTCGTTAAAATCTGGTGGAAGCGATGGATGCTTCGTCCACGCGTTCTTGTTTCGTTAACCGTGATGGTTGTATTGATGGTCATATTTTTATTTCAGGACGGCGGGGTTGAAATTGGCGGCTACATCCTTTTAGGAATAGTCATTACGGTTCCTTTTAATATTTACAGGGCTCTCGCCAAAGCCATTGATAATGATTCAATGTGGACTGACAGGAAAACGCTTGAATTTAGTCACTCTGGCATTGTCACTACGGGGCCGGATTGGAAGAACGAATGGCCTTGGAAAAGATTCAAGAAACTTTCAGAAGACGCTGACTATTTTTATTTGGTTCTTTCTAATGCAAATGGAATAGCATCCGTTATCCCTAAAACCGCCTTCACCCCGGAGCAACAGGATAAATTTCGCGAATGCGCAAAGGGCTTGAATGGATAGCATCGAAACAATTCTGTTTCAAAAATAAAAAAACGCCCCGCAGTTTCCTGCGGGGCGTTTGGTGTTTGATGATTTATTTCACGCGCCGACGCTGGCGAGTTCCTCGTTCGTCTCCACGTTCACAATCTTGAACTGCTCGGCGTGCATCCCGGTGTCCGCCCGGAAGGACAGCTTGCCGAAATACCGTTTCTCCATCTCGATGAGATGCTTCTCGTCCTCGGTGCGCAGCCGGTCCAGCACCGTCGGATGCACGACGATGCGCAACTGGAAGTCGTTCTCGTCGCGCGTGCGCTTCTTGAGGATTTCCTGGAGCTTGCGCTGGATCTCCACGCTCATGGTCTCAACGCTCTTCACCTTGCCGCGACCCTTGCAATACGGGCAGTCGTCATACACGGCGGCGCGGACGCTTTCGCTGTGGCGCTGGCGCGTCATCTCCATCAGGCCGAGCTGCGAGATGGGCAGGATGTGGGTCTTGGCCTTGTCGCGGCGCAGGCCGTCGCGCATCCGGTTGTGGACCTGCTGCCGGTCGCGCCCGGATTTCATGTCAATAAAATCGAGCACGATCAGCCCGCCCATGTTGCGCAAACGCAACTGCCGGGTGATTTCCTCGGCGGCTTCAAGGTTGACCTTGAGGATGAGCGCGTCCTGATCCTTGCCGCCTTTGTGCCGGCCGGTGTTCACGTCAATGGCCACCAGCGCCTCGGTCTCGTCAATCACGATGGCGCCGCCGCCCTTCAGGTTGACCGAGCGGGAGAAGGTGTTTTCCAACTGCTTGCTGACGTTGAAGCGGTCGAACACGGGCTGCGCCTCGGTGTATAATTTGATCTTGCTGGCCGAGCGCTTCGAGATCTTCGAGATGATTTCGCGCATCCGGTCGTGCGCCTTGACGTTGTCCACCACGATGCGCTCGACATCCTCGGTGAGGAAGTCGCGCACGGTGCGTTCGATGAGATCCGGCTCCTGGAAGACGCACGTCGCCATCGGCTGCTTCTTGATGCGTTCCTGGATCGAGTTCCATTCCTCAACGAGGAAGGCGAGGTCGCGCACGAAGTAACGAAGCTGCTGGCCTTCGCCGGCGGTGCGCATGATGACGCCCATGCCGTCGGGGATGTGGAGCTCGCGGAGGATTTTCTTGAGGCGCTTGCGCTCCTCGGGATTTTCGATCTTGCGCGAGATGCCGGACTGGTCGGAGTTCGGCAGCAGCACGAGGAAGCGGCCGGGCAAAACCAAGTTGGTTGTGACGCGCGGGCCCTTGGTGCCGATGGGGCCTTTGGTGACCTGCACAATGATGTCCGCGCCGGGCGAATACAAACGCGGGATGTCTTTCTGCGTGATCTTCGGCCGCTGCGGGCGGCGGCTCTGGCCTTCGCGCTCGACGATTTCCACGCCGGAATCGAACTGGTTCGGCACGATGTCCCAGTAATGCAGGAAGGCATTCTTCTCGAAGCCGATGTCCACGAACGCGGCTTTGAGGCCGTCTTCGAGGTTGCGGACGCGGCCTTTGAAAATGCTGCCGACGAGGCGTTCTTCCGTCGTGCGCTCGATGTTGAACTCCTCCAGCTTGCCGTCTTCCGTCACCGCGACGCGCGTTTCGAGCGTCTCGGCATTGATGATGACTTCCTTGTGGAGCTTCTTTTCCGGGCGGATGAGCCGCTGAACTTTCTTGACGATGTTCGCCGCAGCGGTGGTGATGGTCTCCAGCAGACCCTTCGGCTGCTCGGGAATTTTCACCGGCGCGAACGTCTCCTCCGCAGCCGGCGCGGCGGGAACGGGCTCGTGCTTGTGCGGGTGCGCGTGCGCGTGTTCCGCGTGCGCGGTGGCGGTTTCGGTCTTGCCGTCCGGCGGCAGGCCGGCGGCGACGTTTTCGGCGCGTTCGATTTCCAGCTGGTGGCGTTTTTCAAACAGGCGGTCGGCGCCGCCCTGCTCGGTCACCACGTCGGCGCGCGCCTCGAGGGCGTCGCGGTCGGTTTTCTGGTGGGCGGGGTTCAGTCCGCCTTTGGGTTTGAAGCGCATTCCGCGGCGGCGCCGCGAGAAGTTATTGTTGCTGCTCATGATTAATATCCTCTTCGATGGATGTGGATGTTTTGCAACAGGCCCACGGCGAACAGGGAGCACAGCACTGAAGATCCGCCATACGATAGCAGCGGCAGTGGCACCCCCGTCACGGGCATGATGCGAATGTTCATTCCGATGTTGATGAAAACGTGGCTGAAAATGAGCGTCACCACGCCCACCGCCACGAGCTTGCCCAGGCGGTCGCGCGCCTGGCCGGCGATTCTCAATCCGGTGAAGAGAACCACCGCATACAGCGCGATCACAATCACGCTGCCAACGAACCCTTCCTCCTCGGCAATCACCGAGAAAATGAAGTCGTTGTGTGCCACCGCCCGCGGCAGATAGCCCAGGGCATTCTGGGTTCCCTGCCGCCAGCCTTTTCCGACGAGCCCACCGGAGCCCACGGAAATCAGCGCCTGCCGCACGTTGTATGCGTCGTCCAACTGGCGCTGACGCAGGCGCTGCAACTCCGCCGGGGTGGCGTTCGGCGGAGCAAAGTGTGTGTAATCCCGGCCAAAATAAATCAGCAGCCGGTTGCGCTGATACGTCTCCATCGGCACCTGCCAGCGCGACGGCGCGAACAGCAGGTCCGCGACAAACAGCGACGCCAGCAGCCCGACCCCGAGCATCAGCTTGATCAAATAAATTCTCGGCGTGCCCGCGACGAGCATCATCACCAAGCCGGTTGGCAATAATACGAGCGCCGAACCCAAGTCCGGCTCTTTCAGAATCAACATGAACGGCAGCATCATCAAACCGATGCCCTGCCAAAAAATCATTGGCTGTCTCAATTCATCCGGCGGCCGGCTCAGAAAATTTGCGCCCGCAAGGATGAACGCCAGCTTCGCAAACTCGCTCGGCTGGAACTGGAAAAACGGCAGGTCAATCCACCGCCGCGCGCCCCAGCCGTGCGTCTGGCCGATGTGCGGGATCAGCACCGCGACGAGGCAGAGGATCATCGCCCAATACGCCACGAACGACCACCGCGCCAGCGTGTGATAATCCAGCACGCACATCGCCGCCGCCACGCCGATGCCCAGCGCATACCAGATGACCTGCCGGAACCAGATCTGGGCGAACCAGATTTTTTCCGTCTCGACCGGGTTCACCATCGTCGCGCTGAACACGAACGCCGCGCCGACAAGCATCAGCCCGACCAGGGCCGCGATTTGCAGCCGGTCAAACGATTCTCTCGGAGTTGTGCCCGTTGAAAACATTTTTAATTTGCCGCCAGCGTTCTTCCGCCGGCGCCTTTTTCTTTTTCCAAAATTTTCTCGTAGATGTCATGCGCGATCGGCGCGCACGATTCGCCGCCGGAAACGCCGCTTTCCACCATCACCACGACGGCATATTTCGGCTTTTCATACGGCGCGAACGACGCGAACCACGTCGTGTGGTCCACCACGCGGTTGTGCTCGTCCTCCACCTGCGCCGTGCCGGTCTTGCCGCAGATGCGCAGGCCGGGCACCACCGCCGCCTTGCCCGTGCCTTCCACGTCCTCGGTCTCCGCCAGCAGCGCGTCATGCAAAATCCGCAGGCTCCGTCCGCTCACGCCGATGCGGTCGCACACCAGCGCGGACGGCAAATTCGTCGCCACGTCGTGCGACATCGGGTCTTGCGGCTCAATCCGCGAAACCAAGCGCGGCCAGAAGACCGTGCCGCCGTTCGCAATCGCCGAATAGACCACCGCCATCTGCAACGGCGTCACTTCCACCTCGCCCTGGCCGATGCACAAATTCGCCGTGTCGCCCGCGCTCCAGCCCTCGCGGATGCGGTCCAGCGACGGCAGGTTGCCGCCCGTCTCCTGCCGCGTCGGCAGGTCAAAATTTTCGCCGAGATGAAATTTTTCCGCCAGCGCCACGATGCGTTCCGCGCCGGCGTCCGAGCCGATCTGGATGAAATACGAATTGCTGGAACGCTCCACCGCGCGCTTGAAGTTGTATTCGCCCGGCGGCGCGGTGTCGTCAACCTTGCGCTTGCCGATGTAAACGCAGCCCCTGCCCGGCCGCGTCGGGTCGGCCTGCACCGTGTAATATTTTTCCGGGTTCAGTCCCGCCTCCAGCGCCGCCAGCCCGATGATGACCTTGAAGATGGAACCCGGCGCGTAATTTTCCTGCGTCGCGCGGTTGATTTCCGGGCGCAACTTCATGTCCGCGCGCCGCGCCTTTTCGCCCTGCATTTCCTGCGGCGAAAGGCCGCCGGTGAAAAACAGCGGGTTGATCGTCGGCGATGACGCCATCGCCAGCACGTCGCCGTTGCGCACGTCCATCACCACCACCGCCGCGCGCGCGTCCGCGCCGTGATGGCTTTTCAGCGAGTCCTCGGCGGCGCGCTGCAAATCCAAATCCAGCGTCAGCACCACGTTTTGTCCCGGCTCCGGCTGGCTCTCGACGGTTTCCGACTGGCGGTAGCCCTGGCTGTTGACCAGCAGCGACTCCGCGCCGGCGCGTCCGCGCAACTGTTCGTCGAAGCCGCTTTCCACGCCGACCGCGCCCCGGAAATCTGGGATGCGATAATTAAAGACCGAGTCCTCGCCTTCCTGCGAATCGTCGTGCCGCTGCAAATAGCCGAGCAGGTGCGCCGCCGTGTCGCCGAGCGGATAGCTGCGCACGGACTGCAGTTCCAAGTCCGCGCCGAGCGTGCCGGAAAAATTTTCCTCGAACCGGGCGATTTGCGAGTCGTCCAAATTGGGCAGGATCGGATATGGCAGCGCGAGCCGCGTTTTGTAGGCGCGGTCAAATTTATTCGCGTCGAGCGTGAGCGGCTCGCCCATTTTCTGGCTGACCTGCGCCACAATGCCGCCGGCCACGCGCACGCGCGCCAGCCCGCGCAGCGCCTGAAGCTGCTCCGGCGTGAACGCAAGCCGTTTCCGTTCGGCCTTTGTCAGCGAACGCCCCAGTTTCTTTTCCGCGCGGTCAATGTTCAACTTCTGCGCGACGCGGGCGGATTTCAAAAGTTCGCCGTAGGCCGCGTCAAACGGCTGGTGCAGATCGTCGAGGTAAAGACTCAGGTTGTAGCGCGGCTGGTTCTCGGCCAGCACGCGGCCTTCGCGGTCGAGAATCTTGCCGCGCACGGCCGGCAGCCGGATGGTGCGATACGCCTGCGTCTCCAGATGCGACTGGTATTCGCGCGACGAAACGACCTGCACCCACCACAGACCCATGAGCAAAATGCACAGCCCCGCCACCAGCCCCACCGCGACGAGGCGGAGGTGCGGTTCGTTCTTTTTCAGTTCGTCAAAGACTAGCATTGTTAAATTGTTGAATTGTTAAATTGTTGAATCGTGAACCGGACAACGAGAGCCGATTTAACGATGTAACGATTTAACCATTCAACGTCTTTAATTTTCATTTTACAATTTCTTCCGGCTGCGCTGGATTTCGCGGTCGAGGCGGAAACCGGGCTCAATCCGTTCCTGATAGCCGAGCGCGCGGTTGCAGGCGGCCATCAACGAAAAAATAAACGGCGTGGCGACCGCGCCGACGGCGGTCATCACAATCCATTGCCAGAGCGTGCCCCAGCCGAACAGCAAATCCTTGCCGCCGCTCAACAGCAGCAGCAGCGTCAGCGCGGGCGCGGCGGCGCTGGCGGCGGCGCCGAGCACGACTTGCGCGAACGGCAGGTCGTGCAGAATCAAATCGCGCCGCCAGTAAACCGGCCAGCCGATGACCGCCAGCGGCAGGATGCTGATGCCCAGCGGATTTGCCGACAGCGTGTCGAACCAGACGCCGCCCAGCACGGCGAGCAGCGCGATGGTCGGCAGGCCGGCGTTGAGCGCGGCATAGACCATCAGTGCTGGCAGCAGATCCACCTGCGCGCCAAGCCAGTGGCGCGGTGCCGCGAGCGTCGCCTCGCCAAACACGGCGAGAAACGCGCAGGCCAGAATCAAGATGGTTTGGAACGGGTTCATCAAAATGGAAACATCCAACATTCAACACCCAACATCGAACATCCAAAGCCAAAACACCGCGCACCCGCATCATTGGATGTTGGTTGTTCGATGTTGGATGTTGGATGTTTTTTCATTTTCATGGGAACAGCACCCAGACTTGTTCGAGCGAGCCGAGGTTCGCGTTCAGCTTCACCCGCGCGTCGGTGTAAAGACCGTATTCGACGGAGCGCGAATCTACAACTTGTCCGATGGGAATGCCCTTCGGAAAAATCCCGCCGAGGCCGCTGGTGATGACGCCCTGGCCGGGCTTCAAATTCGCGCTGCTGGCGAGATAAGTGAGTTCCACGAGCGAGGTGTCGAGGGTGCCGCCGGCAATGAGCACGCCCATGTCGCGCACCGAATTTTCGACGAGCGCAGAGACGCGGCAGTTCGGGTCGCCGACCAAAATCACCTGCGCCCGCGTCAGGCTCACGGAACTGACGCGGCCAACCAGGCCGGCGTCGGTGATGACCGGCAGGTTTTCGCGCAGGCCGTCGCGCGTGCCGAGGTCAATCTGCACGGTGCGCCACCAGTTCGCCGGGTCGCGCATGACGACGTTGGCAAGTTTGAGCCGCCACGGCGACTGCCGCTGCCAGTTGAACAGCGCGCGAAGCTGGTCGTTCTCGCGCATCACGGCGGTGGTCTGTGCGGCCTGGGATTGAAGCTGTTGTTTGTCTGCGCGCAGTTTCGTGATTTCTTTGAGCAGCTCGCGGCGCGGCAAAACGGAGTCGGCGAGGTCGGCGGGAAGTTGTTGCGCGGCACCAGTCAGGCCAAACAGCGGGAGAAACCAGCTTCCAACGGCCAGCTTCAGGCGCGCGGTCGCGCGAGAGGGCAAACTCAAAAGAATGATTGCCACCAGCACCACCGCGCCGAGCGCGAGATAATTTTTTTGCTTTAACATCCGCTAAACGGCCTTGCAGCCGTCGGCGGTGAACTCCCGGAAGAATCAGTATTTGGCGTTGGTCGCGACGCGTTTCAGGAATTCGATTTCCTGCAACACGCGCCCGGTGCCTTCGGCGACGGCGCTCATCGGGTCGTCAGCGAGATGCACGGGCAAACCGGTTTCGCCGGCCACGAGCCGGTCAATGCCCCGGATCAACGAGCCACCGCCAGCCATCACCAGCCCGCGATCTACGAGATCGGAGGCGAGTTCCGGGGGACAGCGTTCCAGTGTGATCCGGATGGATTCGAGAATGCTCGAAAACGGTTCCTGCAAGGCTTCGCGGATTTCCTCGGAACGGATGGTCAGGGTCTTGGGCAGGCCGGAACCGAGGTCGCGGCCTTTGACATCCATCGTCAGTTCCTGTTCCAGCGGAAAGGCGGAGCCGATACGAATCTTGATTTCTTCTGCGGTGCGTTCACCGATCATCATGTTGTAGGCACGCTTCATGTGGGCGATGATCGTGGCATCCATTTCGTCCCCGCCCACCCGCAGGCTGCGGCTGAAGACGATGCCGGCGAGCGAGATGATTGCGATTTCGCAAGTCCCGCCGCCGATGTCCACGATCATGTTGCCCGCCGGTTCATGCACCGGCAGACCGACGCCAATGGCCGAAGCCATCGGCTGCTCGATCAGATAAACCTCGCGCGCGCCAGCGTGCGTGGCTGAATCTTTGA
>Ga0316226_1003014_pt1 | contig 14943 bp, 16 predicted proteins | sample TBH18017metaG_FD_206009 | JGI IMG/M metagenome (GOLD analysis project Ga0316226, IMG submission 206009) | Freshwater microbial communities from Trout Bog Lake, Wisconsin, USA - TBH18017 | ecosystem: Environmental > Aquatic > Freshwater > Lake > Hypolimnion/Profundal zone | place: USA: Wisconsin... | reverse complement strand
CTACAGGTAGCTTGGCTGCCTGAGAAACGGCTACCAAAAGATGCATCGCCGGAGTGCGGAATGTAGGGTACATCCTGTTAATCCTGTCCAATTTCAGTGCTTGAAATCGCACCCAATCGAAGCCAGTAGCAACTTGCGCTTTTTTCACGGAAAAGGCGTCGAATCGGACGAGGGCCTCGAATCGTGCCCCATCGCAAGGCGTGTTTTACCGCCAAACCGGACGGTTGTTGACCCCGGAAAACACGCTCAAACACGCTCAAACACGCTCAAACACGGCTGAACACGGTTAAAAAAAACGGCCATTTCCGGCCGGCCAAGCGCTTGTTCAAGGGCCGCGTCTGACGGTAAAATCTATGCCCTTGTTTGCAAGGGGCGGTTCGGGGTAGCATTGAGGAAAGTCAAATGAGAGCTAAAGTCGTCGTTCTGGGAGTGACAGGTTCCATTGCCGCCCATAAGGCGGTGGATTTGACCAGCTTGCTGGTCAAGGCGGGGTGCGCGGTGCATGTCGTCATGACGGCCGAGGCGCAACGGTTTGTCACCCCCCTTGCGTTTAAGACGCTCTCGCGCAACCCCGTGGTGACCGGCTTGTTTGAAGTTGAGGAGGGCTGGAAGCCGGCCCACGTCGAACTGGCCGACGCGGCGGACATGCTGCTTATTGCGCCGGCGACGGCCCACACGCTGGCCAGACTGGCCCACGGGCTGGCGGACGACGCGCTGGGCTGCATCGCCCTGGCGCTCCAGCCTCGCGCCAAACTGCTCATCGCTCCGGCCATGAACGGGAAAATGTGGCTGCATCCGGCCACGCAAGCCAATGTCGCCCTGCTCAAACAACGCGGCGCGAAATTCATCGGCCCGGAAAAGGGCCTCCTTTCCTGCGGCTACGAAGGCATCGGACGCCTCTGGCCTGTGGAACAAATCGCCCGGCGCGCCGCGGCCTTGCTCCAGTGAAGGAAGAACCCAAAGCAGACTCCGCGGGCCTGGGCATGATCCAGAAGCTGACCCGCCTGCTGGCGGCGCCGGTCATTGATCCGAGCCAGCGCGCGGCCCGCATTCAAGCGGTGGAAAGGGACATCGTCCTGCCGTTGCGCCTGGTGATCATCGCTTTTTTGGTTCACGCCTTTTTCTTTTCCAACTGGTTTGGCATCGCCGGCGCGGAAAACGCGTTGGATTGGAGTTTGCACAACGCCGTGATCATCAAGGGCTGCTTCATTGCGTATGCCGCGCTGATCTTGGTCATGGGCGCCATTCTCTTATGGGTCCGCCGCCTGGCGCTCACGCACATCCAATGGATGGTCTTTGCCGCCGGAACGCTGGACTGCGTTTTGATGGGGACATTGACGTTTCTGACCAACGGTTTCGACAGCAATCTTTACGCGGTGTTCGCCGTCCTGATCCTGCACAATGCCATGGCCATTCCCGTGGCTTTTCCCCAGCTCCTGCTGAATTTTCTCGCCATCGGAGCTTTCGTGACGGGGGGGATTCTGGACAATTGTTTCATCTCCAAGCCGCCGGTCATGGATGTTGAAAACATTTCCCATGAGAAGCCGTGGGAACGCGTCGCCGTGCTGGTGATCTGGGCGCTATGTTGCTACGGGATCCAGGTTCTCTTTGAAAAACAAAAACGGGCCGAGGCCGAAGCCACCGAATTGGCCGTCCGGCAGGAACGTTTGCGCACCGCGGGGCGGCTGGCGGCCGACATTGCCCATCGCATTAAAAATCCCCTGGGCATCATCACCAACGCCGCCTTCTGCCTGGGCCGCGCCGCGGAAGAGGGCGACACGGCCGTGGGTGAACAAGTCCAGATCATCCGCGACGAAGTGGAGAGGGCGGACCGGATCATCACCGATTTGATGGGCTACGCGCAATTGGCGGAGGGAACCGTGGAACGGCTCGACGTGGCCGAAGAGTTGGACGCGGCCGTGCAGGAGGTCTACCCGCCGGCGGCCAAATACCAGGTGAAGATTCACAAGGAATACACCGAGGGGCTGCCATCCCTTTTAATGCAGAAGCGGCATCTTTCCAGCGTGCTGGTGAACATCCTCCAAAACGCCCGCGAAGCGATGGGCGGGCAGGGGGAAATCCAAATCTCGGCCCAGTATGGCGAGAATGATTCCGTGCACATCACCATTGCGGACAACGGGCCGGGCATCCCCCCCGACAAGATCGGCGTCATATTCGAGCCGTATTTCACCACGCGTGAAAAAGGCACCGGCCTGGGGCTGGCCATTGTCAAACACAACACGGAAATGTACGGGGGCATTGTCCAAGTCCAATCCGAGCTTGGAAAAGGCACGCGCTTCACGTTAGAATTCCCGTCGAGAATTTTGATGAGGTTATCCAAATGAACGAACCCCTTCCTCCAGTGCTGGTGGTGGACGACGATAAGAACATGCGCCTGTCCCTGCGCTCGATTCTTTCCGGCGAAGACTACGAGTTGAGGCTGGTCGAATCGGCCGAGGAGGCCCTGGCCGCCCTGGAGAAGGAGGAGTTTTTCATGGTCATCACCGACGCCCGCCTGGGCGCCGGCATGAGCGGCTACCAGTTCCTGGCCCTGGCTTGCAAACGCTGGCCCAACACCCCGTTTCTGATGATCACCGCCTATGCCACCCCAAAATTGGCGGTGGAAGCCATCAAGTCCGGCGCGATGGATTATCTGGCCAAGCCGTTTGCGCCGGAGGAATTGCTGCACGCCGTCTCGCGCTGCGCCGAACGCCACCGCTTGCTCCGCGACAACGCGGCCTTGCGCGCCACCGTCTCGCAGGGGTTCCAGGTGGACCAGATCATCGGCGATTCCCCCAAGATGCATGAGTTGCGGCAGTTGATCCGCAGCGTCGCCCCCACCGACGCCACCGTCCTCATTCTGGGCGAAAGCGGCACGGGCAAGGAACTGGTTGCCGGCGCGCTCCACAGCCTGAGCCTGCGCCGCCAGAACAATTACATCCGCATCAACTGCGCCGCCATTCCCGAAAACCTCCTGGAAAGCGAGCTTTTCGGCCATGAAAAAGGCTCCTTCACCGGCGCGGTCAAACAAAAACTGGGCCGCGTCGAGGAAGCCCACGGCGGCACCATTTTTCTGGACGAGATCGGCGATATGAGCCGCCCTTTGCAGGCCAAGCTCCTCCGCTTCCTGGAGGACGGCACGTTCACCCGCGTGGGCGGCAACGACGAACTCCGCGTGGATGTCCGCCTTATCGCCGCCACCAACCGCGACATCATTGAGGCCATCAGCCAGCACAATTTCCGCGAAGACTTGTTTCACCGCTTGAACGTGGTCCAATTCCGCCCGCCGCCGCTGCGCGAACGCGGGGAGGACATCATCCTGCTGGCCGAGGAATTTCTGCGCCATTTCAACGCCACGATGAACAAGCACCTGCGCGGCGTGTCCGTTCCCGCCCGCAACAAACTGCTCAGCCATCATTGGCCCGGCAACGTGCGGGAACTGCGGAACGTCATTGAGCGCGCCGTCATTTTGGAAACTTCCCCGGAAATCCAGGCCGGCAACCTGCCCGATTTCCATTTGGAAGGGCGCCTGCGCAAATCCGAGGGAATCTCCATCTCGGGCAACCAGTCCCTGGACGAGTTGATGTCGGAATTCGAGCGGCAAGTGATCGTCACCTCCCTGGAGCAAAACCGTTACAACATCTCCAAAACCGCCGACCAACTCAAACTCAGCCGCCACGCGCTGCGCTACCGCATGCAGCGATTAAGCATATCGGCGGGGACGGACGACGAAGCCGCGCCGCCCGCCAGCCCGGACGCCTAAACCTGGGCGGGCGCATTGTCATGAGCGACCAAAGCCGAACGATCACGCGCAAAAGCGCCTCGAACCTGGCGCTGGCCTTCGTTCTGTTGCCCAAGCCCAAACGCCACGCCATGTCCGCCCTCTACGCCTTTTGCCGCGAAGTGGATGACGTGGCCGACGAGGAGGCGATCCCGCTGGAAAAGCGCCGCGCCACCCTGGCCCTCTGGCGCGAGGACGTCCGCCTGGCCTGCGGCGGCGGTGTCCCGTCCTTCCCGGTCAACCGGGAACTGCAACCGGTCATTGCCCGTTACCGCCTGCCTTTCAGCCATTTTGACGAATTGATCCGGGGCGTCGAAATGGACCTGGACGTCCAACGCTATCAAACCTTCGAGGAACTCGAACAGTACTGCTATCGCGTCGCCTCCATCGTCGGCCTGCTCAGCGTGGAAATTTTCGGCTACAAAAACCCGGACTGCCGCCAATATGCCATTCATCTGGGCCAGGCGCTGCAATTGACCAACATCCTGCGCGACGTCCGCAACGACGCCGAACGCGGGCGCATTTACCTGCCCCTGGCCGAGTTGGAACGATGCCAGGTCCCGCCCGGGGAAATACTGGGTCTGGAGTACTCCGTCCGTTTCGCGCAAGCCGCCGGGAGCGTGGCCGCCAGGGCCAGGCATTTCTACTCCCTGGCCGGCCGCGCGCTGCCGGCGGAAGACCGGCGGTCCATGATCGCGGCCGAACTGATGGGCGCGGTTTACTGGCGTTTGCTCCGCGAACTGGAGCGCCGGCGCTTCGACGTCTTTGGCCCGCAACCGGCGCGATTAAGCCGGGCGGAGAAAACAGCGTTGATACTGAGGACGTGGCTCCGCCTTCATTGGGGCGCAAGCTCGCCCAATTACGGCACAACGTAAGGGCCGCAAAATCGCGCTTGCGAGCCTGCCGGCGCACGTTATAATGAGCGTATGAAGACTCTAACGATTACTGAAGGACGCGGGCGGCTGGGCTATTGGCTCAAAAAAGCGACGGAAGGGGAAGACATTGGCTTTGTGTTTGAAGGCGGGATTGTGGCGTTGCGTCCCGTGGAAGTGGTTTCCACGGATTACGCGCTTCAGGAATACGGTTTGACCTCAAAAGAGATGGACGTTGCGGAAAGGCGCATCCACGCGGAACTCAAAACCGCGCGGGCGCGCGGCGAGTTGACACCTTTCACCGGACGCGATGATGATTTCCGTTGAATTGTCCAGGCGGTTTAAAAGGATTGTGAGGGGATCCGGACGAGAGTCGGAGGTTTCCGCCACGCTCAAATGGATGGTGGAAGGCTTTGGCAAACCGCACGCGCACAGCAGGCTGGCGATAAGGAAGCTGGGGAAACATCTTTACGAGTGCCGCACAGGTCTGGGGTGGCGGCTCATTTTCGCGGCGAGGAAGGGCGCGCTTATTTTTGATTTTGCCGGCGATCACGACGGGGTGCAAAGCTACCTGCGGAACAAACGCTAAACAAAGACACCCGCTTTTGCTTGCGGCTCGCGGGTGTCACCGCCTGGGCATCGCGGGGAGGCCGCCCATGCGCGCCATCATTTTCTGGAATTTGCCCATTTTCTTCATCATCTGCTGCATCTGGGCGAAACGGTTGAGCAATTGGTTGACTTCCGCCACCTGCACCCCGCTCCCCCTGGCAATGCGGATGCGCCGGCGCGCGTTGAGAATCTGCGGACTGCGCCGCTCCCGGGGCGTCATCGCGCAGATGATCCCCTCCATCCTTTTGAATTCCTTCTCCTGTTTCGACATGTCCGTCTTTTTCAGCGCCTCCGCCCCCCCTGGCAGCATTCCGACCAGACTCTCCAGCGAGCCGAGTTTTTTCATTTGACGCAACTGATCGAGAAAATCCTCCAGCGTGAACTGCCCCTTGCGCATCTTTTCCTCCATGCGCCTGGCCTCGTCCATGTCCACCGCTTCGGCCGCTTTTTCCACCAGGCTCACCACGTCGCCCATGCCCAGAATGCGCGAAGCCACCCGCTCTGGATGAAACGGCTCGAAATCCTCCAGCTTCTCCCCCACGCCCGCGAACTTGATCGGCTTTCCCGTGACCGCCCTCAAACTCAGCGCGGCCCCGCCCCGCGCGTCGCCGTCCATTTTCGTCAGGATCGCGCCGGTGATATGGAGCGCCTGGTCGAAATGCGCGGCCACGTTGACCGCCTCCTGGCCTGTCGCGGCGTCAAGAACCAGAAGAATTTCCTGCGGTTTCACCAGGTCCCGGAGCCGCGCCAGTTCCTGCACCAGCGGTTCATCCATCTGCAACCGGCCCGCCGTGTCGAAAATCAGCGTGTTGAGATTGTTCTGCTTCGCGAAATCCAACGCCTCGCCGGCGATCTTCAACACATCCGTTTCCCCTTTGCGGACAAAGACTGGCAGATTGAGTTGCCGGCCCAGCGTCTCCAACTGCTCCATTGCGGCGGGGCGTTGGACGTCCGCTCCGACCAGGAGGGGCGTCCGCGCCTGCTTGTGGAGCAACCGGGCCAGTTTCGCGCTGGAGGTCGTCTTGCCCGACCCGTGCAACCCCACCATCAGAATGCAACTCGGATTGCCGCTCAAAGCCAGACCTGCGTGGGAGGAGCCGAGCAACTTGACCAATTCATCATGGATGATCTTGATGATTTGCTGGCCCGGCTGGATGCTTTGCACGACCTCCTGGCCGAGGGCCTTGGTTTTGACCTGCTCAATAAAATCCCGGGCCACTTTGAAATTGACGTCCGCGTCCAGGAGCGCCATGCGGACCTCGCGCAAGGCGTCACCGGCGTTGGACTCGGAGATTTTGCCCATGCCGCGCAGATTGCGGAAGGCCGTTTGCAATTTTTGGCTTAAGCCGTCGAACATGTCCGCAATTTAAAGTCCCCCCGCCAAACCGCAACTTTGAAACTTTGAGCTTGAGGTTGGCCGCGCCTTTTGGCTAAATCGCCGTTCCCTTGGCTTGGAGCCGGGGAATGGGGTAGGTTACCCAAGTGGCCAACGGGGGCAGACTGTAAATCTGCTGGCTTACGCCTTCGATGGTTCGAATCCATCACCTACCACCAATTTAAAAATGGTTCGCCATGACATTTGACGCAAATGCCGCCGATCTCCCTTTTTTCAAAGGGTTCAAGGACGGCCATCCTCAACTCTTATGAACAAACCCAACACTTCAAATCCCGCTGTCATCCAATGGGTCAAGGAAATGGCCGGCCTGTGCGAGCCGGACAACGTCTTTTGGTGCGACGGCTCCGAGTCGGAGAAGGAGTCGTTGTTGGAGCAAGCCCTCGCCCGGGGCATCTTGCTCCGCCTCAACCCGAAGAAACTTCCCGGCTGCTATTATCACCGCTCCACGCCGGACGACGTGGCGCGAAGCGAAGAGCGGACGTTTATCTGCACGGCCACGGCGGAGGAAGCGGGGCCGACCAATAATTGGGCGCCGCCGGCGGAAACTTACAAGAAGCTCAAGGGGCTGTGCGCGGGGGGGATGCGCGGACGCACTCTCTACGTGGTTCCGTATCTGATGGGGCCGCTGGGTTCGCCGCTGACCAAGGTTGGCATTGAGTTGACGGATTCCATTTATGTCGTGCTCAGCATGAGGATCATGACGCGCATGGGCCAGGTGGCTTATGAGCACCTGGGAGCGGGGGAGGATTTCAACCGCGGTCTGCATTGCATGTTGAACATGGATCCGCGCCAGCGCTATATCGCGCACTTTCCGCAGGACAACGCGATCATTTCAACCAGTTCCAACTACGGCGGCAACGTGTTGCTGGGCAAGAAATGCCTGGCCTTGCGCATTGGCTCCTGGCTGGCGAACAAGGAAGGCTGGCTGGCTGAACACATGCTTATTTTGAGCGCCGAATCGCCCGCCGGCGAAAAAACGTATGTCACCGCCGCCTTTCCCAGCGCCTGCGGCAAAACCAATTTTGCCATGTTGGTTCCCCCGCCTCATTTCGCCGGCTGGAAGATCCGCACGGTTGGCGACGACATTGCCTGGATGAAACCGGGTGACGACGGATGTCTTTACGCCATCAATCCCGAAGCGGGCTATTTCGGCGTCGCGCCGGGAACCAATGAGCGAACGAACCCCAACGCGATGGCCACCATTGGGCGCGACACCATTTATACCAACGTCGCCTTGACGCCGGACATGGATGTGTGGTGGGAAGGGAAGACGGATGCCCCCCCGCCGGAGCTGACGGATTGGAAGGGCCGGAAATGGACGCCGGGCGGAAACGAACCGGCCGCGCATCCCAACAGCCGTTTTTGCGCGCCCATAAAAAACAACCCCGCCTGCGCGCCGGAGGTGGACGACCCCAAAGGCGTTCCGATCAGCGCCATTATTTTCGGCGGGCGCCGCGCCACGACGATTCCCCTGGTGTATCAGGCTTTCAACTGGATTCACGGCGTTTATATCGGAGCCACGATGAGTTCCGAAACCACCGCGGCCGCCACGGGCGAAGTGGGCAAAATCCGCCGCGATCCCATGGGCATGCTGCCGTTTTGCGGTTACAACATGGGGCTTTATTTCCGGCATTGGCTGCGCATGAGAAAGAAACTCACCAATCCGCCCCGCATTTTTTACGTCAATTGGTTCCGCCGGGACGAGGCGGGGAAATTTCTCTGGCCCGGATTCGGGGAAAACATGCGCGTGCTCAAATGGATCGTGGACCGCACACACGGCCGCGCCGACGCCTGGGAAACGCCGTTGGGCTGGGTGCCGGGGCCGCGCGATTTTGACCTGGGCGGCCTGAAGGGCTTCAACTCCGACCGGCTGGCCAAGGCGCAGCAGATTGACCTGGAAGATTGGCGCCGCGAAGCGCTCTCGCACGACGAGTTGTTCTTCAAGCTCTACGCGGACCTGCCCAAGGAGATGACCTTCCAGCGCGAATTGCTGGTGGCACGGTTGTAGCGCTTTCATTTGCCGGGCGTCCGTCTTGCCGAACAGGGCGGGCGCGCCTACATTATCCCATGAGCCATTCAACGACAGAAATGGAAGGCGGCGTCGGACAGGACAAGGTGACGTCGGCCCTGTTTGCCAGCATGGTCATGCAAAACACCAGCATGGCGTTGATTTTTTTGGGACAGGAGCCCAATCCGCAAACTGGCCAAACCGCCCAAGACTTGGAACGCGCCAGGTACTTTATTGACCAGTTGGAAATGATCGAGGTCAAGACGAAAGGCAACCTGGACAAACAGGAGGATGCGCTTCTCAAGCAGAGCCTGACCCATCTGCGGCTGGCTTTTGTCGAGGCCGTCGAACATCCCCCAAAGCCCGCGGCGCCCGCGGATCAGAAGGAGTCCGCGGCGACGGGGCCGATTGCTCCGGGCGAAAAGACCGGGGAGAGCGAGTCGCACAAGAAATTTTCAAAGAAGTACTGATCCCGCCGCCGCTCTGTCCGCCAGACAGGATCGGAGGGTGACGATGGTCGCGCCCCGGCCGCCGAAGCGGGCGGTGGCGAAGGAGTAACGAACCACGTCCGGCCGTCTGGAAAGGATCGCATGGACGCTGCGCTGCAAGTGGCCGATTCCCTTGCCGTGAATAAGGCGCACCTGGAAAATGCCGCGCTGCCGGCATTGGTCGAGGTAAGCCGGGACGAGGCTGCCGATTTCCCCGGGGTTGAAAGTGTGGAGGTCCAGGACTCCGTCAATGGGCAGAGCGACGGGCGGGACGCGGGGTTTAGCGGTCATCGCGGCTGTCAAGCGTTTGGCGCGCTGGTGCTGGCGCGGACGATGAGGGAGGCTGGGAGGCGTTTGGATTCCGGCTGCTCGCCGCGAAGGAGTTTCTGCATGATGTCCATGGCGGCGGCGCCCAGCCGCTGTTTGGGCTGCCTGACGGTGGTCAAGGGGACGCGAAAATGTTCGCTCATCAAAATGTTGCCAAAGCCCCCGATGGAGAGGCCGCCGGGTATCTTGATGCCCTGGTTGAAAAAGACATTGGCCGCGCCCATGGCCACCAGATCATTGGCGGCCTGGACGGCGGTCATGGAGACGGACTCATGGATCATTTGCAGGGCGACTTTTCCGCCTTCCTCCATGGAGGCGCCGGCGGTGAACATGAGGCGGTCGTCCGGCTCGATATGTTGCTCGCGCAAGGCGCGGCGATAGCCTTCGAGGCGTTCCTGAGCCCAGGGAGCGCCTGGAGGGCCGCACAAGAAAGCGATTTTTTTGTGGCCCAATTCCAGCAAGTGGCGCGTCATCTGGGAACTGCCGTCGAGATCGTCGCTTTCGACATTGTGGAAGCGGGAGCAAAAGGGAACGCGCTGGCCGAGGATGACGGTGGGGGTTTGCCGTTGCCACAAAACGTCATAGATGGCGGCGGTGGGCGCCAGACGGTAAGCGGGAAAAATAAACAAGCCGTCCACCCGGCGGGCGAGCAGCCGCTGGATGCAGGCTTCCTCGCGCTCGGGGCTGTTGAGGGTATGGCTCAGGATCACATCGAAGCCCCATTCGTGCGCGCTTTCTTCGATGGCCGAGATGGTGCGGATAAAAACAGGATTGACGACAGTGGACAGGACCAGGCCGAGCAGGCGGGTTTTCCGGTTGCGCAAACCCTGGGCGAGGGAATTGGGGACATAGCCCATCTGTTGGGCGAGGAGCTGGACGCGCGCCTTGGTCTGTGCGGAGACATCGGAAGCGTTGCGCATGGCCTTGGAGACGGTCATCAGCGAAACGCCGGCCTGGGCAGCGATGTCTTTTAATCGAATCATGGGATTCAAACCGAGGAACCACGCCAGTGCAATTTTTGGCGGAGGGTCTCGAAAAATGAGGTTTCACCCGGATGCAGCAGCCGGGCCATGCGGCGGCTGCGCCGAATGACCACGGTGTCCCCCGCGCCCAGGCTGGCTTGTATCTGGCCGTCGGCGGCGATGATGGTTTCCATTTCCCTGCTCAACAACTTGACGCGGACGACGGAGTTGAGACTGATGATGACGGCGCGATGGGAGAGGGCGTGGGCGCAAACCGGGGTGATGGCGAATACGTCCGCGCCTGGACTGATGATGGGGCCGCCTGCTGAAAGCGAATAGGCCGTGGAGCCCGTGGGGGAACTGACGATCAGGCCGTCGCCCCGGTAGCAGGTCAATGACTTGCCGTTGACGGACACCTCGAGTTCAATCAATCGCGACACGGCGCCGCGGCTGATGACGATGTCGTTGAGGGCGGACAAGAGAATGGGCCGGCCGCGGCCCCTGCCGCGGGCTTCCATGAGGGGCCTGGCTTCGATGACAAAATCGTTGTTCCAGAGTTTCTGCAAACCGGCGGCGATGTTTCTGGAGGAGATGGCCGTCAAGAAACCCAGGCGGCCCAAGTTGACGCCGAGAATGGGAGTGGGCGAGCCGTTGGATTCACGGATCACGCGGAGCATGGTTCCATCGCCGCCGAAGACCAAAAGCAGGTCCGTCTGCCGGGCCAGCGAGGCCGTGTCGGGGAAGGTGTCGCACTTCAAACCCGCGGCGGAGGCGGTTTGGATTTGGGCCGCGACGGAGCGTCCGGCGCGGGTGATGAGACGGGCCGCCTGGCGGACGACCGCCCGGCTGGAGGGCTTGTCGAAATTGGCCAGCAATCCAATGCGGCGGAGTTTGTCAGCGTTTTTTTTCAAGCAGCACCAGGAATTCCTTGTTTCCGGCAGGGCCAAGCAGGGGCGAGGCGGTCTGGCCCGCCCAGCGGAGGCCGGCGGTGTCGGAGGCGAATGTTTTCAGTTCGTTCAAGACTCGCACGTGAATGGCCGGATCGCGGATGACGCCCCTGCCACGGCCGGCTTCGGCTTTGCCAGCCTCGAATTGGGGCTTCACCAGGGCGAGGATTTTACCGGAATCGTCCAGCAATGCAACGGCGGCGGGGAGAATTTTTTGGAGGGAGATGAAGGAGCAATCCGCCACGATCAAGCCTGCGCCGGGGAAGCCGGGGGGGAAATCGCGGCGGGTCAGGAAGCGGGCGTTGGTTTGCTCCATGACGCGGACGCGGGGATCGCGGCGGAGTTTCCAAGCCAGTTGCCCGCGGCCGACATCCACCGCAAAGACCGTGGCGGCGCCGTGTTGGAGGAGGCAGTCGGTGAATCCGCCGGTGGAAGCGCCGAGGTCCAGGGCGGTGACGCCGGCGACCTGGAGTTGGAAGTGAAGGAGGCCATGCTCCAATTTATGGCCGCCGCGGCTCACGAAGCGTTCGGGGGCGTCGAGGGAAAGGGGGTCGCCGGGCTGGACGAGGCCGCCGGGTTTGGAGACGAGCTGGCCGCGGGCGCGGACGAGGCCGGCGAGGATGGCGCGTTTGGCTTTTTCGCGGCTGGGGCAGAAGCCGCGTTCGACGAGGGCCTGGTCCAAGCGGAGTCTTGGCATGGGGCGGCGCCGGTCAGGCGGGTTTCTGATGGGCGCGACGCTGGATGTCGCGGTAGGTGGACAGGAAGGAATCATTTTCGGCGACGGTTTTTGTCACCAGTTCCTGGAGCATGCCGAGTTCGGAGTAATGGATGACACAATGGACGCTTTGGACAAAGGCTTGCATGACGTTCAACGTTTCCATGCCGGCCCCGACGAGGAAGAAGACGGCGTGGCGCCGCAAGGCCATGGGAAGGTTCTGGACGAGGCGGAGAGTGGGATTATCGTGGAGATTGGCGCCGGCGAAAGACTCCTCAATGAAGACGAGGTGATAGTTGGTCTGGTTGAAGCGGAGTTCGAATTGCGCACGGCTTTCGACGGAGTGGACTTTGTAACCCATTGCGTCCAGGGCGGTCTTGACCGTGGCGAGGGCCTCCGGGGTGCTGATGGCGAGCAAGGCGGGTTTATCGCGGGGTCCAACAATGTCAAATTCTTTCATGGCCTATTTCAACCTTATCGTTTTCGGGAAGCCCGGCGTGGAGGTTTTTTCCGCTTCTTTCATTCTCAGGTCGGCGCTGGAGACGACTTCGCCGCGGCTTTTTTTAACTTTGTCAATGTTGCGGGAAACGACGCCGCGTTTGCTGGAATAGAGGAGGGCGGTTTCCTCGGTGATGAGGTTGTGCTCGTAAGCCTCCAGGCAGGCGTCGTCAAAGGTGCGCCAGCCAAAGGTGTGGCTGGCTTCGATGATTTCGTAGAAGCTTTTTCCCTCGGTCTCGCCGTGAATGATGGATTCCTTGGTGCGGAGGTTGGCGCCCATGATTTCGAACAGGGCATGGCGTCCGCCGCTGATCCGCGGGGCCAGCCTCTGGCTGATGACCCAGCGCAAAGTGTCGGCAAGGCGGACGCGGACTTGATCCTGCTCCTCGGTGTCGAACATGCCGAGGATGCGGTTGATGGTTTGCCCGGCGTCCACGGTGTGGAGGGTGCTTAAAACGAGGTGGCCGGTTTCGGCGGCGCTGAGGCCGATTTCGACCGTTTCGCGGTCGCGCATTTCGCCGACGAGGACAACCTTGGGGGCCTGGCGCAACGCGGCGCGAAGGCCGGTGGGAAAGTCGTTGAAGTCGTTGCCCAATTCGCGCTGGTTGAAGGTGGCTTTATCGTGTTGATGGACAAATTCGACCGGGTCTTCCAGGGTGATGATGTGGACGGGCTTGGTGTGGTTGATTTCATCAAGGACCGCCGCGAGGGTGGTGGATTTGCCGGAGCCGGTGGCGCCGGTGACCAGGACGAGGCCGGTTTTTTCCCTGGGAACCTGGCGGATGATGTCCGGGAGCTTCAGCTCGGCCATGGAGGGGATGCCGGTGGTGAGCTTGCGCATGACGATGGAGTATCTGCCGAGCTGGCTGAAGATATTCACGCGAAGCCGCAACTGGTCGGCCACGCCGTAGGAAGAATCGCACGAGCCGGTGCGGATCAAGTCTTCGGTCAGCCGTGGATTGCCGTTGATGAGGTTGAGGGCGATCATCTCGGTCTGGTAGGGTGTCAGATGATCTATGGGCGGGTGGCAGGTGACGGGGGCGAGTTCGCCGTATTGTTCCACTTGCAAGGGGCGGTCCACCGTGAAGTTCAAGTCCGACACTTCGATCCGCCGTCTCATGGCGGTGTCGCTATGCCGGTCGAGTCCCAGCATGGTGGACACGATGTGGTCAAGTTCGATGCGGCGCATAAAATCAGGGTGAAATGGCGGTCAGACCTCCTCCTCATCGGGAGGATGGGAGAGGAAGGGGCGGAATTTTTTCTTATCAATGCATTTCTCGTAAGCTTCATCCGGGGAGATGCGCTTCATTTTGAGATGCTCCATGATGGAATCGTCCAGGGGTGTGTTGCCGTATTTTTTGCCGACCTGGATCATGCCAGGGATTTGGTGGGTTTTGCCTTCGCGGACGAGGTTGGCGACGGCGGTGTTGAAAATGAGGATTTCCAGCGCGGCCACGCGGCCCTTGCGATCCACGCGTTTGAAAAGGTTTTGAGCCACGACCCCCTTGAGGGATTCAGAGAGGGTGGCGCGGATTTTGTTTTGCTGGTCGGAGGGGAAAACGTCAATGATGCGGTCCACCGTTTTGGCGGCGCTTTGGGTGTGCAAGGTGCCAAAGACCAGGTGGCCCGTGCTGGCGGCGGTCAGGGCCAGTTCGATGGTTTCCAGGTCGCGCAACTCGCCGACCATGATGATGTCCGGGTCTTCGCGCAAGGCGCCGCGGAGGGCGGAGGCGAAGGATTTGGTGTGCAGCCCGACTTCGCGATGGTTGACCAGGCAGCTTTTGCTCTCATGGACGAACTCGATGGGGTCTTCCACCGTGATAATGTGGTCGCGGCGGTTTTTATTGGCGTAATCCACCATGGTTGCCAGGGTGGTGGATTTGCCGGAGCCGGTCGGCCCGGTCACGACGACAAGCCCCTTGTGCAACATGGCGAATTTTTTCAGCACGGACGGCAGGGGGGCGTCGAACTTTTCAAAATCCTCGAACGAGAGGACCTTGGTGGGGATTTGGCGGAAGACGGCGGCGATGCCGTATTTTTGGGTGAAGAAATTGGCGCGGAAGCGGGAGACGTTGGCGATTTCATACCCAAAATCCACGTCGCCCGTTTCCTCGAAGGTCTTGATTTTGTATTCGGGGGCGATTTCGTAGAGCATGATCTTGAGCTGGTCATCCTCCAGGGGCGGATAATCCACGCGGGTCAACTCGCCGTTGATCCGCAAAATGGGAGGATTCCCTGATGAGAGGTGCAAGTCCGAAGCCTTCTGCTCGAACATCAAATTGAAAAGCGCGTCAATTCTGGCCATAAGAAACGATGTTGCCGAACGGGGGATTTTTACCA
>Ga0316226_1003013_pt1 | contig 14943 bp, 13 predicted proteins | sample TBH18017metaG_FD_206009 | JGI IMG/M metagenome (GOLD analysis project Ga0316226, IMG submission 206009) | Freshwater microbial communities from Trout Bog Lake, Wisconsin, USA - TBH18017 | ecosystem: Environmental > Aquatic > Freshwater > Lake > Hypolimnion/Profundal zone | place: USA: Wisconsin... | reverse complement strand
GTTTCGGCAGGCCGAGAATCAGGCCGGTGGAAATGGTCGCGCCGGAACGCGAGAAGCCCCGGAACGGCAGGCAAATCCCCTGCACCAGGCCGATCCAAAATGAATGTTGCGGCTGGATTTCCGCGTGGCGCGGCGATTTATTTTCGCGCAGTCCCGCGTAAATAATCAGCAGCCCCACCGCCGCCAGCGCGCCGGCGATGAGCGGCAGGTTGGAAAACAGGTTTTCAATTTCCGCGTGCGGCGTGCCGCGCATGAAAACTTTCTCGATGAGGACTTTCAACCCGAGGCCGACGATGCCGGTGCAGATGGTCGCCAGCACGACCTGGATGGCGAACCACTGGAACTGCGCCGCCGAGGCGAAATAGTCGCGCTTCCAGCCTTTCCAAAAATAAACAATCACGGCGAACATCGTGCCGGTGTGCAGCATGACGAGAAGCATGGTCATTTCGGGGCTGGCCGGGTCGAGCCCCATGAGTTTTTCCGCCGCGATGACGTGCGCGGAGCTGGAGACGGGCAGCAGTTCGCACGCGCCCTGGATGACCGCCAGCACGAGGATTTGAAAATAGCTCAACATGATTTTGGATTTTACCCGAAAGGTTTGCGAACCACAACGCGAAGAGTTGGCACCGGATCCGCGCAAGAATTGTCCGAAAGAGCCCAAGGGACGGTGAGTTTCTGTCCTTGATTTTCCGCGCATTAGGCGGTTTCATTCCTTGCTTAAATTACGGCAACCGCAAATCGAAAATCATAAATTGATATGGCCTACAAAGATGTCACCCCGCCCGCCGGCGGCAAAATCACGATCAAGAACGGCAAGCTCACCGTGCCCGAAAATCCCATCCTGCCGTTCATCCGCGGCGACGGCACCGGCCCGGACATCTGGGCGTCGTCCGTGCGCGTGTTCGACGCGGCGGTGCAAAAAGCCTACGGCGGCAAACGCAAGATTGCCTGGTTCGAGGTTTTTGCCGGCGAGGAATCGTTCAAGAAATTCAACAACTGGCTGCCCGACGACACCGTCGAGGCGTTCAAGGAATATCTCGTCGGCATCAAAGGCCCGCTCACCACGCCCGTCGGCGGCGGCATCCGCTCGCTCAACGTCGCGCTGCGCCAGATGCTCGATCTTTACGTCTGCCTGCGCCCGGTGCAATGGTTCACCGGCGTGCCGTCGCCCGTGAAACATCCCGAGAAGGTCAACATGGTCATCTTCCGCGAGAACACCGAGGACATTTACGCCGGCATTGATTTCGAGGCCGGCAAGGAAGCGGCGCTGAAGACGATTGAATTTCTCAAGACGAATTTTCCAAAGGAGTTTAAGAAGATCCGGTTCGGCGAAACCCCCGAACTTGTCGGGCTGGGCATCAAGGCCGTTTCCAAAACCGGCACGCAGCGCCTGTTCCGCTCCGCCGTGCAATACGCGATCACCAACAAGAGCAAGTCCGTGACGATTGTCCACAAGGGCAACATCATGAAATACACCGAGGGCGGTTTCCGCGACTGGGCTTACGAACTCGCCAAGAGCGAATTCGGCGCGGTGGAGATGGACGGCGGCCCGTGGTGCAAGATTCCCGAAGGCAAGCCCGGCGCGGGACTCGTCATCAAGGACGCCATCGCCGACATCACCTTGCAGCAGGTGCTGACGCGCCCGACGGATTTCGATGTCATCGCCACGCTGAACCTCAACGGCGATTATTTGAGCGACGCGCTCGCCGCGCAGGTCGGCGGCATCGGCATCGCGCCCGGCGGCAATATCAACTACGTCACCGGCCATGCGATTTTCGAGGCCACGCACGGCACGGCTCCAAAATACGCGAACAAAGACGTGGTGAATCCCGGCTCCGTCGTGCTGTCCGGCGAAATGATGTTCCGCTACCTGGGCTGGACGGAAGCGGCGGACTTGATTCTCAAAGGCCTGAACGGCGCGATCGGCTCGAAGAAGGTGACCTACGACTTCGCGCGGCAGATGGAAGGCGGCACGGAGATCAAATGCTCCGCGTTCGGCGACAACATCATCGCGCACATGTGATTCATCCGTGAAAATTCAAGCCGGCGGTTGTCGTGATGACAACCGCCGGTTTTATTTTTACCGGCAGAAGGTTTTTTTCACGGCAAATGCCAGCGTGTAAATTGCGCCGAGCAACACCACGTCGGTCGGGCCGACCGGCCAATCCCATTGATACGCCAGCCAGAAACCAAAGAACGAACTCGCGCCGCCGATCAGCGAGGCGAGGATGACGAACCATTTCATGTTGCGCGCAAACAGGTGCGCGGTCAGCGGCGGGATGAGCAAAAATCCGAACGCGATGAGCGGGCCGACGCTCAACACGGCGACGCTCACGGTCAGGCCGATGAGCAGATACAGCACGGCGTCCCATAGCAAAACATTTTTGCCGAGCGTCGCGGCCATCGCGCGATCGAAAGAAACGAGCAATAATTCTTTGTTGAACAATCCGAGCACGACCAGCACAAACGCCAATGAAATAGCGGTCACACTGAGGTCGAAGTTGGAGATGGTGATAATTTCACCTTTCAATAAATCTAGCCAACCGGCCTCGGCGACGCGATTTTTTGAGAGCAGCAAAATGCTTAACGCTGTCGCGACGACGTAAGCCGTGCCGAGCCGGCCTTCCGCCGAGCCGCGTCCGCGACGTTCGAGAAATGCGAGAATTAAAATCGCAACGAGCGTGAAAACCGTTGAACCGACGAACGCGAGCGTGTGCGCGTGCTCCTCGGCGCTGTTCACGGTCAGACCGAGCCACACCGGCAACGACAGCGCGACGGCCACGCCGGTTGACGAAATTTGCGGCAACGCGACGCCCATGAACACGAGCCGTCGCAGCACGAGAAACACGCCGACGAGCGGACATGCGAAGCCGACGAGCACGCTGGTGTAAACCGAATTTCGCAAGAGAAAGTCCGGCGATAAAATTTCTTTGAGCAATTCCATATCAGCCGACCTCCATTTCAAAAATTGCGGACATTTTTTCCGGCGTGAACAATTCCGCGACCGTGCCGCACAGCACCAAACCATTATGCAGCCAGATGATTTGCTGCGCGTGCTTGCGGACGAGCGGCAAGTCGTGCGTGACGAGCAGCACGGTCAAATTTCTTTCCGTGTGGATTTGCGAAATAAATTCCAGCAGCGAATGCGTCGCGGCCACATCCACGCCGGCGGTCGGTTCGTCGAGGACGAGCAAATCCGGTTTCGTCGCCAGCGCGCGCGCGATGAGCACGCGCTGTTTCTGGCCGCCGGACAACTGGCTAAATTTTTCCTGCGCGAACTCGTCCGCCGCCGTCGCGTGCAGACATTCGCGGACGAAATCTTTTTCCGCGCGCGATGGAAAACGTCCCGCGCCGACGCGGCCAAAAGTGCCCATCAACGCCACGTCAAAGCCGGTGAGCGGATACAACGGATCGAATTGAATCGCCTGTGGAACATAGCCGAAAACAGGTTTCACGCCATCCGAACCGATTTGAATTTTGCCGCCGACCGGCGGTTGCAATCCGAGCAGCGTCTTGAGCAAAGTTGATTTGCCCGTGCCGTTCGCGCCGAGAATGGCGGTGAAACTGCCGCGCGCAATCGTGAGCGAAATGCCAGACAGCACGGCCTGGCCATCATAACCGATGGCCAGGCTTTCGAGCGTAATGAGAGAGTTGTTCATTTTTATTTTGGTAGGGCGCGCAGTCCTCTGCGCGCCGCTTTTGGCTAAACACGGCACGGCGGCACGGAGTGACGCGCCCTACCATCAATGTTTCAAGGCATTTGAAATCGTGTTCACGATGTAGTCCATCTCGGCGAGGTATGTCGCGGTGTCCGGCACGCCGCCCGGCATGATGGGCAGTTTCACGAGCGTCGCGCCGGTTTTTTCCGCGATGAGCGCGGGAACTTTTTCGGGAAACTGCGGCTCGCGCACGACGAGCGGAACGTGTTCCGTCTTCATCGAAGCAATCAAGTTCTCGATGTGGCGCGGCGTGGGGTCAATGCCCGGTTTCAGCTCAATCGTGCCGAAATACACCAAGCCGAAGCGCGCGGCGAAATACGGCCAGTGTTCGTGATAGGAAACGAACTTCGTTCCCTTGAACGGCGCGAGAGCGTTTTGCCAGCCGGCGATTTTTGCATCAAGTGCGGCGAGATACGCGTCGCGATTTTTGGTGAAGTCCGCCGCGTGTTCCGGCGCGACGGCGACGAGCGCGGCGCAAATGTTTTGCACGGCAATTTTTGCCAGCACCGGGTCGAGCAGATAATGCGGGTTGCCGTAAGGATGCACGTCGCCTTCGGAATGGTCGGTGGATTTCGGCACGTCCACGGGCGTCACGCCTTTGGAGCAGTCCACATAGCTGGGCTGACCAAGCTGGATGCGCGAATTGCGGCTCGCTTCCAAAAGCGCGGGCAGAAATGCGTGTTCGCAATCGAAGCCGACCAGCACGACGAGATCGGCACGATTAAGCAACGGCACGAAGCTTGGTTTCATCGGCACGCCGTGCGTGTCCTCGACGCCGGTCGCGAGACTGCGAACCTCTACAAAGTCGCCGCCGACATTGCGCGCAAAATCCGCGAGGTCGGTCAGCGTGGTGACAACGCGAATTTTCGGTGGCTGCGCCACGGCCACCATGGCCGTGAATACAGTGAGGACGATTGCATAGAATATTTTATTTTTCATAATTTTTATTTTTTAAGTTTTAGCGTTGCTGCCAGCCGTGCGAGTGCGCGCCGATGATCCAATTCCATTGGAGATAAATGGCGTCGTTGGGCTGGTTGCCGGTGGCGGAATTCGGCTGCGTGTGCGTGTATTGCAGGCGAAGCTGGTTCCAATGGCTGATGGCCCAGGTGATATAAGGCGAGTAGCCGTAAGTCTGACCGGCGCTGTTTTCGTCGTTCTGAAGAAATTCAAACAGGAAGCCGCCGCTCCAACTCCGGCTCCATTTGTAAGTCAGGTAGGAATACATTCCCCACGCGCCGACGGTTTCGTTGAACGCACTGCCGCCGTGGTTGCTGGCGAGATACTGATTGTCGCTGTAAAGAACTTCACTGCCCCAAGTGAGGCTGTTGAATTGATTGTCGCGCAGCGGAACGTAGCTCAATTTCAGATCACCACCGACGAGCTGGCGTTTGGTTTCGGTGAGCGAAGTCACGCCGTTGGGCTGCAACTGCGCGTCAACATTTCCCGAATCGGGATTGAACAAACCGGACACGCCGCCTTCCAACTGCCAGTTGTCGCTCAAGTCAAAATAAGTCGAGAGCCGACCGAAATAATTCACCGCGCCGAGCGAACGATAGCTGCCGACCGCGTCCGGGTTGTCGCCAAACTGCGTGCCGAAACCGGCGGTGAAGTTCACATAATGCTCAATGGGCACGAGCCAGCTCGCCTGCGCGCCCGCCGTCTTGGATTCGCCGCCGATGTATTGATCCAAAACCATCGGACGATTCACAAACGGCAATTCGTGATCGTGGATGTAGGCCAGCCGCCCGAACTCGCCGAAGAATTGTCCCGCCGTCAGCGTGAGATTTCCCGGCAGCGACGTCGTCTGCAACGCCGCTTCTTCCACGTCGAGCGACGTCTGCCCCGTCGCGGCGTCGGCCGAACCGTTGATGACGACCCAGCCTTTCGCAAACGGATCCACCGAGGCGGACGCGTTCAGTTCCACCGAGCGCTGGAAGACATCAAATCCGCCCGGATAGCCCGTGCCGTTCTGCGGCGAACCTTTGCTCTGGCCGGAAAAAATCGTCTCGCCGACGAGACCGATGGCCGGATTGAATTCGCCCGGCAGCGTCTTCTTTTGCGCCTCGATGACGTTATCCACCTTGTCGCTCAATTCCTTGAATGAGTCCGGCGAAACCACATTCGTCGGCTCCGGCGCAACGGCCACATTCGTGACCGCAATTTGTTTTTGCGCCAGCGACTCAAGCTGTTTTTGCAACGCGACAATCTGCCGTTGCTGCTCGGTTTCAATCTTCTCGAAACTGTCCTGCATCTGCCGTAACTGCTGTTTCAACTGCTCCACTTCATTTGTCTCCTGGGCCTGCGCAATGTTGACGCACAGGCAAAGGGCCGAAGACACGCCCAATAAATTTTTTAGTTTCATATTATTTCTCCCATCCGCGCGCACACGCAATGCGGGCGCGACGGTTTTACGAAATTTCTAAACGGAAATCCAACCAGCGAAAGCTGGCTGGCCAATCAAACTGGGGAAGAAACTGAAGTCGGCGGGGCGCGACCGGCGGGAAGATTTTCAATGGCCGGAGTAAAAATGGAAAATGAAACTTGCGGAACTGACTCAATTAAAATTACCGGCTTAACCGCAAAAACCTCAGCCGTGGCGGCATCAACATGGCCATGGGCGAACAGCGTGACGGCGCAATCGTGGTCAGCCTTGCCCGCGTCCTGATGAATCAGTTCGTGCAGCGCGGGACACGCCGCCATCGCGTCCAGCAGCAAAACGAGGGCGACCAACAAAGTGGCAAGTGCCGCCTTGCCGTGCGATTTGAAATGACGATTTCCGAGTTGCAAATCGTTTGCAATATAATCAAACGCTTTCCGGGCGCAAGCCTTTTTAATCTTAAAACGGCGATTTTAATTGAAGGTCAGACGCCCACCAGCGCCGCGCCGAAAACGCCGGCGGAATCGCCAAGCTGGTGTTTCACAATCGGCGTTTCGAGCTCGTCGGTGAAGACGTATTTTTTCACCGCCGCGACGCCCTCGGTGTAGAGCGCCGGGAAATTCGAGACGCCGCCGCCGATGACCACGATGTCCGGGTCGAGGATGTCAATCAGGTTGGCCAGCGCGCGGCCAAAGCGGTCGAAGAACCAGTTCATGAATTCCACCGCCCGGGGTTCGCCCGCAAAATACGCCGCCGTCACTTCCTTGAGCGGACGCTTCCCGCCGTATTTTTCCGCGTAGCGCTTTTCCAGCCCGCCGCCGCTGATGAAAGTCTCGATGCAGCCTTTCTGTCCGCAGTAGCAAAGCGGGCCGTCCGGATCAATGCTCATGTGACCCCACTCGCCGGCGATGGCCTGCGCGCCGGTGAAAACTTCGCCTTTGTAGACGATGCCGCCGCCGCAGCCCGTGCCCATGATGACGCCGAAAACGAGCTTCCTGCCCCTGCCCGCGCCGAGCAGCGCCTCGGCCATGGCAAAACAATTCGCGTCGTTTTGGATTTCGATGTTGCGGCCGAGGAGCTTTGCCAGATCGGATTTCACCGGCTGGCCGTTCATGCAGACGGTGTTGGAATTTTTCAGCAGGCCGGTGCGCGGCGAAATCGCGCCCGGCGTGCCGATGCCGAAAGTGGTTGGCTGGCCGGGCACGGCGGCCACAAGTTCATCGTGCAGAAGTTTGATCCGGTTCAGGATGTGCCGGTAGCCGTGGTCGCGCTCCGTGGGAATGCGTTTGCGGGTGATTTCCTTGCCGTCGGCGTCGAGAACGACGCCTTCGATTTTGGTGCCGCCTAAATCAATGCCGATGCGATACATGATAAAAAGTAGCCGCGTTTGTAAAAACGCGGAAGCCGGAAAATGCCGTTCCGCGCTTTCACAAGCGCGGCCACGTGAAATTCACTTCCCGCAGCAGTTTTTATATTTCTTGCCGCTGCCGCAGGGGCACGGGTCGTTGCGCCCGACCTTCGGGCCGGTGCGGACGGGTCTGGCCTTGGCCGCAGCTTCGGCGGCGTTCGCCGCTTCGCTGACGACGTCGCTGGCCTTGGCCTGGCCGGTGCCGGTGCTGGTGCCGCCGAACGCGCTGGTGTTCTGGTGCAACGTCTGTTGCGGCGCGTTGCGCAGGAAATTTTCAAACGCCATCAAGCTGGACGCGCTGCGGAAAACATTGTGACAGATTTCCGTTTTCACGTTGACCATCAGCTCGTCAAATATCTTGAACGCCTCGGCCTTGTATTCGAGCAGCGGATCGCGCTGGCCGTGCGCGCGCAAACCGATGCTGTGGCGCAACGAATCCATCTCGTAAAGATGCTCCTGCCACAATTTGTCAATCGCCTGCAAAATGGTGTAGCGCTCGACGGTCGCCAGCTTGTCCGGCTCCTCGAAGCTGACCTTCAACTCGTAAGCCTTGCGGATGCTGTCGCTGATGAAATTGCAGACGGCAAACTGCGCCGGGCTCAGGCCGTCGTAAATGGAATTGGCCACCGGCTCTTCCTTGCCGTCGGCGGCGGCCTTGACGATTTCGCCTTCGGGCAGGCCGAGCGGGAAATTCAAATTCACCCAGTCGGCGAGCGAACGGACACGCCATTCGGACGTGTCGGCATCGGCGGAAGTGAATTCATCGATTTTGAGGATCACCACTTCTTCGATGATGTCCATGAGCCGGTCGCGCACGTCGTCGCTGTTGATGATCTCGTTGCGGAAGCCGTAGATGACCTCGCGCTGTTTGTTCATCACGTCATCGTATTCGAGCGTGCGTTTGCGCTGCTGGAAATTATGTCCCTCGACGCGTTTCTGCGCCTGCTGGATGGAGCGGTTGAGCAAACCGTGCTTGAGTTCTTCGCCTTCTTCAAGCCCCATGCGCTCCATCAATTTAACGATGCGGTCGCTGCCGAACAAGCGCATCAGATCGTCTTCGAGCGAGATAAAAAAGTGCGACGAACCGGGATCGCCCTGGCGCGAACAGCGGCCGCGCAACTGCCGGTCAATGCGCCGCGATTCGTGGCGCTCGGTGCCGAGCACGTGCAGACCGCCGACGCCGGGAACGCCTTCGCCCAGCTTGATGTCCGTGCCGCGGCCCGCCATGTTCGTGGCGATGGTGATGGCGCCGCGCTGGCCGGCGCGCGCGACGATTTCAGCCTCCTGCTGGTGATACTTCGCGTTGAGGACGGAGTGAATCAATCCTTCTTTCTTGAGCATCCGGGAGAGCATTTCGCTCGTCTCGACGGAAACCGTGCCGACGAGAATCGGCCGGCCGAGCGTGTGCAGTTCCTTGATTTCGCGCACGACGGCGTTGAATTTTTCCCGGCGCGTCTTATAGACGGAGTCATCCGAGTCCTTGCGGATGTTTGGCATGTTCGTCGGGATGGTCATCACGCCGAGCTTATAGATATCGTAAAATTCCGACGCCTCGGTCTCCGCCGTGCCGGTCATGCCCGCAAGCTTGGTGTAGAGCCGGAAATAATTCTGGATCGTGATCGTCGCCAGCGTCTGCGTCTCGCGCTCGATGGCCACGCCTTCCTTCGCCTCGACGGCCTGATGCAAGCCGTCGCTCCAGCGGCGGCCAGCCATCAAACGTCCGGTGTGCTGGTCAACAATGATGACCTTGTTGTCCTGCACGACGTATTCCACGTCGAGCTGGTAAAGCGAATACGCCTTGAGCAGTTGTGAAATGGCGTGAATCTTCTGCGCCTTCGCTTCGAAGTCCGCCTGCAACTTCGCCTTCGCCTCGAGCCGCTTGCGCGCGTCGGGCTCCGCGCCGACATCAATGTCATGCAGCATCGTCGTCAAGTCCGGCAGCACAAACGCGTCGGGATCCTGCGGGCTGATGTGGTTGCGCCCTTTTTCCGTGAGGTCGGCCTCGTGACTTTTTTCGTCCATCGCGAAGAGCAGCTCTTCCTTCTCGCGATAGAGATCCACCTTCTTCTGATCCTTGTGCAATTCCAGTTCCGCGCGGTTCATCATGCCGGCGTTTTCGGGAACCTCCAAAATTTTCATCAGCGCCTCGGCGCGCGGCTGGCCGGTCTTCACGCGAAAGAGGAGCAGGCCAATTTGTTTTTCCAGCTCGTCGGCGTTTTGCACCTGCGAACCGTCCGTCGGATGCAATTTTTTAATCAGCTCCTCGGCTTCTTTCAGGAAGCGGTTGCAAAGCTGCTGCTGCGCGCGGACGAGGCCATCTACCGTCGGTTTCCACTGCGCGTATTGCTCGTCAAAAGTGTGGACTGCCGGGCCGGAAATAATCAGCGGCGTGCGCGCTTCATCAATCAAAATGGAATCCACCTCGTCCACGATGGCGAAGTAATGGCCGCGCTGCACCTGCTCCTCCTTGCGGAGCGCCATGCCGTTGTCGCGCAGATAATCGAAGCCGAATTCCGAATTTGTGCCGTAGGTGATGTCGCAATAATACTGCTCGCGGCGGACGCGCGGCGGCTGGTCGTGCAGAATCACGCCGACCGTCAGGCCGAGAAATTTGTAGATCGAGCCCATCCATTCCGCGTCGCGCGCGGCGAGGTAATCGTTCACCGTCACGACGTGGACGCCGCGTCCGGTGAGCGCATTCAGATAGACCGGCAGCGTGCCGACGAGCGTCTTGCCTTCGCCGGTGGCCATTTCCGCGATGTGGCCGGTGTGCAGCGAGTAGCCGCCGATGAGCTGCACGTCGAACGGCACCATTTCCCAGCGCAGCGGACGCTCGCGCACCATCACGTCCGTGCCACACAGGCGACGGCAGGCGTTTTTGACGACAGCAAAAGCTTCGGGCAAAATCTCATTGAGCTTGGCCACCAGCTCGGCCTTGTCCTCGATTTTGGAAAGCTCCTCTTTCCATGCGGCGGTCTTGGCACGCAGGTCGTCGTCGGACAGCTTTTGCAGGCCGGCCTCGATCTCGTTGATCCGATCCACCACCGGACGGATCTTCTTCACATCCCGGTCGTTTTTCGACGGAAAAATCTTTCTGAAAAAATTCACATTAATCCTTCAATACTGGTTAAAAAATGAATGGATACGCTACGCGACGGAGCGCGCAGCGTCAAAGCGAAACGGAATGGAAGGATGTTCAGGCCGCCGGCTGGGCGGCGGCGGCAACGGTCGGGCGGGAACGCGGATAAGTGGAATGCCGCACCAAAGACTCGGCGCGCTTCACGTTTTCGGCGATCAGCAGCAGCTCCGGGCGCAGGGCCTGATTCTCGCCGTGCTTGATCAGCATCCGCTCGGCATAGCCGCGGACGATGGTGAAGATGTTGTTCAATTCATGCGCCACCTCGCGCCCGACCTGCTTTTGCGTGTCGGGATTCGGCGTTTCGTGGTGCAAAGCCGCCAGCGTTGCGGGTTCCAGTGCCGGCGACATTTTCAGGTAAATGTTTTCGAGGGATGACATTTGATGATACTAAAGCAAACGCCTTGCCAAAATGGTTTGCCGAAGATTGTCAATGAATGACCAAGCCTCGGCGCGGTGGCTTACAACAATTTGACACTCCCGGCAGAAAAGTGGACAGCAATTCGCGGCTGGATTCCCGCCGCCGAGCGGCTACACTTCCCGTCCAAACCGCATGAATCTTGCGCCCGAATCCCTCGGCCTGATCGCCGGCAGCCGCTCGCTGCCGCTGGATTTTGCGCGGCTCGCGCGCGCGGCGGGCGTCAAGCGCATCGTCTGCACCGCCGTCGAGGGCGAGACCGATCCCGCGCTCGCGGCGCTCGTGAACGACATCGTCTGGCTCAACGTCGGCCAGTTGGGCAAAATGATTTCTGCGTTCACCTCGCGCGGCGTGAAGCAAGTCGTCATGGCCGGCCAGGTCGCGCCGAAAAATCTTTTTGATTTGCGCCCCGACCTGCGCGCGCTCGGCGTGCTGATGCGACTGAAGGAAAAAAATGCCCACTCCATTTTTGGCGCAATTGCGGATGAACTGAAAAAGGACGGCGTGGAACTCATCGAGGCGACGCCGTGGCTCGCTCCGCTGATGCCGCAAACCGGCTTTGCGCTCGGCCCGAAATTTTCCGACGCGAAAAAAGCGGACGTGGAATTTGGTTTCAAGATTGCCAAGCAGGTTTCGCAAATGGAAATCGGCCAGACGGTCGTGGTGAAAGACGGCACGGTGCTGGCCGTCGAAGGTTTTGAAGGCACGGACAAATGCCTCGCGCGCGGCGGCGAACTCGCGGGCAAGAACGGCGGCGCGGTCGCCGTCAAAGTCGCAAAATTAAATCACGACATGAGGTTCGACATCCCGTGCATCGGCTCGAAAACATTGGAGATTTGCGCCGCCGCAAAAATTTCCGTGCTTGCGCTCGAATCTGGAAAATCGCTTTTGCTTGAACGCGAGGCCTGCGAAAAACTGGCGAAAGACAATAAGATTTCGGTGACAACCATTGCCACATGAAGTTGAATGGTTAAATCGTTGAATTGTTAAACTGGCTGACGCGCCATAACGATGTGACGATTTAACCATTCGACGATTTAACGATTTAACAACCATGCTAAAATCCCACGAACTCCTCGGTTTCATGTCGCCCGCGCTGGCGACGGACATTTTAACCTTCATCTTCGAGTCCGACAAGGCGGCCTACAAGGCCACGCTCGCCGCCGTCGCGCAGGCCAAGCACGTCCGCCCGGTCTTCCTCGAACGCCAGCCGCGCGAGGCGCGCCACGCGATGATGCTGGCCGCGCTCACCAAGCCGCAGCTCGACGGCGCCGCCGCCGCGTTCATCCGCGCGTGGCTCGTGAAAAAACACCTGGCCATCCTGGCGGAGTTCATGAACGCGCTGGAAATCCCGAATGAAAACGGCGTGGTGGAGGATCTGCCGGCGGCGGTGGACGACGCGAAACTGAAGGCGGCCGTGGAAATTTTGCTCGGCAAATACCCGCATGAAACGGTGTCCGTCTATCTGAATGCGTTCAACGACATGAACACCGCGAACTGGCCGAACCTCAAGGCGCTGCTGGAAACCGACACGCGGCTGCAGCTCGGCAATCACGCCTGATTCGGTCCGTTTCGCAAAAACTGGATTTGATTTGGCAAGAAACTGCTGGCGCGCGCGCATGGCTTTTGTATCGTGCCAGCCTGAATTTAACGAAATAAAATTATGGAACAACCTCAAGGTGACATCGCATTGATCGGCCTGGCCGTGATGGGCCAGAATTTGATTCTCAACATGAACGACCACGGCTTCACCGTCGTCGCCTACAACCGCACCACGAGCAAGGTGGATGAATTTCTCGCGAACGAGGCGAAGGGCACGAAAGTTCTCGGCGCGCATTCCATCGAAGAAATGGTTTCCAAGCTCAAGTCGCCGCGCCGCGTGATGATGCTCGTCAAGGCCGGCAAGCCGGTGGACGACTTCATCGAGCTGCTCGTGCCGCACCTGTCGCCCGGCGACATCATCATTGACGGCGGCAATTCGCTGTTTGAGGACACAAACCGCCGCGTGAAATACTGCGAGAGCAAAGGGCTTTTGTTCGTCGGCACCGGCGTAAGCGGCGGCGAGGAAGGCGCGCGGCATGGCCCGAGCATCATGCCCGGCGGCTCGCCCAAGGCGTGGCCGTTCGTGAAGGAGATTTTTCAGGCCGTCTCCGCGAAAGTGGAAGGCAATGTCCCCTGCTGCGACTGGGTTGGCGAGGGCGGCGCGGGACATTATGTGAAGATGGTCCACAACGGCATCGAATACGGCGACATGCAGCTCATCTGCGAGGCGTATAACATTCTGAAAAATGGCCTGGGTTTGTCCGCTCAAGAAATCCACGAAGTTTTTTCCGAATGGAACAAGGGCGAGCTGGATTCTTACTTGATTGAAATCAGCCGCGACATCATGGCGTTTAAAGATGAAGACGGTTCGCCGCTCGTGGACAAGATCCTCGACACCGCCGGCCAGAAAGGCACCGGCAAATGGACGGTCATCAACTCGCTGGACATGGGCATTCCGATCACGCTGATGGCCGAGGCGGTTTATGCGCGCTGCGTCTCCGCGATGAAAGATGACCGCGTCAAGGCGGCGCGCAAATTAAAAGGCCCGCGCCCTGCCCTCACCAGCATCGCCGCGAATCCCGAAAAGAAAAAGGCCTTCATCAACGACATCATGAGCGCGCTTTACGCCTCCAAGATTGTCAGCTATGCGCAGGGCTATATGCTCATGCGCGCGGCGGCGGCGGAATACAAGTGGAACCTCAACTACGGCGGCATCGCCTTAATGTGGCGAGGCGGCTGCATCATCCGCTCGCGCTTCCTTGGCAAGATCAAGGAAGCCTACGACAATAACCCGAAGCTCTCGAACCTGCTGCTCGACGATTATTTTCGCGGCGAAATCAAACGCTCGCAAAAAGGCTGGCGCAACATCGTCGCAACGGCGGCAAAAAAAGGCATTCCGGTGCCCGCGTTCAGCACCGCGCTGGCGTTCTACGACCAGTATCGCTCCGCCGTGTTACCGGCGAATTTGCTCCAGGCGCAGCGGGATTATTTTGGCGCACACACCTACGAGCGCGTGGACAAGCCACGCGGCGAATTCTTCCACACCAACTGGACCGGCCGTGGCGGCACAACCGCCAGCAGCACTTACAACGTATAAGCCACGATTGAAATTCAAGGCGCGGGCTTCGGCTCGCGCCTTTTTATTTTTCCAAAACGCAAAGCTTTGTTGACGCGCCAGCGCATCGCGGTAAAAATCCGGCATGGCAAAACCTGACTTGAAGATTGAAAAGCTCGCCACCGGCAACGGCGCAACCCCAAAAAAAGGCGACACCGTGACCGTCCACTACACCGGCACGTTCACCGACGGCAAGAAGTTTGACAGCTCCGTGGATCGCGACGAGCCGTTCGCGTTTGTGCTCGGCGAAGGCCAGGTCATCGCTGGCTGGGATCTCGGCGTGGCGCAAATGAAAATCGGCGACAAGGTGAGGCTGACCATCCCGCCGGAACTTGCCTACGGCCGCGACGGCTATCCCGGCGCGATCCCGCCGAACGCCACGCTGATGTTTGAAGTGGAACTGCTCGGCATCGGCTGAACCGGCCTGAATCCCATCGTGACCGGCACCGCCAAGAACGTCCGCACAGGAAATTTTCTGGCGCGGCACTCTTTTGGACTAGGCCTCATCACAGTCGCGGCCGCCTTCATCACCGGAGCGGTGCTGACCTGGCGCAGATGGCCCGACCTCTTCGGTGATTTTGGGATGCAGCTTTACATTCCGTGGCGGCTGGCGGACGGCGCGGTGCTTTACCGCGACCTGTTTTACATGGCCGGCGGGCCGCTCTCGCAATACTACCACGCCGTGCTGTTCAAGATTTTCGGCGCATCCTTTTTGACGCTGATTATTT
>Ga0316226_1003008_pt1 | contig 14974 bp, 9 predicted proteins | sample TBH18017metaG_FD_206009 | JGI IMG/M metagenome (GOLD analysis project Ga0316226, IMG submission 206009) | Freshwater microbial communities from Trout Bog Lake, Wisconsin, USA - TBH18017 | ecosystem: Environmental > Aquatic > Freshwater > Lake > Hypolimnion/Profundal zone | place: USA: Wisconsin... | reverse complement strand
CGGTCTGGCGATGAGCGGCGGCAGCTATTCTGTGACCGGCGGTTTTTGGAGCCTCATTTCCGTGGTGCAGACGCCGGGCGTGCCCAGGCTCATCATCGCGCATGGTGGCAGCAGCGTCACCGTGTCCTGGCCGGACGCCGCCACCAATACCTATACCTTGCAGCAGAACGGCAGCCTCGCCACGACCAACGGCTGGACGACCAGCGGCTACCCCATCACCCCCGCCAACGGCACGAACTCCATCACCATCACCCCGCCCACGGGAAATCTGTTCTTCCGACTGAAGCAGTGACGGTCGCGGCGGCAGGCTGCCGCAAGTGTTTTACCCCGCAAACTCGCGTCAAAAATTGGCGAGCAGTTGACAAATGAAGGGGAGATTTTCGGGCGGCCTGGGTCGAAAATCGGGGCATGATACGCGGCGTTTACCTTTTGTTCGCGCTCCTTTTGCTCGCGGCGCTGCCGGCCTTCGCCGGTTTGAAAAACAGCGACTGTCTCGACTGCCACGGCGACAACACGCTGTTCAAGACCAACGCCGCCGGCAAGGCCGTCTCGCTGTTCGTGGACGCGGCCAAATTAAAACTGTCCGCGCACGCGACCAACGCCTGCATCAGCTGCCACACCGATGTCACCACCAAGCATCCCGACGACAACAAAATTCTTGCGCCCGTCAACTGCGCCTTGTGCCACGCGCGGCAGACGGCCAGCTACAACGCCAGCGTCCACGGCCTCGCGCTCAAGGCCGGCCACGACGACGCGGCGACCTGCCGCGACTGCCACGATTCGCACGAGATCATCTCGGACAACTCGCCGACCTCGCCGATTTATTTTTCGCGCCAGGCGGCGACGTGCGGCGCGTGCCACGACCAGGAGGCGCGCGAATGGGCGCAGAGCGTCCACGGGAAGGCGGTGGCCGCCGGTTCGCCGGACGCGCCGACCTGCACGGGTTGTCATGACGACCACAAAATCCGGTCGCTCAAGAGCACCTCAACCATCAGCATTTCCGAGGACGTGTGCAGCCGCTGCCACGCGTCCGAGCGGTTGAACACCAAATACAACCTGCCCGCCGACCGCGTGAAAACTTTTTTTGAAAGCTATCACGGTCTCGCCGCGCAATATGGTTCCACCGTCGCGGCGAACTGCGCGAGCTGCCACGGCTATCACAAAATCCTGCCGTCGTCGGACACCAATTCCACCGTCAGCAAAGTCAACCTTGTGGCGACCTGCGGCAAATGTCATCCGGGCGCGAGCCGGGAATTTTCGCTCGGCAAAATCCACGTCGCGCCGGACGGGCAGGCGGGCGGCACGGATTTTGGGAGCAAGCTGAACAACTGGACGCGGCGCATTTATCTCTTCCTGATTTTCGCGACCATCGGCGGGATGCTCGCGCACAACGGGATTTTGTTCGTCAAGAAAACCGCCGCGCGGCTGCGCATGACCGAGCGCCCGGTGGTGCGGATGACGGCGTCGCAGCGCTGGCAGCATTTTATTCTGGCGACGAGCTTCATCGTGCTGGCGGTCACCGGCTTTGCGCTGAAATTTCCCGACTCATGGCTGGCGAAGGTGTTGGGTTCAAATGAGCCGTTCCGCCGCTGGGCGCATCGCGTCGCCGGCATCGTGATGCTCGCGATTGGCGCGTATCACCTGATATATATCCTCGCCACGCGCGACGGGCGGAAGCTGGTGGCGGATTTGTTTCCGGTGAAAAAGGACGCGCTCGATGTGTTTCAGGCGGTGCGCTACCTGGCCGGATTGAGCAAGGACAAACCGAAAATCGGCCGCTTCGGCTACGCCGAAAAAATGGAATACTGGGCGGTCGTCTGGGGCACCCTCATCATGGGCGCGACCGGCCTCGCCATCTGGCTGAAGATTGACGTGACGCAGTTTCTGCCGCGCTGGGTGGTGACGGTGGCGACGACCATCCACTATTACGAGGCGGTGCTCGCGTGCCTCGCGATCATCGTCTGGCATTTCTACCACGTCATCTTCGACCCGGAGGTTTATCCGCTGAACACCGCGTGCCTGGACGGGCGCATCTCCGAGGAATTTCAGGCGCACGAACACCCGCTGGAACGGCCGGAAGACGAGCCGCGCGTGGCGCCGCCGGGCGAAGCGGAGGCAGGTAAGGAAATCTAATAAAATGATTAAGGCAAAAATCAGGTTTTAATCTCGCCAAATGTTGTTTGTTAAATGACAAGAAACGGTAAGCGCGGTTTTCGGCGTTGGCCGAGTATTAAGGCATCAAGCCGAAGTCAGGCCTGAAATAAGTCATGAAAATATTTGTCGCAGGATTGAGCTACAAGACCACGCCGGTGGAGGTGCGCGAGAAACTCGCCGTCCAGCGCGCGCGCCTCCAGTGCTGCGGCTGCCGTCTCAAGCTGCGCGGCGGCCTCGACGAGGTGGTGCTCCTTTCGACCTGCAACCGGGTGGAAATTTACGGCGTGTCGTCCTGGATTCACGGCCGGGTCGTCCAGCTTTTCCAAGAACTGACCGGCAGCGATTTTGATTTCACCCCGCACCTTTACGTCAAGGAAGGCGCGGCGGCGGCGGAACATCTTTTTGCCGTTGCCAGCGGACTGGACTCGCTCGTGATCGGCGAAACGGAAATCACCGGCCAGGTCAAGAATGCTTATCAAGCCGCGAAGGACGCCGGCCTCGTCGGCAAAAAGATGAACCGGCTGTTCCAGACGGCGTTCGCCGTCGTGAAAAAAATCCGCACGAACACGGGCATCGGGCGCGGCGCGACCTCGGTCGGCAGTGTGGCGGTGGAGCTGGCGGAGAAAATTTTCGACCGCGACCTGGGCGCGAAGACGGTGATGATTTTGGGCGCGGGCAAAATGGGCGAGGCCTGCGTGAAACATCTTGCCAAGCGCGGCGCGAAAACAATTTTGGTCGCCAACCGCTCGGTGGAGCGCGCGGAAAAGCTGGCGGCGGAATTCGGCGGCCGCGCGGTGCGTCTCGAGGATTCGGCGGCGGCGCTGACCGAGGCGGACATTTTGGTCAGCTCGACCGGCAGTCCGGAAATTGTTTTGAAACGCGAGGATGTGGCGAAGATTTTGCCCGCGCGCGGGAACCGGCCGCTGGTGCTGGTGGACATCGCGGTGCCGCGCGACATTGACCCGGCGGTGGCGGAGCTGCCAAACGTTTTTCTTTACGACATTGACGACCTGGAAGCGGTCGTCCGCGAGAACACCAAGAACCGCAGCCAGGAACTGGCCTTGTGCCGGGAGATCATCGCCGGACATTCGGCGGAACTGATGGCGCGGTTTGATTCGCCGGGCGCGAAGCGCGCCGAAGCGCCGGCGTGGGCGATAAGCGGCGCGGTGGCCGGCAACGCATGAACGACATGAAAATTTTCAACCAATTTGACGGTGGATGCGAGACGGCCGGTTGGCCGGTGGGCGCATCTGCCATAGGAAATGCGGCATTAACTGATGCCGTGACAAACAAAAACGCGGCGACGATATCCGCCCGCGGGCAGACCGAACCGAACTGAAAACAACAACAAACAAACGCGCGCAGTCAACCTGATAAACCTGAACCTAAAACTATGAAAACAATCAAACTCCTCACTCTGACCATGGTCGCCGTCTCGCTGGCGGCCTTCACCGCCCGGGCCGGCATCGTCGGCAGTCCGCATGATTTTTCCGGGTATACGCAGTGGAACACGGATCCCTCGGATCCGGCCACCGTCTGCGGTGTCTGCCATGTGCCGCACCATGCGGACAGCAGCGTGGTGCCGCTCTGGGGCCACCAAGTCACGTCCTCGGCGTTCAAGATGTATAACCAGGCCAATGTGCCGGTTTCCAGCATGCAGGCGGCGGTGGCGGCGTCGCCGAACGGCCCGTCGCTGGCGTGCCTGAGCTGCCATGACGGCACGGTGGCCATCAACACCTACGGCGGTTTCCCGCAATACGGGGCTTCACCTTGGGCGAACCAGGCTCCGGGCAGTCAGGGTCAATATATCACCAACACCGCCAATCTGGGCACGGACCTGACCCATTCACATCCCATTTCCTTTCAATACACGGCGGCGCTGGTCGGCACCGGCCCCAACCAGGACCAATGGCTGTATAATCCCGACACCACGCTTGTGCTGACGCCCGACAGCCAGGCCGGATTTGTGCCCGGCAACAGCATGACCGTGAACGGCTTTCTGTTGAACGGAAATCATACTGTGGAATGCACCTCCTGCCACGACGTGCACAACCAGAACGGCACGCCGTATGGTCCGAATAATCGTAAGCTGGTAAAAATCGTCGGCACGCAGGCCGGTGTGGGCAGTTTGCTCTGCCGCAGTTGCCATAACAAGTGACCCGGAAACAACCGATGTGCCGAGCTTGTGAGCAGCCCCGGTGGGACAGGCTCATGGCGGCGCAATAAAACCTTTGAACCAAAGATACAATATGAAAAAGACCTATCGTTACGGTATGCGCCGTGCCGTGGCCGCGTTGGTGGCCGGCCTGGCCCTGGGCGGTTTCATCGGGAATGCTTCCGCGCAGCGCGTCTACCAGATGAAGTCCAATTATCCGTCCACCAATGTGGCGCCCTATAATGCCGGCGGCGGCGTTCCCTGCCAGCCCTACATCACTTCCACAGTCTATAGTCCCGTCAGTTCCCCGACTAATTGCACGTTGAGCTGGTATGGCATGCGGGGATGGTATACGGTTTTGGGCGGGTCGACTGCGAGCTTGAGCGCGATTACCAATCCCATTGGCAGCGTGGAGGCGACGGAATTTGCCTGGACTACAACCGTGCCGACCACCAACAGCTCCTCTTCCTTTATCACATTGAGCCTTACCAACTATTACTCGGGGCAGGGCTATTGCAGCGGATGTCACGGGGACAAATACACGCCTTGGACCGGAACGGCTCATGCCAGTGCCTTGGCCAGTTTGGCCGCCATTGGTCAGAACAACAATCCCACGTGCCTGCAGTGCCACACCGTGGGCTTCAATCAGCCGACGGGCTATACCAACGGCTACGCGGGTCTGGCGAATGTCGGCTGCGAAAGCTGCCACGGCCCGGCGGGCTGGCACAAGAACAGCGACCACACGGCCATTCATCCGGCCGTGAGCCTGGATCCGGCCATCTGTGGCAGCTGCCATCAGGGCAGCATGCAGCCCACCTATGCGGAATACACCAATCGCAATACGGCGGCCATGGGTGTCTTGGTGACCGGTGTCAGTCATGCCACCGGCAGCCACAGCGGAAGCTGTTCCGTCTGCCATGCGGCGAACAACCGCATGGCCATGGTCAACGAGTATTATGACCGGCTGGCGGGCAACCCGCATCCGCTGAGCTTTTTCACCAACTCGTCGGATCAGACGGTGTTCGGCGCGGCCGCCTGTGCGACGTGCCATGACCCGCATTCTTCCAACCAGGTCGCCCAGTTGCGTTATCCCATCTTCTCCACCAACTACTATTCCGGCATGGCCGCCATTTTGTTTTCGCCGCAAGTGGTGATCACCAACTTTGACGGGACGTTCACCACCAACACGGTCACCCTGAACACCGCGTTTGATGCGCAGTATAACCCGAACATTCAGGTCTGCGGCCAGTGCCATGCCGGCGGCCGCGGCATGCGCTGGGACGGCAATTCCTATGCCGTGGTCACCAACACCAGCGGGGTGCTGGTCGTGACGAATGACTACGTCACGCTGATTCCCTACACCAATCTCGACAACTCGATCGGCAATAGCACCAACAGCACCGGCTTCAGTGTGCCGCACTATCCCGTGCAGTATAATGTGCTCATCGGCCAGCTGGATTCCGACCTGGCGGCGAACGGCGGCCCGGCCAACGCGACCCACGCGCACACCACGGCGCCAAACCAATGCGCCGACTGCCATGTGCCGAGCTATGCGGTCAATGCCGGCACCAACGTCACCGGCCACAGCTTCATGCTGGATTATAACGGCTGCCTGGCCTCGTGCCATTCGTCCTACACCCTGGCGGCGCTCCAGGCCAAGGTGCTCAACCAGAAAACCACCGAGTCCAACAACATGGCCCGCGTGGTGTCGCTGTTGAACCAATGGGCCACCAATGTGGCGCCCGCCATCCTCCGGACGAACTACGTCCAACTGGCGTGGGAATTCCCCAGTCCCGGCGCATTTGGGACGAAGACCACGAACTTTGTCGCCACTTCTACCAATACGGCTGCGAATACCACCAACTATGTCATTGGTTCTACCTTCGTTACTGGATTTGGTGTTACGAATATGGTCATTGGTGTCAAGAGCACTTTCGTCTCTAACAGTATCACTTACGCTCTATCCGCCACCAACAAGATATTGGGTTGGACCAATAGTATCGGCATCAATTACTTCACTGGCCCGCCCTCGAAATGGAACGGCTCGGGAGGCCAGCCGTCCGGCACCAACGACAACGTCCAACTGGCCTATGTTCCGCAGGACATCCGCATCGCCCGCTTCAGCCTCTATTGTATCTATGAGGATCAGAGCTACGGCGTGCATAATCCGACCTATGCGCAGGGGCTGCTGGACGACGCGGCGGCGCGGGTGACCAGGCAGTTCGCCTATGCCAACTTCTCGGCGAGCACGATTTCCGGATTCGCGCCGTTGACCGTGAACTTCACCAATCTGGGCGCCACCAGCTCCATCACCGGCTACACTTGGAACTTCGGTGACGGCCAGGATTACAGCAGTTACACCACTGCCAATCCTGCCTACACCTATTCCAATCCTGGCACCTATGCCGTGACGTTCACGGCCACCACGGCCACGGGTTCGGAAACGCTGGTGAAGACCAACTACATCTATGTGCTCGCGCCGCCGACGGTCACGTTTGCCGCCGATCAGACGAATGTCGCGGCTGGCACGACGGTCAACTTCACCAATACCAGCACCAACACGGCCAATGTCTTCCGCTGGTCATGGTATCCGATGTCCGCTCCGGCCAAGGGACAGTTGTATTACGCCAATACGGGCGAGCCCGTCAGCTTCACCTATACAAACGCCGGCAGCTACACGGTCGCGCTGGTTGCCTATTGCCCGGGCTATGCCAGCGGCAGCTACGTTCGCGTGACCAACACTGTGCCGGCCTATATCAATGTTGTCGGCGCGAACTTCGCCGCCTCGCCCACGAACGGCCTTGCGCCGCTGACCGTCAGCTTCACCAACCTGAGCGGCGGCGCGTCAAGCTACCTGTGGAGCTTCGGCAATGGCAGCACGTCCACCAGCACGAATCCGGTCTACACCTACACCAATCCCGGCAGCTACACGGTCACGCTTTCCGCCATCAACGGCACGGTGACCAACACGCTGGCGCTCGCCAATTACATCGTCGCGAACCCGAAGCCGGTGGCCGGCTTCACCGCCACGCCGTCCAGCGGCCTGGCGCCGCTCACGGTGAACTTTACGAACACCAGCACCAACGCGACGGGCTACCTGTGGACGTTCAACCTGACGCCCTCCAACGCGGTGACCTCCACCGCCACGAGCCTGGCGTTCACCTTCACGAACGTGCCGCCGGCGGGCTATCCGGTTGTCACGTTGCTGGCCACGAATGCGTTCGGCGGCTCGACGGCGACGAACAGCAGCATCAGCGTGCAGGCGGCCTCGACCAACAACGCCTACTTTGTCACGTCCACCGGCGCGACGAACTTTGCCGCAGGCACGGCCGTGACCTTCATACCTCTGGGCACCGGCATCACCAGTTGTTATTGGACGTTTGGCGACGGCGGCTGGTCCACCAGTATCAGCCCGACCCACACTTACAGCACAGCCGGCACTAATGCGGTCTGGCTCACCGTCAACGGCCTCACGACTTATATGAGGATCATCTATGTCTATCAGCCGCCGACGGCTGGCTTCACCGCCGGGCCGCTGACCGGCACGCATCCGCTGACCGTGAACTTCACGAACACGAGCGCCAATGCGACCGGTTATCTGTGGACGTTCAACCTGACGTCCTCCAACGCGGTGACGTCCACGGCCGTGAGCCCGGTGTTCACCTTCACGAACGCCGCGCCCACCAATTACCCGGTGGTCACGCTGCAGGCGTCCAATCCGATCGGGAGCGCGACGGCGACGAACGCCAGCATCCATGTGAATTAAGGAACGTTCAACCGTTCTGGATCAGGCGGGCTTTGGTCGAAGTTTTGACCAGAGCCCGCTTTTTTTAAGGGGCTGATTCGTATGCCGGGTCTTCATTTCTTGTCATGGCCTGGACAATTTATGGCCGGTGAAAGGCAAGGAAAGTTTCGCCGGGCGGCCTGGTTTCCGGTATTGGTATTTGGATGGCAGAAAATGCGGCGTCCGGGTATTTTGGGCGACCCGTTTTCGGGACGCGACCCGGCTGGTTCCTGATTTGAAACTGAACGACTTGAAAAATCTTATGAAAACAATGATTCAACGGCGGCTGGTTCCGGTCATCGGCTTTTGCGTTCTGCTGGGTCTGTTGAGCGCCTGCGCCACGGCGAAAAAGACGCCGAAGACCTGCACTTTTTTCCCGCCCTCGCCGGACGAGCCGCGCATCCAATTCCTGACCGCGTTTGCGGCGGATGCCGACCTCGGCCGGCACCGCAGCTTCGCCGATTACATCACCGGCGAGCAGAAGCCCGCGGGCCCGCTGGTCAAGCCGTATGGGGTGGCGGTCCACGCCGGCAAGGTATTTGTCTGCGACACCGTGGCGGGCGTGATCGAGGTGTTTGACCTGAAGAAAAGCCGCGCCGACTATTTTTCGCCGCAGGGCGAGGGCAAGCTGCGGCTGCCCATCAACATCAGCCTTGATGCGGACGGCACGCGGTATGTGGCCGACACCGGCCGCAACCAGGTTCTGATCTACGGCGCGGACGGCACTTTTCTGGAGGCGATTGGCAAGAAGGATGAAATGAAGCCTTCGGACGTGGCTGTCACGGCGGACCGCATCTATGTCGCCGACTTGTTGAACCATTGCGTGCGGGTTTACAGCAAGGCGGGGCACCAGCTGCTGTTCACCGTTCCGACCGATGCGAAGGCCACCGTTGGAAAACTTTTCTCGCCGACGAACCTGGCGGTGGACCAGCCCGGCAACCGGCTGCTCGTCTCCGACACCGGCGGCAACGTGGTGCAGGTGTATGACCTGTCGGGAAACTATCTGCGCTCCATCGGCCATGCGGGCGTGGCTCCCGGATTGTTCGCGCGGCCCAAGGGCGTGGCGGTGGACCGGCAGGGACTGGCCTATGTGGTGGACGCCGCCACGCAGGTGGTCCAGATTTTCGACACCGAAGGCCGGCTGCTGCTGTTCTTCGGCGAGGCCGGCGCGAGCGTGCAGGGCCAGGTCATTTTGCCGGCGGCGGTGAAGGTGGATTATGACAACATCGGCTATTTTCAGAAATACGTCGCGCCCGGCCGCAAGTGCGAATACCTCATCTTTGTCACCAGTCAGTTCGGCGGCCAGAAAGTCAGCGTGTATGGTTTCCTGAAACAAAAATGAACGGTTAGTTTCCAATCTTGATTTGCCCGGCCTGATGAACGCGCCATTCTCCAAAGCCAGTTTCCGCCGCCGGTGCTTTACGCTCGGCGGACTGGCCGGGTTGGTTGCGGGCATGGTGGTCCTGGCCGGCTGCGCCACGGAAACGAAACAGAAGTGGCTGACGTTTTTCTTTGACGGCGTCCCGCAGCCGGGCGCGACGAACGCGGTGGCCGCGACGGTGGCCGCCCGGCCGGCCGCCACCAATGCCGTGAGCCAGGCGCCGGTTGCGCCGCCGCCGCCGCAATTCCATCTCGATGTCCATCCGCCTTACGCGGACCGCGATTGCACCGCCTGCCACGAATCCCAGTTTTCCCAGAAGATGCTGGGCAAGCCGGGCGATGTCTGTTTTACCTGCCACAAGGATTTTCGGCTGGGCATGAAAGTGAAACATCAGCCGGTGGGCGACGGCGAATGCACGAGCTGCCACAACCCGCACCAGTCGGTGAACAAAAAACTGCTCGTCGCCAAGGGCAACGCGCTTTGCCTGACCTGCCACGACAATCCGCTGGCCGCCGGCCCGGTCAAGCACGCGGCGGTGGAGTCCGGCGAATGTCTCGACTGCCACGCGCCGCACGCGACGAACTTCAAGGGCCTGTTGAAAAAATCCGTCAAGGACACCTGCGCGGACTGCCACGACGACCTCACCGCGCAGAAAAAATTTGTGCATCAGCCGGTGGGGGACGGCGACTGCCTGGAGTGCCACACGCCGCACGCCGGGAAAATCAAGAAGCTCCTGAAAAAACCGGTCAAGGAAACGTGCCTGTCTTGTCACGACGACCTCATCGGCAAAAAGAAATACGTCCACCAGCCGGTCGGCGACGGCGAGTGCCTGGACTGCCACAATCCGCACGCGAGCAAGATCAAGGGGCTGCTGAAAAAATCCGTCAAGGCCACCTGCGCCGACTGCCACGACGACATCCCGGCCAAGAATGCCAAGGACGTGCATCAGCCGGTGGGCGACGGCGACTGCCTGGCCTGCCACACCCCGCACGCGACGGACAAAAAAAATCTCCTGAAAAAAACCGCGCCGGCCCTGTGCTGGGACTGCCACGACAACTTTTTGGAGAAGGCGAAGTTCAAGCATGACGTGGTGGAAGACTGCACCGGCTGCCACAAGCCGCATTCGTCGGCGGGAAATTTCCTGCTGGCCAAGGACGTTTTGAAGCTCTGCGGCGACTGCCATGACGACAAGGATTTGAAGGCCGTCAAAGGCCACGCCGGCGCGGAAGGGAAATCCTGTGTCGTCTGCCACGACCCGCACGTTGGTGCAAATAAATTTTTGCTCAAGGCCAGCGCCGCCAGCCAGCCCGGCAAGGAGGCGGCGGCGGTCAAATGAAAATTCGCCGGCTTCATCGCCGCCGGCTGCTCGCCGGCCTGCTCGCCGTGGGCGTCTTGCAGCGGCTGGCGCCGTGGGCGCGGGCGGAGGATCCGATGTGGTTCAAGCTGAACAACCCGCTGTTCAACCAGTCGCAGCTCATTTCGCCGTGGAATCCCCAGGCCGGTTCCACCTGGCTGCTGCTGGACTGCCTGCCGGTGACGAGCGTGGGCGTGGAGGTGGACGGCTCGCATGAAAACAACCGGGTGGGCGGCACCACGTCCACCTATGACCAGTTGTTTGTCACCCCGCTGGTCGGGCTGGGGACGTCGGGCTCCATCTATCACCCGAACCTGCTGGCCTTTGATGTGAACGGCGAGCTGGGCTGGGGGTGGACCCGGACCTCCTCCTCAAGCCCCGGCTTTAGTCAGTCGCAGAAGAGCAGCGAGTTCACGGACCGCTATCTGGCGCAGATCAATTTGCTGCAGGCCAAGCCCTATAACGCCTCGTTCTTCGCCGCGCAGGACCATACTTACCAGAACTACGGCTCCTTCGACACGTTCACGGTGGACAGCACCCGCTACGGCGGGCGCATCAATGAGGAGACCGACACCCTGAGCCTGAACGCGGACTTCGGCTACCGGAACGAAAACGATTCGGGGTTCAGCGGCGACACGGAGATTGCCGAGACTTACCTGAACTTTCTCGGCATCCAGAAGCGCGCGAACGGCCAGACATCGCTGACTTATCGGATAGACCAGTATGACAACACGCTGAACTCCAGCAACCGCGTGAGCAGCCTGACCCAGTCCGTGGGCGTGTCGGACTCGGAAGCCTTCGGCCAGCACAAGCAGATCACGGCCGCCACCGGCGTCACCTACAGCCAGTCGCAATACAGCGGCCAGCAGCTGGACGCGGTCAACGCCACCGAGAACGTCAGCTTCCACCACACGCCCAAGCTGGACAGTTATCTGATGTTCAACTTCGCCACTTATCAGCTGCATCCGTCAACGGCCAATAACTTACAAGGCAGTTACACTGTCCGCCATCAGCTCTATGACAGTCTTACTTCCAGTCCCGATGTCCACGGCAGCTACTCGGATAACTCCAATCCCACCAGCACGTCTTCGACTGACCGGTATGGCGTCGGACTATATGAAGGTTACAACAAGCGGCTGACCTCGCAGGCGCATCTTACCGCCGGCCTGGGCTTCGTCATTGACCATGAGGACGACTATTCCTCCGGCGGTGTCGCCATGACCATTGACGAGCCGCATGTGCTTTACCTGCCCACCAGCCCGAACTTCCGTCCGGTCAATTTGAACCAGCCCAAGGTGATTGCCAGCTCGATCCTGGTCACGTCGGGCGGCGTCCCGCTCGTGGACGGGACCGACTATCAGGTCATCACGTCGGGCGAGCTGACGCAGATACAGTTGATCGTCCCGCCGAGCGCCCAGGTGCTGTCCCTGCTGGGCGGCAACCCCAATGCCAGCCTGCCGGTGCTGGTGACTTATCAAAGCGATTCCTTGAACAACGCCTCCTATGAGCTCTACACCGCCAGCGCGCAGTTCCGGGTGGACTTGTTCCAGCGCTACGGCGTCTATGGCCGGTGGAACTGGTCGGGCAACAACGCCCCGGCGGGCACCGTGGTGCAGTCGCTGACCGACGTGGTGCTGGGCGCGGACTACAACTGGAAATGGTTTCGCGCCGGCGTGGAGGCCGAGGACTACAACTGCAACTTCACCCATTACGAGGCCGCGCGCGCCTACCAGAACTGCACGTTCCGCCTCGACGACAAGTCCACCCTGGCCCTGAACTTCAACCAGTCGTTCTACAACTACTCCACTGGCGGCACGCAGTCGCAGTTTCTTTTTCTCGGCCGTTACAACCTCCAGGTCTTCGCGTCGCTCGCCTGGTATGTCGAGGGCGGCGGCTCGGCGCAGGAGATTTTGGGGACGGAGGCGTTCCAGGGTGCGGCCCGCACCGGCGTGAACTGGTCGCGCGGCAAGCTGAGTGTCCGCGCCGGCTACGAATACAACAACCAATACACCTCCACCGGCTCCTGGTCACAAGACCTTGTGAAGAACCGGGTTTTCCTTTACATGAAGCGGGTGTTTTAACGCTAAATGAACTTGAAGCGTCATTTTAATTTCTGCCGAATCACGCTGGGCTGCCTCGCTCTGCTGTTTGCGGCGGGCTGCGCCGGGGTTCCGCCCGCGCCGCCCAAGCCCGCGCCGGTCTGGCCGCCGCCGCCCGCCGCGCCCGCCGTGATTTATGAGCGCGACATTTCTGCGCCGGCGGACATCGGCGTGCGGGCGTCCGTGTTCAGCCGGATGGCGGACTGGATTACCGGCATCGGCAAGGTCAAGGGCCGGCTCGTCAATCCGTTCGGCCTCGCGCTGGACGACGCGGGCAACCTGCTCGTCACGGACACCGGCGCGAACGCCGTCTGTTTTCTTGATTTGTCCCACAAGAAATGGCTGCGCTGGGAAAGCGTCGGCAAGCTGCGGTTCCAATCGCCCGTGGCCGTTGCCCGTCACGGCGAAACTTTCTTCGTGGCCGACTCGGCGCTTGGCAAGGTGATCGCGTTCGACGCGAAAGGAAAACTTCAGTTTGAAATCACGAACGGTCTCGTTCGTCCGTCTGGTCTCGCGCTGCTGGGCGGGCGGCTTTATGTCGCGGACGCCGGGCAGCATCAGGTTTTGATTTTTGATGTCGCCGGCAAATTCATTTCCAAGTTCGGCCAGCGCGGCGACGGGCCGGGCGAATTTAATTTCCCCACGCACATCAACACGGATGCCGCCGGGTTGGTGTATGTCACCGACTCGCTGAACTGCCGCATCCAGGTCTTCGCTGCGGACGGCCAGTTCCTGCGCGCCTTTGGCAGCACGGGCGACGGCCCGGGACATTTCAGCCGGCCAAAGGGCGTCGCGGTGGATCCCGCCGGCCACGTCTATGTGGTGGATGCGGTGTTTGACAACGTGCAGGTGTTCGACGGGCAGGGGCGGCTGCTCATGGACTGGGGCGGGAGCGGCCAGGCGCCCGGCGAATTCTGGCTGCCCAACGCCATTGTCATCGGCCGCGACAATGAAATTTACGTCGCCGACTCGTTCAACCATCGCGTCCAAGTTTTTCGCTACATCCGAACGCCATGAAATTTCGTTCCCACATTTCCATGGATTGTCTGATTCGCGCCGCCGCGCTGGTGAAAGGTTTCGCCGTGGCCGGTTTGCTTTTCCTCTCGTTGTCGGCGGTGGCGCAGCTCAATCCCAACAGCATCATTTACTCGAAACACAATCTCGCCGTCAGCGGCCCGGGCGCGCTGCGTTCGTCCACCGAGCGGGAGGTCTGCGTTTTCTGTCACACGCCGCACAACGCCACCGGCGACGGCCCGCTCTGGAACCACGCCATGTCCGCCGCCGCCTACACGCCTTACAGCAGCTCCACGCTCAAGGCCGCCGTCGGCCAGCCCACTGGCGCGTCCAAGCTCTGCCTGGGCTGCCACGACGGCACGGTGGCGTTGGGCATGGTGGGCAGCCGGCCCGCGCCGATTCCGATGCAGGGCGGTTCGGCGGCCATTACTTCCGGGCGCAGCTACATCGGCACGGATCTGTCGGCGCATCATCCGGTGTCGTTCGACTATCAGGCCACTTATGCGGCGGTGCCTGGCGAATATCGCGCGCCGGCCACGCTCGGCAACGGCAACAACGTCCGGCTGGATCGCGCCGGCCAGTTGCAATGCACTTCCTGCCACGACCCGCACAACAACCAATACGGCGGCTTTCTCGTGATGGACAACACCGCCTCCGCGTTGTGCGTGCAATGCCATTCCCCGAACCTGTGGCCCGCCTCCGCCCACGCCACCTCGGCCGCGACGTGGCGGGGCGGCGGCGCGAATCCCTGGCCGCACACCGCCGGCCAGACCGTCGCCGCGAACGGCTGCGAAAACTGCCATCGCCCGCACGCCGCCGGCAGCCCGAAGGAGCTGCTCAACTTCACCCCCGAGGAGCAGAACTGCCTCGTCTGCCACAGCGGCACCGTCGCCACCAAGGACATTTCCGCCGAGCTGAACAAGTTCAGCTTCCATCCGGTCATCCAGACCTCCGGCCTGCACGTCGCCGCCGAAACGGACACCGTCCAGCAGATGCTCGCCGCACCGCGCCACGTCACCTGCGTGGACTGCCA
>Ga0316226_1003002_pt1 | contig 14991 bp, 7 predicted proteins | sample TBH18017metaG_FD_206009 | JGI IMG/M metagenome (GOLD analysis project Ga0316226, IMG submission 206009) | Freshwater microbial communities from Trout Bog Lake, Wisconsin, USA - TBH18017 | ecosystem: Environmental > Aquatic > Freshwater > Lake > Hypolimnion/Profundal zone | place: USA: Wisconsin... | reverse complement strand
GGTGAGCCGTTACCTCGCCAACAAGCTGATGGCACACGGGCTCCTCCTTGAGCGGCAGGTCTTGCGATCCCCGCCTTTAGCCGCCAACCCATGCGGGTTGGAGCCACATTCGGTATTAGCACCGTTTTCACGGCGTTATCCCCAGCTCAAGGGCAGATTGCCCATGCATTACTCGCCCTTCCGCCACTCTCACGGCAATTGTATTGCTACAACGCCGATCCCGTTCGACTTGCATGCCTAATCCACGCTACCAGCGTTCGTTCTGAGCCAGAATCAAACTCTCAGAAGAAAAATACACGTCTGCCAGACTGACGTCCGACAGACGTTTTGTTCGGGTCCATTACCGACACAAGCTTATTGAATCGCATCCCTTCTAGATCGAAGGTTGCGTGAGCATATTCAGATGTCAAAGAACCAGCGCTGCTGGGCTTGGCGACAAGCGCTTTTGCACCAGCGACGATTTGAAAGAATATCAAAGCTCTTGCGAGCCGTCAACCCTTTCACCACAAAAAAAATTCCGCGGCCTCGTTGGACGTTTGGCATGCTTGCGCGTGCTCGTCCGACATGAAGACCGACCGTGTTGCAAACCGTGCAACCGTTGCCGATCCCCGGCCGCGAACTCTCGTTCTGCGGTCCCTTCAGCGCGCCGGACTGATCGCTCGGTCTTTTGCGTGATGGGAGAATCAAGTTATCAAAGTCGCCCTGCGGCGTCAACCCCGATGTGAAACTTTTTTCGGCGGGCCGTTTCGGTTTCACGTCGGTGTCTCGCGCCCTATCAGGCGCAAAACGGTGTTTAAGTTATCACTCTGGGCGGTGGGCGTCAATGGCCTTTGTGTGATTTTCTACAGTCGCCAAGGGCGTGCGCAACTTGTTGCTGGTGAGGTTTTTATGTTGTTGATGTTGCGTGTGGCGCCGCATCTTGGCCCTTTTCTGCGCTTCGCCCGAGATCTGGGCGACGCCTGCTTCACCACGCGGGTGCCTGGCGTCGATGCCGCGCAGCCGCTCGATTACCGCCTTGCCAATCAGCTAGTTGTTTTGATCCAATAGATGGCCCATGCTCAGAACGCCCAAGCCGCCTCTCCGTGCGCCGTCTCGCCTCCCGTGGCTCGGCGAGACGCGCCGGCGACACCTGCAGCCGACCTGCCTGGCCTTGCTCTCAAAAGAACCCGCCAGCGGCTATGATCTGCTTCGCGCCTTGCGCCAAATACCTGTTTTCGGGCACGCGCCACCCGACGCCCCGGGACTGTATCGCGCCTTGCAATTGATGGAACGCCGGCGCCTGATCAAAGGGCGGCGCGTGCCGCCGGTTCGAGGGCCTGCCCGCCGTGTTTACACGGTTACCCCCGCCGGCCGTGCCGCGCTAACCCTCTGGCTTCGGACTTTGCGCGCTGCACAGGCCGATCTGGCGCTGACGATCCGCCTGATTCAGTCATGCACCCGCAGATGAACACCGATCAACGCGGATAGGCTTTTCGCCATCAACATGTTGCAGCGCAAAACCATGTCCGCCGGGTCGATGAAAGCCGTTTCTGTCGCAAGACCGTGCCAATCCGCGTTTATCTGCGTTGATCTGCGGTTCAACTGCTCTTAGTTCAACTGCTCTTATTAGGGTCAAAGTCGTTTCCCTCGATTGCCGTAAGGGGCAAAAGAGGGCATGATAACGGTTCAGGAGAGATCCATGCACTTTGTCCGTTTTGACAGCGTCGGCGGCGCCAGCGGCGACATGCTGCTCGGTGCGCTCACGGCTGCAGGCGCCGATCTGGCCGCTATTGAACGCACCTTGCGGAAAGTCCTGCCGGATGATGTCCGACTCACCGCCGAACCCGTCGCCGATCACGGCCTGCATGGCTCACGCGTTTCTGTCCATTGCCGCCACGCGGCCGACATGCACCACTGGCCTGACAGTGATCGCCAGACCCGCCACGGGCATGCGCCTCATCGCACATTGGGGGACATCTCCCGATTGCTCTCGTCGCCCGCACTCAATCCGGCCACGCGCCAGTTGGCCCTCGCCGTCTTCAAGCGCCTGGCCGAAGTCGAGGGAAAGATCCATGGCAAGTCACCCGCCAGCATCCATTTCCACGAGATCGGCGCGACCGACTCCATCGCCGACATCGTCGGCTGCTGCCTCGCGCTGCACCAACTTGATGTGCAGGGCGTAGCCGTCGGTCCCCTGCCCTGCGGCATCGGAACCATCGTCTGCGCCCATGGCACCATGCCCAATCCCGCACCGGCCACGCTGGAGCTGCTGGCTGGCATGGAGGTCGTCCAGACCGATGAACCCTTCGAACTGGTCACGCCCACGGCGGCCGCGCTGTTGGCCACCTGGCGTGAGCGGCTCGCAACCCCACCCGCCCACCTGCGCGTTGTCCGATCGGGATTCGGGTTTGGGCGTCGACTCCTGCAACAGCGCCCGAATGTCCTGCGCGCCACGCTGTTTGAGCACGGCCAGCACCCGGCTGACCCGGCAGATCCGGCAAACCTGCTGGTTCTCGAGACCAATATCGACGACTGTAACCCGCAGTGGATCGGCGACTTGATTCCCCGGTTGCTGAAAGCGGGCGCACTGGATGCATGGACGACGCCGGCAACCATGAAGAAGGGCCGCCCAGGCTTGGTTGTTTCGGTGCTGGCTCCCGGAGCAACCGCTTCCGCGATCGCCGATCTGATCTTCGCCTCGACCACGACGTTCGGCATTCGGACCCATGCCGTTGAGCGCATCACGCTTGATCGCCGGTTTGAAACCGTTCCCACCTCCTTCGGAGCCGTGCGCGTCAAAGTCGGTTCGCTTCATGGCCGCGATATCGTGCGGACACCGGAGTTCGAGGATTGCGCTCGCGCCGCCCGGGCGAGTGGCGCCACGCCGCGCCAAGTCTGTGAAGCTGCGCTCCTCCATCCGATCCGGAAGAAGGGCGCGCCCAGGAAAGCCGCCACGCGGTCATCGCCCACCTCCAACCAGGAAGCACCATGAATGCCGATCTCTCGACCACCGCTGCCGGTGCCATGCCGCCTGATGCGACCCCCACGCCACCCGACGCCGGACCGTCCTGGCCGGTGCTCACCGCCGCGGAAGCGCGCGTTCTCGGTGCCCTGATCGAAAAGGAACTGACGACCCCCGACTACTACCCCCTGACGCTGAACGCGCTCGCGGCTGCCTGCAACCAGAAGAACAACCGCAACCCGGTCACCTCACTGGATGAGTCCACCGTCCTGGGCGCGCTCGACACCTTGCGCGAGAAGAAGCTGGCCTGGCAGGTTTTCCTGGCCGGCAATCGCGTTCCCAAGTTCCGCCACGCTTTTACCGACGTCTACCACGTACCGGATGAAACCGTGCCCCTGTTCTGCGAGTTGCTCCTGCGCGGGCCCCAGACGGCGGCCGAGTTGCGCAGCCGTACTGAACGCATGCGCGCCACCCCCCTGGACGCGGACACGGAGATGCTGCTCCAGCAGCTTGCCTCACATCAGGAAGGGCCTTTCGTCGTCAGACTCGCGCGCGAGTCTGGCCGCCGTGAATCCCGCTATGGCCACTTGCTGTGCGGTCCTCTGTCCGAGGCCAGCGTGACAGCCCAACCGACTGGCGCCGATTCTATGGGCGGTTCCCTGCCCCAGGACGCGACGCGTCTGGCCCAGATGGCAGAAGCCATCGCCGATCTTCAGGCGCGCGTGCGCGCCCTGGAAGCCAAGCTGGAGCAGTTCCTCTCATCCTGAGTCTTGCGCAAGAGCGACACACAGGCAGGGCCGGCGCTCCGCTGCCGGTCGCAGATGGATGCCATGCCGGAGCGCAGGATACGGCGGGCGCAGAGCGGCACGCCCTACCATGCAGAATTTCCGTGGCATGGGTTGCCTTGTTGCGTCCTGCCTCGCATCCAACCGTGATCCCTGACCGTCAGGATGTCAGCTAGCCGCTCCTTTCAGGAAACAGCCTGGAAAGAGCTGCTAAACCGCGGATAAACGCTGATAGACGCCGATTGGCAAGGTCTTGCGACAGAAACGGCCCTCATCTATCCGCTTAACATGGTTTTGCGCTGCACCGCGTTGATGGCGATGATCTTATCCGCGTTGATCTGTGTTCATCTGCGGTTTTAATGTTCAGCGGCCTGCCGTCTTCGCGAAAACTTCCGGTTTCCCGGTTAAGCGGGGACACAAAAAGAACGCCCCGCGTTGCCGCGGGGCGTTCACATCAGAGGTCTCTGGACCTCAGATCATTCGGCTCTTCAAGGAGTGATCACTGCCTTGTAGAACTTGCTGGCGGTGAGATCCACGAAGTTGATCGGGGCCGAGTCGCCAGAGGCGTCGAACGCGGCGTTGCTGATCTCAGCGGTGCCGATGTCGGTCCACGAGGTCAGATTGACCGAGCCCTGCAGCTTGAGTGTACCGTTGATGCCCGAGATCGGCAGGGTCACGCCAGACAGATTGACCACTACGCTGACGTTCGTGCCCTCGACCGTCAACGACTTGACGACCAGAACCGGCGTGTAGCTGTTGGTCGGAATCTGGGCCAGCATGTAGTCCTGCGCCAGACTTCCATTGGCCAGCGCAGCCGCTTCCGTGCCGTAGTAACCAGCCGCCCAACTCGCCGGCACCGTGCTCGGCAGGCCGACATCGCCAGTCGTGGCCACGTTGAACGTCGCCACCAAAGTCGCATCAGCCGTGGGCGTGACCGTCGCGGTGCTGCCGCTGACCGAAGTCGCACCCGTGACGCCGGCGAAGCGGCTCCACTGGGCGGCCGTGTAGACGATCGAGGTGCTGTTGCCACCCTTCACGAAGAACGAGGCGGCCGAAGGAGCAGCCGTTCCCGAACCCGTGCCATTTGCGCTCTGGCTGACCAGCCACCAGCTGAAAGCCGGATCAAGACCATTGTCGAAGTCACGCGCGAGCTGGCCGTTGGCCAAGGCGCCGGCTTCCGTGGCGTAGTGGCTCGAAGCCCAGGCCACGGTCACGTCGCCCGGCAGCCCGACATCGCCAGCCGTGGCTGCGTTGAACGTCGCCACCAAAGTCGCATCAGCCGAAGGCGTGACCGTCGCGGTGTTGCCGCTGACCGAAGTCGCACCCGTGACGCCGGCGAAGCGGCTCCACTGGGCGGCCGTGTAGACGATGGAGGTGCTGTTGCCACCCTGCACGAAGAACGAGGCGGTCGAAGGATTAGCCGTTCCCGATCCCGTGCCATTCTGGCTCTGGCTGACCAGCCACCAGGTGAGGGTCGGATTCAGGCTATTGGCGTAGTCCCTCGGAATCTGGCTGTTGGCGTTCGCGGTGGCTTCAATTCCAGCCCCCGAGCCATAGTAGCCAGCCGCCCATGCGACCGACGCATCGGCCAGACCGGTGAACGAACCGCCAACCTGATTGGCCGTTGCCGTCGCGAACTGGCTGGTGATCACCGTATCCGAAACCACGCTGGCAAGAGCCTGGGTGTAGATCGCCTGGGCGTTCGCCGCAGTGACTGCCACACCGTTGGTGGTCACGCCGCTGATGCGGAACCACTGGGCCGCCGTGTAGACGAACTGCGTGTTGCCGCCGGACACGATGTAGATCGGGGTGGTCGAATCGCCGGACGAGCCGTTCGCGCCGATACTCTGGGTGATCGTGTACCACGTGGAGTTCGGATTCAGGCTATGATCGAGATCGAACTGCAACTGGCCGTTGTCATTCTTAGCCTTCGCAACGGCTTCTGTCAGGCTGTTGTTGGTGGCGAAGGTCAGCAGAGCCGCGCTGTTCAGACCGACCTGCGTGTACGTCGCAAACGCAAAGGTCGCGGTGGAGGCGATGTTGCCCTGAACGCTGTTGAAGTACTGCGTGTAGAGCTGGGTGCCGGAGCCCGAGTAGGCGGATGCGCTGTTTGTGGTCACCGCGTTGAGCCGGTACCACGCGGCCGCAGAATAGACGATATTCGTGCCTTGGCCAGCCAGCACAGTGATCGAAGCATCAGCCGGGCTCGCAGAGCCGCCAGATCCGAGGAGCGTCTGGCTGATGGTGTACGAGGAGGGCGACAACGGGTTGAGCGTCGTCACAACCAGATCGTCGATGAAGCCGGTGCCCTGGAAGGCGACGGCGTTCAGGGTCCGATACTGCGAGGCGTAGTTCACATTCGGACCGCCAGAGCCAGTTGCCGACACAAACCACGTTCCGCCGCTAACAGGCGTCGGTGCACTTCCGCCAGAAAGAGTTGCTTTCCAACCAGTTGCATAAGCGAGATTGTTCAAGTTTGAGACCACCACACCATCAACATAGACTTGGAAAAAATTGACCGGGTTGCTTAACGGCAAGGATACCGTGCCGCTCGCATCAAAGAGAACGGTGATGCGGTGCCACAAGGTGGTATCGACCATGCTGATGCCGGTGTCGATGTTGGTCGTGCTTTGCCAGTTGGCATAGGTTCCATCAACCGGGGCTCCTGCGTAGATGACCAGATTCGTCGTAGTATCGGAATTCACGAACAAGGCCAGTTTGATGCCCTGATCCGTCGTACCGTTACAGACGGTTGGACAGGAGCCGGGCACGAACTTCACCATTGTGTCCATATAGACCGTCTGCCCGCTCATACTCACGGCATTGAACGCATTGCTCAGGATGTCGCCCTGCGTGTTCAAGGCCAGAACCGTGGACTGATTCGTGGTCAGCGGAAGTGTCCCGCCATACGTGTAGGCGAGATTGGTCACAGCCGACAGATCGTTGGCCGTCGAGAACCACGCCCCATTCGACTGAGCAAGCGAACCACTCGTGTAGGTTTCAAACGAGTCGGAGATGTTCAACGTCGAATTCGCCGTTGGACTTGCGAAAACCGAGCCCAAACCCAGCATGCCCAGCGCGATCAGCGCCGCACACATGCGTTTCGTAGTGATGGTCATGGAGCCTCCTTGCGGTTGGCTAAAACACAAACCCTTCTAGAAAAAAGCCGCAAACGTTGTCCTGACAACCACAGTCAGTCCTGCGCTGCAACCCCGTCGCCATGGCTCCCGCCATGGAATCCCAGAAGAGACTTTTCTTACGTCAATAGTGAAAGAATATCCAAAAGGCGGTTTGGTGGCAATATGGTTTTTTGCTTTTTTTTGCCGAGCCCGTTTTTTCGTGCCTGGAGCGTACCCGGCGCCGCGGCCATTGGGCTTAAAAATGGAACGGAGGGCGCGTGTTCATGCGCCCTCCGTATGGCCGCAATCCGCATGGAATTCGCCGGACAGCGAGACGAGATAAACCCTTACCGCGCGCTGAAGTCCTGGGCCCGCGCTCCGGATGGACGGAGGTAGATGCGAATCTCTGGCATGCAGGGGCGGCCATCGGCATGGATGGTCTGAAGGTGCTCTTCCAGCGTGGCAAGCCCGATCTCGACCAGATTGGTCCGCATGGCAGCGGTCGAGATCGCAAGCGGGAAAGAGACGTCGCTCGACGGCCTTCTCAGGGCATCTGTCAATGCCGCGCGCGAGTCGCGATCGACCTGGACGGTGCGAAGGAAATCCCTGGCGCTGCCGCGGAACCAGATCTGGCGCCAGTTGACTTCCTTCTTGTCGGTCACGTATTCCCACGTGCGCAAGGGGGCGCTGAACTGGTAGCGCGGCTGGTCCTCGTTGCGGGCAATGACAAGGATCTGATCGTCGGCTTGCAGCTCAGCCTGATCCGCACCGGCGAATGCCCCGACCCAGGAGGCGGCTGCGTTATGATCGTCGTTCACCGCAGGCACCGACAGGATCGTCGTCAGCACGCGGTTGGAGGCGGTGAAACCCGTGTCCGCTAGAATCGAGTTAAGCCCTTCGGGCGACGCGTAGACCGTGGTATCGGATGGCGCCTTGGCGTCGGAAGCGGCGTTGCTCTTGCCCCCGCCATCCGTCAGGCACCCAGACAGCAGAAAGCCTGCAGCCAGAGCAACGATGCCAAGGCTCCGGATCCATTTGGTTTGCACGATGGCCTCCTTCCAGATGTGCTTCGAAACACAGGTTCAGCCGCACGGCTGCGCTTACATAAATGAGAAACAGTGTTTTAAACATATACGCGGGATAAGGTGCGTGCACAAGTCTATATTTTTGCTGGCTTTTCTCATGGGTGCGATCGGGAAACGGCTCAACGCGGGAAGATCTGGTGTCAGACGGTGCCTCTGTGGCTTGACAGCCCCATCCGACATGCGCAGCCCATCAGCGGCTATAGCCCAGCCGTTTGAGTTTCCGTTTGAGGGTGATGCCCTCCTTGATCATGCCGGCATCGATGTAGCGATCCGCCAGGCCCCAGACATATTCGACATTGGACCACTGGCTGATCAGACAGGCCTGCTCGGCCAACCGCATGGCTTGTTGCACGTCGCGCCCCGCGCCCGTGCTGGATGCCAGCGCGCACGACAACTGGTAGAGGGCTTCGGCGTTTTTCGGTTCGCGCGCCAACACGGCGCGAAACTGTCGGGCCGCCGCCTCGGTCTGCTCTAAACGCAACGCCGCGCGCCCGAGTTCCAGCCGGTACTCCTGATTGTCGGGCGCGATCTGCACGGCCTGGGCCAGATGCTGAAGCGCCACCGCGAACTGCCCGGCATCGCGCGCCGCCAACCCCAGGCCATAATGGGCGGGCGCCGAGACCGGGGCAAGCTGCAGCATGGCCTGGTAGCAGTGCAGGGCGTCCAGCGCCGCACTGCGCGTCAGCGCTCGCCGCCCTTTGATGTCGAGATGCTCGAGCGCCTCGCGAATCAGCACATCGTCGGCGAGTTCGGCCTGACCTTTCCCCGTTGTATCATTGGGTACGCTCCGACCCAGGCGCACGTCAACGGCTGCTACGCGGGTCGCGATGCAACGGCTGGTGCGGTCGAGCAGCGCGACGAACGTTTCGGGATCCAGTTGCCCCGGCAACAGCCACTCCATGCGCCATGAACGACTGGCTTCGACCGTTGCCAGGACCTCCGGGTGGTCGACGGCGTCGAACTGGCTCCGCAGCGCATGCCAGGCCAGACGGAGCATCGAAACTCCGCCAGCCGGGCTCGTCAGCGCATCGACGCCAGCCGTGTCGCACGTGAAACAGGCCAGAACCTCTGGCAGGCTCCGCACGCCGGCGCGCACCAGATCGTGGAAGACGGGTTCGTCGTCCAACCGCTCCAGCATGCGGTCGACGGGCGCCTTGATGGTCGTGTTGCGACCCACCAGCAGCCACTGTTCGGCGCCGATGCACCACACCTGCACATGGGGGAAGACCGCGTGGAATTGCCGGAGCGCCCGGCGAAAGTCATCGCCGCTCAAGCCGCGCGTATCGAGCTGCAGCGCCACCAGCCCGTCGTCCGCCGCAGCCCGGCGGCAACGCTGCAGCACGCCGGGCTCCAGCATGCCGGCGGCCGCCGTGTCCCAGACGGGGCCGCCGGAGATCAGCACCACGTCGTAGACCCGCCGCGCCCACCAGGAGGGCAATGCGGCATGCCGGAAGGTGACCACCGGTGCGGCTGCCCGGCGCACGTTCGCGTTGGTCGTCGCGGCAGCCGCTGTCTCATCTGCCAGAAACTCGCGCGCCCAGCGGGCAGGCTCGACATCCGGCGCGAAAATCGTGATGGCCGCGAGGGGGTGCGTCTGCACGCTGGGCAGTGCGATGCCGGCTGCCGGGCCGACCAGCGCCAGGCTTCGGGCCTCGGGGTGCAGCAGCAGGGGCAGATGGGCCGCCAGGATCCGCGCCGACCGGTAGCGGTCACTATATGCCACCGGCGCGCCGTTGAGCAGCAATACCCGCCCAAAGTCCGGATGCTCGTAGACGGCCACGGACTGGCGGCACCCATCCATATAGCGCAAGGGCCGCCCGCTCACGAACCCATCGTCGCGACTGGCCCAGCGGCCGAAGAAGCCCAGCGCCGTCGCCGGCTCGTGCGGTCCATTGAGCAGCGCCGCCAGCACAGGCACGCCCAGAACCGCCAGCAGCGCCGCCAGCCGACGGGTCGCGTGGGCCGACAGCAGCCAGAGTTGCACGCCGGCCAGCAGGGCAGCCCAGGCCGCCGCCAGGCGCAGAACGGCCTCGCAGCCCAGCAGCGGCATGGCATAGACACGTGCACACCAAGCCCCCAGTACGGCGCAGGCCGCCAACAGGATCAGGCGACGGAGTGCGAGGCCTGGCTGCGGCGGCACCGTCCGGCTCGGGGAACCCCAGCCCAGAGCCAACGCGAACCCGAAACTCGCCAGGGGCAGAGCCACCACGATGGCCGCCGCCAGCACGACGGCCGCCAGAAACAGGCCGCAGGAGCGCCCCGGCGTGATCAGAAAACGCATCCAGATGCGCACCAGCCAGCCTGTGCAGGCCAACAGCACCAACCCCCACAGTCCGGTGAACAGGATCGCCCAGGCTGCCGCGTGCGTCGCCCGCGCGGCAGATTCGCGCCACCGCCAGGCGACCGCGACGCCCGCCGCCACAGCCAGCGCGGCCACCAGCCACATGATGGCGCCCGTGAAGAGCGTCGGCCCGCACCAGGTCGCCAACCCGCGCGACCAGACGGACCACAGCAGGCCCAGCAGCACGCCGCTCGCGCCGGTCAGCGCGGCGGGCCAGGAACGGCGGAGGCGGGAGGTCGGGCCATTGGAAAAAGACTGAGTCATAGTCGTGGCATTTCGTGTTCAGTGTTCAGTGTTCGGTGTTCAGGCGGGAGAGACGTTCCCGAACACTGAACACTGAAACCCGAAAACCCGCTCGTCTGTTGCCGCGTTAGCGCGCTTCGTCTCCCGCTCTTCATCCCGCCTTCTCCAGCCGGATCCGGCAGGCATGGCCGCTGAGGTCGGCTTCCATGCCGGCGGCCGCATCACCGAACGTCAGCGCCGTGCACAACGTCTCGGCCATGACGTGCTCGCGAAACGCGGCCACGGCCGCGCACGCCTCGGCGTCGCCGTCCATGCTCACGCGGATGCGCTGCGTCACCTCGAAATCGGCCTCCTTGCGGAGATTCTGCACCTTGCTGACAAACTCGCGCGCCAGGCCCTCGGCGACCAGGGCCGGCGTCAGCGTGGTTTCGATCGCCACCAGGACGTTGCCTTCGGCGGCCACCACCAGCCCCTCGCGCGGCGTGCGCTGCACGGTCACGTCACCCGCCTCGAGCGTGACGGCTGCGCCGGCCACGATGCAGGTGACCGCGCGGCCGGCGGCCAGCGCCGCAGCCTGTTCGGACGGCAGCGCGGCCACGGCCGCGGCCACCGCTTTCATCTGCGCACCAAAGCGGGGTCCCAGTTTGCGGAAGTCGGCCTTGACCTGGATGTGCGCCAGGGCCGCCTCGTCGCCGTCGCAGACGATGGCCTTGACGTTGAGCTCATCCTGGATCAGCTCGGCAAAGGCCGCGGCCTCCTGCTGTACCGTCAGATCGGCGGAAACCACATGCAGCCGGGCCAGCGGCTGGCGCACTTTGAGATCGTGATCGGTGCGCAACTGGCGGCCGAGGCGCACGACGGTTTGCACGAGCGCCATGCGCCGCTCGAGGGCCTCGTCGCGCGCGTGATCGTCGGCGGTCGGAAAATCGCAGAGGTGGACGGACTCCGGCATGCCGGCGCCGCGCAGGTTGCGGTAGATCGTCTCGCTGATGAAGGGCGTAAAGGGCGCGGCAATCTGGGAAAGCTGCGCCAGCACGTAGCGCAGCGTGCGGTAGGCGTGCTGCTTGTCGGCGTCGTTCTGCGACTTCCAGAAGCGGCGGCGGCTGCGGCGGATGTACCAGTTGGTCAGGTCGTTGACAAACGCGACGAACGGCCGGACCGAGCGCTGCAGGTCGTAGCCGTCCATGGCCGTGGTCACATCACGGATCAGCGTCTCCATCGAACTGACGATCCAGCGGTCGAGTTCGTTGGGGCTGTCGGGACGCGCCAGCGCCTCCTCGTGCCAGCCATCGACGTTGGCGTAGGTCACGAAGAAGCTGTAGGCGTTCCACCAGGGGATCAGCAGATCGCGCAGCACCTGCTTGACGCCCGCCTCGGAGAAGCGCAGGTTCTCGGCGCGCACGACCGGCGAATCGATCAGGTAGAGCCGCAGCGCATCGGCGCCATAGGTGTCGAGCAGGCCGTTGGGATCAGGGTAGTTCTTGAGCCGCTTGCTCATCTTCTTCCCGTCCTCGGCCAGCACCAACCCGTTGACCACGACGTTGCGGAAGGGCGCTTTGTCGAAGAGCAGCGTGCCCAGCACAAGCAACGTGTAGAACCAGCCGCGCGTCTGGTCGAGCCCCTCGGCGATGAAGGCCGCCGGGAAAAAGGCCTCGCGCTCGTGGGCGCGCGCGAACGGGTAGTGCTGCTGGGCGTAGGGCATGGCCCCGGACTCGAACCAGCAGTCCAGCACCTCGGGCGTGCGGCGGTAGGTCTTGCCATCCCGCACGATGACGATCGCGTCGACGAAATGCTTGTGCAGGTCGGTGACCTTCTGGCCGGAGAGCTGCTCCAGTTCGGCGATCGAACCGACGCAGATCGTGTCCTTCGAGTTCTCCTCGTTGACCCAGACCGGGATGCAGGAGCCCCAGAAGCGATTGCGGCTGATGTTCCAGTCGCGGGCCTCCTTGAGCCAGTTGCCGAAGCGCTTGTCGCCCACGTACTCCGGCATCCAGTGCACGGTCGCATTGGCGGCTGCCAGCCGGTCGCGCAGGTCCTCGATGCGCACGTACCAGGCCTCGATGGCGCGATAGATGAGCGGCGTGTCGGTGCGGTCGCAGAAGGGATAGCTGTGCACGATCGTGCTCTGGTGCACCAGCTTGCCCTCCTGCTTGAGGCGCTTGATGATCTCCTTGTCGCACTCCTTGCAGAAACGGCCGGCGTAGGGCTCAAGGCCCTCGATACCGCTCTTGAAATTGCAGGATTCATCGAGCACGTCGACGATGTCGATGCCGGCGGCTTTGCACACGCGGAAGTCGTCCTCGCCATAGGCCGGCGCCATGTGGACCAAGCCGGTGCCGTCCTCGGTGGTGACAAAAGCGTCATTCAGAACGCGGAAGAACTTTCCAGGCTGGCCGAGATAATTCCTCGCGTTCAACGCGTGCCGAAAGAGCGGGTCATAGCGCCAGCCGAGCAGATCGCGGCCCTTGAGTCGGGCGACGACGGTGTACTCCTCGGCCTTTTTGTAGATGGCGCTGAGGCGCGCCTCGGCGAGGACGTAGCAGACGCCCTCCTTGGCGTCGCGCACGGCGACATAGTCGATCTCCGGCCCGGCGCAGACGGCCAGGTTGGCGGGCAGGGTCCAGGGCGTGGTGGTCCAGATCAGCAGGCAGGTGTCGCCCCAGGCGGCGGGGGCGCCGGCGGTCACCCGCAGGCGGCAGGTGATGGCCGGATCCTGGACATCCTTGTAGTTGCTGCCCGCCTCGAAGTTGCTCAGCGGGGTGTTCAGCTTCCAGCTGTAAGGCATGATGCGGTAGGACTTGTAGATACGCCCCTGCTGCCAGAGCTGCTTGAACACCCACCAGATCGTCTCCATGAACGGGGTGTCCATGGTCTTGTAGTCGTGGTCGAAGTCGACCCAGCGACCCATGCGCGTGACGGTCTTGCGCCACTCGCCGACATAGCGCAGCACCATCGAGCGGCACTGCTCGTTGAAGGTGGCGACGTCAGCACGAATGTCGTAAGCGCCGTTGATGCCCAGTGCCTCCTGCGCCAAGGCCTCGATCGGCAGGCCGTGGCAATCCCAACCGAAGCGGCGCTCGACGTGAAAGCCGCGCATGGTCTGGTAGCGGGGCACGATGTCCTTGATCGTGCCGGCCAGCAGATGGCCGTAGTGCGGCAGGCCGGTGGCGAAGGGCGGTCCGTCATAGAAGACGTACTCGCGTCCGCCGCGGTTCTTGTCGAGGCTCTTCTGGAAGGTGTCGTGCTGCGCCCAGAAGGCGAGCACTTCGCGCTCCATGGCGTTGAAATCAACTTTGCTGGAAACCGGTGCGTACATGGCGACAGTTCTTTCCGACCGGCGCGGTGCACGCGCCGTCCTGCGGCGGGACAAATCAGCCTTGAAACCGCAGATGAACACTGATCAACGCGGATAGGCTCATCGCAATCAACACGTTGCAGTGCGAAACCATGTTCGCCGGATAGCCCGCCGTTTCTGTCGCAAGACCGTGCCAATCAGCGTCCATCTGCGTTTATCTGCGGTTCAACTGCTCTTCTTAGGATTCGATCACTGTACCGGCGGTTTCCGGCCGTGACAAGCGCACATATCGGCCCGGGCACGGGCTAGAAGCGATCCGGCACGAGGCTGCGCATCTGCCGTCCCAGGGCCGGCACGTCGGTCTGGTCCAGCCGCGCCAGAACCTTGGCCCAGCGCCAGGCGAAGGTGCCCTCGCCCTGCTTGCTGTGCTTGAAGAGCGTGTCGAAGGCCCGGCGTTCTCCCCGGTAGTCGCGCTGCAGAAGGTCCAGGCGGCTGGTGCAGGCCTGGACGTAGGCATCGGCAAAGGCAGACAGGTCGGGAACCCGGTTGGCGCGCGAGACCACGGGCGTGATGTACTCCGCGGCCGAGGCGATCAGAGGCACGGTATACTCGTTGAACGTGCCGGCATGATCGGCGACGACAATGCGTTCCGGCAACCCCTGGGCATCGAGCATCAACACCTCATCGCCGTCATCGAAAACCATGTGTCCGCCCTGGGTGGTCCGGCCGACGACCATGTTGGCCGCGGCAGCCTCCCCCAGCAGCCGCGCAAACCCCAGGGCGAAGGCCGCATGCCGGAAGCTGGCCTCCGGAATCTTGTCGGTGGCCACGCCCGCGATGAAGTCACGTTCAAAGCAGGTGGTCCAGATGCGCGTGTCGCGAAACTGCTGATTGGCGCCGCGGTAGACCTCCTCGACGCGCCAGATGTCGATGCGGCCAGGCAGCGGCATGCCCAGTTGCCAGCATCCGAGCCGGCGGTCCTGGGTGTATTCGGTGTACTCCTCGGCCTCCATGATGGCGTGCAGCAACCCCTTGCCCGCGTCCAGATGCTCGCGGATGCCCCACTTCTGCAGGCGGATGATGCGCAGGACCGGGTCAGACGCGCCGCGGTGCTTGACCTCCGCCAGGTAGGTGTTGTGGCCGCCCACCCGGTCGTGCCGCCGCAGGGCCGGCGCCACCAAG